>WBZT01000903.1_pt1 | contig 20925 bp, 16 predicted proteins | sample 5204241 | NCBI WGS metagenome assembly WBZT01 (sample SAMN12344358, study PRJNA552823) | activated sludge metagenome | biome: Activated sludge suspended growth; feature: Nitrification reactor; material: Wastewater; isolation source: activated sludge from nitrification reactor of wastewater...
GATCGTCTTCGACCCCGCCAAGCACCTGACCGTCGAAGCCGGCGGAGCCAAGGTCGGCAACTACGACTACAGCCAATGGGCCGACCACCACATCTACGAGTTCTGGCGTGTCGGAGCCACCCACTAACGTTCTCTATAACTGGCCGCACTTATAGAGAAAATCGGGAGGGCGGCGTGAAGTCACGGATCTACACCCCGGCAGCAGGGCACCAACCCCCGGTCCTGGCCGGTCGCGACGACCGACTACGCGACTGGACCCTGATGCTGAACGACGTCGCCGCCCGGGGGAGGGTCGCCGCCAAAGACACCATCCTGGTCGGGCCCCGAGGGGTCGGTAAGACCGCGCTGCTTACCGCACGCGCCCAGGGCACCGTCGTCGTCGACCTGCAGGCGGTCCGTGGAGAGGCCGGGCTCATCGAGTCCCTCATGCAACACGCACGGCGACTGACCGCTGAGGAATCCGGTCCGTGGCGAAGGGCCCGCACCTCCTTCGAACGGCTCGCCGGCTTCAACATCGGCATCGCCGGCATCGGCGCAGGGGTGAGCCTGCGCGACACCTCCACGCCGGCAGAACGCCCCGATGCCGGGTCTCTGGCCGAGGCCCTCGCCCGCCTAGCCGCCGAAGTCGCCAAAGACCATCCCAGCGGCGGACTGCTGGTCACCGTCGACGAGCTCCAGGTCGCCGCCCACCCCGACCTCGCCCTGCTCGCCGCCACCTTGCACAGACTCAACGTCGACCACCCACGCGCCAACGTCACATTCGCCGCCTCCGGCTTGCCCTTCACCACATCTGTCCTCGACGCGGCGGGAGTCACCCACCCCGACCGTCTCTTCGAAGTCGTCGACGTGCCCCTGACCCTGCAACCCGAGGACGCCCGATACGCCGTCGTCGAACCCGCGCGCGGCGAGCACGTCACCTGGGAGTCGGACGCTCTTGACCGTGTCCTCACCGTCACCAACGGCTACCCCGCCCACCTACAACTGGTCGCAGACGCGGTATGGCGCGCCGCCAAAGGCCCCGACGTCATCACCCTGGCAGACGTCGAGACCGCCCTGCCAAGCCTGGTCGACCAACTCGACCGGCGCACCTTCGGCCCCCGGTGGGAACGACTGACCGACCGACAAGCCGAGTTCCTCGCGGCCCTGGCCCTGCTCGGCGGCAGGGCAGGCATGGCTGAGCTCGCCCGCACCCTCCACCGCACGAGCACCGAGCTGAGCTGGCTGCGCGACCAACTGATCAAAGAAGGCGACATCTACCCACCTCGCTACGGTCACGTCGCCATGGCTGTACCCCTGTTCACCGAGTTCGTCCTGGCGCGCTACCCCCAGGATCGGCTAGGGCCAAGCAGCGAGTTGCTCACCCTCGAGCAGATGAGCGAAAACACCAGCACGAGCGTCCTCGACCACCGAGACCCCGGCGCCCCCCTCTTGGGGCAGCCCAAGCCTCGCCCACGCCTCCCTCCTGGCCCATCCGCTCCGCACGAGAGAGGCCGATGAATTGAAAATTCAGGTCGGGAAACCCGCCGATAGTCTGGGACCGCCGGACTGTTTGGCGTGTGCGGACATGCCAGAACCACCATCCGCAAAGCCAAGGAGAGCAGCATGGACGATCTGACCGATCTCGAATCCCTCCCAATCGACCAACTTATCGAGATGATCCGGGAGAAGACCGGCGCCGGCGTGAACCTGTCGTTTCCTGGGAAAGTGCTTGCCCGTCAACTCGGGCGCAGGGTGCGACCGCGCACCATGCGCACCGTCAAGGTCCATGGGGCCGGTGACGAGAACGCTCGCGCGAAGAACTTGCTGATCGAAGGGGACAACCTCCAGGCCCTGGCCTCGCTGTACCGCGAGAAGGGTCAGGTGGATTTGATCCTGACCGACCCGCCCTTCCCCGGACAGTTGGCGTGTTGCGCGCTAGGTTGTGGGTGTGCCAACGACCGAGTCCTCGCCGATGTGGAGGCTCGGTCGGTCGCTGCCTGAGCGGACCGTCGGCGCCCCGAAGGTGGTCGGCGAGGAATCGCTGAGGAAGCGGGAGGTGGCGTTGGGTCTGCGACCGGGTCAACCGTTCCTGTTGCCGCCCGACGGGGGCCCCGATCTTGATGTTCTGGCGTACTTCTCCTCACTGAGTTTCGGCTTGTTGTCGGAGCAGAGTCAGTTGTCGTACGCCAAGGATCTGCGCCTCTTCTTGAGCTTCATGGAGGGCCAGGGTCGTCAGTGGCGCGAGGCCTCGGCGGACGACGGTTTGGATTACGAGTTCTGGCGCCGGCGCGATGAGCGGAACCCGCGTCGGGTGTCGGCCAGCAAGTTCGCTCGGGAGTGGGCCGCGTGCCAGCGGTTCTATGCGTGGCAGGAGCGCCGCGGCGTACTGTCCTCGTCTGGTGGAGGTCTGGCCGGCGTCGTGGATCTTGCGCTCAGGCCTCACCGCGAGTCGCGTAGCAACAGGGTCAAGTGGCTGCTGCCGACGGCCTACACCCAATGGCGCGACGTCGGCCTCGCCGGGCTTGGGCCCGGCGGCGACCGGGATCCGAGCTGGCGCGGCCGGAACGGAGGTCGCAACGCGGCGTTCGCCGACCTGCTGTGGAGCAGTGGGCTCCGCTTGCGCGAGGCCGGCTCGTTGCTCACGGTCGAGCTCCCCGAGATCGATTCGGCTAGCCACTATCTGCGCGGCCGGGTCGGGTCGGGCGTGGCGAAGATGCGGCGAGGTCGAGACTTCTGGGTCAGCCGCACCGCTCGACAGGGCATTCAGGGATACATGGTTTCGAGCCGTGGGCTGGCGGTGGACCGAGCTCGTCGCGCCGGCCGGTACGACGTGGCGGGTCGCCTACTGATCAAGGCGCGCCAGGGGCAGCGGCTCACCGTCGAGGACGAGGCACGTGGTCAGGAGCGGACGGTGCTCGTCGGAGACCTCGCGCTGCGGGACCGTATGCGGCTGTTCGACAGAACGGACGCCGGGTGGGAGCCCACCATGGTGTTCCTCGGCGAGTCGGGTCTGCCGATGGCTCCCGACACGTGGGAACGCGTCTTCGCAGGGGCGTCACGCCGGTGCCTGTCGTTGGGGGTCCCGGTGACGTGCCACCCGCACATGCTGCGCCACTCCTTCGCGTTGCGCATGCTGCTCACGCTGACGCATGCCTTCGACCGGCGGATGGGGCTCACCGCTGAGGAGAGGCGTGAGTACCGCCACCTGTTCGGCGACCCGTGGGTGCTCGTGCAAACACTGCTGGGGCACACCAGCCCGGAAACGACCCGCAACATCTACCTGGAGCCGGTGAGCGGGCTGCAGGTCGACCTGTTCCTCAACGACGACGAACTCCAGGAAGACATCGCCTTCTCCACGACCGTCACCAAGTACCTGGCAGGCACCGGTCTGGTCAATGTCGGAGGCCAGGAATGAGTAGCCGAGCGATCCTGCCGGAGCGGGGGTACCGGCGTCAGTCGCCTCTGGACGCCTCCGCTCTCGAAGTGACCATCGTCGACGGGGCGGGCCGCACCCACGGACCCTTCGGGTTCGCCGACCTACCCACCCACGGGCAGGTTCGCAAGGAACTCGTTGGGGCGTTCGTCGCCGCGACGAGCGCTGACGGGCCTTGGCAGTCACCGTCATCCGTGCGCACGGCCCACAGCACCGTCCGGCACTTCCTGAGGCAACTCGAAGGGCTGGAGGTCCGGATCGGCACGCTGGCCGACTTCACGCCAGAGCACTGGTGGGCATGGCGCGCCGATGTTGAGTCACGCAACCGGTGGCCGGGCCAGATCTCCCTCATGCGCACCCTGCTGCGTCATTGCCCCGAGGTCGGCCCACTGACGCTCAAGGCGATGACGCACCGCACGAGCAAACCCAAGCGCCGCCTCTACGGGGCGTACACCCCCACGGAGTTCGCGGCGGTCCGCGCGGCCGCCCTGGACGACCTGCGGACCGCCGAGGCGCGGGTACGCCGCAACGCCGCACGTCTGCACGCTCACTGGGCGGGTGACCCTGTTGACGTCCCCGGGACTGTCTTCATGAATGGTCGGCACTGGACCGCGGGAGAAGTCCTCGACCGCCTCTACCGGCTCGGCCGGCTCTTCCCGAAGCACGGCTACCGCAAACCGGTCGCGTCGGTGAGCGAGTTGCTCGGGCACCCCGAGGTCGCGCCCACCAACGCGCTGTTTCCCACCAAGCTTGAGATCTTCTCTGCCATGGTCCTGTTGGTCTGCGACCGCGGCTACAACCTGTCCACACTCGCCTCCCTTCAGGTGCCCGAGTCGGCGGGCGAAGACTCTGACGGCGGTGCAGTCCTCATCACCCACCTGGACAAGCCGCGACGCCGCTCGCTGCGACACTTCACCCATTCACACGCCGGGCCCGGAGCACGCGCCATCGAACTGGTCGTGTCGTTGACCGAACCAGCCCGCACAGCTCTGGAGCTGGTGGGCCACCCCACGGACCAACTGTTCATTGCGGCCACGCCCAGGGGCACCTCCCGGCATCCGACGGGGACATTCGTCACCGAGAACTTCACCAACGGCGGAACCGCCCGTGAATGGTCCACCCGTCATAACCTGCGAGGCGAGGACGGCGCCCCGCTCCTGGTGTCGTTGGCCCGGCTGCGCCTGACCGAGCAGGTCGTCAACCGCAAAGCAAGCCAGAACACCGACGCGGTCAGCGAGGACATCTACCGCTCTCCCGAGGCACTCACCGCGGCCATGGTCAGCGACGTCATCCTCGATGGACAACACGACGCCATCGATCACGCGAACCAGACGGTGAGGATGCGGTTCGTCGCCGACCCGACCGAGCTGGCGGTCTCGGACGAGACCCGTCAGGCCTTGACCGAGGGCCGGATCGACACCGCCACCGGCGCCTGCCTCGACCACCTTCACTCACCGTACACACCGACCGGATCAGCATGCACCGCGTCCTTTCTGACGTGCTTAGCCTGCCCGAACGCCGTCGCAACGCCCGCCCACCTACCCCGCTTGGTCACCCTCGAGAGAGCCCTCGACAATCTCGCCACCGTGGCACCGGCTCGGTTCACCCGGCTCTACAAGACACACCGTGACCGCCTCACCGACGTCCTGCACCAGGCAGGCACCCCCACGGAACTCCAGCAGGCGTCAGCTCACGCCACCGATGAGGACCGCGACATGATCGAACGCCTCCTCAAGCGGGAGCTCGACGGATGACCGCCATCCCCGCGGGCGCACCCGCCCCAAGGCCGACGACAGCAGTTGCCGCGCTACTCATCCCGAAGGCCACCGCCTCGGTCGTCCCCGACGGCTCCGCGTACGGGGACATGATCTGGGACCTCACGCCGCTGTCGGGTCGCCCCACGGCCAGATGGCTCACCATCGACTTCTCCCGAGCCCCCGAACCGGTACGCGAAAGCCTTCGCCACTTCATCTACCTCGTCCTGACCACGGACACGCCCATCGGCGCGCTGGAGCGACCGGTCTCGACACGCGCACGGCTTACCCCGACCAGCGTCAAGGCCCTGTGGGAGGACCTGAGTCCCTTCCTCGACTGGCTCGACGAGCGCGGCACCCAGCGGATCGCCGACCTCGACGAACACGACCTACGCCACTACGCCCAAACCGTCCAAGACGCACCCGTCACCCAACCCACCCGCGGCCGGCGTCTGTTCGCGGTCACCCGCCTCTGGCTCTACGCGCCCTACCTACGACCCGAGGCCCGACTGATTCAACCGTTCTGGGAACGCGACAGCCTCGCTGAGATCCTCGGCCCTAACCAGTGGTCACCAGAAAACAAGACCCCGCCGATTCACCCCGCCACCATGTCCGCGCTGCTGGTGTGGTGCCTGCGGATCCTGGAAGACGCACCCGCTATCGCTGCTCAACACGCCATCGGCAAGACACCCACCACCGCGGCACCGGCCGACAACGCCCTCGCGTGGCTCGATCCCGCGACCGCCACCAACCCCCGCAGATCTCGCCAACTGCTCAGCGCAGCCTCCCTCATCGTCACCGCCTACCTGACCGGGATGCGCGCCGACGAGGTCCTGGCCCTGCGCCGTGGCTGCTGCACCCCCGCCGCACCCGGCGGCTTCACCATCCACGGCCGCACCTTCAAGTCCGCCGTCGTCAACGGCCGCGCCGTCGCCGAAGGCCTCGAACGGGAGCACCCGTGGGTGGCCATCAAGCTCGTCGCCGACGCCATCGCAACCATGGAGAACTTGCACGACTCCTCGCTCATCTTCCCCGCCAGCCTGTTCCGACGAACCCGACAGACCCCCGTCAATGACACACCACCGGCGTCCAACGCCCGCGGGGTCGCCATCGAGGCACTCATCGGCTGGGCCAACGCTCGGGCGATCCAACTGGGCAGGGACCATGAAGCCATCCCCGAGGACCCCGACGGAGCCGTCAGCCTGCGCCGCCTGCGCCGAACCCTCGCCTGGTTCATCTACCGCCGCCCCCGCGGCCGGGTCGCCCTCGGCATCCAGTACGGCCACCTCCACGCCGCCACCACCGACGGGTACGGCTCGCGAACCTCGGTCGGGATGCGTGACCTGTTCCCCATGGAAGAAGCTCTGGCCCTGAGCGACACCCTCGCCCACGCGGCCACCACGCTCGAGGCCCAACCCACCGTCAGCGGGCCGGCCGCGTCCCGGTACCGGGCCGCGGTCGAGCAGTACACCGCCCGCTACGCCGGGGTCAGCCTCACGTCACGACAGGCAGCGGAGATGGCCCGGAACCCCGCGATGCGCATCTACGACAGCCCCGGCCAGGTCCTCGCCTGCTGCTTCGACCCCGCCAAGGCCCTGTGCCGGCGCGGGACCCCGGCGTCCCAGCCCACGTCCACCCCGGACCTGACAGCCTGCGACGCCCGCTGCGCCAACATCGCTCGCACCGACGCCCACATCGACACCCTCCGCCGTGAGGTCGAGCGACTGCACGACGAGATCGCCGCCCCGACAACACCGGAACCGCTGAGGCCACGCCTCTCGCTCCGGGCCGAACGGCACCAAGCCCTAATCGACGCCCACCAGGCAGGTGCCCATGAGTGACCACACCACCGAACGGGCAGCCATCCGCGACGCCATGACCAGGCTCCTCGACGGCGCGCCGATCCGCTCCGACGGCAAGCTCACCATCAAGTCCCTCGCCGACGAAGCCTGCGTCAAACGCTGGCTCCTCACACACCGACACACCGACCTTCAAGCGGAGTTCCGTGCCCGCATCGACAGCCACGGCCGCGACCCGGAACCGGTGCAGCGACTCAAGCAGGAGCTGCAACACCTCGAACAGGACAACAAGCGCCTGCGCGAGGACCTGAGGCAGGCCAAAGCCACCGTCGCCCTGCTCGAGCGGCACATCGCCGTCGACGCCCTCGAGCAGCTGCGCCGGCCAACCGGCGACGACAGACACGACCGGCTGCGCGCCGTCCCCACCGATACCGACAATCGCACCTGAGGACCCGAGACGTGCCCAACATCTACGACAACATCACCGACGAGACCCGCCTCGGGCTCGCCCTGCGTGACTCACTGTCCGACTTCGACGCGGTCGATGTCGCCACCGGCTACATCGACCTGCGCGGCTGGTCCAGCATGGCCGACATCCTCGACACCAAACCCGCTCCTGACGGAGCCCGGGCGACCGCGAGGGTGCTGGTGGGCATGGTCGCCCCCTCCGACTCCCAACAGCTGCTCGACAGCCTCCAGGACCAAGTGCAACCCCCCGAGTACGGCGCCGACATCCACGACCGCGAACGAGCCCTGGCCCGCCGGGACCAGCTCGTCGCACACCTGCGCAACCAGCTCATGCGGGGCCTGGCCACGACCGAGGGCCAGGCGACCCTCCAAACGCTGAAGCGGCAACTGCGTGAAGGCGTGGTCGCCATGAAGGTCTTCACCGAAAAGCCCCTGCACGGCAAGACCTACATCTTCCACGCCCCGAACAAGAAGCACGGCTCCCGTTGGGCCTACGTCGGCTCCTCGAACCTCACCGGCGCGGGCCTGCACCGCAACCTCGAACTGAACATCGACGTCCAGGACTCTGACGCGACCAACAAGCTCGCCACCTGGTTCGACGAACGCTGGACCGACCGCTTCTCCCTCGACATCACCGCCGAGATCATCGACCTGATCGAACAGTCCTGGGCCGACGAGTCCCAGCCCACCCCGTTCGAGGTCTACCTCAAGGTCTGCCACTCCCTCTCCCAGGACGCCAGGGACGGCATGGGCTACGTCCTGCCCAAATCGATGAGCGACCTGCTCCTGGACTACCAGGAGAGCGCCGTACGCACCCTCTCCCGACGCATCGTCCGCCGCGGCGGCACGATGCTCGGCGACGTCGTCGGCCTCGGCAAGACCCTCACCGCCGTCGCCACCGCCCTGATGCTCCAGGCCGCCGAGGACTACTCGACCCTCGTGCTCTGCCCTAAGAACCTGCAACCCATGTGGGAACAGCACCTCGAGGAGTACGACATCAACGGCCGTGTCATTTCCTACTCGATGGCCGACAAGGTCCTGCCCGAGCTCAAGCGATTCAACCTCGTCATCTGCGACGAGTCCCACAACCTCCGCAACAACGCCACCATCGCCTACGACGCCATCCACCAGTACATCCGCGCCAACGGCTCGAAGGCCCTGCTGCTCACCGCCACCCCGTACAACCTCGCCTTCACCGACGTCGCCAACCAGATCGGGTTGTACATCGACGAGGACGACGACCTGGGCATCGTCCCCACCGAGGCCCTCCGCAAAGACCCCGCGCTGGCCGGGAAGGTCGACGGAAAGATCAACACCCTCACCGCGTTCCGCAAGTCCGAAGAGCCCGAGGACTGGAAACGCCTGATGAGCGACCACCTCGTGCGCCGGACCCGCTCGTTCATCAAGCGAACCGCCAAGCAGGAGAACGTCACCCGCGCGGACGGCACGGTGGAACAGCGCGAGTATCTGCAGTTCGCCAACGGCCAGAGGTTCCACTTTCCGACCCGGATCGCGACACCGCTGAGCCACGCCTTCAGCACGGACGACCCGGCAGCGCTCATGGAGGACGACACCACCCTCGACGCCATCAGGGACCTCATCCTTCCTCGGTACCGGCTCGCCGACTACGACAACCCCAAGGCGCAGCACACCCCCAGCGACACCAAGAACCTCGACGACATCCGCTCCGGACGCGGCAACGTCAGCGGATTCGTCCGGATCAGCCTGTTCAAGCGGCTCTCCTCCTCCGGACACTCATTCATCCTGTCCCTGCAGCGGCAGCGGGCCCGCAACGAGCTGTTCATCCACGCCATCGACCACCAGCTGCCGATTCCCCTCGGCGCGTTCACCGACCGGCAGATCGCCGTCACCGACGAGGACATCGAAGGCGACGGCGACCTGCACGGCAGCGTCGCCACCCGCTACGAGACACTCAGAAAGTCACTCCCGGCCAAGACCAAATGGGTGAACACGACCGTGTTCAAGCCCACCTTGCGCAAGGACCTCGCCAAAGACAACGCGAGCATCACCACGCTCCTGAGCCGCTTCGGAAACTGGGACTCCACCCGCGACTCCAAGATGAACGCCTTGGTCGACCTGCTGACCAACGAGCACGCCGGGGAGAAGGTGCTGATCTTCACCGAGTACAGCGACACCGCCGAATACATCACCGCCGCCCTGACCGATGCCGGCGTCCCCAACGTAGGCCTGGCCACCGGCGACTCCGAAAACCCCGCCGACATCGCCCGCCGGTTCTCACCCTTGTCGAACAAGCTGCCCAGCCAGTCCGAGGACGACGTGCACGCCGTCGACGACCCGATCGATGTCCTGGTCGCTACCGACGTGCTCTCCGAGGGACAGAACCTGCAGGACAGCCACATCATCGTCAACTACGACCTGCCGTGGGCCATCATCCGGATCATCCAACGCGCGGGCCGTGTCGACCGTATCGGCCAGAAGTCCGACACCGTCCACGTGTACCTGATCACCCACGAGAAGATCGAGCAACAGATCCGGCTGCGCCAGCGCATCAAGGACCGCCTCGGCGCCGCGGCCGAAGCCTTCGGCTCCGACGAGAAGTTCTTTGGCGGTGACCGCGAGATCAAGATCCTCGACGACTTCTACAAGGGCCGCGTCACCGACGACGACACCGACGACGAAGCCGAAGCGGACTCTGTCAGCGAGGCCTGGTTGGTCTGGTCCAGCGCCCAAGACCAGTTCCCCACCATTGCCGAGAAGGTCCTGCGGATGCAGGACATGGTCCACTCCACCCGCAACCAGCGCCTCGACGAGCACGGTAGCGTTACCTGCTACGTCGCCACCGCCTCCGGCGTCGACGCGTTCGCCACCAGCGACAGAACCGGAGAGCGCATCCTTACCCCGCTCGAAGCCCTCCGCGTCTTCCGGGCCGACCCCGACACCCCCACCGCGCCACTGCGCGCCGACCACTTCGAGCGCGAGAAGACCCTCGTGCAAGGCACGCTCAAGACCGAAACCATCGCCGCCGGCAACCTCAAAGGCATCCGTAAGTGGGCGTGGCAGCGGCTCGGCGGCACCGTCTTCGGGCAGAAGGCCACCGAGGGGCTCGACGCGCTGCACGCCCAGCCGCTCACCGAGCACGCCACGATGCGGCTGGCCCAGGCCCGCAGGCATAAGTACAGCCTCGACGACCTCGCCGACCTCATCAACCAGCTGCACGACGAGGACCGGCTCGTCATCGGCAGCACCGACCACGACGCCATCAAGGTCGTCTGCTCGCTAGGAGTCCAGGACGCATGACCAGCCCACTCATCGAACGCGCCGAGCAGCACCAGTACCAGCAGCTGTTCATTCACGACCTGAACTGGTCCCGCCCCGACCAGCCGCCCGTCACCATCGAGTACGACGACCGGCATGTCCACGCGACGAACGTCTCGCAGTACAAGGGAATCCGCGTCTGGGTCGTCGAAGAGGCACCCGACTCCAAACTCGAAGCCGAGCTCGATCGTGTCCTGGCACAAGCGAGCATCGACCGCATCCTGATCTTCCACGACGACACCCAGCAGGTCTGGCGCTGGCCCGTGCGCCGCTCCAACGGCAACAGCACCACCACCCGGCTCAGCCGGCACCGGCACCGCACCGGCGACACCGACCCCCGTTTCGCGAACAAGCTTGACGTCATACGCCTCCCGTTCGACGTGACCCTCGACAGCAACGCCGTCCTGGCCAAGGTCCGCCAGGCGTTCGACGTCGAGGCGCAGAACGAGACCAAGCACGCCTCCAAGCTCATGGCTCGCCTCTACACGGCGATGGAGAAGGCTTACCCGGCCGGTATCGACGAGAAGGCGCGCGACCACGAGATCTCAGTCACCCTCGCCAGGATCCTGTTCCTGATGTTCGGCGACGACACCGACATGTGGCCCGAGAACCTCTTCCAGGACTTCATCCTCGACCACACCGACCCCGACGGCTCCGACATCGGCGCCCAGCTCACCGCCCTGTTCGCCTACCTCGACACCCGCCCCGAAGACCGCGCAAACGCTCCAGCCGCGTTCGACGGGTTCCGGTACGTCAACGGCGGGATCTTCAAAGAACGACTCCGCCTGCCCGAGATCAACGCCGAGTTCCGCTCCGCGGTCCTGGACGCCTGCGACCGGGACTGGAAGACCATCAGCCCAGCCATTTTCGGCTCGATGTTCCAATCCGTCCGCGATGCCAAGACCCGCCGGGAACTCGGTGAGCACTACACATCCGAAGAGAACATCCTCAAGACCCTCAACCCGCTCTTCCTCGACGAACTTCGCGCCGAGTTCGAGCACGTCAAGACCCTTGGCAAGTACGAAGCCGACCGGCTTCGCAAGCTGCGCGACAAGCTCGGCCGCATCCGCTACATGGACCCCGCCTGCGGCTGCGGCAACTTCATCATCGTCGCCTACCGCGAACTGCGCGACCTCGAGCTCGCCATCATGGAACGCCTCCAACAGATCACCGGCGACCAAGCGATGCTCATGGCCAACGTCGGACTCAAGGTCACCCTCGACCACTTCTACGGGATCGAGATCGACGAATGGCCAGCTCGGATCGCCGAAACCGCCATGTTCCTCATCGACCGACAGTGCGACCTCAAACTCACTGCCTCACTCGGCTGGGCACCCGACCGGCTCCCCATCCAAGAACAGGCCACGATCGTGGTCGGCAATGCCCTCAAGCTCGACTGGTCGGCCGTGTGCCCGCCCACCGAGAACACCGTCGTCGCCGGCAACCCACCGTTCCTGGGTGACCACACACGCACCGGTGAACAGCTCGCCGAGTTGCACGCCGCCTGGGGGGGCAACAAGGTCCTCAGCCGCATGGACTACGTCACCGGGTGGCATGCACGGGCGCTGCAGTACTTCAACCGCCACGACGGTCTGTGGGCGTTCGTGACGACGAACTCCATCACCCAAGGCGACCAAGTCCACCGGCTGTTCTCCGAGATCTTCAACGCCGGATGGCGCATCAAGTTTGCCCATCGCACCTTCGCCTGGACCTCCGAGGCCAGCAACGCAGCCGCGGTCCACTGCGTCATTGTCGGATTCACCAAGGCGGCCACGGGCAGGCCACGACTGTTCGACTACGAGGACTGGCGCGCTGAACCCCGCGAACTCCAAGTGGCGGCGATAAACGCCTATCTGGTCGACGGGCCAAACGTCCTCACTGACAAACGCACAACCCCCATCTCATCGGTGCTGCCGAAAGTTGACTACGGCTCCAAGCCGAGTGACGGTGGCCACCTCATCGTTGAGCCTGAACAGATCGAAGCGATTCGGCGAGATCCGGTTGCCATGAAGTACCTCAGGCCCTACATCGGTTCGAGGGAACTCATCGAGGGCAAGGAGCGCTGGTGCCTTTGGCTCGTAGGTGCCACGCCAGCCGAGATCCAGCGCAGCCCTGAACTCCGGCGCCGCGTGGCCGGAGTCCGTGAGGAACGTCTCAAGAGCAAGGCGGCCACGACGCGCGACTACCCGCACGACCATCTCTTCAGACAGTTCGGCATCACCGCCGACAAGCCGATCGTCTGCATCCCCGAGGTCTCCAGCGAGAACCGCGACTACTTGCCGGTCGGGCACCTCGATGATGGGGCGATCATCAGCAACAAGGTCTACGGGGCACCGGATCCAACGGGACTCATCTTCGCAGTGGCATCTTCGTCAATGTTCATCACTTGGATGAAGACCGTCGGCGGCCGTTTGGAGTCACGGCTGTCCTTCTCCAGCACTATCACGTGGAACAACTTCCCCCTACCGCATATCGAGGCGGACCGACGACGTGCCATCGAAGCAGCCGGTGACGCGATCCTTGCGGCTCGAGCCGAGCATCCGAACCTCTCCCTTGAGGACCACTATCGGCCCGGCGGGATGACCCCTTCGGTTCGCGAGGCTCACGAGCGACTCGACCGTTTGGTCGATGCAGAGTTCGGACTCAAGGAGAAGTGCCCCAACTTCCTCCGTCGGCAAGAAGTCCTCTTCTCCTCATACCAGCAACTGACTTCCCCGCTACTGACCGCTCCCGTCCGGACTCGGCGACAGAGATGACACTCGACCTGCCCGCTCTGGCCAAGGCGGCAAGTGACTCGTGGGCGCCTGGGGTCGGAACCGTCTACGAGCTGCGGGCAGCGGCCGCACGGCAAGGCTGGACTGAGGTCCCAATGCGCTCCAGCGACTCTGCCTTGAGCGCCCTACGGCCCAAGTCTCAAGCCGACGCGGCACCCAACTCTCTCAGCGCCGTCCATGGACTCGGTGAGCAGCCTTTGCATACGGACGGAGCTCACCTTCGGCGGCCACCGGATTGGATCGCTCTGGTGGTCGATCAACCAAACTCGACTCCCACGAAGCTGTGGCGTCTGCCAACGGGCTCAGGCAGCGTCCCGTGGAACGCGCTGCTCAACGGCGTCTTCCTGGTCAGCAGCGGACCAGATCGATTCCTCACAACGTCCGGGGACGGTCGCGGTCTTCGCTACGACCCCACCTGCATGGCTCCATGCGATCAACGAGCCACGCGCGCGGCCGCCTTCTTCTCAGAAGCCGAGGAGGCCGCCGAGGACCACACATGGCATCGTCCACGCGAGATCCTGCTGATCAACAACCGCAAGGCCCTTCACGGCCGACGGGCCATCGCCGACACCAACGACATCGCGTCGCGGACGGTTCACCGGATCGCCTTCACCCTGGAGAGACGATGAGCAGGCCCTGGGATCCCGATGCGCTCTTCATCAAAGCCAAGCTGTTCCTGAACCATGCGATGGACGATGAGTCTCGACAATTTGACGAGCAGGCGCTGTGGGCCTCTCTCGCCCTGGAGCTCCTTGCCAAGGCTGCCTTGGCGAAGGTCTCGCCCGTGCTCATCGCCGTGCCCACCGAGGAGGGCAACAGCCTCCTTGTCGCATGCGGTCTCGTCGAAGGAGATGTGCGGTTCACCTCCGTGCAGGCAAAGACCCTGTTTGCGCGTTGTGCTCGCGCATTCAAGCCCTTCAGCGAGAAGGAGTCCAAAGCCATCGCCAGCGCTAGGAACGACTACCTTCACGCCGCAACCCCCAACTTCACGCCGATACCCCCGGATGCCTGGTGGCCTCGCTTCTGGGCGCAAGCCCACATACTCGTCAATGCGTGCGACCGCGTCCTGGAGGACTTGGTTGGCTCCGACCGTGTAGCCCTCGTTGAGGTCCACCTCACGAAAAACAAGCAGAACATTGAGCACCGACGCGAGATGCTGATCGAAAGGGCGCGCCAACGCCTGGGTCTCTACCAGTCCGGACAGATGCGGGCGAACGAAGCCCAGCAGTGGGCTCAGTACCGGGCCGGCGACCTCTCCGCCGGGCTCTCCTATTCAGGTTCAAGTGAGTGTCCTGCTTGCGGCGCGGACGGGAAACTTGAGGGCGAGGACGTCGAGGCTGCGAAGCACGAGGTGGAGCAGGTCAGCGAGGACGACTACGACTCCTGGATGGAGCTCACTGTCGGCGGGGAGTACTTCAGCTGCGACCGGTGTCGACTGGTGCTCGACTCCTTCGAACTCGTCGACTCCGCGGGCCTACCAGCAACTTTCGAGGTGACAACCGACGTCGGAGACTACTGGGAGCCCGAGTATGGAAACGATTGAGCCTGGATCTAGCCAGCGACCGCCCGGTCCCGACGATCAGCCAGAAGACTTCCGTAGCATCCTCGAAGAACTCCGTGCGCTCGTTAGCACCTTCGCGGACGCGTCGCCGGAAGGCATGACGCCACACTTCTACGTCCATGCGTTCAACGAGTACGACGTCGCTGTCCGGGCTCTGCTCGAAGCTCTGCCGGACGGTTTCGTGGAGGGATCAGGATCAGGGGGTCGGCAAAGTCGGTGGCTGGGGTGCTGACCTGCTGTTACGTGTGTGACTGGTGTGGCGCGTGTCGTTACTGGGACGGTGTGGGACTGCTCGTGACGATGGAGCTTCCAGACAACCGTCGTCAGAGAGCCCCACACCGTCATGTCATCTTCGCCCACTGCCGTCGCTTCGCGCATCCCGTTGGTGCAGGTCTTCGCCGCGGTGCCCGACCCGCGCAAGCCGCGCGGGCTGCGACATGCCCTGCCGGTGGTATTGGCGTGTGCCGCCGCTGCGGTGCTCGCTGGTGCCCGGACCTGGGTCGCGGTCGCCGAATGGACCCACGACGCCGACCGGGACATGTTGTCCCAGCTGGGAATCGATGCCGCGACACGGCTGCCGACGGAATCGACCTTCCGACGTGCCCTGGCCGGTATCGACGCCGATGATTTCGATCAGCGCCTGGCCGTGTGGGCGGCCACCGCGGTCAGCGACGTCGCCGGACGCACCGTGATCGCGGTGGATGGCAAGAGCCTGCGCGGCGCCGATGACGGGGTCCGGATGCCGCACCTGCTTGCGGCTATCGACCACGCCAGCGGCATCGTGGTGGGTCAGCGGGCCGTGGCGGATAAGAGCAGTGAGATCCCCGCTTTGCGGGACTTGTTGGCGACGTTCGACCTGACCGACGTGGTGGTCACCGCGGACGCGTTGCACTGCCAACGCCAGACCGCCACGTTCATCACCGAGGCCGGCGGCCACTATGCCTTGACCATCAAGGCGAACCAGCCTCGACTGTTGACAGCGGTCAAGAAGCTGCCCTGGACCGACGTGCCCGCCCACCGGCACCGCGACCACGGCCACGGCCGACGCGTCACCCGCACCGTGCAAGCGGTGACCGCCCCGCCCTGGATCGACTTCCCCGGCGCAGCCCAAGTCCTGAAGATCCGCCGCACCCGAACCATCAAGGGACACAAGCGAACCGAGGTCGTCTACATCATCTGCTCCGTCCCGATGACCACCGCCCCACCGCCAGTCGTGGCAGGCTGGGTCCGCGGACACTGGTCCATCGAGAACGCCCTCCATTGGGTACGTGACGTGGTCTTCGACGAAGACCACCACCAGCTGCGCGTCGGCTCCGGACCCCAAGTGATGGCCAGCCTGCGCAACCTGGCCATCAGCCTGCTGCGCCTGACCGGATGGCGCACCATCGCCGCCGGCCTACGACATCACAGCCGCAACAGCACACGCCCGATCCAACTCCTCGCCACCACATGAACCGACTTTGCCGACCCCCTGGGATCAGGATCGGTAGGCTTGCGTCGGGCACCAGGCCGCGCCCAGCCTGACGCCGCCCCCAGCCGCCAAGTCTGATGCAGGGGGCGGCGTCGTCTTGGTTAGCGCCGCAAGGGAAGCACGTTGTCCAGACGCTCAGTCGCTTCTGCCTCCAACTGGGCGCGCATGCTCCTCGACCATCCCGTTGCGAAGTTCAGCAGGAACTCCGAGTACCACTCGCCCGATCGTGCAGGCGGGAGCTCGCCGAGAAACGCTTGCAGGTCGGGCGATATCCCGAACCCGACCTCGATGGCGTTGGCAACGAGCAGAGGTCGCTCGACTGTCCGCGAGGTAGCGCCGGGTTCACGCACCCGCCAGCGTTCGCCAGTCTTTGGGTCACGCCCATTCGACAGTTGCTTGAAGAGGGACACCCGACGATCGTCGTCAAGGAGCTCGTTGCGGTAACCGTGTTGGATGAGGGCTGCGATGGACATGCCCCAGCGTTCCTTCAGTCCCAACAGGCCCATGACGGTCACGTGCCGCGGCCACTCCGCCCGAAGGGTCGCACTGGGGAGAAGGAGTTCGGCCGCAAACTCGGTGGCCTCTTGTTCGCGGTTAGGGCCACTGGATTGTCGGTGGAGGGCTAGATGCCCAGCTTCGTGGGCAACCGAGAACCGCACCCGTTCCCATGACGAGTGCTGCCGGATGAGAACGACTGGTGCAGCGCGGCCGGATTGCAGGTTGAACCAACTCGACGACGCGTCATGGTTGCGGAGGTGCGTTTCCTCCTCGAAGTCGACCACCCCGACGAAGACGCCGAGCTTCTCCAGGGAACGGATCAGGTGGTCGATGGGCTGGTCGGGTCGGAGCCGCAAGGTCGCACGCACATGCTGCGCTGCGTCACGGGGATCGGCATCCAAGACGGTCTGGAACGGAAACGTGGTCGGCGGCAGGGTGACAACTCGGTCCAAGGTCGCGAGCAACTCTGCGTACATCGTCAACCAAGACGTGACGGTCTGTTGCGCCCCCTTCGTCATTCGGCTGTTTGCACGGAACTGAGTCCCGCTCGAGGTGGCGAAGGCTCGGGGGGGCGCGCTCAGCCATCCACGCGGCGTGCTCAAGGCGAGGGCGAGCGAGTGCGCAACGACTGGATCGACATCCGTCATGTCGGAGTTCTCGATCCGTGAGTAGGTCGGCGAACTGATCGGAAGGGAGTCGACGACCTCCCGAGCCAAGAGGCCGCGCAGATGTCGGGCCCACCGAACCCTGTCGCCGAAAACGGTGAACGTCTCAGGCACCGGTCTCACCGATCTGCTTCGGCTCGGCCGCAGGCTCAACCCCTTCCCCTTCGAGGGACTCCAAGTCGACGTCGACCACCGGCACGTCGCGACGAGTCATCGCTGAGCGGAAGACACCTTCGTCTTCGTCGGACAGGATCGGCGTTGCTCGCATAGCCGATGTCGGTGCCGCGAAGACCAGGACCTCGTCCACGATCGCCACCCCGTCGACGATCCAACGCGCTTGCGGGTTGGACACCAGAGCCAGGGTCACTGAGGTCAGGCCAACGCCCGCCCGATCCTTCTCGCACAGCATGAAGAGTCTGAGGCCGGTGTCGTCCACGGCTTCGGCGAATCCGCTGAGCTCCAGCTCTCCTTGGACCTTGAGGCCATCAGGAGGAGGGGGCGCCACCTTCGGCCGTGCAACCACGTGCACCGGCTTCGAGCACGCTGGAATCGTGAACCAGAAGCGGTCACGTTCGGAGGGTTTGGCGATGCAGCGGATCCCGTTCTGCGCGAGCAGCTCTCGCGCCCCTTTGCCCTCCGCTCCATCGACCATCTGCGTCAGGAGGGCGCGGATCATGTCCCACTCACCTCTGGACTCTGGGAGGTCAGAGATGCGCTGACGGACGATCCGCGTGGCCAAGTCAGCCAGCGAACTGAGGTACTCCATGGAAGTGATGCCCTCAGGCTGCAACTGGGATGGGCGGTCGGTGCCGCAGTCCGTACCAGCGAGACGTGAATCCATGTCCGAAAGTTTCACACACAATCTCATGTGAAGCAAGGAGGGCCTCGGCGGCCTGTCGGTGCACACACCAACACGTTTAGACAGTCGGGGGAACCGCCCTACAACACGGGAGGCGACTTCCGGTACAACGACAAGTGGGACAAGGACCCCAACGACCCGGACCTCGGCGATTTCGTGGGCAGCGACGACCCTGCGCGCCACACCAAGTGGATGAAGTTCATGTACCCGAGACTCCAGATGATGAAGGCAATGCTGAAACCGGGCGGAGTGCTGGCGATCTGCATCGACAGTCGTGAACTCTTCCACTTGGGCCAGATGCTCGACGAGCTGTTCTACGAAGAGAACAGGCTGGCGATCATCAACTGGCAGAAGAGCTACTCACCCCGCTCTGACAACCGGCACGTCTCGACGGCTACCGAGTACGTCCTCGTCTACGCGAAGAACGAGCGGGTGGCCAAGACCGGGCTGGAACCCCGAACCGACAGTATGAATGCTCGCTATCGGAATCCGGACGGCGATCCGCGGCTGTGGAAGGGTGAGAACTTTTCCGGTCCGAAGGCGCTGACTCACCAGGGGATGGTGTACGGCATCCAGTCGCCGTTCACCGGTGAGATCCACTATCCGCCCTCTGGGAAGTGCTGGCGGTCCCCACAGCGAGACACGCTGAGCTGGTTAGGCGAGTGGGATGTCGCCTATGAACTCCGGGACATCGACGACGCCGCGAAGAGAGCGGCGATCATCGGAGTCAAGCCGACCGAGGCTCGCAAGGTAAAGGCCGTCATGATCAAGGGTGGTCTGTCGACGGCGCGAACGGCCGCGGCCGCGCGCTTGTCCGCGGGGAACTGGCCCCCGATCGTCTTCGGCCTCGACGGCCAGGGGCGTCCGCAGCAGAAGAAGTATCTCGAGGACGTCAAACAGGGCCGTGTGCCGATGACGTATTGGGCCGACGAGGACATGGACGACCCCGAGGTGCTGGGAAGTGTCTCCTGGGGCCACGAGCAGTCTGGTCACAGTCAGACCGGCGTAAACGAGCTGACGGCGATCGTGGGATCTGGGCACGGCTTCGAGACGGTCAAGCCAATGAAACTGATGACTAAGATCATCCAGATCTGGTGTCCGCCCAACGGCACCGTCCTGGACTTGTTCGCCGGTTCAGGCACGACTGGTCACGCGGTTCTAAAGCTGAACCACGAACAAGGAGACGACCGGCGCTTCATCTTGGTCGAGCAGGGACGTCCGGAGAACGGCGACTCGTACGCGAAGACGCTAACGGTTGACCGGCTGAAGCGGGTCATCGAGGGCAAGTGGGCTGACAAGAGGGCGCACGCGGCAGTCGGCGGCGGCTTCACGTTCAAGACCTTGGAGAAGAAGGTCGACGCCAAGACGCTGCTCATGATGGAACGCGACGAGATGATCGACACGGTCATCGCCTCGCACTCGTCGACGGGCAGCCGACGCAGCCCGGTTCTAATTCCAGTCAACGACGAGGCGGCCTACACGTACCTGGTCGCGCGCAACGCCAATTACGAGGGCATCTACCTCGTTTGGCACGGGGCCGGCTCGAACACTGACCTGACCGAGGACGCCTACGAGGCGATCACCGAGGAGGCTGAGGCCGCTGGCCTGGCGCCGACCTACCACGTCTACAGCCGCCGCAACCTCATCGTCACCGACGACGTCGTGTGGTACCAGATCCCAGACCGAATCTTGTCCGACTTCGGTCTGGACGTCCGCACCGAGTCGTTCATCGAGGAGAACTGACAGTGGAGATCGAACTCTTCCCGTTCCAGCAAGTGGCGGCCTCGCAGATGGCGGACCGGTTCATCGCCTACCACGCTGATCCGATTCCGTTCGGCCGTGGGGCCAAGCGGCGGGACGTGCCGTTCTACCAGGCGCTGTCGTCGATCACGGGTTCGGGCAAGACGGCGACCCTCGCCCAGGCGGTTAACGAGATCGTTGCCATGCTAGAGGTGCCTCCCGTCATCTTGTGGCTCTCCAAGGGCAAGGTGGTGGTCCAGCAGTCCTTCGCCAACCTGGCCGACGGGGGCAAGTACAAGCACCTCCTCCCGGACACCACGGTTCGGCTGCTCAGCGAGTACGACCCCCAGGACGTGGCCAACGCCAAGGAGTCGCTGCTCTACTTCGCCACGGTGGGCACGTTCAACCAGCGAGACCGCGAGAAGAGCAACCTCAAGATTTTCGCCGCCGACACGGACAACATCGATTCCACCCGCTGGGAGGCTCTCAAGCTTCGTGAGACGGCCGAGGGCGTGCGCCGACCACTGATCGTGGTTTACGACGAGGCACAGAACCTGAGCGACCAGCAGACGACGCTACTGCTGGAGCAGCAGCCAGCGGTCTTCCTGCTGGCTAGCGCAACCCTCC
>WBZT01001063.1_pt1 | contig 20905 bp, 10 predicted proteins | sample 5204241 | NCBI WGS metagenome assembly WBZT01 (sample SAMN12344358, study PRJNA552823) | activated sludge metagenome | biome: Activated sludge suspended growth; feature: Nitrification reactor; material: Wastewater; isolation source: activated sludge from nitrification reactor of wastewater...
ATGCCGCTGAACCAACCGGCCTGGTAATTTTACTTGGCGGCGGTGGTCAAACCCGGCAATACAATCAAACCAGTTTGAACCCGAACTAGCGCGACGACCCTTATGAACCAACCTGCACGGCTCCCGAGGAAGCATTCCAAGCTCGCCCCCACACTCGCAATGCTGGCTGCCCTGAACCTGATCAGGCACGCCGCCATGGCAGCCGCCACCGAAGCGCCGAAGCCCAACATCGTGGTCATTCTCGTGGACGACATGGGCTACTCGGACATCGGCTGTTACGGCGGTGAGATTTCCACGCCCAACCTCGACCAACTCGCCAGCCATGGCGTGCGGTTCACTCAGTTTCACAACACGGCGCGCTGCTGCCCCACGCGCACGGCGTTGCTCACCGGACTTTATCCGCATCAAGCCGGCGTCGGCCACATGGTCGAGGAACATCATGATGCCAACGGAAACGTGCTGCCCGGTTACTCGGGCCGCCTGAATGACAAGTGCGTGACCATTGCGGAGGTTTTGAAGCAAGCCGGCTATTTCACGGCGATGACCGGCAAATGGCACGTCGGCCAGAACTTCGGGGTGATCCCGACGGGGCGCGGTTTTGATCGCGCGCTGAATTCTCCCACCGGCGGCTTTTATTTTCCCAATGCGCCGCGGGCCGCCCTCTTCCTCAACGGCGAGAAGATCGCGAATGACGACGCGCGCCTGCCGAAGAATTGGTATTCCTCCGATCTGTGGGTCGAGTATGGATTGAAGTTTGCCGACGAAGCGCGCGCGGTCAAAAAACCGTTCTTCCTCTACATCGCGCACAATGCCGCACACTTCCCGCTGCAAGCGCCGGACGAAGACATCGCCCGCTGGCGCGGCAAGTTCAAAGCCGGTTGGGATAAGCTCCGCGAGGCGCGCTATCAGCGCCAGCTCGCCATGGGTTTGATTGATAAATCCTGGCCGCTCGCGCCGCCGCTGCCGGAAGTTCCCCAGTGGGCCAGCCTCACGCCCGAGCAGCAGGACCGGTATGATCACATCATGGCCATTTACGCCGCCGTCGTGGAGCGCATGGATAAATCCATCGGCACCCTCGTCGCGGGATTGCGCGAACGCGGTGAATTGGATAACACGCTCATCCTTTTCATGAGCGACAACGGCGGCAACGCCGAAGCGGGAATTCCGGGCCGGCTCGAAGGCGACCATCCCGGCGATGCGAAATCTACGGTTTACGTCGGCCAATGCTGGGCGACCCTGAACAACACGCCGCTGGTGCGCTACAAACATTACACCGACGAAGGGGGCATCGCCACGCCACTGATCGCGCATTGGCCGAAGGAAATTCCTCAATCGCGCAACGGAAAATTTGAGAAGCAACCGGGCCATGTAATTGATGTCATGGCCACCTGTCTCGATGTGGCCGGTGCGAAATATCCAAAGGAGTTCAACGGCAAACCCATTACGCCGTTTGAAGGCACGAGCCTGCGCCCCGCGTTTGCGGGCGAGCCCCTGAAGCGCGCCAATCCCATTTTCTGGGAGCATGAAGAAAACCGCGCCGTGCTGGATGGCGATTGGAAGCTTGTCGCTGTCGCCCACCAGCCGTGGCGGCTTTACAACCTGGCTGCGGATCGCACCGAGCAAAATGATCTCGCGAGCAAAGAGTCCGCGCGTGTGAAATCGCTCGCCGCCAAGTGGGACGCCTATGCCGCACGCGCGAACGTATTGCCGCTGGGCGGCTGGAAGGAAGGCGGCTCAACCAAGAAGGGCAAGAAAGGGAAAGTCGCCACGAGCACGGAAATGCGGTTCAAGCTGAAGTCGGGCGATCATCTGGAACGAGACCAGGCGCCGGCGGTCAACGGTCGTGGCTTCAGCATCAGCGCCGATTTCGACGCTCAAGGCGCGAATGGCGTCATCGTAGCCCAAGGTGCTTCCACTCACGGTTACGCGCTTTTTCTGGACCAGGGCAAACCCACCTTCCTCGTCCGTATTGCGAGCCAAGCAGTTAGGATCACCGCGAGCGAAGCGATCTCCGGCAACCACAATGTGGCGGCTCACCTGGCCGCGGACGGTGCGATGAGCCTGTCCATTGACGGCCGGCCGACGGCGACCGGCAAAGCTCCCAGCGCGCTGGTCGGCATGCCGGTGGATGGCCTTGATGTGGGTGCTGACAACGGCAATCTCGTCGGCGACTACGGGGAAAAGAACGCCTTTGCCGGAAGTATCAAAGCGGTGACGATTGAGTTGGATTCGAAGTAAGGTTTACCTGGCTTCGTATGCCACTTTTCCGTCCACCACCGTCATCGTCACCTTGACCTTGTCAATCTGCGCAGGATCAATTTTGTAAATATCGCAGTCTAGCAGGACGAGGTCGGCAAGTTTGCCGGGCGTGAGGCTCCCTTTGATCTGATCCTGAAATTCCGCGTACGCGGAACCCATCGTGAACGCGCGGATGGCTTCTTCGAGCGTGATCTTCTGTTCCGTCACCCAGCCGTTGGGATGTTTGCCGTCGAGCGTCTGGCGCGTGACGGCGGCCTTCAGGCCTTCCATCGGATTCAGCGGCGCGACGGTCCAATCCGAACCGAACGCCAGCACCGCCCCCGCGTCGAGCAGCGAGCGAAACGCATACGTGCCCTTCGCACGCTCCGAGCCGATGCGTTTGTCGCACCAACGACCGTCATCGGCACAATGATAAGGTTGCATCGAGGCGACCACCTTTTGGGAGCCGAAGCGTTTGATCTCGCTCGGGCGCAAATGCTGCGCGTGCTCAATCCGAAATCGCCGGTCGCGCGGGCCATGCTTTTCCTCGACTTGTCGAAAGATTTCGAGGATCGCATAATTCGCTTCGTCACCGATGGCGTGAATCATCACGTGCAGGCCGCGCTCATCCGCCGCCTCGACACGCTTGAGCATGATGCCCTCGGGCAACATCTGATCCACAAACAACCCGCGCGTGTTCGGCGCATCGCTGAACGGCTCGAAGAACCGCGCCGTGGTCGAGCCGAGACTGCCGTCCGCAAAACCCTTCAGCCCGCCGATGCGCAACCAATCGCCACCGAACGCCCCCCGCACACCAGTTTTACCAAGCACTTCCCACGACAGAATCGAGCGCATGGCGTAAATGCGCGTTTTCAACTCGCCGCGTTCGTGCATGAACTGGTAAAGCCCGATGTCCACGCCGGCAGACATGTCCTGCACGCTGGTGACGCCAACGCGTGCGGCGTGTTCCGTGGCCGCGAGCGCGGCGGCGTGATTTTCATCCCACGAACGCGCCGGGATCACGCGATCCACCAGCGCCATCGCGGCATCTTCTTTCAGGATGCCGGTCGGTTCGCCGCTCGCACCACGCACGATTTCTCCGCCGGGAACGTCTTTCGTCTCTTTCGTCACTTTCGCCAGCTTGAGGGCGAGCGAATTGGCCAGCGCCATGTGGCCATCGGTGCGGTTGACGAACACCGGGTTTTCCGGCGAGACGGCATCAATCCATTCCTTCGTAGGCAGCGCCGCGCCGGGAAATTTTTCGTGATCCCAATCTCCGCCGAGAATCCAGCGGCCTTTCGGAATTTTCTGCGCAAACTCGGCGATGCGTTTTGAGAATTCGGCGGCCGATGTCGCGTCGCGCAGGTCAACGTTGGTGATCGAGTAACCGCCCATGAGCCAGTGAACATGCGCGTCATTGAAGCCAGGCAGGACCGATCGCCCCCCGGCGTCAACCACCCGTGTTTTCGGGCCAGCCAGCTCTTTGATCTCGGCGCTGGGGCCAAGCGCGGCAATCCGGTTGCCCGAAACTGCGACGGCTTCGGCTTGCGGCCGGGCGGCGTCCATCGTGCGAACGGCGGCGTTGAGGATGATAAGCTCAGGCGGGAGCTGGAGGTTTTCAGCGGCGACGGCGGCAAGCATGGTGGAGAAAATGGTTATGACCGGAAGGATCGGTTTCATCGGTGGCGTCGGTTCGAGCGCGGGAAAGTTCTAGCCTTGCGGGGTGAGCCTGTCCATGAGAAAGGCGAAGAAAGCCAAGAAACGACTGGCGGTTTGCCACCGGGCGGATTATTTGCAATAGCAGCAATACGAAACCATATCAGGCCATGAAGATCACCGGAATTTTGCGGGCGGAACACAGCGTGTTCCACAACCTCTTTGATTACATCGAACGCACCGTGCCGACCATCAAGACGGTGGCGGAAGTGAAATCGCTCGCGCGCCTCACCGAAGCGCTGCTGGCGGCCCATTCCAAGACCGAAGATGACCTGTTCATCGAACCGTTGGAGCATTGCTTCGAGCAGGTCGGCCAACGCGAGACGTTTCACGAGGAGCACGACGCGATTGATCGCGCGCTGCTGGCGGTGGAAAAATCCAAGAGCTTGAAGGCCGCGAAGCTTCAATTGTTGAGCGTGGCGACCGCGGCGCGAAAACATTTCGACAAAGAAGAGCGCATTGTATTTCCCCTGGCGGAACGGATCCTCAAGGCGAAAACGTTGACCGATCTCGGCGCCGAGTGGTCAAAGCGCCGTGAGGCAGCCCTAAAATAGAGATCCAACCTCGTCACGCAATCCCGGTAAGGCGGCATTTACGCCGGCCACGAGGGCGTTCACTCGCGTCACCAACGGAAAGTCCGAAGGCGCTTCCAGCGTGTAACTCAGCCGGGTTTTGTGCGTGAGCAGCCAGAAGGCTTCCGGCCACTGCGGCCGCGAGCGCGGATCAAGATTGGGCCGGATGATGCCGCCCTTCGCTTCGCGCCCTTCGATGATGGCTGACAAATCAATCGGACAGACTTTTGCGACACCAGCCACAATCGGTTCAGCCAGGGACGGCTGGTTTTCCGGATTTAGTTCATACACGTAGAAGCCGTGCGACTCCCAGTCCTCGTGCAGGCAGAGGCTGAGGTTGAACAACGGCTGCTGCTCCAACCAAGCAACGTGAGCACGAATTTCGGCGGATTCGAAATGGCGATAATCCCGATTTAGATCAATCCCCAGCTCGTTCTCGCGGCGGTTATGTTGAAAGCCGCGCGGATTCAGACACGGCAGCAAAGTGATGTCGCAATCCGCTGGCCAGCGATTCTCGCGGAGCAATCGCAGCGCGGCAAGCGGTCCGGCGGGCTCATCACCATGGATGCCGGTGCTGAGGTAGAGACGTGGGGCGGGACGCAGGACGCGCGACGGGATACGGCGCAAGGCCAACCAATTGAAACCTTCGCTGGTGTGGAAAACCTCGGCGAACCAACCCGCCTGCTGCGCCGCTGCCTCGACCTCGCGCAACACAGTGCGAATCTCGATCGTCTCGCCGTGGTAACCGCCGTGGTTCTGGCCAAGCCGCTGCATGCGCCGCAATCAGGAAACCGGCACGGCAATCAAATTCGCATCCGACTTCATTTCGCCAGCACGGCTTCGGGTTCGCAGCTTTCGCTTGCACTGCCGCCCCGCTCTTCGGCCTGATCGGAGAATCCATGACTATCCCAACGTGGATCCAGCCCCAGGTCCCTGAGCATCTGCAGATCCTTCTCCACCGGCTGATTCAATGTGGTGAGATAATTGCCCACCATCATTGCGCTCGCACCGGCCATGAAAATCATGCTCTGCGCATCGCGCAGATTCACGGTGCGTCCGCCAGCAATCATGATTTCCTGCCGCGGCAGGATGAATCGGAAGCAGGCGATCGTCTTCAAAATCTCCATCACGGGCAGGGGCTCATTCTTCTCAAAGGGCGTGCCCAGGATCGGATTCAGGATGTTCACCGGCACGACGCTGGCGCCGATTTCCTTGAGTGAAAAGGCGAGTTCGCAGCGATCTTCGCGCGTCTCGCCCATACCGATGATGCCGCCAGAACAAATCTTGATGCCGGCGTTCTTAAGGTAATTGATAGTTTCAAGCCGATCCTCGTAGCTGTGGGTCGAGCACGTCTTCGGGAAGAACCGGCGCGAGCTTTCCAGATTGTGGCCGTAGCACTCAACGCCCGCCTCCTTCAAGCGATCCGCCACGCGCTGACTCTTGATGATGCCGAGTGAAACATCAGGACGCGTCTTGCCACCGGCTTTCAGTTCGCGCACACGCTCGCAGACCTCGTCGAGAATCGGCCCTTCGGTCAGACCTTTCCACGCGGCGACCAATCCGACCGCCGTCACCTGATTTTTATTCGCCTCTTCCGCCGCCTCCTGCATTGGCTCGGGATCAATGAAACCGTAGCGCGGCGAGCCGGTCTGGTAATGCGACGACTGCGCGCAAAAGCTGCAATTCTCCGAGCACGCGCCCGCCTTAGCGTTGACGATCGAGCAAAGATGAATTTTGTTGCCCTTGAAATGTTCGCGGATGCGATTGGCCCAGGAAAGCAAATCCAGAATATCCGCCGAGCTTTCGAGGTTGATCAGCCACATCGCCTCTGCGCGCGTAACGTGCCCGCCGCCCAGCACGCGCTCGCCAAGCTGGCTCAACCGGTCATGATTTGTCGCGTCAACTGATCTTACACTCATGGTTGACAGGATACCTTGGGCGAACCTCCACGCAAGCCAAGTCTCGCGAACTTTTGCCGGGTAATGCCAATCGGCTTAGACCGTTCGACGCTTCCCGCGACCCGTTGCCAGGTACAAGACGATGTCCAGATGTTGCTCGGGAAATTTCAATACCAGTTGGAGACCCGCCAGCCGGTTGCGGACGCAATAGTCAATGGCCAGCGCGGAAGATCGAAAATCGTCGGCTTCGTTGGGATTCCCCGTCCAATCGCCTTCACGTTTGAGATAGAGGCCGCTGTTCTTTTGCTGGAGCAGAACCCGCATCATGAGATTCCTTCCGCCGCGCTCTGGACCTGTCGTCGAAAACGAGCCGCGCCGCCTGCTGACGTTTGGGTTGCTTTCTGGATTGACGCTAAACCAGCCGGCTTGGTTTCACAAATCTTTGTCGGGGAAATTTTGCGACGCTTACGGGTGGCCGGAGCCGTTCAGGCGCTGCAGTTGCTCCCGCGCCGCCGCATAATCTGGCCGCAACCGCAACGCCTCGCGCAAATGCTTTTCCGCAGCTACCCGGTCGTTTAGCCGCAGCCAAGCACAACCAAGATTAAATTGCGGTTCGGGATTGTCGGCCTTCAACCGCAACGCTTCGGAATAACTGGCCACGGCTTCGGCCAATCTGCCCTGCTCCGCCAGCACGTTGCCAAGATTGTTGTGAGTTTGGGCATCGTGGGGCGCAAGCCGCAACGCTTCGCGGTAATGCCGGATTGCCTCGTCCCACTGGCGGAGCGCGGCGTAAGCGTTCCCGAGGTTGCCGTGGGCGCCTGCGTCCGCCGGCTTGACGCGCACAGCTTGATCGAAGTGTCGGATGGCTTCCGTCACCTGCCCTTGCATAGCCAGAGCAATGCCAAGGTTGTTATGCGCGTCGGCGTGATCGGGTTTGCGCGCGAGCACGAACCGGTATTCGGACATCGCCCGCTCCGGGTCACCGGTTTCGGCCAGTGCATTACCAAGGTTGTTGTGGATTTCGACGTTCTCCGGACTGAGGCGCAACGCGATTTCATAATGCTCGATGGAAGTCGCGTGCCGACCCTGCTTTGCCAGCGCGTGTCCCAGATTGTTATGTGCATCGGCGTAACGGGGGTTGATGCGCAACGACGCCTCAAAGTTCGTGATTGCCTCTGCCGTGCGTCCCTGATTCGAGAGATAGAATCCGAGATTGTTATACGCGAGGTAATTGTCCGTCGTCACCAGAACTGCGTGGCGGAACAAGGTCTCGCTGTTCTTCCAGATGCCCACCTGAAGAATAGTGAGCGAGGCGCACGCCGCCAACACAACTACCGCGGCCCCGAGTGCTAATGTCCGCAGCCCCGGTCGCGATTGGATTGCTTCCACTGACCACCAAACCAGGGCGACGAAGCAACCGAGTTGCGGCAGGTACGTGTAGCGATCAGCCATGGATTGGATTCCCACCTGCACGAGGCCGATCACCGGCACGAGCATGCCTACGAACCAAAACCAGCCGACGAAGACGAACGGTCGCCGGAATCGCCCGAGAAACGCGAGAATTGAAACCACGACAACCAGCCCGACCGCCGCCCCAACCTGCCAGGCTGGCCAGTGCCCCGGATGCGGATACAGCACCGACAAATCGTCTGGCCAAACCGTTTTCTTGAGATAGCGCGCGTAGGAAACGAATGCGTTCGCGATTCTCGCTCCGAGGGGCAAACTCTCCAATGGCGAAACCGCACCTCCGCGGCGCTGAACCAAAAATGTTGCAACGGACGATCCCGCGCCGAGGACCAGAAACGGCAGCTTCTCCAAAACGAGTGCGAGGCGCGAAGCCCAAGGTCGGTTGACAGTCTGCGCATTCCCGACTGACACCGGCGGTCCGCCCTCGGACGCCCGTCCGAGCGGCCAGAAATCCAACAACAGGAAGACAAACGGCAACGTCACCAGCATGGGCTTGCTCAGCAACCCCAGGGCGAAGCAGGCCAAGGTCGCCCAATACCACCGGGACGGCCAACAAACCAAGCCGTTGGTGTGGTTGCCCAAGGCGAGACTTTTGGCATGACGGCCATAAGCGTAAAGCGACAACAGCCCAAACATTCCACTCAGCACGTCCTTTCGTTCTGAGATCCACGCCACCGATTCGACGCGCAACGGATGCCACGCGAACAGCGCCGCGACAAACACGCTCGGCCAGTTCGCCCCGGTCCAGCTACGCCATACCAGGAATACCAAGCCGGCGTTGATGCAATGGAGCAGCAGGCTCGTCAGGTGATGTCCGCCCGCATTTTCGCCGAACACCGAGATATCCAGCAGGTGCGAGAGCCAGGTGAGCGGATGCCAGTTGCTGGCGTGGCCGGTCGTGCAGGCCCACTTCACGCCGGCCCAGGTCAACCCCTGCCGCACGGTCGCGTTGGCGAACACGTAATCCGCGTCGTCGTAATCCACAAAGCCGTGCGTCGTCACCGGCCAGTAAATCCCCACCGTCACCACGACCAGCACCAGCAGAACCGCCAGCGGACTGAATGTCCACGCTGGCAGCCCCGGCGCCTCCGGCGCATTTGATTTGTCATCCAACTCCGGCATGAGTCGCGCCAGCATTAGCGGAAATCCCACGCCGGCGAAAATGAAAACCGCTTTGCTCCGGGCGGGGTGGATTTTAACGCAGCTTGCTTTTCCGATTGCCATTCCGCTGGGGCTTCAGTCTCTTGATACCCATGAAAGCACTTCGCCTGTATCTGTCCGCCCTGACCTTGGTCCATTGCCTCGTCAATTCAGCTTCGGCGCATTCGCCCGCCACTGAAATGGCTGCTGCTGCGAACACTCTCCTCGCCACGCTCACGCCCGAGCAAAAGGCCAAGGCCGCTTTCGAATTCAGCAGCGACGAACGCGTGAACTTTCATTTTGTCCCCATGCCACGGAAGGGCCTGCCTCTCGCCGAAATGACCCCGGCCCAAAAACACCTTGCGCATGTCCTCCTCAACACTCCGCTCAGCCACCGCGGCTACTTCAAAGCCAGCACCATCATGAGCCTGGAGCAGATCCTCTTCGACCTCGAAAATCAGGCGCCGCGCCGCAACCCGGAACTCTATTACGTCAGCCTCTTCGGCACGCCGGGACGCGACGTGTGGGGATTCCGGTTCGAAGGCCATCACCTGAGCCTCAACTTCACCGCCCGCGGCGACGCCATCCTGGCCACGACCCCTTCGTTCTTTGGCACGAACCCCGCCGAAGTCCGCAGCGGCCCGCGCGCCGGACTGCGCGTACTCGCCGCCGAAGAAGACCTCGGCCGCCAACTTGTGAAATCCCTCGACGAAAAACAACGTGCCGTCGCGATCATCACCAACACCGCCCCGAGCGACGTGATTACCAGCGACAAACGTAAAGCCTGGCGACTCGAACCCGTCGGCCTCCCCGCCACCGCGCTCACGCCCGCGCAACACGAAACCCTCGGCGTGATCATCAAGGAATACCTCGGCCGCAACCGGCCTGAACTCGCCGATATCGACTGGCAAAAGATCACCGCCGATGGCTGGGACAAAATTCATTTCGCTTGGGCGGGCAGCCTCGAGCCGGGCAAAGGCCACTATTACCGCGTGCAAGGCCGCGCCTTCCTCTTCGAATACGATAACACCCAGAACGACGCCAACCATATCCACTGCGTCTGGCGCGACCTCGAAAATGACTTTGGCGACGACCTCCTTCAGCGCCACTACGAGCAGACGCCGCACGGAAAATAGTTACCCTGGCCCGGAAGTGGTTTCAGCCGGGGCAAAGCGCCAGACGACAGCACGGAAGGTGTGAATCGCGTCAGTGTTGGGAATTCGCCGCACGCAGCCGCAACGACCTTTTCTCGCGTATGCTGTCGTTGGGCCAGAAATAGAGATTGAGGGCGGGCGAAGTTGCGCTGAGGATCACCCCCGCGCCTCGCCTTCAGGAGGTTCGTGGTGTTGGTGTTGTACCGCGTTCCGTGCTGTTGAAGTCGAGTTACCTCCGGTCTTTGGCGAGCAAATTCCAGACATTGTTTATCTGGCCAGCGTTGAAAGTGGGCTCAAACGTTATAACCCGCATTGTCCAGCGCAGTACGATTTGCCGGCGGCGACACACTGCTGACCGAAGGTGGAACGCAATTGGTGTTGATGAGGAAAGCGTTCAAATCATCAAACCCGCCCGCGGAACGAAGATCGGTCGGATCATCCGCCACGAACAGTCTTCAGGGCTTGGCGCTGCCTCCGGTCACTCGGAGCAAACACGGCTAAAGTCCGGACGCGGGTGACCGCGCAGCCGCCTGTCTTTCAGGCAGACAAGCGCCTTTCCATTGTAATCAAGCCGATACGCCCGGAAGCTGGCGGCCAGACCCCAACAACGTCATGAAAAGATTGTTTCAAATTCCCGGCATAATCCTTTTGTTCACCTCTCTCAGCATCCCGGCTTTTGCCGCGTCAAGCTTTTGGGACATTGACGGCATAACGACCGCAGGCGCGGGTGGCGCGTCACCCGCCGGCACCTGGGACGGCGTGGCGCTGAACTGGTCCCCCGATTTTACCGGCGCGTCCGCCTCAGGACTTTGGACGCCTGGAGACACCGCCATCTTCTCTGCTGGCACCGACGCCGCCGGTGTGTTCACGGTAACCGTGAGCGGCACGCAGCTAGCAGCCGGGATCACGGCCGAGGAAGGCACGGTGACCTTGACGGGTGGCACGATTTCGTTTGATGTGCTGGGCGGCGGCATCATTGACAACGCCAGTTCAGGCACGCTGGTGATCGGATCTGTGGTGACCGGGGGTGCAAACAACCAAACCATTACCAAGAACGGTTCCGGGCAGCTAAACCTCACCGGCAACAACACGCACACCGGCCTCACAACGATCAATGCGGGCAACGTACTCATCGGCGGCAGCGGCACTCCCTTGGGCACCACGGCTGGCGGAACAGTGGTGAACAGCGGCGGCTCGGTATTGCATAACGTCAGCGCAACCGTCGCAGAGCCAATCACCATCAACGGGACCGGCGTGGGCGGCAACGGCGCCCTGCGGACCACCGGCGCGCGGACGTGGTCCGGCGCCATCACCGTGGGTTCGAGTGGCGCGTTGATCGCGGCGGGCAACAACACCTTCACCATCACCGGCGCCATCAGTGACGGCGCGGGCGGCGCGAACAACTATGACCTCAGCCTCGGTGGCAGTGGGAACATCCGGTTAAACACGGGCACGTTTAACATTGGCAACGGCATCATCAACAAGGAAGGCGCCGGCAACATCCAGACCGAGGCCGGCATCACCGCGGGCGGTGTCAACCTCAACGGCGGCGGGCTGGTTTTCCGCGCGTACTCCGGCGCGTTGAACGCCGCGGCCAAAACCATCACCGTGGGCACGGCTTCGGGCATCTCCCTGGGCAACGTTACCTTCGTCGGCAGCGCCGCCTCGATCACCGCCAACAACAACATGGTGAACAACAACTCCGCGTTGATTCTGAAGGCGGCGAATGCAACGACGCTCACGCTGGCCGGCCAGATCAGCGGGCCCGGCGGGCTGGACATCCAGGGTGCCGGCACGGGAAAAGTGTTGCTCAACAACACCGAAACCTACACCGGCGACACCAAGGTTTCATCCGGCACGCTGCAATTGGGAGCGTCCGGCTCCATCGCCAATAGCGCCAACATCAACGTCGCCGGAGGGACGCTTGACGTTACGCTGGTATCCTTCGCTCTTGGCGCGAGCCAGACGTTGAAGGGCGCGGGCGCCGTGAACGGCAACGTCGCGGTGGACGGCACGCTCGCTCCCGGCAACTCCGCCGGCACGCTGGCCTTGGGCTCGGCGTTGAATTTGAACAGCACCGCACAACTCGTTTACGAACTGCTTGGAAACAACACCACGGTGGGCGGCGGCGTCAATGACCTGACAACCGTCGGAGGAAATCTCACCCTTGATGGCACGTTGAATGTCACCGATTTGTCCGCGGGAAGTTTTCTCGCTGCGGTCGCGGGAGACAAGTGGCGGCTCTTCAATTACACCGGCAGCCTGACGGACAATGGGCTGGTGCTCGGCTCCTTGCCCGCATTGACAGGCGGCTTGGATTTCCAGATAGATACCGCCACGCCCGGACAGGTCAATTTGCAAATCAACGCGGTTCCGGAACCGCGGGCGTTCTGGCTCCTCACGGCGGGCGTGGGCTTGCTGGTTGGCCGGCGCGCTTGGAAACAGCGGACCGCCTGATCCCGTCATTTCGATTCAAGCCGCTTACCGGGCGGCTTTTTTGTGCCCGCAGCGGAACGTTCAACACCATTGTCAATCGCATCGGAGCCGATAGAACTTCGTGCCCCTTTCCGGGGCGAGCGTGACGCGCGCCACACCGTTCGTCAGCACCACGTTTGCGCCTTGCACGGCATTCCAAATGGGTTGCCCCCCCAGCGCCGTCGTGCTTTCCAAAACGCAATTCGGTCGCGTCGGCATCCACTCGATGACGGACTGTCCTGCCTCCACGCGGAGCGTCAAGACCCCGGCGTCGGGTTCAGCCATCGCACGATAGAACGTTGTGCCGGTGGAAGCCGGCAGGCCCGTCACCAGTTGCGAGGTGCCTATCAGCAACACTCTGGTTACGGTGTGCCAAGCCCCCGAAGTCAGGTTCGTCATGCTCTCAATCCGGTATTGCGTTCCGGGTCGGCCATAGAGCGTCAGGGCGCAAAGTTGGTTCGTGCGCAACAAATCGCTGACGATCGGTTGCAAGCCGATGAGAAACACGCGGCCGGATCCACCCGCGCCGTTGTCATAACGCGTGCCATCGGCACCTATGCCTGACACCTGCGCTGTCCGCAACGGCACAATGGCCGAAGCCGCGCCGGATGCAGTCGTGAAAGCGAGCCGGGCCAGTTCCTGCGTGCCTTGGAGCGAACTACCCGGGGTCATTTCAAACGCGGCGCGGAACAGATTGGTTTCCATGCGCTGGAACGAACTCGAACTCAACCCAACAGCGCGGGGTTGGAGCACCAAATTTGTGAGGTTCGCCTCATCGAAGCTCAACAGGAACGATACGTTCGTCAGGGGCACGCCGGCAATCAACCCGAGCGGCACGAAGCTGCCGTTGCCCGCAAGCAGGTTCGTCGTACCGACCTGAACCGCGAAGTCGCTCAGCGCATCCACAACAGTCACGAAGAAAGTCTGCGTCGCGCTCAGGTTGCCGGGGCCGTTGTCGCGCACGATGACCGTGATGGGATTCGTCGTGCCGCCCTGAAACTCGCTCGGCCGCCAGGTCAACACACCGCTCGACGGATTGATCAACGCACCGGCGGGCGTGCCCGCGCCGAAACTCCACAACAGACTTTGGGCAGGCAGGTCGTTGTCCTCCGCCGTGGACAGAACGACGAGGAGCTTGCCCTCTAACACCATCACATTCGTCAGCACACCAATGACTGGCACGGTGTTCAGTTCGTTTATGATCAACGAGAAGGTGTCCGTGGCGGTCTTCTGTGGAACGCCGTTGTCGCGGACGCGCCACGAAACCAGGTTCGTGCTCGGGCCGTTGCCTTCGCCAGTGAGCCAGCGCATTTCGCCGGTCGCCGGATTGATCGTCAATCCCGGCGGCGCGGAGATCAGGCTGAAAGCAAGCGCATCGTCCGGCAGATTTCCATCTGTGACGACCGGTTGTAGCACAAACTCCGCGCCTTCATCCACAATGCGCGTGCCGACCGGCGTGATGACCGGCGCGAAGTTCGTCAACGTGATGCTCGTCAGCGTATCGGGCGCGGCGGGCGCGGCTTCGCGATTGCCCGTGGCATCTACGGCCACGGTGTAAAAGGCGTACTGGCTGCCGGCTTCGCCTTGGAAAGCGGCGGTGGTTAGCTTCGTCCGTTGCAGCCACGGCAGGAACGCGCCGCCGTTGGCGGAAACCATCACGTCGTAACTGGCGACTTCGCCGGCGTCGTCCGCGCCGCTCCATTGCACTTGGAAAATCTCGCGGCTGGCGGCGGGCAGCGCGGCAACGTTGCTGGCCGGCGCGTTCGTGTCCGGTGCCGGCGGCAGCGCGTAGTGCAGCGTGTAAAGCCCGGTGCTATCGTAGTCGAGTAGGTGCAGGATCTTCTCGTAAACCGGCCGGCGGCCAAAGCCGATGAACGTTCGGTCGGTCGTCCACGCATTGGTGTTGAAGAACAACTCCAGCCCGTCCGAACGCACGACACGCTTCAGGATGAACTCGCCATCGCCCGGGTCCGGCACGCGCAGATAGACCCAGCCTCCCGGCATCGGCGAAATGAGCTGCACTTGCAAGTCGCCCGCACTTGGCGGCGCGTCCACGGTGGCTTGTTGGACCACGCCGACCGGGTTCGTTGTGCCGTTGCTCAAGTAAATCGTGTCCGGCAAATCATCTGCGTCCGCCACGTCATTAACGAGGAAGTCGAACTTGCCGTCATCCTGCGCGCCCTGAGCGCGGACGAGGTGAATCATCTCGTGAATCGTGACCTCCTCAATGAGCGAGAGCTTCTTATTCCCGAGTCCGTCGAGATGCTCGAAGCTCGCCTTGTAATCAGTGAAGAGCCCTTGCAACGTCGAAGTCATCAGCCACCGGCCAAAGGCGATCTGGCCGTTGGTGATCGTGCCAAAGTCCGCCGTAAGCGTGGGCGAGAGATTCTGCCCGGCAACTTCCGTGGCGATGATCTGAAAATCAATCAGCAGGCCGCGGTCATTCTCGACGATCTGTGGTTGCGCCGACGTGATGTGCATGTTGCGGGCGTCACCCTTGCCGCGATTGGCGATCATCACGGCGAGGTTGAACGGCACGCTCGGCTCGACCAGATCGGTGAACGGGTCGTCCGAGAATACGTTGCGCTCGTGGAAATACTTCACGAACAGCCGCGGGTTCGGATAGACCGTGATCGGCGCGGGCGCCAGCGGCACGACGACTTCGAGGCCGTCCTGCACGTAGCGCAACATGCCGCTCACAAGGTATTGTCGCGGCGCTTCGGGCGCAGCGTCCGAAGTCGGAACGATGATCCACTCGGCCTTGCCCGTGCTGGACGGGGCGATGATCCCGCCGCCGTTGATCGCCGTGACGCCCGACAACACCGGCTGGCGCACTCCAAACAGCGCGGTGCTGTTGGTTCCGTTTTCATCTGTCACCACAAGGTCCACGGACACGTCGCCGAGCAAGGAGCCGGAATCGTTGACGACTTCAAGCGTGGCTTTGAAGGCGTCGCGCGAAATCACGGCTTCCTGGTCGGTGCGCAGCTTGATGCGCGCGCAGACGCCGCTCATCGCCGAGTCGTTCCAACCGAGTTTGCGCATGACTTCCGGCTCGGGCGTGAAGAACGTGTCACCCGGCCATTCCTCTTCGATGCGACCATCGTCACGAGGCAGACCGTCCGGCCGGCCAACGTTCGTTGAGCAACTACGCGAAATCCAGGTGTAATCAGCGTTGCCGTTGAAGCCGTTCGTCAGCGTGTTGCCGAACAAATCCGTGGCGGTCAAATCGCCGGTGAGATGACAGAGCGATCCGAGTTCACCGCAGGCGTAGGCGTAGAACTTCCCATTGCTGCAACCGACCAAGCCCGCCTCGATGTTGCCGGTCATGCCGACGGCGAGTTCGGCCTTGCCACCCCACTGAAGTTCATCCCGCTCGGCCTGGAGGTCCACCATCGCCTTGACGCCCGCAAACGGCGTGAGGCTCACCGAACCACCCACGCAGAAGTAAGGATCAGCCGCGCACGGCTTGATGTAGGTGAACGAAAGCGTGCCCTTGATCACCAGTTCAATGCCGAGCATTGCGTCGGCTTCGGCTTTGATCTTGGCCCAGTCGGCGGCCTCAAATTCCAGATCGCCAGACACACTCAATCCGCCGCGCAGCGTGACGGTGACGCTGGCGGAACCGTCAGCCTGACCGCGGAAGGAAAGATTTCCCTTCGTGCAACAGGTGCAAATCTCGCCGCTGAAATCGAGGTTCACGTCCACGCCCTGGACTTTGAGCCACGGTGGACAAGCCTTGGCGATGACGCCGGAAATCTTTTCGCCCAACTGGCCGAACTCGAAGCCAATCCCTCCGCTCAAGCAGTGTTCCTCGTGATTGGTGCAATCACAGATGGAAGGCGGAACGTATGTGATGGTGGTCACGTAGCTGCTGCCGCTGCTCCCACCGCCGCCACCGCCGCCACCGCCACCGCCGCCACCCGTGCCGGGACCATTGCCGATGGCATGGAACGCCGCCGGACGCACGCCACCACAGTTGGTCGAAGCGTTCACCGCTTTGACCGGCGTTTCGTATTCGTTCTTTCGCTCGCCGCAAATCAAATCCCACCGCCCGCCGCCGCCGAATGAGCAATCCGGCGCGCCGTCACGACCGGCCTGTTTCAACCGCCGGACCATGACGGGAATCGTCAGCGTGCTCTTGGCCGGCAGCGCGCCGACATCACTGATCAGCGGCTCGATGCTCCAGAGCGGATGCGCATCGAACGCCAGCCGAAAATTGTTCGCCGCGATCAGGCCGTGATTGGAGATGCGCAATTCAATCTGCGTCTCATCAGCCGTGAAATCCGCAAGGTCAATCAATGCCGGTTCGATCGTCACCACGGGAACAGGGGCGACGGTTTCAAAGACCGTCTCGATGGTGATCCGCGTGCGGTCCTCGATTTGCGTGGGCACAACCGTCCAGACGTAACGCACCGTCTCGCGCGCGAGGAACGCTTCGACCACGTTTGTCAGGCCGGCGGCCACGAGCGTCGTGTGCCGGTAACCCTGATGCTTATCCGCCGCGACGGCGATTTCGTAATAGCCTTCCATGAGTTGCGGCAGCGAATACTCGCCGTTCACATCCGTCACGCCGTTGGTAATCGGGCTATGGGTCACTGGATCGCTGACGGTCACGATGGCATTCGTGACACGCGGGCCGCCCTGGGCGTAGTAGGTGTATTCGTCCACTGCCCGCACGAGCAAATCGCCCTTCGCCTCGGACAGAGCGCGGAACATGAACGGCACGCTGATGCCCGTGTTCGTTCCGTTCAACGCCAGGCTGCCGTTGTAGGGCGCAAGCGGCAGATTCGACGCGGGCGTAAGTTGCAACGAGACGCGGTTTGTCTGGCCGGGTTCGAGCGAGGGCAGCGGGTTCGTCGAAGCGACGCGCAACCATGTTGTCGCCGGCGCCACGACCTGGATGGGCCCGCTGGCCAGCCCGCCCAGGTTCGCCACTTCAAATTCCACCATCGTCTGCCGGCCACGCACCATGCCGGCCTGCAACTCGGATGGATACGCCACGAGCCGAGCCCGCAATGCTGCAATGGAAACCTCCAGCGCAATGTCGAGCGTCGCGCCCTCGGCGCTCGTCACACGAAACGTGATCGTGCCCTGCGTCACCGACGCGTCGAGCGCGGTGATCGAGAAGCCGAGTTGTTTTGTCAGCAAGCCGCCGAGCGTGGTGTCGCCGGCAAGACTCGCGGTCACATTCACGCTTGCCGGTTTACTCGTGACGCTCACCGCCAGCCCGGTCAACGGCACTTCACTCAAGTTCTCCAACGTGATCGTGCCCGTGAGACTGCTCTGCTCCAGCAGGTTCACCGAGCCGGGCGAACTGGCCTTCATGCCAAGCAGACTGAACGTATCCTGCACCGGCGCGGCGGCGACGCCCGGATGGGTGGCGAAAATCTGGTAGCTACCCGCCTCGTTCGGCAGCGGTTGGAACGTGGTGGCGAAGTTGCCGTCCGTGTCCGTCAATGCCGCAATCACCCGCTCCGTTCCCCGGACGCGAATGTGCAGGTTCACCAGCTTCAGCGCGGCCCCGGCGCCGAACTCATTTGTCGCGCGGCCCGCCAGCGGCACGGGCGTTCCGGCCAGCGCGGTGGTCAAACTCGTTTGCACGTAGGCAGCGTACGAAGCCGCCGCGTGAACGGGCGTGGCGCTGATGCCTACGTTGTTGTCTTCGAGGTTTTCGGCCAGCGCGCCTTCGGCGTCCGTCAGCACAATGATCCAGTAATCCCCGGACGCTTGCGGCAGGCGAACCGGCAAGGTCTGCTCGAAGAACTGGCCCGGCGCCAGCGCGCCCGTGAAGCGATACTGCCCCACGAGTGTATCATCGCCGACCATCGCATCGCGCGAGAGGAACACGCGAGTCATGAACGCGGCGCCACTCGGCACGAAGCCCTGATTGGCTACGCGATACGTGGCGTTGACGTACGTTTCCGTTTCGCCGGAAGCCGGCACCATGATCGAGCCGACGAACAAGTCCGGCAGATCGCTGTCGGAAACTGTCACGGTGGCCGAAGCTGGCGCAAAGCCGGTGGCCGACGCAGCGATGACGACAGTTTGATTGCCGTCGTTCGTACCGTCAGCAATGGAAGTCAGCGGTGCCGTGGCCGAGGTTTGGCCGAGCGGGATCAAGAGCGAGGGCGCGACCGTGGCCTCGGTGATGTCACTGGAATTGATGTTCACGAGCAGTGCGTTCGTCGTGGGCGTGTTGCGCGTGAGCGTGATCGTCGCGGCGCTGTTCAAGCCTTCCTTCACCAGTTTCGGATTGATGGTCAACGCCAGCGCGGCGCCGTCGTCATCCGTGACTTCAAACATCGCAGCAGCGCCGAGCGCGAGGCGCGCGCCCGTCGTGGCGTCGGTGATCCAGGCGCGGATTTCTGTCATTTGCGAGCCGTCGAGCAGGGCGTCATTCACGGCGGCGATGAAGGAGGACGCGTTCGTTTGATACGCGCCGAGCGTGACGGTGGCAGGCACCAGCGCCGCAGCGGGATTTGTGCTTTCGAGTTGCAACACCAGGGGCTGGCTGCTCGCGGGCTTGCGCGTGATCATAGCGGTCGTGGCCTGCGGCCCGGCGTTTTCGCTCACACTTGCGTTGGCCAATGTGAGCGCGATCGTGGGCAGGTCGTTGTCGAGCAGCGTGACGCTAGCGGATGTTGCCTTGAAGCCAGCGGCTTCGGCATAAACGGTGTGGCTCTGCGTTCCTTCTACAAGGCTGTCCTCCGTGCCGAAAATCAGGAAGCGCTCGCTCGCGGCATCGGGCGGAATCGTGACCGAGGATTGCACGCCCAGCTGGCCGGGCGCAGTGCTGATCAACTGCACCACGAGCGCGTTGCTCGTGACAAGATCGCGCGTGACGGTGGCGTCGATGACCGCACCCTCGGTGACGATGTTTGTGTCGAGTTGCAATGTCAGGCTTGGGGTGTTGGAGTCGAGCACGACGAACGTGGACTGGCTGGATTGATAACCAGTGGCTGATGCATCCAGCGTCACCGTCTGCAGTCCATCCAGCAACGCATCGTTCAACGTGGCAAACGTGAACGCCACCGTGGCGACTTGCGGCGGAAGGATGACGCTGGCTGGCGCGCTAAGTTCGCTCGGATCATTGTTCGTGAGCGCGACGTGAGCGCGCCACTACCGCTGGCGCCGTTGCGCGTGACCGTGCCCGTCAATCCGGCCGTGCCTTCGGGCGCCGGCGTGGCCGGCAACGTCAGCGTCAACACCAACGGAACCGAAAGTGTGTTCGTGGCCGTGGCGAAGTTGTTGCCTTCGCCGGACTCAATCACATCTTCGCGGCTATCCAACTCGACGAGCACAGCGAGGTCGCCCGCCGGGCCGTTCAGCGGAAGCGTCAACGCTTGCGTGCGCGTGAGCGATTGGCCGGCCGCCAGCCCATTGGTGAACGTGAACATCACTTTCGCCGCGCCGCCCGTGACCGTGTTCGAGCAGACGAGCGTTTCACTCCACGCTCCGTTGGCGGCGACCGCGCCGAGATTCGTCACCGCCCAGACGACCGTGAACGGCTGATTCGGAATCGCGTTGGTCGGTGAACTGATTCGCGCCACCGCCAGGTCGGGCAACGGCGGCAGCGTGAGCGTGAGCGGCGCGCTGCGAAGGTTGTTGGCCTCGCTGCTTTCCGGCTGGCCGTTGAGGTAATCGGCAACGGCTACCAGCCAGAATGCGCCCGGCACGGACTGGGTGCTGAATGGCAGCGTGACACTGGCCGTTTGCGCGTAACCGCCACTCACCGGAAGCAGGCTGGCGCTGGCAGCGACTGTGGCCAGGGGCGTCGCGCCCGAAACCGAATTGCTCGCCGTGCTGAGATACAGTCGGTCCGTCCACGCGGCGGAGGCCAAGGCGGTACCAACGTTGGTCACGGCCCAACTCACACTGATCGCCTGGCCAAACTGCGCGGCGGCTGGCGCGTTGACATTGGCCAGCGCGAGATCAGGTGTGAGCAGCGAGAAGGGCGACGTCCCGGTGAGCGTGTTGTTCGTTTCCGCGTTTTCGAAGACTTCATTGTCGCTGTCGGCGGTGACGATGAACCAATGTTCGCCTGTAGCCGTGGCCGGCAGAATGACCAGACCGGTTTGCGCAAGTGCCGCAGTTGAGCCGATCAAGTTCGTGGCCGTGAACGTGCCGAGCGCGACGGCGCCTTCGCCGGCCGCGTTGGTCGCGAGTTGCACGTGCGACTTCCAGTTGCCAATCACGTTGCCCGGACCTTGATTCGTGACGAGCCAGGTCAGATGGAGAGGTTGAC
>WBZT01001064.1_pt1 | contig 20890 bp, 12 predicted proteins | sample 5204241 | NCBI WGS metagenome assembly WBZT01 (sample SAMN12344358, study PRJNA552823) | activated sludge metagenome | biome: Activated sludge suspended growth; feature: Nitrification reactor; material: Wastewater; isolation source: activated sludge from nitrification reactor of wastewater...
CAGGACGTGACCCAAGCCGTGTTTCTGGCGTTGGCGCAGAATGCCCGGCAACTCACCGACCGACCGGCTTTGGAGGGTTGGTTGCATGGCACGACGCGCAACCTCGCGGCCAACGCCCTCCGCTCCGAGGTGCGCCGCCGCGCCCGCGAACAGGAGGCTGCCCTCATGAATGAATTGCTTGCCGCCGACCCGGATGCCCGTTGGGAACACATCGCCCCCCAGCTCGACGACGCGCTCGGGGAGTTGGACGAACCCGACCGCGAGGCGCTGCTGCTCCGTTATTTCAAGAACCACGATCTTCGCACCGTGGGCGCCACCCTCGGCATCAGCGACGATGCCGCACAAAAACGCGTCAGCCGCGCCGTGGAACGCCTGCGCGAATGTTTCGCCAAACGCGGACTCACCGTCGGCGCAGGCGGACTCGTCGGCGTCATCTCCGCCAACGCCGTCCAAGCCGCGCCAGTGGGCCTGTCGGTCGCGATTTCAACCGCTGCCGCACTGGCTGGAACAACCGCAACCATCGCAACCCATACAACTATGCACTGGCTCAACCTGAAATCCATCGCCGCCATGCTCGCGGCAGCCCTCACCGCCGGAACTGTCACGCACTTCGCCCAACACCGTGAGGTGAACCGGCTGCGGGGGGAAAACCAAAACCTCGTTCTACAACAAGAGACACTGACCCAAGAGCGAGACGCCGCTCTGTCCGCCACAACGCAGAGGAATGAAGAGAGTGAGCAATTTCAAAAAGATAAAACCGAACTACTTCGCCTTCGTGGCGAAGTGGGAGGGCTTCGACGCCAAATCATCGAGTTTGGAAAACTGCGGGAACAGAATAGTCAATATCGTGGTCTTCCCGCACCAACACAGGCTGCCGTACCGGGGGAAACCCAGAAACCCCAGCCAGGCCAGGTTACGACAAACACCATAAATGCCATGAAGCAAATCGGCCTGGCCGTGAGGCTTTATGCCTTGGAACACCAAAACGCATTCGCGACCTCCTTCGAGCAAATCACAAACAAACTCCCACCGCGTTTTGTTGGTAACATTGGCTTGGATGCGTTTGAGTTTATCCAGCATGCTGTGCCAGTAAATGACAGGGAGAACCCAGATAAGATCATTGTCCGTGAGCGAGTCGCCCGTCAAACCCCAGAAGGGAAATGGGCGCGCGTTTATGGTTTGGCTGATGGCCACGTAGTTGAAGAGTTGACTGCCGATGGGAATTTTGAAGTTTGGGAGAAGCAGCACTGAATCCATGATCAAACCCTCACCATTCACGAACATTCCTCCACACTACTTTGCTATGAAGGATCTCGACAGACAATCCATCAGCCTTGGCTGTGCCAAAGCGCGGCACAGATTGCATCCATGGACAGCAAACTAACCAGTGTAGGAGAGAAATACTCTGTCGGGCCCACGTTTACCTTCACGCCGACGATTGCAGTTGACGTCAGGTGGTAGATTTGTCGCTTGAGGCAAAGCTTTCGTCACCATGACAACCGCCATCGTCATGACCACAGCGCAAAAGCCCTCCTCGGAGCGGCGCTCGCCGCGGTCGTGAACGGGGCCGGAGCATTTAGATGTGCTCCGGAATGCGGAAACCTTTCCGGTAACCCCGATCCGCGTCTCGCAACAGACGGTTTGCCTCCGCATCGCCGATGACTTCTTCCTTCACGGGATCGAAGTTCAGCGAGCGGCCCAGGCGATACGAGGCGTTGGCCAGATGCACGAGCGTGCCGGAGATGTGGCCGTCCTCGATGGTCGAGGCGATGTCCGATGGCTTGCGGCTGCGCAGGGCTTTGATGAAGTTCGCGAAGGCGTAGCGGCTGCCGCCTTTGTGGCCGGTTGGGCCGGCTTTCATTTCCGAGCCGAGCCAGAATTGGTAGGCGTTCGCCGTGTCTTCATCGCCGAGCGCGAGGTAACCGTCCGCGCCGTAGAAGATGTTGCCGATGGTGTTCGGGCCTTGATTGCCGCTGCCGAGTTTTTCGGTGCCGATGTCCGCTTCCCGATTCGTGATGCCGTGGCGCACCTCGAACTCGATCATCTTCCGCTTGCCACCGGGCAGGTCGTATTGGAAAACGCACACCAGGGTGTTCGGCGTGGTCTGGTCGTCGTCGTTCACGAAATGCCCGCCCATCGCGGTGACTTTGTTCGGAAAGCCGAGCCCGAGTCCCCAACGGGCGATGTCCACTTGATGCACGCCCTGATTGCCGAGATCGCCGTTGCCGTATTCCCAAAACCAGTGCCAGTTGTAGTGGAAACGGTTCTTCGTGAACGGATGTACCGGCGCCGGTCCGGTCCAGAGATCGTAGTGAACTCCCGCCGGCACCGGTTCGGGCGGCGTGTGGCCGATGCTGGGCCGGCGCTTGAAACACAAGCCGCGCGCCAGATACACCTCGCCGATCAGCCCGTTCTTCAATTGCTGGATCGCCTCGTTCGCCGACTCGGAGGAACGGGTCTGCGTGCCGTGCTGGATGATCCGGTTGTAGCGTTTCGCGGCGCGGATGAGTTGCCGGCTTTCCCACCAGTTGTGCGAGCAGGGCTTCTCGACATACACGTCCTTGCCCGCCTGCATCGCCCAGAACGCGATCAGCGCGTGCCAGTGATGCGGCGTAGCGATGCACACGGCGTCAATGGACTGGTCTTCCAGCAGCTTGCGAACATCGGTGTAGGTGCGCGGCTTGGGCAGCTTGAGTTCCTCCATCTTGGCGAGCCGCTCGCGCAAAACGTTTTCGTCAATGTCGCAAATCGCCTCGATGGAGACGTTCGGGATTTCGGAGAAGAGGCGGACGTGATCGAAGCCGCGCTTGCGCACGCCGCAAACGGCGAGGCGGATGCGGTCGTTCGCGCCGATGATCCGGGCCTTCACGCTCCAGGTACTAAATCCGCCCAACGCGGCGAGGCCGAGGCCGATCTTGCCGCTGGCATCGATGAATTGCCGACGATTGATTCCTGATGGTTGTGACATGTGAGACTCCTGCTTGATAGGTTTATAAAAATGAATTCCTTCACGTCGAGCTTTGCTGCGAGATGCTGCTGAACTGGTTTTTGTATGACCCTCCCTCACCCCAGCCCTCTCCTGCTGGGAGAGGGAGAATCGCCCTCCGCCAGTCGGCAAATGGAGACGCTGGATTTGCGGAAGCACCGTCCGGGAAGAACAAGTTGCCGATTGCTGTTCCCTCTCCCAGCGGGAGAGGGTCAGGGTGAGGGAGAGCCATCCTTTGTTTCAGCTGGCTACGCTCTTTTAAATCCCAGGTTATCATTTTTTTCAGCCCCTAGGTTGCTCTTACTTTACTGGAACAAGAATCGCGCGATCGAACCATACGGTTTTTACCGCGTCCTCGTGGGCATGGCCCATCCAAAGCCGCGTGTATTGCCCCAGTTCCATCGTGCCGACGAGATAGGAATGATAGCCCGGCGAAACCTCTGCGACTTTCACGGCACGCTCGCAGATATATTTGCCCGACGGCCCATCGTGCACGCGGGCCTGGAACGCAGTGGCATTCGCCTTGGCCGGATCGGCGATCTCGACGCGTGCGACGTAGTAAACCTTGTAGCGTCCCGGTTTGAAACCTGCCGGCAGTTTGCCGCCGTGAATTTCAAACGCGCCGCGTGCGCTGCCCGGGCCGGCAATCATCTGAATCGCCACGCCGTCCGAGGCGGCGGCATCGGCCACCACGCGGGAGCAATCCGGCTCGCGGAAAATGATCGCGCGATCGTCCGGCACGCTGATGGCTGACTTGCGTTCGTCCGCGGGAAGATCGGCAGGCAGGGCCTTGCTGGCTGTGCGTTTCGGAGCGTTGTAGAGGGATTCATCCGGATCGCTGCCGACTTCAGCTGCGAAATCCGCCGGCGGTTGTCCCGCCTCGCGCATCAGATTCATCGGCGACCAACCGGCCGGGCCGGGTTCGTTCACCGTGGCGAGCCATTGCGCTGCGTAAGCTTTGCGCGACGGGTTGATCGGCCACTTTGCACCCAGCTCACGGCACTCGCGCTGCAAGCCCACCCATTGCGAGAGCCAAAGATAACTGATCGGCAACCTCGCCTGGCGAATGCGCCAGCTGTAATCAGCATTTCCGCGCGCGGCGTCGGCGGCCTGCTGCCAGAGTTCCTCCGACTTCGCCAGCGTCTTGAAGCGCAGATACGGACTCGCGTCCGGATGGCCGATGCCGACGTAGTAAGGCTGCGCTTCCTTGCTGATCAGATCGAGGTGCTTCAGGATGAAAGGCGCGGAAGCCTTGCCGTAGTAGGCCTCGATGAATTCGCGCACTAGTTTGCGGTCGTCCTGATTCGGATTCCACAGCAACTGAGCGAGCACCCACGCGCGCATTTCCGACATCTCGTGGCTGAAGGCCTGATACGCGCCCTGCTCGAACAAACCGACCACGCCGTTCTCGTGGAAGAAGCGGACGTTGTCTCCGAGCACGTAGTAATTCGGGAACGGCAGCAGGTAGTGCGAAAAGTCCGTCGTGTAATCCCAGATGTAAAGCCGGTCGGTGAGGCGATGCCAGTCGCGGATGTCGCGCGCGAAGAGCTCATTGCTTGGGTCGGTGAGCGGCTTGGCAAAATTACATTCGATGGAGCAGAGCCGGATGATCACGTTTCGGCGCGGGCGCAAGGTCTTCGGGGCCTTGCGCGTGTATTGGTAAGCCAGGGTGTCCACGAGCACGTTGGGAAACTCCGGCTCAATTTTCTCGGCGACGTAGTTCACCAGCTCCAAGAGCGAGCCGGCGTGCGTGCCCTCGCGCTCGTCCACCGCGGCGCAGCGTTCGCATTCGCAGGCGCCAGCATGATCGTTCTGCGAAACGGAAATAATCTTCGCGTCCGGGGATTCACGCAGCCACGCCTTCACGCGCTCGACGATGAAATCGCGCAGCGCCGGATCGGTCGTGCACAACTGCGCGCCTTCGGAGACGCGTTCGCCCTTCACGAGCGAGAACCACTCGGGATGGGTTTTGAAATTCGGATCAGCCGGCACCAGCGGGTAGAACGTGTGGACGAATCCCTTGTAAACCGTCTGTCCGCCGTGCTTCTCCTTCAGCCGCGCGGTCGCACTGGTCGAGCCATTGCGGGCGGCCCAGTCGCCGTCGAACGCGGGAAACCAAAACGGATCGCGATACTCGAACGCCGGTTTGCCGCGCGCATTCAGCGTCCCGAGGTTGAGAGAACTTCTCTTCGGCACGTGCGTGAACCACGGCGCGTAGTAACGCACACCGAGTTCATCCTGCAGGAAACGATAGACCGCGTAGAGCGTGCCGCGAGGACGTCCGCCGGCGAGCAACAGCCGATTACCTTTCGTCTTCGCGATGTATTCCTCGCCGCCAAACTTCGCGAGTTCGACTTCGGGGAAAAGTTCCGCCGCGACCGGCCCCGGGCCAATGACGATCGAGTTCTCCGGCGCGTCGCTGGCCGACTCGCGCGTCTCGAAGCTCGCGCCCGTGATTTGCTTCAGCATCGAAGCGAGTTCTTCCGCCGCGTAATGCTCCGCTGCCGTTGCGCCCGGCTGCGTAATAATCGTGCAACGAGCCTGGCCCTGGTCCGCCATGGGCAATTTAGCGAGGGCGGGCATAGCGAGAGTCAGCGCGACGGCAACAAGCCGGGACAAGTGGCGACGACATTCACGGGCAATGTGATGGTTCATGAGCTTGGTAGTTGGAACTAAGAGTCATTTGACATCGGCCCACTCGGGAAACGCGGCAATGGCGTCCATGTAATTATGGACGACGTCGGTGTGCGCGTCCTCCTGCCAGCCGCCGCGCTTGCGATAGAGCGCCGTCTGACCCGGGCAACCGTCATCATCGATCTGGTAAAGGCAGTAGTCCAGCGCCTGCCGGGCGAGGGCTTTGTATTGGCGATCGCCGGTCGCCGCGGAATACGTCGCGAGCACGCCGCCGTAATTCGACAGCGCGCCGCCCCACGGCTCCGTGTCGTCGTCCTGTTCGCCACAAACCGGGACGCCACTGCGGATCGTGGTGAAATGCGCGACGGTGAACTCGATCAAAGTCTTTGCGTCCCGCTGCCAATCCGGATCGAGCTTCTCCTTTTGCTCGATCAGATAGCGCGCCGTGTTCATCGGCGACCAGGAATTGCGATTCGTCAGCATCTCGTAATCTTCGTGGAACTGCACCCACAGCATGCCGTCTTTGGCGGCGTTCGGAATCTGCAAGTTTTTCATCCAATGCCACAGCTTGTCGCGCGGCGCTCGGAACTCGCCGTGCCCGCGCGCGATCAATTTGTCGAAGAGCCGCAGGATGTAGGACATGTTCGCCGAGACATCGCCGCGGCCTTCACCGCTGCGATAATCAGCGCGGAACGGCCAGGGCGAGCGCGACGCGTTGCCCTCAACCATATTTGCGGCCAGCGTCTTCGCCACCTGCAGCGCGTAATTCAGATAGGTGTCGTCCTTGGTTTCTTCTCCAAGCAACACCAGTGCGTAAGCGGCAAGCCCGCCTTTGTCGGGCTCGATTTCGTACGGCCGATCCGCCTGGCAACCGCAATCCGGTGCTTGCGGCAACGCGAACGCCTTGCCGGTCGAGCGCGGGAAGCGCGGGTATTTTCCCGTGTCGGGTGTGGAAGCTTCCTTGATGACGTAATCGCCCATCGAACGAGCAAAGGTAAGCAGCTGCGTGTTCTGGCGTCCGGTCCACGCGAAGTATTTCAGGTAGGAGAAAATGCCGGTCGCCTGCTGCATCGCGGGAATCATGTCCGGCCGCTTCGCGTTCGGCGTGTAATCGCCGTTCATGAAGGTGAGCACGACGAAGCGCGGATAGCCTTTTTCCATCGGGCAACGCGCATACCACTTCATCTCGCGATCGAGCGCCTCGCGCCACGAAGTCCACGGACGCAACATCCCGTTCGCATCGTAAATCGCCGGATGATTTCCGATGGTGTTGGTCTCGGCGGCGAGCGCGGGCCCGAGCAGGAGGCATGGCAACGTTGCCAGCAGTCCGATAAGACGAGGGACTTTCTTCACAGCTTCGAGACGCTTCAATTGAATTTGTAGCTGAGACACAATTGGATCACTCTCCCTCACCCCTGCCCTCTCCCGCTGGGAGAGGGAGAATCGTTCGCTGCTCCGGGAGAAAACCAACGACTGGATTTGCTAGAGAGGAACCGAAAGAGCTGAACGCGCCAATCGCCGTTCCCTCTCCCAGCGGGAGAGGGTCAGGGTGAGGGAGAACGCCACGCGGCATTGAAAGCTTGCCCAGGTTTTCAAACTCACAACCGCCAGATTCCCCCACCCACTGATTGCACCTCATATTCCCGCCCTGTTCAGTTCTTCAACAACCACACCTCACAAACGCGCGACTGTTTGCGCCAATTCAAAGAGGCTTCATCGGGGAGTTTGTCGAACGTGAGTTTAAGCTGGCCGTCCTTGATGAGTTCGGCCGGCACGGGAAATTCCATCGTCTCGCCGATCTCGATGCGTGGCACGTTGGGCGTTCCGAGTTGGCCGTTCATCCGCAGTTTCATCTGTCCGTAGCCGCTGAGCCGCACGCGATATTTGGCAGCGGGATCGAGCCCGTGATACTGCAAACCAATCGGCCAATCCGCCGTCGCGTACCAGGAAAGGCGACGGGGGCTGGCGCCATCTCCCGACATCCAGTAGCCGGGGTTGGGATTGCGTTCCATCATGGGGTCGGTATTGACCCCTTCGCCGCGAATCGTATGCGGTGATTTCGCGATGTCGCCGACCGCATCGTAAAAACTTCCCGGCCCGGGATTTTCCCAGGTGCGAATCAATTCCAATTGTTTCAACCGCTCTGGCTCCGTCGGCAGTTTGCCGATGCGGGCGAACTCGGCCTCCAGCCAGCGCCGGTTGTTGAGCGGATGATCCACAAAATCGAGCACCGCGCCGCGCTCCGAACCGCTCGCGTGGTATTTCGCCACGCTGGTCTGGAGCTTGATGGATTTGAAAAGATCGGCGCACAAATCCTCGATGCGCTTCCGCCAGTCCTGCTTGATGGGTTGCGACTCGGCTTGTTTCAGAATCGCGAGCGCCGCATCCATCGCGGCATTTGCGCCGCGGGAAGGGGCCGTTGCCAGCGCTTCATTCGCCGCTCGCTCCAGCGCGGTTTCGTTGATTAATCGTTGCCGGATAAATGCATCGTAGTAAGCCCGCAACAGGCAAAGTTGCCAGCGCCAGTTGCCGCGCAGTTCGGGAGCTTTCGCTTCGAGCTTTTGCCAGAGTTCTAAAGTAGCCTGAATGCCGCCGTTCTCCGCGATCCCACCTTCCCAGTTCTTTTCGAGCGCGAGGATTCCATCCGCCGCTTCCTCGGCCACATTCGCGCCGAAGAAGCAACGCGTGTATTCGAGGAGGATTTCGCGCGGCTGCGCGTCCGGCCGCCAGCCCAGCGCGCTCCAGATGGTTTTGTTCACGTCGTCGTGGACACCGTCCGAATAACTAATGAAGCCATCGGTGTAGCCGCCGAAGTTGTCGAGGATGGCTTTGTAAAATGCCGGGCGCGGATTGGCGGACTCGCGACCAAGCGTCAACGCGAAATTGGGATCCCACCATGCCACTGGATATTGGCAGCGCACGGTGTGGGTGATGTCCGGGTAATCGCGAAAGCCATATTGCTTCGGCAGGCGCGCGCGAGTTTCGGGGATCGGCGGACTGCTTGGGCCGCCGACGAGACCGCCGAGCCAGGTGGGTTTGTGCTCGTTGATCCAGGCGTAAACGTAATCCACCGCGTCCTTCTCGAAGCTCTGCATGGAGAGCCAGATTTTCGCGCGTGGGTGATACTTCGCGAGCAAGCGGGACAAATCCTCGAGATACGGAAAGACCAGTTCCGGCGGATTGTCACCCGGATCGCCGCCAGGAAAAAAGATCGCATCCAGCCGGGGGCAATCGCGGAACAAGGCTTCGTGTTGCTGCAAGTGTTCGGCGCGTTTCACGGTGTTGGTCAAATTGAAATCCGCGGGTGCCCACAACCAGTAATCCATTTCGTAGCGGGCGCAGATTTCGCTGAGTCGGCGATTCATGACTTCGCGCGCCATCGGCATGACCGGACTCTTGCGCTCGTCGTGAAAAGGAATTCCCTCAATGCTGTTGGCGCCGAACAAGGCGAGTTCACGGATGTATTGATCAAATTGCCGGTCATCCCAGCCGTCGTAGGAATTCGCCGTGTTGCGATAACCGAGCTGATGTCCGCGAATCGGCAGCGCGGGTGACGTCGCGATGTCGAGGTCACCCGGGAGACTCGCGGCGGATTGTTTCCAAGACAAGGCACGCAAGAGCTGACCAACGCCAAAAAGCGTGCCCCGTGAATCCGCTCCCTGAATCCAGACTACGGCTTGCTGCCTTTCGTCGGACCGAACGGCCAGCCGAAATCCTTCCGTGCGCCGCTCGGCCAGGTCAGAGCCATTACGCGCTGGCAGCGACTTAGGCCAGCCGGGCAGACTCGAGCCCGAGGAAATCGCGATGACGTCGCCTTGCGTGGGCCAGCTCGTGGTGATTGGCCACTTCAGACCAGTGCGGGCTTCAATCTCTTCCGCCAGCACGCGAGCGGCGGTTTCCTCCGCCGGCGGAATTTTGCCTGGCCGCACAACGATGGTGGCCCTGCTCAAGTCGAGCGCGGTGGCAGCAGGTGATTTGAAAACGGCCAACGCACATATTGCGGCCGCGACGAAGGTGATGCGCGAGAATGTCATTGTTCGGAGGACCAAAACTACGGAACGGTGCAGACAAAGATTTGATTGAAAGCCTCATCGCCGCTCGGCAGTCGCCGCATGTATGCGATGCGCTTGCCGTCGGGCGAAAACACGCACGCTTCCGACTTGGGAGCGGTGTCGTCCGTCGTGCGCATGGTGAGCCGTTTGGTTTCGCTAGTGTTCATGTCCGTGACACAAACGGTGTTGTCCATCGCATGGGCCACGAGCTTGCCATCCGGGCTCCACGAAAACGCCGAGGCGACACTGAATTGGTTGTGCGTCACTTGAACCGGCGCGCCACCGTTGGGGGAAATCGTCCAAAGCTGAACCACGCCCGCATCGTCCTTCATCAGGAAGGCTATGCGTGAGCCGTCGGGCGAACTGCGCAGCCATTGGCGCGGACCTTGCAAGCCGGGGAATTTGCGATCGGCGGTGAAAGTAAGCCGGCGTTGCACCGTGCCTTTGGGCGGACGCGGACGCGTGGTCGCCGTGCCTTCGAGCGGACCGTTACCGGGTTGCGTGATGTCGTCGGGCAGGTCCGCCACAAAAACTTCCATGTGGAGCGAGCCATTTGGCGCGGCGACCTCGCCTTGGAAGGCGAGCGCGCGTTGTTGCCTTTTGCCGTCGGGTTTCACGTAGCCATTCCGCCCAATCCACGCGTCCTCGATTGCGCGGCGGATTTCATCCGAGCCGGGCTTGGGATGCGCCGTGGTTTCGGCGACGAGCACGGAGAAATAGTCCCCATCCTGATTGCGCGGGTGATCCTTGGAAACGACGACACGCTTCACCGGCACGCTGATGCCGACGTTGCGAAAGTTCATTTCATGTTCGGCGTTTTCCTCGCTGAATTGCGCGAGCACGTGGTCCTCGTACGTGTAGCTGACCCATTGGCCATCGGCGCTGAAAACATGAACGTGCGATCCGCCGCGCAACGCACCCGGCGTAAACGGCGGCATGATATCGCGGGCATCAAGATTGACTGCCTTGCCCGGGTGATTCATGTCCACGATCACGCCCTGCCGATGATACATGCCATATTCCCAATCGGGCGTGGGGTTTTCCGGTCCGTGAATGAAAACAACTTTCGGCGCCACGGGATTGCACGTGACCACGCCGCAATGCGCGCCGTTCGTGGAGCGATAAAGCACCTGTACTTCGCGCGACTCGACGTTGATACGCTCGATGGTGTCGCCATCGAAATTCGTGCCGGGGCGCTCCGAGCGTGTATCATAGACGATCCATTTGCCATCGGGCGACCAGACGCCAAAGTTGGTGAGGATGTGGGCGTAGCGTTGGTTGGTGAGTTGGCGTTCGAGGCGCACGGGCGGGTTTCGGGTTTGGGATTTGGTCGAAGCGACATCGGGAGTCGAAATGCAGCCAGTCAGCAGAATCGCCATCAGCGGAAGGAGCACGCGCGACCGGCCTGGGGAGCGCAAGGGAACGTGGCGCTTCATGCGTTGCTTGGGTTCAACCGCGGACACGAATGCTACGGCTGGAACCGCGCCGTTGAATTTCGGTGAAGGGACGACGGCCCCGCACGGTTTCCTGGCGAACAACCGCTTCATCCCTGCTAGGCGTCCGCCTCAATAGGCCCGGCCCAAGAATCCTCCCAGCGGCAACGCGGGCCAGTGAACGACCGGGCCGGCGCACCGCTGGAGGATTCCGGGAGTTTTCCGAGTGCAGGGTTGGCATTTCTCTGGAAATAGTCGGAGACGCAATTCGCTTTCGCCTCAAGTCCAAGTCGAACCATCGTTTCCCAGCAAGGCTTCACAATCAAATCCGGTGTCAGAACCTACCTGCCGCCGCCGCCCGCGGCGTTTGAAATCATCCAATGGACGATCTTGGAGAAAGGCCGGCGCCCGCAGTTTCAACGCACGAGCAATTCGCGCAACCCCGCCACCGAAGCGGTGCCGGTTGTACCCAGTTGATGCACCACGATGGAAGCCGCGGTGTTTGCCAGTTCCAGCGCCTCGCGCAGCCCCGCGCCCGCCGCGAGCGCCATCGTCAGATTCGCCGTCACGGAATCGCCGGCGCCGACGATGTCAATCGGGCCGCGCAATGGGAGCGAGGGAACGTGCTCGGTTTCACCCGTGGGCAGCGCGCCCAACATGCCGCGTTCGGAGAGCGTGATGAAAACGGCCCGCCCATTCTCCCGGGCCAGCGCGAGGGCGGTGCGGCGGATGGTTTCCAGATCGGTGGAAGGGGAAGTTCCGGTCAGCGCCGCCAGCTCGGCGGCGTTCATTTTGAAGATGACCGGAGGAAAACCGCGCAAGCCGCGCCGGCTGTCCGCCATGATCAGGAGTTGGGGGAAACGTCGGGCCACTTCACCCACTTCGCCCAACAATCGCTGCGTCACCACGCCGGTGTCCGCCCAATCCACCTGATCCAGCAAAATCACGGCATCCACCTGCGGCGCCAGTTCGCGGAGCGATTGGATCAACACTTCCTCGACCGACGCGGGCGTGGCTGACCAATTCTTGCTGTCGAGCCGGTTCAGTTCGCGTGGCGGTTGTCCCGGCTCCATCACGAGCGGTTTGCAGTAGGTGAACGTGCGGCGCTCGTTGGTTTGGAAAAAACGCCCCAGTGCCACACCCGCCTTCGCCGCGAGTTCACGCTTCAACTCGAAGCCCTCGCCATCCTCGCCGCTGAAACCCACGGGATGAATGGTGCCGGTGCCGAGCGCGACCAGGTTGTTCAGGATCGTGCCTGCCGCGCCGGGTTGCGTGCGCACGCGAACGACATTATGCACGGGTAATTGGGTCTCGATGGAAATCTCGGCGCGCGCCGGATCAATTTCCAGGTAACGATCCAGGCAAAAATCGCCCACCAGCGCGATGCGCAGCGCGGGATACTTGCCGGTGATGGTTTGAAAGCGATCGGGAGTCACAGGAGGGCGAGTTGGTGGTGGAGGTGGTGAATGAAAGCCATGTTGTCGCACTGGAGGTAATGCATCGCCGCCCCCATGCGCGAGTAACTTTTGCAGAACCGCAGGTAGTAGGCGGGATTCGTCTTGGGCGGTTCGCCCGTGGTCCAGTCCCAGTTCCCGCCATCCTGCAAGTCCACCACGTAAATCGTGTGGTCGCGCACAACTGGCCGCCCAGCCTGGAGCCGGAGGTTGTTCACGCAACTCAGGCTCTTCTCAAAAACCTGCGGGCCCATGATCGCGGAACCGACGGAGAGCACCACGCCGTCGTCCAGAGTTTCCACCGAACCGCACATCAGATGAAAATCACGCGTTGCCGCCCGGCCAATGACCGCGCCGTTGAACATCGGATGATTCGAGATGATGTCATAGCCGATGCCGGGATGCACGGTCATCGGCACGTCGTGACGGAATGCCTGCGCCAGAATGGAAGCCTGCTTCCACCGATGCTCCACTGGAAGCCGTCCGCTGGACAGGCCGTGCGCGCGCATTGCTTGCAGCAAATCCGCGCGTGCGGGAGCCAACGGATGGGCCGGCTCGGAACGCAACGCCGCCGCGAGTTCATCGGTGGTTGGCAACGTCGCACCATCCTCCATGATGAACCGGCCCAGCGCCGCGCCGTATCCCTCACCGCGTAATCCGCCCGCCAGCAATGCCAGGTGAATGTTGCGGCCCGTTTCATCCCAGGTGCCGAAGCTGCCGGTCGCGACATTCTTCTCCACGCTCTCCGTCGAACGGCCCAGCCAGGCGTATTCCCAATCGTGGATTGTCCCCGCGCCATTGGTCGCCAGATGTGTGAGCCAGCCGCGCGCCATCATGCTTTCAAGCGTCAACGCCGCGCCGTTGCGCAAGAGGTGGGCGCCGTAAATCAAAATCACGCCGGCGCCGCGCGCGCGGGCGGAGTGAACCTTCGCCGCGCATTCGCGAATCTGGGCGGCCACCGGCACCGTCACCGGCGCGGCCGCCGCATCCGGCGCAATCAGGATGTCCTCAACCCGCGTGAGGCTCTGCCGCTCGGCCAGCGGATAAACCTTCAGCTTTCGCGGATCCAGCGGCGCGATTTTCATCGTCCAAAAATCCTTTCCAGCAACACCGTGGCGTCGCGGTAATCCGGAATGACCACGTCGGCACCGACACCGAGGAGCCGGTTCCGTTTCCACTCATCCACGCGCCCGGAACCGTTGTTGGCTTCATCGCTCGCCACCGCCACCGCCAACCCGCCGACTTCCTTCGTGTTCTGAATCTCCACGTAGCCATCACCGAACGAGAGCAAGCGCGCGCCGGGCACCTGGTTTTCCCGCAGAATGCGCTCGATGATCATTTTCTTGGAAAACTGTTTGTAGTCATCCAGCGCGCCGTAGATGTGCCGGCCAAAATAGCGCGTCACGTCCAACGCCTCCGCCTCCTGCTTCACGAACGGTTCGTCCGTCCCGCTGGCGAGATACAGCGCGACGCCGCGACGCTGCAACAATTCCAGCAACTGCCGCGCGCCATGCACGAGAAAGTCATCGGGCTGCCGCGCCCCGGAGCGCAGGCTCTCGACGCGATGGCGGATGCGTTCATCCAGCCGGCGCAGATACTCGTGCTTGTACCAGAGCGGTTCGCGCGGCGTGCCCCCGCGCTCCTTGATGCGCTCGGCCAGTTGGATCATCTGGTAGATTGTCTGTTTGCCGTTGAGGCGCATGATGTCGTCGAAACAAAGCTGGCGGCGGGCTTCCTCGGGCTCGCCGGGCAGCGCGGGGAGCATTTCGACGAACATCGGCACCATCACGGCGGGCCAGCCTTCGCGAATGAGCGAAATGGTGCCGTCGAAATCAAACAGCACGTGGCTGATTTCCGGTCGCGCGGCGAAGGTGGAGGTGAACTCGACGAAACCACTGAACGAATTTTTGGGGGACATGTTTAGGCTTGAATGATTCTGAGTGACCGCGCCGCTGGTTGCATGGGGCCGCCCGCTGGCAAACGCGAAGTTGGGCGCGTTGCACGAGCACGGCATTTGGCGGCGAGCCTCAGGAACGGAGCAGTCATTGTGGCGGGAAGCATACTGAGCCGGCGAAATTTCTCAATGCGCCTTTTCCACCGTCGGCGAGGAGAGTTTACCTGGACCGCCGAATCTGCTAAACCAACCGCGCATGAAAATCCTTTTCATCGGCGGCACGGGCATCATCAGCACCGCTTGCACGGAACTGGCGCTGGCGCGTGGGCTGGACCTGACGGTGTTGAATCGTGGGCAGCGCCACGCCGCGTCCGCCGCGCGACAACTCACCGTGGACATCAACGATCCCCCGGCAGCGGCCGCCGCGCTCGGCGACCGCCAATGGGACGCGGTGGTGGATTTCATCTCGTTCGCGCCGGCGGAAATCGAGCAGCGCATCGCGCTGTTCCGCGGACGCACGAAGCAGTTCATCTTCATCAGCTCCGCCAGCGTCTATCAAAAACCACCGACGCATTATCTCATCACCGAGTCCACCCCGTTGGCGAACCCGTTCTGGGATTACTCGCGGAACAAGATCGCCTGCGAGGACCGCCTGCAACGCGCATTGCGCGAGGAAGGTTTCCCGATGATCATCGTGCGACCGTCGTTCACCTATGGCGACACGATCGTGCCGCTGGCGATGAACAGTTGGCCGAACACGTTCACCGCGGTGGACCGGATGCGCCGCGGCAAACCAGTGATCATTCCCGGCGACGGCCTCACGCTCTGGACGATGACCCACAACAGCGACTTTGCCAAAGCGCTCATCGGCCTGCTCGGGCATCAAAGCGCCCCCGGCCACGCGTTTCACATCACCTCCGATGAAGTGCTGACGTGGAATCAAATCTTCGAGACCGTCGCCGAAGCCGCCGGCGTGGCGAGGCCGAAGTTCGTGCATATCGCCTCGGACTTCATCCGCGCCTGCCTGCCGGCCACGACCGAAGGGTTGCTTGGCGACAAATCCAACTGCGCGGTCTTTGACAACACCAAGATCAAGCGCTTCGTGCCGGACTTCGTGGCCACGACCCGCTTTCGCGACGGCATCAAGCGCACCCTGGCCTGGTTCGACGCCGACCCCGCGCGCCAGGTGATTGATCAGGAGGCGAGCGCGGCGCAGGATCGGCTGATTTCCGCCTACGAGCGGGGTCTGACCGCGGCGCGCGCGGAATTCGGCCAGGCCGCCTGATTTCGCACCGTGCCGATCTTCCACGAATGCCAGCGTTGCACCGCCTGCTGTCGTTGGCCGGGCCAGGTGCGCGTGACGGATGCCGAGATCACGCGGCTCGCCGCCTTCAAGGGCCTGAGCGAACACGATTTCATCCAACAGTTCATGCGTTTGCGCGCCGATCGTCGCGGTCTGGCGTTGAAGGATCAACCGGACGGGGCGTGCATTTTTCTCGCTGGCAACGACTGCGCGGTGCAACCGGTCAAGCCGCAACAGTGCCGCGACTTTCCGAACCTGTGGAATTTTCCCGGTTACGAGAAGACCTGCCGGGCGATTTCCCGGGTGGTCACTGCGAGGGATTATCGCAAGCTCGTGGCCGAAGCAACGGGGCGGGAACTTACCGGACTGCCGCCGGAGTTGTAATGCCTTCAGCCTCCCTGCGGCTCGCGCATCGGATTACCAAACCGGTTCCGGCAGCAGAGCGCAGTGGCCACGCCGCCCACGCCCACGCCAGAAAAAGCTCGCTTGGTTGTGGCGAAAGAGGCAGACGTAACCGGGAAGAGTGAACCACCGGGTTCATTCCTCGATGCCCCGGTTCCAAATACAAATTGTCGCATGGCCAAACTGGTTTTCATCGGCGCGAAGTTCAGCGGCCGGATTTACGAGTTTGTGGTGCCGCGCACCACGGTCGGCCGGGGCGACCACAACACGCTCACCATTCACGACTCGTCAGTGTCCCAAACGCATTGTGAAATTTACGCCTACGGCGAGGACGTGATCGTGCGCGATCTCGGTTCGAGCAACGGCACTTTCGTCAACGGCGAACGCCTGCACAAACAGCAACGCCCGCTCAAATCCGGCCAGACGGTGAGTTTCGGCACGGTAGAAGCGCGACTCGAAGCGGCCCCCGCCGCCGCATCGAGCACCGACACCGACATCACGGCGTTTCACGCCAACGCCCGTTACACGCGCAAGGCAGCGCAGGACCTCACCAATCCCCTGACCGCGCCTTTGATTCTCGAATCCGATTCCGAACCCGGCACCTCCGATCACACCAGCCTGTTGCGCCGCCCGCCCGAAGCACCGACGCCGGTCGCCGCACCGGCAACGCCGGGCAATGCCGTGGTGAAGAGCCGGCCGCCTTGGGCGAGGCTGGCCGGGGTGGTTGCGGTGGCGGTTCTTGCCTTGGGGCTGATTCTTTGGCTGTTGCTCGGGGGACGTTGATCGAGACGGACGACGATTACTGAATCGGCAACTGAAGTTCCCGCTTTTCACCGCCGCGGAGCAGCATGGCTTTCACCTTTTCTCCCGGCTGATGTTGTCTGAGCAAGTATCCGATCAATTCACCCTCGGTGATGCGATCCGTCCGACCGTCAATCTCCACGATCACGTCGTCTTTCTGGAAGCCGGCGTTTTTGGCGGCGGCATTCTTGCCATACTGACCGACGCCCTTCACGAACAAGGCGAGGCTGTTTTTGCTCAACCCGCGCTCGGCACGTTGCGCCTCGCTCAGGTCTTCCAAAACCATCCCACCAACAGCCATGCCGCGCAGCGGCCAGGTACCAACCCGATGTGAAATGTCCGATTTCGCGCGCCAGTTAACCGGCAGAACCAGCCGCAGCGTTTTGCTTTCACCGCCGCGCTTGATCATGGCGGATAACTCGCCCGACTCCGGAGCACGATGCAAGGCCCAGCTCAGGTCCGCGATCGAGATCAATGCTTGCCCGGCCAGCGTGAGTATTTCATCCCCGGTTTTCAGTCCGGCTGCCTGCGCGATTGAGCCAGCGTCCACGGACACCACTCGTGCAACCTCATCCGCGGCCAGCGAGAAGCCGAGTGTTTCCGGCGCCGGCATGGGATAAATCCATGCGGCGGGAATCGGTTTCCCCTGCTCGCGGTACGAGGCACGGATAGCGTCGCCGACTTGATGGCAATGCACACAACTCGGCACCACCTTCCCCTCCCAATCCAGGTCCGATTTGTATTTGCTCGCGAGCAACGGGATTTCCACCGGCGTTTTGAACGGCATCGCACCGCCCTGTTTGCCTGCGAGCGCGAGCTGGTTGACCGGGTAGTTGCGGTGCAGGGCCAACGCACCGTCGAGCGCCCGCTGGTAACCGGCAATGGTCGTGTTTTGCGCCTCGCGCTGATGACGCCACGAGCCGTAGCGGCCGTAGATCGTGCCGTCGCCGTTGAAGAACAACACGGAGAAGGACAGGTCGTAATCAAACTGAAATTTCGCCAGGTCGAGCGCATTGGCGTTGATCACCCGCACGCAAATGAACTGGTCGAGCAGCGGCGCGAGGTCTTCCTCGGCACGCTTCAGAACCTGCGCGTCAATCCCGCTGCACGCCACGCAGGGCACACACCGCAACACCACCATGAGCGGCTTGCCCGTCCGGCGGGCTTCCGCGAAGCCGCGTTGAAAATCGTTGTAGATCCACCGCGCATCATGTTCGAGCGCCGCGCGATCCTGCCGCACGGCGCCTTCGCGATCTTTCACCGCTTGCGCGAAATTCTGGGAGGCAAATACGAGTAACGCGAACAGCAGCAAGGGGAGATGCTTCATGCGGAATTCATGCCGGTTCGGCCGCCGGTTGGCAACGTCAAGTTGCGGGCCTTCAGGCGCAATCAATTCAGGGAGGCGACTCAAGTGAGTCCTTCATGCCTGGCAGCCGCAGCGCGCTGTCATCTGTTTTTTCACGGCTTCAGTATCGCTTCCGTCCGGGAAACCACTAAGCTTCCAACCGTCGGGGTTGCCGGTCTGTTGTCATGCGTGCGAGCGTATCAGGAAAAAGCGGGAGCCGGGGAGGTTTGGGCAGGCCGGGCGCTCTCCGGCAAACGATTCTGAGTCCCGGGTTGTTCAACCTGTTTTTCGTCTGCGCGGCCCAAGCGATTCCCTTCGTCCTTCCCTGGAACGATTCCACGCCAAGCACAACGGACTTTTCGATGCTGAATCCACCCGTCAGCAACAACCGCGTGGTGGCCGATACGAATGGGCATTTCGTGGTCAATGGTCAACGCCTCCGCTTCCTCGGCGTTAACTTCGCCGGCGATTCGCCGTTCATGCCGACCAACAAAGCCGACGCCGTGGCGGCGCGGTTGGCCAAGTTCGGAGTCAACGCCGTTCGCTTCCACCACCTGGATGCGAGCTGGGCTTACAACGGGGGGCTGCTGAACTACACGGCCAACTCCAGCACGAATTTTAACGCAGCCCAACTGGAACGCGTTCATTACCTCGTGGCGCGGCTGAAAGCGCACGGGATTTACTCGGATATCAATCTGCTCGTGGGTCGTGAGTACCGTTCCGCGGACGGCCTGGGTCCGGAGGTGGCCGGTATGGATTGGAAGGAAGCGCACATTCTTGGCTACTTCTACAATCCCGCGCTGGCGCTGCACAAAGACTACGCCACCAAATTGCTTGCGGCGACGAATCGTTTCACGGGCTTGCCCCTGGCGAAGGATCCGGCGGTGGCGCTGGTCGAAATCATCAACGAGAATGGCATCATTCAGAAATGGCTGGAGAGCGGATTGGATCGGTTGCCGAATCGCTATGCCACGAATCTTCAGGCACGGTGGAACGCCTGGCTCGGGACGCGTTACCCCGACGAAACGGCGATGCTCGCAGCATGGAAGGTCATCAACCAACCGCTAGGCACGAATCTACTGAGCAATGGCGCGTTCAGCAACAGCCTGGCTTCGTGGGTTGCCGAACAGCACGGCAACGCGCGGGCCGATTTCACGCGCACCTACGATTTCACCACCAGCCAGCCTTCCGCAACCATCACGGTGACCAATGCGGACAACACCGGCTGGTACATCCAACTCAACCAGCCCGGGCTCAAGGTCGCGTCGAATCAGGCCTACACGATTTCGTTCTGGGCGAAAGCCAGTCCCGCGACGAACGCCGACGCCGCCGTCATGCGCGCCCATGACGATTATGCGACGGTTGGTTATTATCGCGGTCTGACTCTGACGACGAATTGGCAGCAGTTCACGAACACGTTTCAAGCTTCCGTCACGGATACCAACGTGCGTGTCAACTTCGGCAACATGGGCGACAAGCTCGCGACATTCTGGTTTGCCGACGTGCGCCTGCAAACCGGCGGTCAGATTGGCCTGTTGCCACCCGCCGCCTCGCTCGCGGCGCGCACGGTGCCGAATCTGGTTTACACGGGCAACGGCTACACCGGCACCCAGGAGGCGCGCCGCGACTGGCTGCGTTTCCTGCGCGATCTCGAATACGACTATTACGACACGATGGTCGCTTATATCCGCACGAACTGCGGCTACACCGGATTGATTTTCGGCACGATCATGGCCAACAGCCCGGCCACGGTGCAAAGCCGGCTCGACGTGGTTGACGGCCACGCATATTGGCAACACCCGCAGTTCCCCGGCGTGCCATGGGATTCGGGGAACTGGTATCAGCCGAACGTATCCATGGTAAACACAGTGGGGGACGACAACACGCTGGCCGGTCTCGCGCGTCAGCGCATCCAGGGAAAGCCCTTCACCGTCACCGAATACGAACATCCCGCGCCCAACTACCACGGCGCGGAAAGTCCGCTTCTGCTGGCCGCCTACGCCGGGTTGCAGGATTGGGATGGCCTGTGGCTTTTCGCCTACGGATCGGGCAATGACATGTCACCGATGGGTTACGTCGGCAGCTATTTTGAAATCGCCCAGCACCCGACCAAGATGGCGAACCTGCTCCTGGCGGCGAATCTGTTCCGGCGTGGCGATGTCCGGCCCGCGCTACAGGAATACGCGATGGCATTGACCCCGGAGCGCGAACTGGACCTCTTGCAGAACACCTGGGCGTGGAATCTTTTCGGCAGCGGTCAACTGGGCGTGCCCGGCCAGCTCGCCTTCCTCAGCCGGTTGAGCACCAGCGTCGGCACGAATGCCGCGGGCCGGACCAACGCGCCGATCGTGCCGCCGGGTAATGTGCTCATCAGCGACACCGGCGAGCTGACGTGGAACGTGAACGCGCCGGGTCAGGGATTGGTCACCTTCGACACCGCGCGCACAAAAGCAATGGTTGGCTTCACCGACAACCAAACCAGGTCGCTTGGTCCGTTGACCGTGCGGCCTGGAACGACGCAACTGGGTTGGTGTTCGTTGGGCGCCACCCTCACGCACGGCGAGGTGTTCACCAACGATTGCACCG
>WBZT01001066.1_pt1 | contig 20856 bp, 16 predicted proteins | sample 5204241 | NCBI WGS metagenome assembly WBZT01 (sample SAMN12344358, study PRJNA552823) | activated sludge metagenome | biome: Activated sludge suspended growth; feature: Nitrification reactor; material: Wastewater; isolation source: activated sludge from nitrification reactor of wastewater...
CGGTAAGAATCAGGCCATAAACCGTATGTTTTCCTGAACAACTCACCGAATGCACTGAGTGATTCATACCCGCTGCCTATGCATATTTCCGTCACTGAAAGTGAAGTCTCTTCGAGAAGCTTTTTGGCATGATCAAGCCTTACTGCAGTGAGGAATTTGTGAGGAGATATCCCAAAAGAGGATTTAAATTTTCTGAGGAAATGATGCGGGCACATACAGGCAATTGCCGCCAGCTTGTTTAAGTCAACAGGTTCGCTGAAATTAGATTTTATGTAATCCCTGGCCCTGCATAACCTGTTGTACAGCTCAACACGTGTGCTGCGCTTACGAGAGCTTATGTTCTCAGCAAGCCTTGATTCCGCGAGCTGCGTGCGGAATGTGTGCTCAAGTATGCCGTGCAGCAATTCCTGCAGTGCAGAGCTATCGGATGAGTTTTCTTTTATAGTTTCTTTCAGTTTGATCACCAGTGCAGTCATACTCGCATCCGTGCTGTAGAGTTTCTGAAAGAAATTAACCGGGAGCCTGTCTCTTACTTCGGGATAGTCCAGCAGATACTCGTCACTATTGAAAGATGAATAAAATACTTCTTCAGCAAATTCAGAGGTGAAGTTTAGTGTAAGTGACTCCACAGGTGTTTGTGAATTGATTAGGCTCTTATATACTGCATCCCTGTTCAGTATCAGGTAATGGCTGCCTTCCACTGAGTATTTCATATCACCCAATATATACTGCTCAATTCCCCCGAAAGCGAATTTTATGGAAAGTGTTGTCCAATGTTCGGGGTAATATAGGTATGAAAATTTCCCATTCAAAATGATGTTCTGCTCAACAAACTGCCGGTTCCACGCCCTATAGTTATAGCTGAAATCATTAATATCCGGAAATGTTTTAATAACCTTTACGCTCATTTTATCTGTTAAGCTCTTTTATGATCTGTTGGCTTTTCTGCGGCTTCAATTTAGGTATTTTTTGGAATATTAAAAACCAATTAATTCACAAAGATAAAAAAGCCGGGAAACATGTTTTCCCGGCTTTTTATGAACTTTTTCCTAAGATTCACTTCATTGCTATTGTGTCTTCTTGTCAAATTCTTCGCGGGTCATAAGTACTATATTCAGCTTAGCCAAATATTTACTGTATATTTCTTCAGCATTTTTGCGCGCCGCGGCAACTTCGTTTTCCAGGGCCGGAATCCTTTCAAGCTGAGAATCAGTCGGCCTGCCGTTATAACCCGCAACGCTCATATACACCTCGCCTATTTTCTCACGAAGCTGGACTTCCCCGGTTATCCTGCCTTCTTTTGTTGCTACAAGTGTTTTGCGGATATCTTCAAGCTTGCCAACCAGCTCTTTTACAAGATCCTTATCGGCCTTTGATTCATCTGCCAGCTTTTGCGCATCCTGCTGAACTTTGTTTATATTCTCCACTATGAATGCAAGCTCTTCATGTAATGCATGAAGTTTCATTGATGTTTCGTACTGCAGCTCAAGATCTTCAGGTGAATGCTTATTGAACGGATGAACTTTCAAACTGAGTGTGCCTTCAACTGTATTGTTCCCGGCCAGGAGCTTAAGCTTATATTCACCGGGCCGCACATACGGCGAGAAGAACCCGCTGAAATCCGGCTTAATGCCTTTTGCGACTTTCGGGGTCTTAACCCGCATATCCCATGTTACGCGGTTTATCCCTTTTCTTTTTGTTCCGGGCACAGTCTTAACAAGCTTGCCTTCGGGATCGTATATCTCGATCTTAACATCGCCGGTTACTGCTCTTTCTTTCAGATAATAGGTGATGACAGCGTCCTCGGTTGCGTTGGGAGCGGTGAATGAACCTGCCTGGTCGGGGAATGAGCCGTTCAGGAATCCTGAATTTGTAAAATTCTCACGTGTGGGCAGGAACGCAGCATCAGTATTCAGAAGCTCAGTAGTAACGCCGCGAATGGGGGAGAGGTCATCAAGTATCAATACACCCCTGCCGTGAGTTGCAACTATGAGGTCATGTGTTTCGGGATGGATCTCAATATCCCTTACTTCTGCGGAAGGCACATTTGAATTATATTGAACCCACGATGAACCGCCGTCAAGACTAATGAATAGTCCGAACACTGTGCCGGCAAACAGCAGGTTTTGGTTTACCAGGTCCTGCTTGATCTTGTGCGCGTAACCCTTGATCTCTGTATCAACCAGCTTGATCCACGACCTGCCCATATCGGTAGTTTTATAGATATAGGTTTTCATATCTCCGAGCGCATGGTTATCAAACGTTACAAAAGCAGTATTTTTATCGAACCTGCCGGCATCAACCGAAGATACCCATGCATTTTTAGGAAGCCCCGGAATATTTTTTACAACATTCTCCCATGACGCTCCGCCATTTGCTGTTACTTGCAGATTGCCGTCATCGGTTCCGACCCAGATAATGTTTGCATCCAACGGCGACTCACATATTGAAAATATGGTGCAGTGATTTTCCGCGGATGAGTTATCGACCGAAAGTCCGCCGGACTCATCCTGTTTCTGCTTTTCAGGATCGTTGGTGGTTAGGTCCGGTGATACCCTTTCCCACGTATTTCCCATGTTACGAGTGCGGTAAAGGAACTGCGCGCCCGTATAAATTGTACCCGGGTTAAGCGTGCTTTGATGGATCGGTGTATTCCAGTTAAAGCGAAGTTTTATCTTCTCGTCATGTGTTTGCGGTTTGATGGATTTGTTTTCCGTAGTTACCTTGTTATACCTGTATATACCCCCTCCCTGCATTTCCCAATAAACTATCTCGGAATTCTGAAGGTCTGACACAACCTGGAACCCGTCGCCGAAGCCAATTGATTGCCAGTCACCGGCCTGTATTCCGCCGGGTGAATTCGAAGGGCCAATCCACGAGCCATTATCCTGCAATCCGCCGTAAACATTATAAAAGGGTTTTTGCAGGTCATAATTCACATGGTAGTATTGAGCAACCGGAAGGTTATTCATAAATATGAAGTTGTTGCCGCGGTCAAATGATACATACATTCCGCCATCAGTTCCGAGGTAAATATTCTGCGGGTTGTTCGGATTGATCCAGATCGCATGATGATCTGCATGCACCCAGCCGCCTTCAAAAGATGATTCGCGGAATGATTCGCCGCCGTCATCGCTGATTGAAAGAGAAAATGCCGGGCGGTATATCCTGTTGCCGTCAGTCGGATCTACCGCAAGAACACTGAAATAAAAGGGCCTTGCCACAACATTTCCCGAAGCGCTGTTACGTTTCCATGTTTCACCGCCGTCGTTGGATTCATACAAACCTGTATTTTTTGATTCAGCGATCGCGTAAATTCTTTTAGTATCAGTAGGCGAGATCGCCAGGCATATCCTGCCCAGTACTCCGTCATCACTGAATGACTGGTCAATGCGGTCCCAGCTTTGGCCGCCATCGATACTTTTATAAAGCCCGCTGCCTTCGCCCCCTGAAGAGAATGCCCACGGCTTTCTGCGGAACTCCCACATTGAAGCGTATAATACATTCGGATTTTTGGGATCCATTACAATATCAGCACAGCCGGTTTTTTCATCTATATATAATATCTTTTCCCATGTTGTTCCGCCGTCATTAGTTTTGTAAAGCCCGCGGTCTTCGCTGTCACCCCACAAGGGTCCCGGTGCAGCTACATAAACTATATTACTGTTTGCAGGATCGACAACAATTTTCGCTATATGATTTGTATTTTCAAGCCCGACCTTTTTCCAGTTATCGCCGCCATCATCAGATTTATAAAGTCCGTCGCCAATGGTTACGCTGTTTCTCATGTTGGATTCACCCGTGCCTACCCAAACTATGTTTGGATTTTTCTGGTCAATGGTGATCGCGCCGATTGACTGCGCATATTTATCGAACACTGATTTAAACACCGCGCCGCCGTTTATTGTTTTCCAGACGCCGCCGCCTGCTGCGCCAATATACATTATCCTCGGGTCAGAATTCACCGCGTCAATAGCCGTAATTCTCCCGCTCATCGGGGCGGGGCCTATCTGCCGGGCAGTAAGTGAGCCAAAAAGTGAAGATGTAACTTTTACCTGCGCGCCGGCATTTTGTATAGAAAAGAAAACAAACAGCAGAAGGATCGCAAAAGATCTTTTCCGATGTGATGCTCTAAAATGCTTCATAAAATTAGTTTTATGGTTTCAGAAGTGTTGTAAAAAAAAAGCGCAGAACCTATGCCCTGCGCTGCAAGAATTTGTGATGTTTATTTTCCTGATTCAGGCATTGTGAAGTATGAATCATCCACTTCAACATTTAGCTCAACTTTTTCCATGATACCTTTTTGTCCTTCCTGGCTGCCAACTTCACGGAATTCAAGCGCCATTGGGAATGTGATACCTTCTACCTGCTGGTAATTGCCGTAAATTGTTTCGGAGTTGATCTCCTTTTCCTTCACTTTGGTCTTTGAGGTTTCCTTAAGTATCAGGTATGACTGTGTATCAAGAAAGTAATATGTCACGTCGCCGTCTGAATCTGTCATCTTCAGCTTGTAAACTTCTGAGCCTTCCATATCTTCCTTACCCATCAGCTCAACCTTACAGCCTTTATCTTTATAGTTCACCAGTCTGCCTTCAATATCTGACTGAAGCCTCATCTGTTTTTCGGCTTCCTTCGGCATTTTTTCGGGATCCTTTTTGCCTGTCCATGGATTTATCTGCCATGCAGATGTACCGTCATAAGCCTGCACCTGTGAATTTCCCTGGAATGTAATATCCATTCTCATTTTATCTTTTCTTTTGAGCACAAGCGTAACAGGCACTTCAAATCCGCCGCCTGAGAATTTGCCTGTGAATTTAACCGATTTCAAAGCCATGAGCTTATCCATGCCGCCCATTGCCTTGACGTGGTTATCTATTATTTCGTCAACAGTCTGCGAACGGGTTTGTGTTACAGCTACAATTAGAAACAGCAAAGCTGCAAAAATGCCGAATTTTTTCATTTTTAGAGTGTTTTGAGTTTATTATGTAATTATTAGATATTCAAACGGAGAAAATATTACACGTATCCGGCCCCTAAGCCGTGGTGCTATATATAGTTAAGACGCCTGAAAATGTAAATTGGTTTCATAATATAGTTAATATATATTGAGGGATAAAGATTAATTTTGAGGTAAATATTCGTGCTGGCTTCAACTACGGAAAAAGGGAATTTTCTAATCATCGTATCGTATTTCCTGCAGTTTCCAGTGTATTGCCCTTACTGCAAATGTCCAGTGGTCTCCGGTGTGACCTTGCCAATCAAATTTGAATTGCCATATTGCATCTTGTTGGTCTGGTATCGAGTTGTTTCTAAATACCAATAAATTTGATTTAATATCATGATAGATCTCTGATAGGTCATTTGAAAGACTTTGAGAGGTTACTTCTTTTTCTTCAATCTCATCTGAATCTGGGTACGGATTAAAGTTACTGAAGTATGGTTCCACATTTTTGAGATATTCGCTTAACATTTTCAAATAATATCCAAACTTTGATTGTTTCCTAATTTCTTTTTTATCAAATGATATTTTCCCGCTTCTACAACAGTTTGGGAGATTAAACCCTTTCAAATAGTAATTCACCAATGTTTTCTGAATATTATACAAAAATTCTTTTACTGTATATTTTTCAAAGTTCTCAATTATTTCACAATAATCTGCGCATGCATTAATAAATTCAGTAATTTCTTTGACTTTTAATTCTTCTTCATTAAACCCGATTGGATTCTGGTAAATCTTGACAATTTCATCATTCCTTGAACCAAATTCTTTTACCTCGTACCAGCTTCCAGCATATAAAAATTCTAGAAAGTTTTCTGTTATCAAATTTGGATTTCCTTCATCAATGATAACAACATCACAATAACCATTTGATGATGAAATCCTTTTAAGCTCATTTCTTACTGATTCCCAATCAAGTTTTATTAACCCTGCTTCAACAACAATAAAGTCTATGCTTTTATCATCAAGTTTTGTATTAATCATATTGCCTTGAACTAAATTTAAAGAAGGGTATTTTGATTTAAGGTGTTCATAGGGATGAAGATTTTCAGCTACAAAAGTAACATTTTCTGAAAGAGTAGCAAAAATTTCCTCAATATTAATTTTACCTGTAAAAATTACAGCGACTTTATTTTCAGGATCTAAGTCTAAACCAATTCCGGTTTCACTATCTTTAAAGTAGTGTATTATTTCTTTTAAGAATTTCAAAATGCATAAGATTTATGGTTTAACAATTATTTCCTTAGTCTTCTGTATTCTCTAGCGTGACTTTCGCTTTTTGAAAGTTGCCTAAGTGGCGATATCTTCACTATTTCAAATACTTCTCAAACCAGCCGGTGATGCGCTTGTACTGATCCAGCCAGCTTGTTTGCCTGTGGAAGCCGTGGCCCTCTTCGGGGTAGATCATCACATCAAAATCCTTTTTGTTATCTATCAGCTTCTGCGTAAGCTGCACCATATCCTGGAAGAACACATTGTCATCCAGCATGCCGTGTGTTAGCAAGAGATGACCCTGCAGATCCTGTGCATAAGTGTAGGGCGATGACTTTTCGTAATATTCATTCACTCCGGCGCTATCGGGATCGCCGAATCTGGCCAGCGTGTACCACCAGTTGCTGTAATAATAATTCTTCCAGTTCGCCACTGCGCGCAGCGCGACGCCGGCTTTGAAAATTTCGGGGTGAGTGAACATTGCCATTAGTGTTGTGAATCCCCCGTAGCTGCCGCCGTATATGCCGACCTTTTCTTTATCTATCAATCCAAGCCCTGCAAGGTAGTTTACCCCGCTGATGTAATCCGATACCTCCCAATATCCCAGATTGCGGTAAGTTTTGTTGCGGTGCTCTTTGCCATAACCCAAACTTGCCCGGAAGTCGAGATCGAGCACTACAAAATCATTTTGTGTTAGGTAAGTGTTCACCATGAAATTATCCCTGTACGGCGAAAATCCTTTAGTAACATTCTGCAGGTAACCCGCGCCGTGTACAAAACATATAAGCGGGTATTTCCTTTTCGGGTCGAAGTTCTGCGGCTTGTAAAGCAATCCGTAGATCAAAGCTCCGTCCTCTTCGTTTGTTACTGTTATGACTTCGGGTATATTCCAGTTTACCCCGGAAAATTTTGGCGAAATGGTATTTGTGACCTGTGTAGAAACGCCTGAAGAAAGATCAAGCATGTGCAGTTCATTAGGCTTGGTGAAATATGACTGTGAGTAAAACAGCCTGCTGCCATCGGGCGAGAGCTTCAGTTCGGAAACATCGCCCTGCTCCGTTGTGAGCTGCTTTGAAGGCGAGCCGCTCAGATCGGTTTCATAAATAAAATACTCATACGGATGTTCTGCATTGGCGCTGTAGTAAACCTTGCCGCTTTTTGTATCAACTGCAGATTCCAGTATGGTGAAGCTTCCTCCTGCTACTTGCTGAAAGCCGGTACCGTCTATCTTGAGCTTGTATAGATTATTGTAGCCAGAGATCTCCGATTCAAAGATTATTTCATCATTACTTATGAATGAAGTATGATTCGAGTGTTTTTCAAACCATGCAGTATCGCTTTCGGAATATATCTCTGTAACCTTCCTGCTTGCAATGTCATACTTAAAAATCTTCCGGTTGTGGCGGTCCATTGATTCAGCATCCAGAATTATGCTTGTACCCTCAGGCGAGTACTCTGCATAGGATGTTGAATAGCGCAGGCTATCGGGATAGGCAAATTCATTTATGATGGTGTAAAGTGAATCCCTGCCTGCTTGGCGGACTTCATACTCATACATCGTAACCCGGGATATGCCCCTGCGTATTTTTTCGGCTGTTACGAATCTTTCGGTATAATCCGGAATTAAAAGCTCGCGTTTGGTGGAATTGTCATATTTCACTATGAACAGGCGCAGGAGTGAATTAGGATCGCTCTTATACTTATCGGTCATATCCATTATCTGGAATGATAATGAATCAGACTCATCACTTATCAGCGCCAGCTCCTTTGAAGAGGAAGCAGTATCGTTATAACGCCTCAGGAAATAGTTACCTGCCCGCCTGTAGATCACAAAATTGCTTATGGCAAGAGGTGAGTATTCATATTCATCGGTTTCTGTGATCCTTATATCGCGGGTATATTGCCTGGCTGCTGCAAAATTTTTGGTAATATAAACATCACCCTTCAGAATTGTAACTGCGTTTCCGTTTGGAAGCAGAATGAACTCAGAAGCAGTCTCACCTGTATCTGAATATTTGAAAGTTTCGCCTGTATTATAGTTATAGTCAAAAAGGCTCAGCATACCGTCATAGTCATCATCGCCGTAATAATATATTTTAGATGATAACGGATTGATGTATTTAAGGGTGGGGCGCGGATTCACAATATTAGTATCCTGGAAAATGTATTCAAGCGTGACCTGCTGGGCCTGTTGTGAAGAAGGGAACATGAACAGAAAAATAAATGCAGCCATAAGGGCTATCCCATAAAAATTTCCGGCAGTATTAGTAATGAAGTTCCTCAACTTTTTCTCTTTCACGGATTAGATAATGTTTGTCGCCGTCAACCAGTACTTCTGCAGGCCTGAGCCTTGCGTTGTAATTTGATGAAAGCGAATAGCCGTATGCGCCGGTTGTCAGCACCGCGAAGCGGTCGCCGCGCTCCATTTTCTGCAGGCTGCGTTTTGCAGCGAGGAAATCCGAGGTCTCGCAAACCGGTCCAACTATATCTACAGTCTCAAATCCGGTATCTTTTAAGTTTAGCGGTACGATCTGGTGATACGCCTGGTAGAGGCATGGCCTCATCAAGTCGTTCATTCCGGTATCAGTGATCACAAATTTTTTAAGCTCGCCCTGTTTGGTATATAACACCTTGCCAACCAGTATGCCGGCATTGGCAACCAGTGAACGTCCCGGCTCTATAATCAGCTTTTTGTTATATGAAGAAAGCAGCTTGATGACTGATTCCACATGCTCGCCCAAAGGAGAGTAGCGCTCTATATCATCCGACTCTGTTGGAATATACCTGTGCTGCAGAATGTTCTTGTACTGCACTCCGAAACCGCCGCCAAAATTAAGGTAACGGATATTGATGCCCATTTTTTCAACCTGTTCAATAAGCTCGCCGAGATATTTTACGGCTTCCATATACGGTTTTACTTCGGTTATCTGCGAGCCGATGTGCGAGTGTATTCCGATAACATCTATGTTCGGCAGTTCGCTTGAGGTTTTGAACACTTCAATTATATCGCGGCTATCTATACCGAACTTGTTTTCCTTCATTCCCGTAGTTATGTAAGGATGAGTTTTAGCGTCAATATCGGGATTCACCCTGATCGATACCCTCGCGATTACGCCAAGCCGGTGCGCGATCTCAGAAATAACTTTTATTTCCTGCAGTGATTCAACCGTGAAGTTGAAAATATTTTCCCGCAGTGCGTATTCAATTTCTTCATCTGTTTTGCCAACACCGGTAAAGGTGATCTTATTCCTTAAGTAACCGAACTTGAGCGCGAGATACAGCTCGCCGCCCGAGGCTATTTCCGCGCCTGCGCCTTCTTCAGCAAGCAGCTTGAGAATTTCGGGATTTGAATTCGCCTTAATCGCGTAGCAATTAATGAAATCAAGCTTTGAATTCACCAACGGCTGGTTAATATCCCTGTAGTTCCTGAGGATCTGGTTCTTGCTGTAGAGGTATAACGGCGTTCCGAATTCCTTTGCAAGATCTTCAACCAGGAAATTTTCTGCGTAGAGGCGGTTATCTTTTATGTAAAAATGATTCATATAAAGAAATTAGTTCAGTTATTTATATTGACAGCAAAAATATACTTTTGTAACGACTAATGAAATGAAATATTTAAAGCTCACTAATAAAAAAAGCTGTCCATGCAGCCGGACAGCTTTTTTCTTAAAGACCTGTTTTCAGAATGGTCAGCTTTTCTTCAGGGTGATATACTCTTCAAGCATAACCTCTTTTGCTTTATCAATTACATTTGTAACAGATTTTTTCGCAATGAAATGATTTTTTTCATCTACATGGGTTTTGATGTTCTTCCACAATGCTTCCTCGAATATGTTCAATGCGATCTGGATCTCTTCTTCCTCAAATCCGGAAACGAATCTTTCATCTGTGATCAGGTCCATATAGGAAATCATGTCATCGCACTTCTGTGTTTCAATGCATTTTGCAAGCGCCAGCAGCAGGCTTGAATATTTTTTGTAAATATCCTCGCGGCGGAACTTGCTGTAATGTGGAAGTTGTACTCTCATCAGATTGTTTGTTGCTTCCTGAAGGATCAAATCAGGCTTCTCGTAGATTAATTCCAGTAGTGTCATATAAGAACCCCTTTTTCAATTTAAGTGTTTGAATCCTGTTTAAGAAATTTCCAAAATTATTATTGAGAGATATAACAATATTGTTATGAAAAGTATTAACCGGACAAACTAAACTAACTAAGTGATCACATGATCAGAGAGTTGCTGCCAAAGAGGAAAATTGTAATTGCTTATGCTGCGGCAGCTCATAGAAAACATTTTCAGGTTCTTTCCAGCATCGCGTATTCATCTATCAAAGCCTGTTTTGCCGTGCAAAAAATAGTACCAATAAGCTTCATTGCTGAATTCTGTTTGTCGCTATCTACGAATCTACAGATATGGTTCCAGATAGTTTCTTCAAGAATGTTCAGCATTGTCTGCACCTCTGCAGGCTCTGAACCCAGGTTAAAGCTCTCGTTTGAGATCTGGTCCATGTATGCTGTAAGCTCGCCGCATGAATTTTTTTCAGTGCAAATTGTTACCGCTTGCAGCAGGAGTTTAATTTTTTTATTGAGTTCTGATCCTCTGAAATTGCCGAGGTGTGGCAATTTAGCTTTATCAAGTGAGGTTACTGCATCATGCAGTATATCTTCGGGTTTGTTATACAGCAACTCTAGAAGCGTCATTTTTATTCTCCTAATAGTTGATGGTTATCTGCATTTTTAAAATAGTGAACAAACTCAGCCGTTGAAATGCAATTAGTGAGAATAAATAAGAATCATAAAAATACATGACAATTCTCTCCAGCAATGGCGACAAAAAAGCCGGTAAAAATTAACCGGCTTTGTAAATAAATATATTGGGGAATTATCAATAATCCATGCCGTCATCACCATTGTTATCGTCGTTGTTCCGTTTCTTGCCTTTTTCGAACTTTCCCTTTTCCTGCTGGCCAAACTTGTAGCTGATATTCAGATAAAATGTGCGCGCATCCCTTTTTCTTTCGAAGATCTCTGAATAACCGACTCCGCTGATGTTAGCTCTGAATTTAGCTTCATCAAGAAGATCACTTACCCTGAGGGTTAAGCTGAGCCTCTTATCGAAAAGATCTTTTTTTATTGCCGCGTCAAGCATTGAAAAAGGTTCAAATGTTCCCTGTGCGTTATAGTTCTTGCCTGAGTAGAAATACGATGCCTGGAAGCTGAAATCAGCAGGCAGCATCAGGGTTGACATGACTCTTGAGGTCCATGAATACCCGCTGTTGGAGAGCCCTGAGCCCAGATTGGATGCATCAATCTCGGTTTTGTAATAACTGAATGTGCCGTTCAGGCTCCATATTTTAACCGGTGTTGCGTTAACTATCAGCTCGCCTCCGTAGAATTTTGATTTATTGTAATTCACGAATGTTGAAAGCGTTGTGATACTATCTATAAGCGTCCGTGATCTTGAGATCTGGTCCTTGGTCTGCCGGTAGAAAAATGTGGGCGTTACCGTGGCAAACGGGAAGTAATGAATATAGCTCAGTTCCAGCGCATCGGTAAATTCAGGATTGAGGTTTGGATTACCCTGTGAGAGGCTGTTTGTACCGCCCATCATGCTGATTGTAACGAATGGGTTAAGCTGTCTCGTCCTGGGACGGTTCACCCTGCGGGCGTAACTTAGCTGGATCTCGCTGGTTTTGCTTAATTTTTGCGAAACGCTTGCGCTGGGGAAAAAATCGATGTAGCTTCTGTCAAAAGTCTGCCCGTTATTGGTAAGCTCGCCCTTTACAATTGTCTGCTCAACTCTTGCGCCGAGAGAAAATCCAAAGCCGCCTATTGACTGTGTGTATATTCCGTACCCGGCGTGAATTTGCTCTTTGTAAATGAAATTGTTTGAAGAGTTAAGATCAATTTCATATTGACTGTTTGTGTAATCCAGTGTTTCCACCCTGTAATCATTGTCTCTTTTCTTGTAGCTTCCCCGGTAGCCGGTTTCAAGCTTTGCATCCTTGCTGAACGGATGGGTGTAGTTAAGGTCTGCTATGTAAGCGTCGTCTATTTCATCCGTATATTCGTTCCTGTTAACCGGTTCAGGCACTACAGGGCTTATGTATGTATCAAAAGTATTTGTAAGTTCATTATCCTTATCCCTTGAAAAAGAAAGGTCCGCGGTAAAAACCTGCTGGGGATTCTTAAACTTCAAAGTGTAATTTGCTGCTATATCGTAATTCAATCCGTCCTCTTCATGGGTTGTTGTATTATAGTACTGTGAAGTGAGGACATCTGAATTGTTATATACCAGGTCATCCGTTACATCAAACCTTGAGCGTTTTGTGCTTCTTAAATTGAACGAAAGACCGATAGTGTTTTGCTGGTCCACGAAAAAGTCAATTCCAAACTTTGCATTCTGGCCCCGCATGTGACCGCGTGCATTGCTTCTTTCATCCGTAAAGTATGAATCAGAGTTAAGGTAATTAAATCTCTGGTTGAAGCCGCTGAATATCATACGGTTTGAATTATAGCCGTAACTGCCGTACAAATTATATTTTTTGTTCTTAAGGCTGAAGCTAAGCTGACCGCTGTACTTATCCCTTGTCCCGATATTAAGACCAAGAGTTCCGTTATAGCCCATGCCCCGGTTCTCATTTTTCTTAAGTATAATGTTAATAATACCCGATGAGCCTTCTGCTTCGTATTTTGCGGAGGGATTTGTAATAAGCTCAATGCTTTCTACCTGTGTTGCGGAAATCTGCGCGAGCATATCGCCGCGGTTGGTTCCTTCCAGCCCGGATGGCCTGCCATCTATGAGGATTTTCACTCCTTCACTGCCGCGCAGGCTGATATTATTATCCTGGTCAACAGTAACCGAAGGAATCTCTTTCAGAAGGTCGATAACTGAGCTTCCCTGGTTTGAAATATTCTTGCCTACATTAAATACCTTTTTATCAGGCCTGAACTCGATCTGGCTTTTTTCGCTTTCAACAACAATTTCTTCGGTTGATGTGCCGCTTGTTGAGAGCTTTATGGGGTCAAGGGTAACATCAATGCTGTTCGGATTAACTGTAACGCCGCTTACAATAAATGAATTGTAGCCAACCAGGCCGGCTTTAAGATAGTATCTGCCGAAGGGAACATCGGATAAGGTGAATTTCCCGGAAGCGTCTGTGCTAATTCCTTTTACAAGAGAAGAATCTTTAACCCTGTTCAAAGTAATATCGGCTCCTTCAATGGGCACACCGGTGGTTTTATCTACAATGGTACCTGTAACCGAGCCGGTTTTATCCTGTGTAAAGGATGATCCAATTAATATTAAGAAAATCAGAATTGCTGTTAGTGCTGATAACGAAGGCCTGTAATTTATTTTTTTCATAGAACTTATTTTGCTGCAGCTTTTACCTGTTTTGATCCTTTAGTAATTCAACACAAAATTAGCCAAAATTGATTCATCTTGCTGTAAAATTATGTAACACAATAGTATAAAGTTGTAAAATAAGTGCCGGATATGGGAGATTTGCGGATATTATCCCGTTTATATTAATTGTTCTGCAATTACAGTTTCGCAGCCGGCAAATAAAGCCAGTGATTCAAGCTTACGAAGAAGCATATATTTTATATCGTTCCTGCTTTTTGATGAGGCAGTGTTTTCTTCCCAAAAAATGTTTATCACACGGAGAGTTTTAGCAGCACGATCAGCTTTGGCATCGATCCTGCATATAAATCTTCCGCCGTATAGAACAGGCATACAGAAATATCCAAACTTTCTTTTCGGGGCGGGAACGTAACACTCTATAGTGTAATCAAAATTGAATATAGCGCGGAGCCTTTTGCGCTGTATCACAAGGTTATCGAATGGGGAAAGTATATGGATGTTGTCATCTTTAAAATCACCCGCACGGTTGAGATTCTTTCGGGTGGTGTAATATATCTCGCTCTCAATTCCTTCTACGTTTAGAGGGATGATCTTTTTCTCTTCTTCAAGCTTCTGCAATGCGTGCTTTGCCGCAGGCCGGCTGTGATATCTTAAATAGAACATTTCCTTTTGCGAAGCAAAGCCGTTTGCGGCTATGGCTTTCAGAATCAAATGTTCTGCCTGCTCCAATTCAGTTGGTAACGAAGTATCTATACCCGCCGGAAGAGTTCTTTCGGTAAGGTCATAAACCTTCTGAAAGCTCTTTCTCGCTTTGGCTGAAAGCACACCTGTATGGAACAGGTATTCCAGTCCCTCTTTGGCAGGCTTCCAGTCCCACCACAGGCCGCGCTTTTGGGGATCTTCAAAATCGCGCGATTGCAGCGGACCTTCGTTCTTTATCCGGTCTAAAATGTATTTAAGTAACTTTTTATTCTTTTCTTCCCAATGCCTGTATTTCGCCGCATACATTCGTTTCCTGGGAAGAGTAAACCGGTAATGTTTCATTGGCAGGTATGCAGCGGCATGGTCCCAGAACTCAAATACTTTACGCTTCTTGTCAATAAGCTCATCCAGCATTTCATTTTTGAACTCAGGCAGTCTGCTCCACAAAATATGTTTATGCGCCCGCTCAACAATTGAAATAGTATCAATTTGCACATAACCTAACTGCTCTATAATATTACGCAGTTTCTTTTGGGGAGATGTTTTGGCATCACTGAAAAAGAATTGCCTGTTCAGAGCTAGGTTACGTGCTTCATCAGCGCTTAAATAGAATACTTTTCTATTCACTTTGATTTATATTCATCTTTAAACTTTAAACCCCAGTCTCTGAGTTTGTTGATAAGGGGTAAAACACTTCTGCCTGTTTTAGTTAATGAATATTCAACTTTTGGAGGTACTTCAGCAAAGATCTTTCTCTTGATCAAACCGTCTTTTTCCATGACCCTAAGTACCTCGGCCAGCATTTTATGCGAGATCTTACCAAGGGATCTTTTGAGTTCGCTGTATCTCAATACTTTTTCACTCAGCCTCCAGAGTACGGGCATTTTCCACCTTCCTCCAATTACATCGATCGTTAGTTCAACAGGATTGTTAAAGGTTTTTCCTCTGAATTCAAATTTTGGCATTATTATTTATTTTAACTTATGAATAAAATCATATAAAGCCAATTCTAACTTAAAAGTTAGAATGTACCTTTTTTGTGCGTTCTTGCTAAGACTGTATGAATATGGTTATCTTTGCTCTAAATTATGCTGCATTCAGTTAAATTAAAAGGAGTAAGTATGTCTCACAAGAATGTTAATCAAGTAAATCCTGAAAGACCCAAAAGAGCGGCAATAGTAATTTCAAACCCAGATGTATCTACTACAACGGGATGGCCGGTTGGATTTTGGTGGAGCGAATTAACCCACCCATATTTAAAGTTCACTGAAGCCGGTTACGAAGTTGAGATATTTAGTTATTTTGGAGGCGAGTGTAAAGCTGATCCGATGAGTGATCCTCATGATACTTCAGGATGGCAGGCTGAAGATGTTATCAGCAGGGGATATATACATGATCCCGAATTCATGAAACTGCTTGAAAACACATTACCTTCCAAAGATATAGATGTAGACAGATTTGACACAATAATCATAGCAGGCGGACAGGCACCAATGTTCACAATAGATAAAGCAGAAGATACGGTCAATAAATTCGTTGAATTCTATGAAAAAGGAAAGATCGTCTCTGCGCTATGCCATGGAACTGCAATATTGAAGTATGCCAAACTTTCCGATGGCAGCTATCTTGTGAATGGAAAAACGGTAACCGGTTTTTCAAATATTGAAGAAGATTTTGCAGATGAAGCGGTTTGGGCAATGGGCGCGCTTCCTAGAGGCAGCCATATAATGCCATGGAGAATTGAAGATGATTTGAAAAAACTTGGCGCTAATTTCATACAAGCCGGTTTATGGAAAGGTTTCGCTATACGTGACGGCAACCTTGTAACAGGTCAGCAGAATTTCAGCGGAAGTGAAACCGCAGATGTGATCATAAAAGCGCTTGGCGAATAAAATTTCAAAACTTAAAAATACAGAATATGAATATTGCTGTTATAGGAGCAGGGAACGTAGGCGGCGCTTTAGCAAAGAATTGGGCTAAGGCAGGTCATAAAGTCATCATCGGGTCACGAAACGCGGGTTCAGATGAATTGAAAACCCTGTCAAGAGCATTCAAAAATTTGAGCGCAGCATCAATAGAAAATGCTGTAAATGACTCTGAAGTTATCCTGGTGTCAATTCCTGTTCAGGCAGCGACTGAAGTTGCTTCCCAAATAGGAGATGCGGGCAATAAAATTATCATTGATGCGACGAATTCTGTTTTTGCAAAACCCAAAGGCTACAATAACTGTTTTGAATTGTTTAAAGATGTTACCCGTTGTAATGATCTGGTTAAATGTTTTAACTCAACTGGATTTGAAAATATGGAAAACCCTATCTACGGTGATCTTGCAATTGATATGTTCATGGCTGGCGATAGCCTCAAAGCCAAAGAAACAGCATTGAAGCTTGCCAAAGATTGCGGTTTTGAAAATTGTTATGATTTTGGAGGTGATGATTGTGTTCAATTGCTCGAGCAATTTGCAATGAGCTGGATCAACCTTGCAATATTACAGAAGCAGGGAAGAGACATTGCTTTCAAGATCATACGCAGATAGAAATCAGAATCTATGTAAGTTGTTGCATTTGAGGAGTTTCATATTGTAGATGATTGACTGTATCCCCCCCGAACAATGAACGAACGGACCGGATATCTCATATCAGTTATACTCCGCAAACAAAACAAACGTAGAGTGCGGGTATATAGGTTCAACCTTTGAATCCGGTCATGTTGTGAGAGCCATCACAAAAAGGCTTTTTGTCTGAGCCGCCGCAGCGGCAGAATGCTGTAACGTTTGTTCGGTTTTCCGTGGTGCCGTCAGGTTTTTTAACGGTTATGTTCCCGTAAACCATAAGCGGTCCGTTTAACTTCGCTTCGGCTGTGATCTCTGTTTGGGTTTGTTCAGCAGATTCATTTGTTTCACCGGAATTGTAAAAGCTGCTCAAAGCCCCGGAAGGGCAGAGGCTAACCTGCTTGACGATCTCCGCTGATGAGGCGCCCTTTGGTTCTATCCACGGCCTTTTTGCCGGATCAAATACGCCGGGCAGGCCGGTAAAACAATTTTTTGAATGGATACATAAAGCCGGTTTCCACACTACAGTAATTTCGCCATTCGTGTATTTTTTCGTAACCCTGCTTAGATCTGCCATTGTGATTATTTAAAATAATTTTTCAGCTTGTTGTTGAGCCCCTCTTCTTCGTATTCGCCGTCTTCCGCGGGATAGCGCAGCGAGCTTTCAAAATTTCCGCTTTGTTTCGCCATTGCCCAAACAAGGCTTTCGCCTGCCGGGAGTATATCCGGCTTAAGAGCGAATACTTCATCATTAAATGCGGTTACAGCATCAGTTAGTTCCCAGCCTTTGGCTTTGAACATTTTCAGAAGCTCGCCCAGAAACATCGCGTTCAGCAGGCTGTGATGCAGCAGCAGCGTATGTTTAATATGCCTGCCGGTTAATGCCAGGCCAAGGCTATCGTAATACATAGCCCGGTTATAAATATGCTCAAGGTAGTATTGCAGAAAAGGCGTTGTATCAAAATTCCTGTCGTATTTAAGGGTGTCGCTCATTCTGCCATCAATGTACCAGTCAGATGCATCAACAGTAACATACCCGTTCCGGTAGCCCAGTGAATCCATAAATTGCCGGAAGCCATCGCGCTTTTCAATGGTATTGCCTTCTTTTAGGTATGGATAGCGGAACAGCTTTGTGAAGCCGGTGTATTCGTTTATTATGGAGTCACTGCGAAGGAAATCATACTCAAAATCTTCTAAGGAGAGCTTTTTGGAATGATAATATTTGTGTGAATATGAATGATTGCAAATAAGGTGTCCGCGGCTGTTCCATTTGCCCAGCAGCTGCCTGCCTTCCGGACTATCCACACGCATGCCGCACACAAACAACGCGGCTTTCACTCCGTACTTATCAAGTGTGCTCAGCAGTGAATCATCTTTCTGCTGCCAATCCCAAATTACCGCATCATTTACATGCGGGTCATCAATTGTGATCGAAATTGATGGTTTATCCTGTGATCTTACCAGGCATTGTAAAAATAACAAAAACAACAATACGGCTATTCTTTTCACTTTTCACACCTTGCTTTAATTATACCTAAAATATTGTTTTGTATATCGCTCATGATCCATTTGCTCCACAGGCCGGAATAAAAATTAAAAGTAGTATTCAGGCTGAAGTGGCTGTAAAGTATAAGCCTGTGTTTATTTCCGGAGATTTTTTCAAGCTCGTAAGTGCCATCCAGCACGTTGAAATATTTTCCGCCTACTATCACGTGTTCATCCAGCGTTGTTGGCGGAATCTCGCTTGTTATCGGTGTAATTGTAAACGACATCTTTTTCTCAGGTGAGTATTCATACACTACTTCATCAAACACCAAACCTTTATCAAAGACCGCTTTCCGGCGGCCGCCCTTCATTAAGGTATCAAGCTCGGCAACAACAGGTCTTGGAAATCCCATGAACTTTGAAAGCTTCCCGTTATCTTCTTCCGGCGAAATCTCCCTAACGCGTACAACATTGTTCCAGATCACATCTGCGGGTGCATCTATTTCAATTGTGGTATATGCTTCGTATGTTGAAGGCTTTATATCAAATGAACTTTCGATGGGCACTATCAGGAATGGAAGCAGTACTGCTATGGCAACATTCAGCTTATTGCGCAGCCTGCGCCTGCGTATCTCTCCGGCTATTAATCCGCCTGCTGAACCAAGCACAAGGAAAACCGGCATTGCCATTACTATGCATATGGCGCCTTCAAATTTTACAAGGAAGGTAAGCAGTACAAAGAGTGCCAGGCTAATCCACGGGGCAAAAATATTGTACCATGCATTCACAGCGTATCTGGCGGGAGAAAGAAATACAGTTATGGCGCCTATCGAAAGCGGCCCGAACAGTATGAACGCAGCCGAAACAATTCCAACCGCGGTTGAATACAGGTCGCTCAGGAAAATTCCACGCATCACAAATGCATAAATTACCGGTACACCGAAAGCAAAGAATGTTGTCCTGAGTTTATTCAATATGAAATTTCAAGCTGATGTTGTTTTAAGCTGATTTTTTTTAAGCTGATTTTTTCTTGAAGCCAACGCTGACGCCCGGCGTTAATCCCAGGGTTATGCTGACACCATCAAGCGTATATTCACCCATTTTAACTGAGTGGTAAAAATCACCCGCCTTGAAAAGGCATTTTAATATCATGGTAACAAAACGCCTGTCCTTCGCTTCCTCCATTACTGCAGCGCGCTCCGCTTCGGTAATATCTTTTTTGTAATGGAATGCCGTGCTTACCGATGGCGGCAGACCAAGCGAAACATTAATTCCTTTAAACTCGTACCCGGATTTGGTAATTATTCCCAGCGAGTTATTCAGTTCTTCCATAACCTGCTTAACCTTGCCAATGCTTGTTTCTTTAAACTCATCCATGATCGCTTTCTGCTCATCACCTATTACATCATCTTTTATCTCAACTATTTTTTCAGATACATTTGAAACTGCGTCCTTTGCCTTATCTAGAAGGCTGGCGGATTTTTCTTCTTCGGCCATAGCAATTCCAGTATTAATTGGTTTTAGAATGATCCAAAAATAACCCATTAGCTAAACAAATAAAACCCTTTAATAAGTTTATGAGCTTATTAGCCTTAGCAGTACATCCGTTTTTTTGGTGAAAGAAATTCTTCAGTTCAGTGCGGCTGGTAATAAAGCTTATCAAAGAGTGGTTAAATACTTCAATTTCATTTCACTATTCTATTGGTTATGTTTGTTGAAATTTATTTCCGGCTGGAATTGCTTAAACACCTGGAAAACAACAACTTTTTATATAGCAGATCATATTCATGACAACAGAACAATCACGCCCGGCTGAGAGCCTGAAGTTATTTACACACGGAATAATTGATTACGCAGGACTTTTCCCTCCGGCTTCGCTGGAGCTTGCACAGGCATTTCACAATTTTGTTTATTATGCGCAGGCAGAATACAGCTGGATGCTTGGCAAATTTATAATTCCGGCCAGGCGGCTGAATGAGCTCGCTGTTTTAGCGGCTGATATGGAAATAGCACAATTCATACCGCTATCTGTGATCGGTACCGGCGGATCAACTGCTTCTGAGTTTGAAACCGCGTTCAATAACGATCTCAGCATGATTAATGATTTCCTCCAGGTGCATGGCGATATCTTTTCTGTTGATGCGTACGAAACCAGGCTGCCTGCTGATGTTTTTGAAAAGGAAACTAACGGCGAGCTTGCTGAGCTGATGAAATTGGTTTCCGGCGGATTAGAACAGACGCTGGCTAAAACAACCCCGGTTTTTTTTGAAGCTCCTGTGCCCGAAGATCATGAGCCTGTGATAATACGTGCTGTGGAATCCATCGCATCAATAAACAAAGGCTGCGGATTCAAACTGCGCACCGGCGGAACGGAGCCGAAGGCATTTCCTGCCCCCGAAGTGATAGCGTTTTCGATTATGACATGCTGCGAATTTGGCGTGCCTATGAAATGCACTGCAGGATTGCACCATCCGGTAAGGCACTACAATGAAGAAGTTCAGGCTGAAATGCACGGGTTTTTGAATGTGTTCGCTGCGGGAATC
>WBZT01000664.1_pt3 | contig 20835 bp, 8 predicted proteins | sample 5204241 | NCBI WGS metagenome assembly WBZT01 (sample SAMN12344358, study PRJNA552823) | activated sludge metagenome | biome: Activated sludge suspended growth; feature: Nitrification reactor; material: Wastewater; isolation source: activated sludge from nitrification reactor of wastewater treatment...
ACCTCCGATGCTTTCTCCCGCCAAAAAGCCATGGCCTCCTGTCCGTTGGCCACTTCATGGATGCGGTAGCCGAGGGCGCGCAGCCCCATCCCCACAGCCGTCCGCACCTTCGGGTCGTCTTCCACCAGCAGGATGGTCTCGTGCCCACGCCGCAATGTCTCCCTGGGCGCTTGCCTTTCGGGCGCGCTTTCCGTTGGGTGACTCGCCGGCAGGAACACCCGGAAAGTGCTCCCTTCTCCGAGGCGGCTTTCAACTTCGACCCAGCCTCTGTGTTGCGCCACGATGCCATGCACCGTGGCCAAGCCCAGACCGGTACCTTTGCCTGCTTCCTTGGTGGTGAAGAAGGGCTCGAAAATCCGGCACTGCGTTGCCTCGTCCATGCCCACACCCGTATCCGCCACCGCGAGACAAACAAATCGTCCCGCGTGCCGGCTCGGGTTTTGCGCGAGATCGATCGGGCTGTAATCGGAAGCGCTCGTGCAGATGGTAACGCGCCCGTTTCGCTGGATGGCATCGCGCGCGTTCACGACGAGGTTCAACAGGACTTGTTCCACCATGCCGGCGTCGGCTTCCACAAAAGGCAGGGTCGTGCCGCGATCAAACCGCAGCGCGATGTTCTCGCCGATCAACCGCGCCAGCATTTTCAACATGTTGGCGACCAGTTCATTCAGATCCAGCGACTTCACCGCCAACACGGAGCGGCGGCTGAACATGAGTAGCTGGCGCGTCAAGGTGGCCGCCCGGCGCGCCTCGACATCCAGATCGCGGAGGGCCGCGAGGGTGTCCGCATCCATGGAGGGACTCATTTGCAACAGGCCGATGTGCATCATGATCGCCGCGAGAATGTTGTTGAAATCATGAGCGACACCGCCCGCCAGCTGCCCGATCGCTTCCAGCTTCTGGGCCTGCCGGAGTTGTTCCTCCAACCGCCGGCGATCGGTGATATCCGTCCACACCGCCGCCACGCAATTGCGGTTCCGGTTGGGCAGTTGTTGCAAGCTCACCCGAACATCGCGCAGGCTGCCATCGCGATGCCGGTGTTTGGTTTCAAAGCAAATTCCCCCCTGAAGCAAGGCGCTGCTGGTGTTCTGTTGAATGAGTTCCGGAGAATGTTCAGCCTGAATGTCACGGACCCCGAAATCGGCAAACTCAGCCCGGGTGTAACCCAGACTGAGGTGGGCCATGGTGTTGAACTCCACAAACCGTCCGTTGTTCGCATCCACGACCGCGATGGCGTCCGCCGCCTGATTGACAATGGCGGAAAATGTTGCCTCGCGCTCTTTGAGATTCTGCTCGGCTTTCAGTTTGCCGATGGCCACGCCGGCGAGATCCTTCACTCCCCGGATGGCTTCCAGATCCTGCTCGGTCGGCACGGCGGGTTCGGAGTGATAAACGGCCAGCGCGCCCAACACTTCCCCGTGGGCGGACAGAATCGGCACCGACCAACATGCGCGCAACCCAGCTCGCTGGGCCAGTTCCCGGTAATCCGTCCAGTAGGGATGGGTCAGGACATCCTCGACGACCACCATTTCCTTGGTGGCGGCCGCGCTGCCGCAGGATCCGCGGCCGACCGCGATCGGCAGATTGTTGACCGCCTCCACATAAAATCCGGGCAACCGCGGCGCCGCACCACAGTCGAGTTGGGTTCCCGTTTCGTCCACGAGCATGATGGAGCCAATCCAGTCACGACCAGACTCCAACTGCGTCACCAGGTTCGCCAAAACTTCCGGCAACGGCGCTTCGTTGGCCAGCAGTTCCAACGTCCGGAGATACAATTCATTCTCTTGTTCCCGCTGTTTGCGCTCGGTGATGTCCCGCGCAATAAATTGCACCGCATCCCGCCCGGCGTATTGGACCGGCGCCGCACTGACCTCGACGGGAATAGTCGAACCATCCAACCGGACATAGCGCACCTCGGCGGGATAGGCGGTGGTATCGCCACTGAGGCGGCGGCGGATCCGCTCAAAGGCGGCCGGCTGATCGTCCGCGAAGATGATCTGTTTGCTCGTGCGCCCCAGGACCGCCTCCTTACTTTGGGCAGCGAGCAACCGCAGGCCAGCGGAGTTGATAAAAACCAAGCTATCGTCCTGGTAGATACCGATTGCCTCGGGCGATTCCTCCACCAGAAGTCGGTAACGATCCTCGCTCTCAACCAAAGCCGCCTCTGCCCGCAAGCGTTCCGTGATGTCCTGCACCAGCACCACCCCGGCAGACTTCCCGCGATAAATCGCGGGAAATGCACTCACCTCCACGTGCACGGGCGAGCCGTCCAAGCGCAGGTACACTTCGCGCCGAGCTGGGGCGCCGGCGTGCTCGCCTTGCTGGAGGCGATCCACTCGGCGGCGTACGACTTCGTGATAATCCGGGTGAATGCGACTCCAGACCGGCTGACCAATCAATTCATCAGGGCTTTTTGCTCCCAACAGTCGCAAGGCCGCCGGGTTGAGGTAATCAAATTTCAAATCGGTCGAAAGAAATACGCCCAACTCGGCGCCTTCGACCACGACGCGAAAGCGTTCCTCGCTTTCCCGCAGCGCTTCCTCGGCCCGTTTGCGCTCGGTGATTTCAAAGACGACGCCAACCATGCGGGTCAACTCACCACGTTCGTTGAACAGGTGCTTTCCGTGATTGGAAACCCAATGCACACTGCCGTCCAGCCACACGATGCGGAATTCGCTGCGGTAAGAAGTGCGAGACTGCTTCGCCCGTTCGCCATCCTCGAGAACTCCCGGCAAATCCTCCGGGTGAATGCGGCCGCGATAGTCTTCCAGCGTGCCCGAGAAAGTTCCCGGTGCGTAGCCCCAGATCGCTTCGTGGGTTTTGCACCAGACCTTCTTCCCGGTGACAAAGTCCCAATCCCACGTCCCCATCCGCGCCGCCTCCAGCGCCAGCGACCGGCGCATTTCGCTTTCATGCAACGCCGCCTCGGCCAGTTTCCGGTCATGAATGTTGCGGAAGTTGATGACGATGGCATCCACGCCCGCCGTGCCGACCAGATTGGTAAACGTACTTTCGATCCACAGCCAACTGCCATTGGTGTGGCGGAAGCGGTACTGCATGGTTGGAATTTGCGCCGGCTCCCGCAGGACCTCCTCCAAAGTAGCCAGAACGAACGATAGATCGTCCGGGTGCGTGTAGGCGGCGGGATCAATTTCTCGGACCATCTCCGGCGTAAAACCGAAAGTCCGGCAAGCGGCGGGGCTCGCATAAGTCAAACGGCCTTCAGGGCTGCATAACACCACCCCATCCGGGGCCTTTTCGATGATGCCGCGGAAACGATTTTCACTTTCGCGCAAAGCCAGTTCAGCTCTTTTGCGCTCCTCCAGTTCCCGCTGGCTCGCGCTGTAAAGACGAGAATTCTCCAAAGCACTGCTGGCTTGGGCGGCAATCGTCGTCAGCAATTCAACATGGTGTTCGTCAAACGCATCTTCGCGATCGTAATCCTGCAACGCGATTACCCCGATGGCTTCGTCGCCTGCGCGCAGCGGCACCGCGGCCATGGAGCAAGAAGGGCGACCAAACTGATCAATGCCGAGTGCTTGCAGCCTGGCCGCCATGTCCCGGCGCACCAGAAACGGGGCTTTGGTACGGAGTACATATTCAGTGATACCCTTTCCAATCGCCCGGTCCTTGCGCGGCTCTCGTTCACCACGAATCGTGTAGATGGGAAAACACATCTGGTCCCGACTCCAATCCGGCAGGGCAATGAAAAGATTCCGATTGTCCATGATCTTCCCAATTTCAACTGCGATGCGCTCCAGCACCTCGACGGGTTCGGTCAGGTGGCTCAGCGCCTGCCCAATATCATTGAGCGTCTTAAGTTCCCGGCTGCGCTGCCGGAGAGTCTCCTCGGCGCGTTTCCGCTCGGTGATGTCCTGGGCGATGGCGATCACGCTGCGTTTTCCAAAATACTGGCCCGGGTAAAGATGAACTTCCTTCGGGAACACGCGGTCAAGCTTGCCCCGGCCCCAGAATTCAAATGACTGCGGAGTGCCAGCGAGGGCCAGCGCAAATTGTTCCATGACCCGCGCCAGATCGTTCTTGCCCTCGGCTGAAACCCACGCGGGGTTGCGCCCGATCAATTCCTCGCGCTGGTAGCCATACATCCGCTCCGCCCCGAGGTTCACATCCACGAATGTCCCGGCCTCATCCATCACATAGACCGCTTCGTTCAAGGAATTCAAAATCCCGCGGTAGGTCGTCTCGCTCTGGCGCAGAGCGTGTTCCTCCTTCAAACGCTGCAGCGCCACCCCAAAACTGGAAGCCAAGCCCTCCAGATATTCGATCATCTGCAACGTGAAACAGCCTTTGCGCCGGTCGTTCAATTGCAACAATCCGATGACTTCCTGCTCCACGCGAATGGGAATCAAAGCCACCGACTGGTAGCCTTCGTGGATGCACCGGTTGCGGGGATGGAGTCGCGGATCTTCGGCGGCGGGGATTTCGAGCAGTGAATTCGAGTCGTTGGTCCAGGCACTGCCGTGCGCGGTAAAAAGCTGATTGGCCGGGTCGGTCTTGCCGGTGAGCACCAAACCACAGGTGCATTCGAGTTGAACCGCACCGGTTTGATCGACGCAAAATTTTCCGTCCGGAGTCCGAACAGCGAGAAAGTTTTCCGCCTCCAGAAAACTCTCAGAGAAACCAGCCGACTCCGCATAAGGGAAATCTTTTCCCTGACGCAGCCGGATGCCAACGGCTTCGATTCCGGTGTCGCGCTTGATGGCTTCGAGGATCCGTTTGGTGGCATCCGGCAGAGCCTGCGGGCTGTTGAGAATCTGTAACACCTCGGCCGAGAGCGTACGCAGCTGCTCGCTGCGCCTTTGCTCGCTGATGTCCCGATGGAAGGTTTGCAAATACCACTTGCCCCCGAGGTCCACCCGGCTGGCGCTGACGCTGAGCGGGAAGGACGAGCCATCTTTCCGGAAATGCTCGACTTCAACCGTGAGTGTCTCGCCCGCCGCGGTTTTGCCCACCCGCTCCGCCGCATGGGGCGCGGAGGCTGGCGTATCCAAATCCGCCAATTGCAGCGCCGCCATCTCCTCCGGGCGATCGTAGCCGTGCATTCGTGCGAAAGCGGTGTTTACGCCAATCATCCGTCCTTCCGAAGACAACAACATGATCCCTTCAGGCGCCTGGTCGAACAGCGCGCGGTACCGGGCCTCGCTTTCACCCAGGGCGTTGGAAGCGCGAATCCGCTCCAGTGCCCCCGCACAATGATCAGCGAGCGCCTGCAACAATTCGAGGTCTGACCGATCAAACGCATTCGGGCGAGAGCTCTGGACAGACAACATACCCGTCAAACGACCGGCCACGCGCACCGGCGCAAACATCAGCGAGAGGAACCGCCGCTCATTGCCGAAGGTGGTGAGTAGTTGTTCCCCTTCCTGCTCACTCGGGCGCAGGATGAGTTGAGGCTCGGTCAGCGCCCGCTGCATCACCGGCGACAAATCAGCCATGGCCAGCGGAGAGGTCAAAACTTCCCGCCGGTCGCCATCAATCAAGTCGAACACCGCGAGGTCCTGCCATTGCTGGTTGCGCTCATCCCAGGTGCGCAACCAGGCGCAATCCCAATCCAGCAGCGAGCGCGCACTCGCCAGGATCGCCAGCGCGGCCGACCGGGGTTCGACCGCCTCGGCAAGTTGCCGCCCCAAGTGTGCCAGCGTGGCCGACCGCTGATGCGTCCGCGCCAGTTCCCGCTCCTTGCGCTTGCGTTCGCTGATATCCCGCTGGATGCCGAAGGTGCCTGTGATGCGCTTCTGTTCGTCGTAGAGGCAAACGTAATCACCCTCGATCCAGATCGGCGTCCCGTCTTCCTTTCGCTCGCAAGTCTCCGCGCGCAAGCGCCCCTCATCGCAAAGCTGGCGGCGCAATTGTCTCCCGTTCTGTTGATCGTGTGCAAAAAAAAGCCCGACGGGCCGCCCCAACCAGGCCTCCCGCGTCGCGCCGTATTGCGCGAGCATGGCGTCGTTGATTTCGGTGATCCGCTCGTGGGTCGCGATGTAATCCAGAACCTTGTCTTTTTCCGTCTGCTCATTCCACTCCTGTGGCCTCTCCAATTCAGCGAAATAATAGCCATCCAGAGACTGATTGAAGAACAGCGCCAGACGGCGTTGACTCTGATTTGTAGCCTGCTCGACCTGTAACTGCCGGTCTGATGGTGCTCCGTCGTGGCTGGCCTGTTTGTCGGAGGCGCGAGGAGAAACGGGATTCGTCATACACACTTGGAGGTAAAGACCTGGCTAAGCAACGCTAACTGATGGCGACTTCGCGAACGGAGCGCGAACATGGTAAAGGGAGAGCCGGTAGCAGGAAGCAAATGCAACCGCCCAAAACGAAACGTCCCCGACGAAGCAAAAACACGAAAGTGTCGGCACTTTCGGACGCACAGTATGGACTGGTCTCCCACCACAAACCCTCAATCCGGATTTCACGCCTATGGTTTCGGCCATCAAATGATGGCCAACATCTGAGCGACGACAATGCGCCCGAAATCCCATTTCGACAAGCCACCTTTTGCCTAAGACAAACCGTCAAATCCGCAAGGCCGCCGGGCGGAAAACCAGCATCGCAGGCCACCGCCTTGCCACCAACCGTGGGTTACGGTGATGGCGCAAGACTGCGGCGCACGACGTCCGCCAAAGTTTGGGTCGGGTACGGCTTGGGCAGATACATGATGCCCGCCCGGTCGGGCACGCCCGCCTGCACAATTTCCGCGCTGTAACCGCTGGAAATAATCGCCCGCAGCCCCGGTTTCAGCTCCTGGAGCTTCTCCACCAACTCCAACCCGGTCATGCCTTCCGGCATCACCATGTCGGTTAACAGCAAGTCGATTTGGTGGCCGTGGAGCTGCCACAGTTTCATGGCCTCCTGCCCGTTGGTGGCCTCATGCACTTGATAACCCAGCATCCTCAAGGTCTTGCCCAATACCTTGAGAACTTTGCTTTCGTCCTCCACCACCAAAATCGTTTCCTTGCCCCGCGGCAACGGACCCGCGGTCACCGTCTGCGTCACGGGCGCGACCGTCTCTGCGATCGCCGGCAGATACACCCGAAAGGTCGTGCCCGTGCCAACCTGGGTCTGCACTTCCACCCAGCCCTTGTGCTGCGCCACAATTCCATGAACAGTGGCCAATCCCAATCCCGTGCCTTTACCCGCCGCCTTGGTGGTGAAAAACGGTTCGAAGATCCGCTTCGCCGTCGCGTCATCCATGCCGGTCCCCGTATCCGTGACGCTGAGACAAACGAAGCGCCCGCAGGCGCGCGCCGGATTCGTCGCCAAGTCCGCCTCGGTCATTTCGGCAACGGCCGTGTTGATGGTGATGCTGCCGCCCTTGGGCATGGCATCGCGGGCGTTGACGACCAGGTTCATCAAAACCTGCTCCATCATGCCAATATCCGCTTCGATTGCGGACAAGCCTGCCTTGCCGTGGAAGTTCAACTCGATTTGTTCACCGATCAGCCGGCCCAACATCTTCAGCAGATTGGCCACCACTTCGTTGAGGTCGAGCGTCTTCACCGCGAGCACGGAACGGCGGCTGAACATCAGCAATTGACCGGTCAGTGCGGAAGCACGCCGCGCGGCGGCATCGAGTTCGCTCAAGCCGCGGGCAACTTCATCGTCCACGCCGGTGACCATCCGCATCAATCCCAACTGCATCATGATGGAGGCAAGAATGTTGTTGAAATCGTGCGCTACACCGCCGGCCAGTTGCCCGACCGCTTCCATCTTTTGCGCCTCGATCAACTGACGTTCGAGCGCCGCCTCGCGGGTGACGTCGTGCTTGGTGGCCACGTAGCTGGTGATCTCGCCGCGCACATTGCGAATCGGCGTGATGGTCGTGTCTTCCTCGAACAGCGCGCCGGACTTGTGCCGGTTGATGAACCGGCCGCGCCAGACTTTGCCCCGCGTGATGGTCTGCCAAAGCTCCCGATAGAATTCTTGGGAATGTTTGCCACTGCGCAACACGGCTGGCTTCCGGCCGATGAGTTCGGCCCGGGTGTAGCCGCAGATTTTTTCGTACCCGCTGTTGAGGTAAACCAGTCGTCCGTCCAGGTCGGTGAACATGATGCCCTCGACCGATTGGTCTATCGCCACCATGAGCCGTTTCGTGGCTTCCTCATTGCGCTTCTGCTCCGTGATGTCCGTGGTGACGCCGTCCCAAACCGTCGCCCCATCGGCCTGGCGATGTGGATGGGAATTCACGCGGCACCAGCGCCACTCGCCATTGCCATGCAGGACCTGCAATTCCATTTCGAAATCCGTCAGGTCGCGCCGGCTTACTTCGACCGCCTCGGCGTAGGCGGCCTGAAACTCCACGGCCAGCCGGCTGAAAAGCAGATCGGCCTCCTGGATGATTTTTTCCGCCGAAAAACCCACCACCTTTTCGACGCTCCGGCTGACGTAAACGAATTTCGTCACACCATCCACGGCCTGGATCATCCGGTAAATGAAACTCTCCGGCAGGTTGTCACCAATGAGGCGCATCTGCTCTTCGCTTTCGCGCAACGCTGCCAGCGCCCGATGCTGCTCGGTGACATCGTGGACGATGGATACCAGCAACTGCTGATTCTGAATCGAAACCGGCGTGGAATAAACTTCCACCATGCGCACCTCGCCGGAGGCCAGCCGGTGCGGGAACACGAAATAATTCCGTTGCTGCCGCGCCGCGGCCTGGCGTTCGACCCGGATTTGTTCCGGCGACAACTGGTTGATCTGACTGATATTCATCGCCAGCAATTGCTCGCGTGAGTAACCGTAAAAATTCACGGCCGCCTGGTTCGCATCCAGAATCGTTCCCTTTTCCGGCTCGATGACGAACATGATCGAACCATTCTCCTCGAACAACGTGCGAAAACGCTTTTCCCGTTCCGCGATTTCCTGCTGCGCGCGCTTTTGTTCGGTAATATCCCTCCAGACGGACGAAATGTAATCCCGCCCCTGAATCGTCAGCCAAGTCGTGCGCACCGCCACGTCGCGCAACGTGCCGTTGCGATGTTTGAGCTGCGTTTCGAAAGCGAGGCGTCCTTGCTCGCGGATGGCCTTGATGTTGGCGGCCACCATTTCGGGCGTGTGCTCGGCTTGCAGTTCGTTCAGGTGCAGGCGCGCAAATTCCTCCCGTGTGTATCCCAGTAGTTCGTGCGCGGCGTTGTTAAACTCAACGAAGCGTCCGGTCACCACGTCCAGCAAGGCAATGGTGTCCGCCGCGAGATTGAAAATCGTCGTCAACAACGCCTCGCGGTCCCTGAGAGAGTCCTCCGCCCGTTTGCGCCGGGTAATTTCCGAATGCGTCCCTTGCATCATGAGCGGCTTGCCATCGGTCGTCCACGACGTGACGCGCCCGCGATCAATCACCCAGATCCAATGCCCATCGCGATGCCGCAGCCGGGCTTCGCATTCGTAATTCTCCAGTTCACCGCGAAAATGTTTTTGCAGCAATTCGTTGCTGACTTTCAAATCGTCGGGATGCGCAAAGCGCACCCAGGTTTCAATGGTAATGGGGGTCAGTTCCGCCAGCGTATAACCGATCATCTCCGCCCAGCGCTCGTTGAACCGCGTCTCGCCCGTCTGCACATTCCACTCCCACGTGCCGACGTTGGCGCCGTGGATGATCGAGGCCAGTCGCTGCCGTTCGGTTTGCAACGCCTCCTCCGACTGCTTGCGCTCGGTGATATCTGTGATGAAACCCTCCAGGAAGAGCAGTTCCCCTTTCGCCCGGAAGACTCCGCGCCCCCGCTCCCAGACCCACTTGAACTGGCTGGTGGCAGTCTGAATCCTGTAGGTAAATTCGAACGGCTGCCGCTTCTGCAAGGCCGTTTGGACGGCATCCCAGACGTACTGGCGGTCCTCGGGCACGATTGTGTCGCCATAGGCCGGTTGGTTGTTCTGGAGCGCTTCGGCGGTGTATCCGGTCAGGGCGGCGCAGCCTTCACTGACAAATACCATGGGCCAATCCGGCGTGTTCTGGCAGCGATAAGCCATGCCGGGCAGGTTCGCCATGAGGGTGGCCAACTGGCGCTCATTCTCCCGCAAGGCCGCCTGCGCTTTCCGGGTTTCCTGCAGGGTGCGCCATTCGCGCAAAGTCCGTTCCACCGTGCGCGGCATGTCGGCGAACGCCGAGGGCGACTTGACGACGTAATCCAGCGCGCCGCGCCGGATCGCGGAAACGGCCACCTGCTCATCGCCGTGACTGGTCATCACCACCATCGGGAACGGGCCGCTCTCGGGTGGCGAAATCAAAGCCGAATCCGCCCGCCCATCCGGCAGCAAGAAATCCAGCAACACGAGATCCGGTTTCTGCACCGCCACCGCCTGCCGAAACTCCTTGAGCGAATGGGCAACTTCCACCCCCATCTGCGAATCAGCCGCCACCAACGCGCGCCGCACCGCCTCGGCATGCGCGGGCTCGTCATCGACGACTAACACCCTGATTGGCCCGTTGGACATGGAGATTGGTGAGCTATTTTTTCGGTGCGTCCGGGCGTTGCGGGAATTGATTCCACGCCAGCCAACAGTAACCAAACGCTTCGAGCAAAGCTGAGAACTTGGGAAAATCGACCGGCTTGACCAGGTAGCTGCCCGCACCCTTTTCATAGGCGGCTACCACATCCTGCTCTGCCTTGGATGTGGTGAGAATCACCACCGGAATTAGCCGCAACGCGGGATCGGCCTTGATCCGGCGCAGGACTTCGGTGCCGTCCACCTTCGGCAGGCGCAAATCCAGCAGGATCAAGTCGGGCCAGAGATGGTTGGGATCGGAAGGTTTCTCGAGCGCCGCCTGGAGATAATCCAAGGCCGCCTGGCCGTCGCTCACATGCGTGATCTGATTGGCCACTCGGAAGTCCGATAAATTGCGCCGCACAATTTCCGCATGCGCCGGATCGTCTTCCACCAGGAGGAGGTGAATTGGTCGCCCACTGAGCATAAACTATCAGCCCTTTCTTTTATCGTTTGATTCCCTGAATACTGAAGCGAAATGTTGCGCCCTGGCCCGGCCCGGCGGATTCCGCCCAAATCCGCCCGCCATGAACCTCGATGATTCGTTTCACCAAGGCCAACCCCATGCCGTTGCCCGGCGTCCCGGGATGCAGTTTTTCAAACAAGCCAAACAGCTTCCCTTGATGCCGCGGGTCAATCCCCGCGCCATTGTCGCGGACGAAAAAAATGAATTCGTGGTCCTTTTCCTCGAAACCCACTTCGATTCGCGGCGCCGTTTGCTCGCCCATGAATTTCACCGCGTTGTCGATCAAGTTTTGGAACACCTCGGTCAATCGCACCCGATCCCCGCGGAGCACCACCGCCGTTCGCGCCACGTCCACTTGCACACCGCGTTCGGCAATCTGTCCCGCCACGGCGTCCAAAGCCGCCTGCACCAAAGCCGTGAACGGCACCTCTTCCGGCGGATTCATCTTTCGGCCGATGCGCGAAAGTTCGAGCAACTCCTCCAGCAATTCCAGCATCTTGATCGCGGCCCGGTTAATGTAGCCAAAATCCGCCTTCACGCGCTCGCGGTCGCCGCGCTCCAAGTCCTTTTCCAAGTAACCGAGAAACGTCTGGATCGTCACCAACGGGCTCTTGAGATCGTGCGACACCGTGTACGAGAACCGCAGCAGTTCCTCGTTGCGCTCACGCAAATCTTCCTCCATCCGCTTGCGCGCCGTGATGTCTTCATACACGCCCAGCACGCCGATCGATTTTCCCTCGGCATCCCGCAACGGCAATTTGCTCGTGTCCACCCAGCGTTCCACGCCGTCGGCCGCCCGTTGCGTCTCGACGATATGCGTCTTGGCGACACCGCCCGCAATCACCGCCCGATCATCAGCTTGATACGCCTCGGATTCGTGACGCTGCCACGGCAGATCAAAATCGGTTTTGCCGACCACCTCGGCCGAATCCCGCAAGCCCGCGAGGAGGGCAAACGTCTTGTTGCAACCGAGGTAAGTGCACTCGCGGTCCTTCCAAAAAACCGCCTGCGGAATCGTGTCCAACACCAGCCGCAGCAACTCGCGCGATTGCTGCAAGGCCGCCTCGACGCGCCGGCGTTCCACGAGTTCCGCTTGCATAATCCGCAATCGTTGCTGCCGCACCAGCAGCCCGACCCCCAGCACCACCGCCAGCCCGGCGAACCCGGCTAGCAGGACAAACCGCCGAGTCTCTTTTCGGATCGGCGCGTCAATTTCCGCCTGGTCCATCTTGGCCAGAAACACCCAGGCCGTCCCGCGAATCGGATGCGCCACCGCCGTCACCGGCACGCCGCGATAATCCACCTCCTGCATCACCTCCGTCTCACCCAACACCGCCCGCACCGCCGGAAGATTCGTCCGCGTCAGGGAAAACCGCAGGTTCAACGCGGTATTTTTTTGCTTTCGCGCTTCCGTCAACACCACAACTTCATCACCTTCGCGACGCACCAATACCGCCTCGCCGGTTTCGCTCGGCACGGGCCAACGCTGCACAAAGGGATCAAGAAACCGCGACGGGTCCACCATCAACACTCCCACCCCATCGGCCGACGCCGCGGCATTTGTGCCCCAACGCATCGGACACAGCAGGGCAAAGTGAATCGGCTCATTGGTGCGTCCCCGGTGCAAGTCGGTCACCACCACTTCCCTCGCCTGCAATGCCAGGTGAACGTTGCTGGCCACACAACTGCGATGATTCAGCTTGTTCGTGGAAGTGCACTGCACCAACTCGCCGCGACCGTCAAAAACCGCGAGCAGGTCATAATCATAGGCCTCCTGCAAACGGCGAAAATAATCGGCCACCCGCGCCCGCGATTCCAGATCGGCGGGCGACTTCAGCAGTTGAAGCATGATCGCGCTCGATTGCACAATTGCCGCGTCGCCGCGCCGCTCGCGCATCCACCCCTCGATCTGCCCGGCCTTCAGTTCCGCGATGCTCCGCAACGTGCGCTCGGCGATCTCCTGCGCCGTGGCCTCATGCCGCCGCGCCGCCACCCAGCCCACAGCTGCGATCCCCGCGACCACCAGAATCGCGGGCAGCAGCAAGTGCATGGGAACTTTCCACGGAGCGAATTGAAAATCTCCGAACCCGCCGTCCCGGCCCTTTGGGGAAGCACCTTTCAAACGTGAGGCTCGTTGCGTTCATTTCGAACGCAAACGATGGCTGAGCAGACGACATTCCCGCGCCTTCGTCAAGCCTGCCCACGAACGGACCGCGCCCGGCCAATCAACCCTTGAGTTTCCGCTCCAAAATCTCCCCGACGAGCGCCGGGTTCGCCTTGCCCTTGCTCAGTTTCATCACCTGCCCCTTGAGCGCGTTGAGCACCGCGACCTTGCCCGCCTTGTAATCGGCGACAAATTTCGGATTCGCCGCGAGCGCTTCATCACAGAATTTTTCAATCGCACCCGTATCGCTGACTTGCGCGAGGCCTTTCTCCTGAACGATCGCCGCCGGAGCTTTTCCGGTCTCGAACATCTCTGCGAACACCTGCTGCGCGGCGGAATTGCTGATCGTCTTGGCCTCGACGAGATTGACCAGTTCCAACAACGCCTCGGGCTTGAACTTCAAATCGGCGAGCGTCATTGCTGTAGCAGCGGACGTGAGTCCGCTCTGACTTTCTGTTGTGCCGTCAGTTAGAGCCGACTCACGTCGGCTGCTACTATCGGAAAGCTTCGCCTGCAAATTGTTGATGATCCAGTTCGCGACCACCTTCGGATTCTTCGCCTGCTTCGCGATGCCTTCGAAATAATTTCCCAGCTCGACGTTGCCCTTGAAAACCTCCGCGTCGCCGGACGGCAGCCCATAGTCGCGCATCAACCGCTGTTTCCGCGCCAGAGGCAATTCCACCACGCGCGATTTCACCTCCGCCAGCCAATCGTCGCCCGGTGCGAGCGGCATCAGGTCGGGATCCGGGAAATAACGATAGTCATGCGCGTCTTCCTTCGTGCGCATCTGCTCGGTGATACCCGTCACGTCATCCCACCGGCGCGTGGATTGAATGAGCTTCTCGCCGCGCTTCACGGCCTCGATCTGGCGCGGGATTTCGTATTCCAACGCGCGCCGCACGCCGGAGAAGCTGTTCATGTTCTTGATCTCGATTTTCGCACCGAGTTGCGTCGTGCCCTTGGGCCGCACGCTCACGTTCACGTCGCAGCGCACCATGCCCTTCTCCATGTCGCAATCGCTCACGCCGCCCTGCACCAAGATCTCCTTGAGCGCGTTGAGATATTCGTAGGCCATGTCCGCACTCGTGATGTCCGGCTCGGAAACGATTTCCATGAGCGGCACGCCAGCGCGATTGAAATCCACGCCGCTGTTGCGGTCGAAATGCGTGCTCTTGCCGACATCTTCCTCCAGGTGCGCGCGGGTGATGCGTACGCGCATCGTAGTGGGACGGGCGTCTCGCCTGTCTAGTGAGTCGCTCGGTTTCTCCCGACTAGATGCAACGGAGTCCGACTGGACAGGCGGGGCGACTGCCCCACTATCGCCGAACTCAAACTCTACGTATCCGTTCGCCGTGCTGGGCTTGTCGTATTGCGTGAGTTGGTAATTCTTCGGCATGTCCGGATAGAAATAACTTTTCCGGTCGAACTTCGCGAAGCGTGGGATCTCGCAATTGAGCAGATAACCGGTCAACACCGTGAGCCGCAGCGCCTCCTCGTTCGGCACCGGCAACACACCGGGCAGGCCGAGGCAGACGGGGCACACATTCGTGTTCGGCTCCGCGCCAAACGCATTGGCGCAGCCGCACCACATCTTCGACTTCGTCTTGAGTTGAACGTGGGTTTCCAGACCGATGACCGCTTCGTATTCCATAAAGTGCGCGGGGATTTAACCACGGATGGACACGGATGGACACGGATTTTTCTCCGGCAAGGCGCGGCTTGTTTAACGGAGGCGGTTGCGTTAATGAACTGTCCCGGGACCAGATCATGAATTTCCCCTTAGCGAAATCTTGGTGGAGTTGGGCCGTGCCCGCCTTGCTCCTCTGCGGGTCGGCGATGGCGGCGGATCAGTTCATCGTCTTCAACCTGAGCACCGCCCGGCCCGCCGCGGCCTTCACGGAGATCCAACAGGAATTCAGCGGCCCGGGGGCCGGCAATGTCCGGCTTGGCATCGGCGGCATCTTTTCCTATTTGCAACATCCGCGGGCCGCGGTGGTGGCGGACTTGCGGGAATTCCTCCGGCTCGCGCGCGAAACGGATACGCCCATCGTGGTGCAACTGGATGGCGAACAATGGTGGGGCAACCGGCCGGACCTGTGGAATTGGTGGGAGGAACGCCAGCCCGGATACTCGCCAACCAATCGCGCCAATGTCGAATGGACCAACTGGTCATCCGACAGCGCCATCAAGATCGCCTGGCGCAATTGGGGGCGACAATTGCGCGTCCTCCCTCCCCCCAATCTCATGAGCCCGCGGTACCGGCAAGCGTGTCATGAAGAGATGCAGGTTTTGATTCCCATTATCCTCGAATGGTGGCGGAGCTTGCCGGTCAAGCAGCAGGAGTTGTTGATCGGCATCAAGGTGGGCTGGGAATCATCCATCGGCGTCAACGCCTGGTATTATCCGGGCGGAAACGAACTGCTGGCCCGGCCGGCGGACACCGATCCGACTTCCGGCTTGAAGGCCGAAGAAGTGCCCGCGCGCGGAGTGGCGCAAATCGGCTACGCGGCGGTTAGCACGGCGGGTGTCCGAACCAACGGCGCCATCACCGAGGCCGATCTGGCGGAAGTGGTCCGCCGCCATCTCGAAGACCTTTGCCGTAAAGCGCACGCGTTGGGGGTGCCGCGAGAAAAACTGTTCACGCACGTGGCCGGCTGGAAGGAAGGCGAACAGCTTTACGCTACCGCCGTCAATAAATTCAGTTGCCCCGGCTGGAGTTTTTACCGGCACGCCGCGGATCCACGGAACGACGCGGCCGTGCGAGCCGCGCTCAAAACTAGCGATGCGCCGCATTGGGCTGCGGTCGAGTGGTTGTATCAAGGCCCCGGTGAAACGGCTGGGTGGCAGCACGCCCTTACCGCTACGCTGGCCGACCCGCGGTGTCGTTATCTTTGCATCTATAACTGGCCGGACATTCGCAATAATCACGCGGCGCTGGATGCCATCCGTCAACTGAGCCGCCCCGGCGCAGGAAAAGCGGCGCCAGACCGCTGACGGCGACGTTCCGGGTGCAGCGTCCTCGCTCCACGGGGGGGACACGGATTTTCGAGTCTCGCCAAACGCCACCACGTTGGTAGCTTGAGGCCGAAGCCATGAATGCCCAGACGCGCGTGAATTCGATCCGCCTGCTCCGACGTCTGGTTTTTGCAGTTGCAACCGGAATCGCGCTGACTTTGTCCGCTACGGACGACGACAAATCCGATTGGTGGAGTTTCAAGCCGGCATCGCGTCCAGCTCCACCGTCCGTCCAAAACCAAAAATGGGCGCGCAATCCGGTTGATGTTTTCGTCCTCGCCAAACTGGAGGCGGAAGGCTTGTCACCTTCGCCGGAAGCGGATCGGCGCACGCTGATCCGCCGATTAAGTTTTGATTTGATCGGGCTGCCGCCGACGCCCGAGGAGGTCGAAGCGTTCCAGCGGGATCGCCGCCAGGACGCTTACGAAAAACTCGTGGATCGTTTGCTGGCCTCGCCGCGTTATGGCGAACGCTGGGCGCGGCACTGGCTCGACACGGTTCACTACGGCGAGACGCACGGCTACGACAAGGACAAGCCGCGCCCGAACGCCTGGCCGTATCGCGATTACGTCATCCGCGCGCTGAACGAAGACAAGCCCTACTCGCGGTTCGTCGAGGAACAACTTGCGGGCGATGTTTTGTTTCCAGACGAACCGGATGCCATCACCGCGCTCGGATTCATCGCGGCCGGGCCGTGGGATTACGTCGGCCACGTCGAGTTGCCCATCGAAAAGACCGACGGCCTTATCGCGCGCTACAACGACCGCGACGACATGGTGATGGCGACGATGTCCACGTTCCAAAGCCTCACCGTCCACTGCGCGCGCTGCCACAATCACAAGTTCGACCCCATATCGCAGAAGGACTACTACAGCCTGCAAGCCGTGTTCGCGGGCGTGGATCGCGCGGATCGCTCGTTCGACACAAACAAAACGGTGCTGCTCCAGCGCCGCGAATTGTTGGCCAAGCAAGAGCCGTTGGCGAAACGGTTCACCGAATTGACGAATCAAATCGCCGGGATCACAACGCCGGGAATCGCCGCACTCGATGCGCGTTTGGCGAAAGTGAAGGCGCAGGCGGCGGTCGGCGCAAACGAGAAAAGCCCGGCCAACGGCTACCACAGCGCCATCGAATCCAAACCGGACGCGACCAAGTGGGTGCAGGTGGATCTCGGTCAATCGCTGCCGCTCGCGGAATTGAAACTCATTCCGGCGCGGCCTGTGGATTTTCCGGACACGCCCGGCTTTGGTTTTCCCGCGCGTTTTCGTGTGGAGATTTCCGACGAACCAGAATTCAAATCCGCCCAGACGATCACCAATTGCACCGCGACGGATTTCAAGAATCCCAGCGACAACGCCGTGGTGTTTGCCGCTGGAGCAAGACGTGGGCGTTTCGTGCGCATTACCGCCACGAAACTTTGGGAGCGCACGAGCGATTACGTTTTCGCACTCGCAGAATTGCAGGTGATCGTCAGCGGAACCAACGCCGCGCTCGGCGCGCCAGTAACAGCACTCGACTCGATTGAGGCCGGATTGTGGTCAACGAAGTTTCTCGTGGATGGTTTCAGCAGCCGCAAAAAGCTCAGCGAAGAGAACGCCACGGATCAAAAGAAGCTGGAAGCGGAAATCGCCGTTCTGACAAAGCAACGCCGCGAGTTGCAGGAAGCCGCCACGGATGATGCCACGAAGAATGAGCTGCGCGACGTCACGAGCCGGCTGGGCGAAGTTAACCAGCAACTGGCGACGCTGCCGCCATCGTCCAAAGTTTTTGCGGCGGCGAGCGATTTCAAAGGCGAAGGCAATTTCAAGCCGCCGCACGGACCACGACCAGTTTACTTGTTGGCGCGCGGCGACGTTAAGCGACCGGGTGATTTGATGACGGCGGCTGGACTGCCGTGCGTGCCGGGACCGAACCCCGACTTTAAAGGTCAATTCACCTCTGCTCGCGAAGGCGGAGCGAGGCACGACGAGAACTCTCCGCCGGAACCGCTCGCGCCCACGCCGAACCCGGTAGGGACGCGTTCCACCGCGTCCCCATCTTTCCCGCGAGAAGATTGGGACGCGGGTGGAACGCGTCCCTACCAAACGCGATCAGATGCTCACGGTGAGGGGGCGCGTCGCGCCGCGCTAGCCAGGTGGATCACCGATCCGCGCAACTTGAACACGCGCCGCTCGCTCGTGAACCGCGTCTGGCATCACCACTTCGGCCGCGGAATTGTGGAAACGCCGAACGACTTCGGTCACATGGGCGCGCTGCCAACCCATCCCGAGTTGCTCGACTGGCTCGCCTTTTGGTTCGTCGAGAATGGCGAATCGTTGAAGAAACTGCATCGCCTCATCGCGACCAGCGCGACGTATCGCCAGAGCACGGCGGTCCAACCCGAAGCGGCGAAGCGCGATGCCGACAACCGCTACCTCTGGCGCATGAACCGCGCGCGCCTCGATGCCGAAACGATTCACGACACTATGCTCGCCGTCAGCGGCAAGCTCGACCTCACGATGGGCGGCCCGTCCGTGCAGCAATTCTTTTTCAAGGACGATCACTCGCCGGTCTATGACTACACGCGCTTCGACGTGGACAGCCCGGGCGCGAACCGGCGCAGCATCTACCGCTTCGTCGTGCGCAGCGTGCCGGATCCGCTGATGGAATCGCTCGACTGCCCGGACGCCTCGATCCTGACGCCGAAGCGCAACGTGACCGTGACCGCGCTACAAGCGCTCGCCGTTCTGAACAATCCATTCGTGCTGCGGCAGAGCGAACATCTGGCGGCGCGGGTCACACGAGCAGGCAGTTTGAAAAAGCAAATTCAACAGGCCTATCAACTCGCACTCAATCGCGAGCCAACGCCAGCCGAGTTGAAGAAGCTCCTTCCGTTCGCGCAAAAGAATGGCCTGGCCAGCCTGTGCCGTGTTATTCTCAACAGCAGCGAGTTCATGTTTGTGGATTGATATGAGCGATTCCCACAATTACCCAACCGACCCTCCGAGAGCGGATGAACTGCGCGATGCCGCGGTCGGACTTCTTGCACCGGATACGCTTGACCCGGTTGTCGAGGTTTACAAGAAAGGTGTGGACCGAACCATCTTGCGGGAGAATCTGAAGCTGTCTCCGCAAGAACGCTCGGAGAAGTTCGTCGCATTCATGAAAAGCGTCTGGCAATTGCGTGAGATTGCCGAACGCACTCGCCGCAATCACTGATCATGCCGGCGCAAACCGATTTCGCCAAAGCGGTGCAGGTGCTGCACACGGGCGGCGTTGAATTCATCATCGTCGGCGGTGTCGCGGCGGTGCTCCACGGGCTTGGTTACACGACCTACGACCTCGATGTGGTTTACGCCCGTGGGCGAGAGAACATCCATCGCTTGGTGGAAGCACTCATGCCACATCAACCTTACTTGCGGGGTGCGCCGCCCGGTTTGCCATTCACATTCGATGAGCGCACCGTCCGCAACGGGCTCAACTTCACGTTGACGACTTCCTTCGGTGATCTGGATGTGCTTGGTGAGGTGACGGGGGCAGGCACTTATGTGGACCTCCTGCCTCATTCAAAGGAAATTACTGCCTTCGGTGTGCGTTGTTTCCGCGCGAATCTCGACAAGTTGATTCAGATGAAACGGGCTGCGGGCCGCGCCAAAGACCTTGAGGTCCTCGGCCAGTTGGAAGCGTTGATGGAGGAGAAGAAAAACTGGCCGCACATTCACCCTGACGATCCGCTGTGAACGCTGCCTCCCGCCACATCTGTTCCTCGCAGCAAGCGCCGATTCAACTCGGCGCGGGCGATGCGCGTCTAGTGGATCGCCGCGAGTTCCTCTGGCGCTTCGGCGGCGGGCTGGGCGGCATCGCGATGGCGCATCTGCTCGGGCAGCAGGGTTTGCTAGCCGACGCGCCGCAACCAAAAGCGGAGTTCAATGGCGGCTTGCATCATCGTGCGAAGGCGAAGCGCGTGGTGCAGCTCTTCATGTCCGGCGCGGCCAGCCAGTGCGACACTTTCGATTACAAGCCCGCGCTCATCAAACGCCACGGCGAGAAGTTCGATCCCGGCGGCAAGGTCGAGTTGTTCCAAAGCGATCCGGGCGCGGTGATGAAGAGTCCGTGGGACTGGAAGCAGTACGGCCAGTGCGGCAAATGGATCAGCGACCTCGTGCCCCATTTGGGCTCGTGCGTGGATGATCTCGCGTTCGTGCATTCAATGATGTCGAAGTCGAACGTCCACGGCCCGGCGACGTTCATGCAGAACACCGGCTTTGTGCTGCCGGGCTTCCCCGCGATGGGCGCATGGATTTCCTACGGCCTCGGCAGTCTCACGGACAATCTGCCGACGTTTGTGGTGTTGCCCGACGTGCGCGGGTTGGCGCCGAATGGCGCGTCGAACTGGAGTGCCGGTTTCCTGCCCGCCGCGCATCAGGGCACGATGATCCGCGTCGGGAAGCCGAATCCGATTTACGATTTGTTCCCGCCGCCCAGCGCGAAGTTCGTCACGCCGGAGAGCGAGAAGGAAACGCAGGCGTTGCTGAAGGAGTTGAATCAAGCGCATCGCGCCACGCGCGCTGGCGATTCTCGGCTCGATGCGCGCATCGCTTCCTATGAACTCGCCGCCAAATTGCAGCTCACCGCGCCAGCAGTTCTCATTTTGGGCGAGTTGGAACTGGGAGGTTTGGGAAGGATTGGGGTAGTCGCGCAGGGGCGAGAGGCGCTG
>WBZT01001067.1_pt1 | contig 20827 bp, 22 predicted proteins | sample 5204241 | NCBI WGS metagenome assembly WBZT01 (sample SAMN12344358, study PRJNA552823) | activated sludge metagenome | biome: Activated sludge suspended growth; feature: Nitrification reactor; material: Wastewater; isolation source: activated sludge from nitrification reactor of wastewater...
GTTGCGCCCGGTGATGGTGTCGTTGATGCGAACCTGAAGATAATGCACCAGGTCAGCGAAGCGAGTTTGCGGAACCAAATAAGTCCGTGCCCCAAAGTCCCGTTTGATGTCGCGGTGAATCATCGAGGGGTGAAACGGGCGTCTATCCATGCCGTTTTTGATTCCCGCTTGCCGCCAGTCAATATAGCGATCCACCAGGTATTCGACGTAAGCGCGCATCTCGACGTTTGCGCCCACAACGTTTAGTGGTTGGACGGACGGCGCCTTCTTACGGCCTGTCTTGATCGTTAAGTTGGCAATGTGCTCGGCTTGAATCGTCGTGTTGCCGTCTCCGGTGACTGACTGAGCCAGTCGTGGTTTCTTGGGCTTGCGCGCCGATGCAGGCCGGGGCGCCGATTGCGTTGGGCGCTTTCGCTTTATGACACTCGCTATGCCATCCAAGAACTCCTTCTGCGCGTCGCTGGCATTCAAGCCAACCAAATCAATATAAACAATGGGTCGAAGGAGGCCGTCGGGTTTGCATTCCCGAACTCGAACCGGAATAAGCGTGCCACTCTCACACGTTGGATCAACCGTGAACGCGGCGGTCCATTCGGCCAACGGAAATTTTGCGGAAAGGTAATCCGGCGAGAGCACCATGATCATGCGCCTCATATTCTGGAGCGCCCTGTGCATCTCAACGGCAAAGTTCGTGGCTGGCACGAAGTCTTGTTGCTGGCAAACAGTTGTGTAGCCAGCAGCGTTGAGCCATTCACAAAGTCCTATTGCCCAAACTTCATCCGCCCTGTTGTAGCTGATAAAGAAGTCGTGCATAGCCGCCTTGATCCTTTTAGTCCCCGGATTGAACCAACGCCCTCAATCTTCCCAACGCCGCATCAGCTTCGCGCCCCTTCTCGCCGATGAACTCTATCAACTGCATTGGCGTGCGCTTATCCTCCGAGTTCACCCGGTTGGGATTCACGGCTTTGAGATCGTAGGCGGCGTCCTCTATCGCCTCGCCTTTGGCCAGTGATTCGCGGCCTTCGCGTTCGACGGCTTTCCACTTTTCCTCCAGAACGGCAAGTTTGGCTTCGTCAATTTTCTTGGCTTTGCGCTTCTCGCGCCAGTCGTCCTCCAGCGCTTTCGCCTGCGCAGAAAGCTCGGCGGCTTGCTCCCGATGCGGGCGGGCTTCGTCCAGTGCCGTCTGCAACTTGGCCGCGAAGTCCACCGTCCAAGCGTTTGGACCATCCTCCCGCTTGGGCAGTCGTTTGAAGAAATCCTCGAAATGCGCCAGCGTCAGCGGGGTTTTCTTCCCCACTTTCACGTCGGACAAATCGTAATACCAGATTTTCTCCGTCTGCTTGCCCTTGTTGAAGAAAACCAGATTCGTCTTTACGCCGGCCCCCGCCGACGAAAACACGCCGCCCGGCAGACTCACGATGCAGTAAACGTCGCATTCCTCCAGCATCTTCCGTTTGACCTGCACGAACGCCGTTTCATTCGTGCGGAACAACACGCCTTCATCCAGCACGATGCCGCACCGGCTGCGGTTGTTCATGCTCCTGAGGACGTGTTGCAGGAATAGCAACTGCGTCGCGCCCGTCTTGTATTCAAAATTGGTCTGCGCTTCCTTGCCTTCCTTGCCGCCAAAGGGCGGATTCATCATCACGCAATCAAAGAACTGTGGCGCTCCCCGGAACAAGTCCCCGTAAACCTCCGCATCGGTCAGCGTGTTTCCGTGCCAGACGTGCGGCTCGTCAATCCCGTGCAAAATCAGATTCGCCAGCGCGATGGGATAAATCGTGTTGTCCTTCTCACGCGCATAGAACGTTTCCCGTTTCAACTTCTCAAGCTGCGGCCCGGTGATCTTGTTGCCCGCGCGCTCGCGCATGTAATCGAAACTTTCCGCCAGCAGACCGCAGGTGCCGCAGCCGGCGTCGTAAACTGTTTCGCCGATCTTCGGATTCACCACCTGCACCATCGCCCGGCATATCTGGCGCGGCGTGAAGAACTGCCCGCCATCGTTGCCCTTCTCGCCCATTTTGAGCAGCAAGCCTTCATACACTTGGGAGAGCGCAAAGACGTGCGTGCTGTCCACCGTCTCATTGCTCAGTTCGTGAACCTTGTCGAGCACGTCGCAGAAATTCTTGTTTGAATCAATCTTGCTGCGCTCCACGCTCGACATGACTTCGCTGATGACCTTCTGGCGCGGCGTTGCCCCTGGCTTGTCCTTCAACTCCTTCAAATGCGGCAGCAACTTGCCGTGAACGAAATCCATCACGCTCGCTTTGGTGTCCTGCCGCAACGCGGATTCCGGCGCGGCCCAATCCCGCCAGCGATACGGCGCTTTGATGGAGGCAGTGAACTTCAACCCCAACGCCTCCGCTTCCTCGGCCTCGTGCGCCTCGCGCTCGTCGAGGATGCGCAGGAACAAAATCCATGTCAGTTCCGGGACATAATTCATCGCGCCCGCCACGTTCGACCGACGCATGATGTCACAGATGGATTTTACGGCCGCATTGAGCGACTGCGGCGTGGTGTGGCGCTTGCCGTTCCCATTACCAGCGGTTGGTCCGGCTGGCTTGTCGCTCTTTGCTTTCGATTTCTTTCCCATGTGGGCTGGTGTCTAAAACAAAAAGGCGCTGCTCATCGCAGCGCCTTCATTATTAAATTTGAGGTGAAATCAATCAAGCTGCCCATGAAAGCTCACGAGCAGTGTTCCGGGAAGCACGAATGCGCTCCTTGCGCTCGCTTTCGACACTCTGGAGGTATTTCCTCTTTTGCTCAACGAACTTCTGGAACGAACCCTCGGGTTTGTTGCAGACCTCGTCTATGGTTTTGGCTTTCATTGTTGCTTTCATATACATCACAGCTTTTCAGCCGCGGAGGGCGCGATTAAATAGATCATCGTCATAAATGACAAGCTCTTTAGTCGAACCTTTCTCCGCCACCAACATAGCACCGTCGCTGCCAGCCAACCTAGCAAATACCACCACATTGTCAAAATGGGGCACATAACCCATAAACGCCTCTCGGAAGCCGACATGCGACTTGGGCAGAAACTCAGGGTGCGGGAAGCGCCGCGAGTCGTGCGCACGCTGCATTGCCTGCTTTGTAGCCAGTTCGAGCGGTGTTAGGACAGCAACCATTGTCAGCTCGCAATTCGTCGCTTGCGCTTGCGTTATCCTTTCAGTGGTTTCGCCCCGATTCGACATGGACGAATCCCAGATGAATGAACGTTGCGCTTCAATCAGCGTGTCGAACATCTCAGCGGCGAGTTCCTGACATTCCTTCTGCACCGTCAGGCTCGCGCGGCCATCTGCTACGGCTTTGATGAGATTGTATTCCGGGATGAGCGGTTTGAACACGTCAACGCCGACGAGATGCGCCAGACCAACCGGCACTTTCCCGGACTGCGCGAGGAAGTTGAGCGTCGTCGTTTTGCCGCTGCCATACCCGCCTCCCGCGAACACAATCTGCGGTCGGCCCGAAAGCAGGACGGAACTGTTGGTGACAATCTGCGAAATGAGCCGACGAAACGAGTCGCGCGGTATGTTGTCCCGCGCCGGCAACAAACCCTTCTTTATGAGCCTGGAAAGGGGATCGTCAAAGAACTCCGAGTGCGAAACCAGGTGCGTGGCGCATTTCTCCAGTGTCGGTTGAAGAACATCGTCGTTGTCAGAAATGATCTCTGGTCGGGAAATGACTTCGGGATTTGCTTTTTCCTTCCACCACCACTCCCAAAACTGCTCCGTCTGCTCGACGTTCTCCGCGAGGGTCGCGAAGTCGAACTTCTCGCCGTCCTTCAACTTTTCTAGGATTGGCAGTTCCATGTGGTATCCCCGCGCAGGCTGATTCGCGCCATAAAGCCACGACCCGCCACAGGTTACAAGCTGATTTCCCTTGTTACACCCCGTAACGCCTTCTCAGACTCAAACCTCAATCTTCGCCAGCCGTGGCCGTAGTGCGCCAGCGAATCAATGTGCGATTCGAGCCAGGTGGTAAGATGCAGCGCCACGTTCGAGCGGCGCATGATGTCACAAATGGACTTCACCGCCGCGTTGAGCGATTGCGGCGTGCCATGGCGCTTGCTGTTCGGCGGCGTGGGCGCTGGAGCAGGGCTGTTCCCGTTGGCTTTCTTCTTGGGCATGGTGCGGCGGTCTTTCGTCACGATTCAGGACAGAGGCGATGTTTGCCGCTAAAGTCCAAGCGGTCAACGCCCGATCAACGGCTGGATATTTGGTTGACCCGATTCGTGAAACGCGGCACGATTTCGTCCTGATTTCTGGCGTCATCCGTGCTAATTTACCTCACATGAGTCTGTCCATCGCCCATCGCAAAGCGACCCAGGCTTTGAACTATTTCGCGCGCCAATCTGACGGCAGCATCAACAAGCTCAAGGCCCTCAAGCTCCTGTTCTTTGCCGACCGCTACCACCTGCGCAAATTCGGGCGGCCGGTCAGCGAATGCGAGTATTTCGCCATGAAACATGGTCCGGTTGCGTCGGAAGCAAAACACGCTGCGGAAGATGGCGAGCGCCTGCCCGCTCCGGCCCGGGCCTACACCCGGAAATTTGTGCGCAAGCAGGATGATCACGATTGCGCCTCGGTTGCTGCCGTGGACAACTCAGTGTTTTCGGCCTCCGATTTGGAGGCGTTGGCGTTTGCCTGGAAGTATTTTGGGCGGTTCAGCAAATTCAAACTGCGCGACATCACCCACCATTACCCGGAGTGGAAGCGGCACGAACGCGCGTTGGAATCCCGAAGCCGCGTGCCGATGGATTACGCCGATTTCTTCAACGAACCGGATGCGGGCTATATTCCTTGCCACGTCCTCACCGATGAGGAGCGCAAAGTAGCGCTGGAACTATTCCGGCAGCGCCAATCCTTCGACCAACGCTGGAGTTGACCCTTGGCCGGAGTGGGCATTGATCTCAAACTCCGGCTCACCCTGCGGGAAGGGAGCATCTACTACTTTACGGAACGCACCTTCACGTCTCCCGAGCCGCATTATTTCATCGTCGTCAATTCTGATCCGCTCGCGCAAAAGGTGTTGCTGCTCACCGTGCTGACTTCGCAGGTGGACAGCGTAAAATTCCGGCGCAAGGACTGCCTGGAAACTCTCGTGGAACTGTCACCCGCTGACTGCGGCGTATTCAAGAAGCCGTCTATCGTGGACTGCAACTATCTCAAGGAAGTGACCCTGGCCGAGTTCAACTCACGCTTCGTTCGTCAGGAAATCCGCTGCTTCGGTCAGGACTTGCCCGCACCGTTGCGACGGGCGCTGCGCAAAGCCATTCACGCCAGTGCCATTGTCTCCGGGGAAGCGAAGGCCCTAGTTGGCAAACCTTAACTGGCCTTGCCGGCAAACGCCTCGCGCAGCAGCGCGGCGGGCAGGTGGTCGAGGGCGGTGAGCTTTTCTGTGAGCGTATCGGCTAAACGAGCCGCTTCCATCCGCTCGGCTTCCAGTTGAGATGCAATCGCGCATTGCTCCGCAAATGGGGGAACGAGCAACGGGAACTTGCTCAGGACGGATTTGTTGATACTGGCGATGCCTGTGGTTTGCTTGGCGTGCGCCAGGAAGTAAGCCTTGCCGTACGGTGAACCCATCTGAAAGGCGACGAAGGCGGGGTTGAACGCGGCGAGATCAAACCGAACTCGAAAGATGTGGTTTTGATGGATGCACTCGGGAATCTGTTCTTGCCAGTAAGTGCCTCGGCCAAGTTTGTCGGGATCGCCGCCTTCGGTGAGCAGGATGTCGCCGAAAATCAGGCGGCAATCTTCAATCTCATTCTCCGTGGCCTCGACTTTCTTGACGTGTGACAAATCCAATCGGCCATCTTTGACATTCGCGACGCGTAGATAAGGCACAGCCCGCGTTGCGCGCCCGCGCATGTTACGCCCAAGCGTGATGCCGCCGGAAATCTGAGATACTTCTGTTAAAGGTTTCGTCGGCCATCGCTTCGCAACATCACCATTGAACACGGTGCGGAGATGAGCGGTGGGCAGAACTTCGGCAGCATCCAGTTGGGCCTGCACGGCGGCGCGGGCCTGCGCCACGGCGGCCAACTGCTCCCGCAACCGCCCCGCAACTCGCCTTTGCTCCACCTGCGGTGGGAGTGGAATCAAAACGCGTTCGAGTTTGTCGCCTGATATGTTTGGGAATGTCGAGCCTGCCGATTCACTTAGAATCTTCCGCGTCACGTGATCGAGCGCGAACCAGATGAAGCCAGTTTCGGCCACATGCTCCTTCCCACGAATCGCAGCCAACCCGCGCCCAATGCAATATCGTTTGTCTGCGATGTTTTTACGTCCGGTCGTTGCCCCTCGAACACACAGCAACACATCACCTGCCTGACAAAATCGAGTTGGTTCGGTGGTCCACTGCGTCGCGGTCGGATTTTCCGGCCCGAATTCTGTCGGCCCATTGAGCAACGGCTCGCCTTTACCTTCGTTGTTGTACGAAGTGCCTTCGGGAGATTGGCCCATGAGGATTTCGCAGGCCTCGCCAAGTTCTACTCGCTGCCATCCATGCGGAGATGCTGCGCCGTTGTTCGGCGAGAAATGTGGTTTGGCAGTCGGCATCACGCGGCAAACAACGTTTCCTTTGTCTTGCGGAGCAATTCACCGGGCGCACCGCCTTGCTTGAGCGTGTCCAGCCCTTTGAGTTCGCGGATTTCCGGCGTTTGCCAAAGCTCCTTGGCCTCCAGCGCGCCTGTGCCCGCGCGCTCGAACTGCCGCACAATCGCGCGGATGACCTTGGCCGGGAGCGGCGGCATTTTCACCAGCCAATCCGGGCCGGTGTCACCAAAGCGCGCCGCCCGTTGTTCGCGCGTCAGCGGCGGCACGCGGTAGGCCAGCGCCGCCAGCACGTCAAATTCGTCGTAGGCATCCATCTTGGCGGCGTCGCGCAAAATTTCCGGCAACAGATTTTGCGCGGCCAGTTGCTCCAATAATTCCTGCCGTTGCGCCGGGTCCAGCCAGCGCGTGCGGAACTCGGCCAGTGTAGGCACGGCGGCCACGAGTTCCCGGATGAGTTGCTCCTGATATTCCTGCGGCGTCACGCGCGTCAAGCGCCCGTCCTTCGTCATCAGGTTGAAATGCCCCGTGTCCACCACTTCAATTTCCACGCCTTTGACTTTGATCGGTGGCGGTGGCGGCGGGCCGGGTGGTTTGGGTCCGATTGGTCCCGGGCCGGGCGGCGGCGGCACGACGAAGTCCGAACCGAACAGCGTGGTCGCGCCCGTGTAATCAAAGATGCGGAACATCAGCTTGCCCGTGCCCTCGTCAATGCGCGTCCCGCGCCCGATCATCTGGTGGAACAAAATCGGCGAATGAACGTAGCGGAAGAAAACGATGTTACGCACGCACGGCACGTTGACGCCCGTGGTGAGCAGGTCCTTGGTCGTGGCGATGATGTGTGACCGCTGCCGCCCGCGGAATTCCGGGATGAGCGATTGGCCGTCAGACGACGCCATGCACTTGAAGGCGTAGGTTTGCACGCGCTTTTCTTTCTTGTCCCGACACCGCTTGGCGTAAAGCGCGTTCAGTTCGTTGGCCACAAGGTCGGCGTGATGGTCGCTCGCGCAGAAGATGATGGTCTTTTGCAGCGGGTCGTCGTCGCCGGTCTTGAGCAGGCGCTCGAAGAAGTGCGCGCACATGGTTTTCACGCGCTCCGGGATAAGGAGGCGCATTTCGAGCGATGCGCCCTCGGTGCGCTCATTCAGTTCATCCGGCGAAACCGGCTTCCCGGTTAACGCGTTGGTGAGGTCTTTATCTTTTACGTCGCCACGCAACACGCCGCGCACGCGTTCGGGCTGCTCCTGTTCATCGTGGTAAAGGTCGTAAGTCTCCAGGTCTGCCGGGGCGAGGTAGCCGTCGGCCACACCCTGCTGATAGGTGTATTCGTAAGCCGGTTCGCCAAAGTAACGGAGATTGTCGGCAAGCAAGCGTTTGTCGTCCTCGATCTTCTTGCGGATTTCCTGATTCTTCACCTCCGGCAAGCGAATCTGTCGCGGTGTGGCGGTGAGGCCGATTTGAATGGCCTGCTTGTTCTGCTCCAAAATGAAATGCCAGTCGCCCCACGCGGAGCGATGGCACTCGTCAATGACGATGACATCGAAGTAACCGGGCGGGTAGTGCCGCAGGAAGAACGCGGCATCCTCCCCGCCGTTGTCGTGGTCAAGGGTCTGATACGTGGCAATGAGCACGCGCGCATTTTTCTGCGGATTCTTCGTGTCCACCTCGGCGGCATCGTTGCCGAAAGCGGCTTGGAAGTCGCCCAGTCCGTTGTCGCGCAATTCCGTGCGGTCGCACAGGAACAATCCGCGCCCCATGAAACCCGCGTCAAAGATGCGACGGAGCAGGGCAGCGGCAATGCGCGTCTTGCCCGCCCCCGTGCCGAGTGCCAGCAACACGCGCGGCAATTCCTTGGCGACAAATTCGCGGATAATCTTTTCCAACGCCGCCCGCGCCGCCGCATCCTGGTAGTAACGCAACGAATCGCGGCCCTGCTTGTAATGCGTGTTCAGCAGTTGCATGAACTTCGATTCAGGGGCGGGCAAGCCACGCGCTGCAAGGTAACGTTGCACCAATTCATCGGGCTTGGGAAACTCGGCCATCGGTCGCGGCTCGGACGTGACTCCGGTTTCTTCGTTATACTCAACGAACTGATGCCCGTTGGTGGAGAAGACAAAAGGAACATTGTGCAACTGGCCAACGCGGTAGCCCTTGCCTTGCTGCAAGCCGTGTTCTGCGTGCTGCTTCTCGCGCTTCGCTTCCAGGATCGCGAGCGGAATCGGTTCGCCCCCAGGTGCGAGCGGTCGCCGCAAAACATAATCCGTGCGGCCTTTGGGGCGGCGCTTGCCTTTGCCGTGGATGATGTCCACCGGGGCGGCGGTTTCCTCAACCTTCACGTCTGTGCCGGGCTGCCACCCGAGCCGCAGCAATGCCGGGTCAATCAACTCGTGCCGGGTCTGCGCTTCATTCAACATGAGGCCGCCGGGTTCGTGGATTGGGTGGTCGCCGCTCATGCCCTCATTCGCCGACCCTGCGCCCGGCAAATATCATTCGCCAGAGGTTTGCGGCAGGATGTTTGAAGTAACTGCGAGTGGACATGGCTTTTCCGTCCGGTGTGTAGCAGAAACCGGTGCGGCAGAGCAAGCAGCTACGTGTTTGCTGGCGGTCGTGCCATAGCGCTGGCCCGGCCAAACCTGCCCGGCGCGATTGAAACGTGGTTGCAGAACGCAAATGAGCAATTCCTCGCGCTCAATGGCGGCGGCTTCGGTGGCGCAAACATCCAATTCAATGCGCCGCACCAGATACAGCAGCCGCACGATGCGGCGGGGAAGTCGCTCCGGGTTCGCTACGCGGTAACTCGACAGCCGCTTACGTAAGTTGCGTGCCTTGCCGACATACAAGACCCCTTCGCGCTCGCCGCACAAGAGATACACGCCCGGCGCGGCGGGGAGCGCGCGGAAGAACTCGTTGCCAAACCGTTCTACGAGCGGCTTCGGTGGCGGGAATAGCCAGAGTTGTCCGGTTGCCATGTTATCGAATGCGCGGCTTTCCCGCCCGCAACACGAGTGATGAGAAGCCCCACCTATTGTCGATATTCCGCGGCTGGCCTAGGTCGCTTCATCAAGCTTTTTTTGATAATCCTCGTTCGAGACAATCGAACCGTCGGCGCAGAGGACCGGACAATCATTTTGAGGCAAACTGCCGAAGGTTTCTTCACCGAGTAGATTCACGTCACCGTTTTCGTCAAACGTGCCAAATCCGTAGATGAACTTGCCGGGTGCGCCAACGTATTCGATGATGTAAACTTGGCCCTGCTTCTTTTCCTGTAGGTCGCCGCGTTTCATGCGAGTTAGACTAGCGACCTATTCATTGGGGCGCAATTCACGATGCCATTTTCTGGGTCGTCCTCGGCTTCCCCGCGCGTAACACGCGCAACGTGAAACCTTGTCCGTTCTCGAACGATTCCACCTTGGCCTCCACTTCCAACACCGGATAACGCACGGTCGCCCGTCCGTAGTTGCGATAGGTCTTCGCGAACAATTCCGTCTCCACAATCCCCGTCCAGTCCGCCAGCGTCAGAAACTTCATCGGCTCACCCGTGATCTGGTGATGCGTCCGTTGCTCCACCACCAGCCCGAACGCCACAATGGTTTCGCCGACGTGCTTCGCCATCCGCGCGACCGGGCAATACGTGTCCCAGCCAATGTCAAACAAATGGGCCGCTTTTCAGCCGCTGCCGCCCGAATCCACCACGCTATTTGTCTGCGGACGCTCCAAAAGTCATTGCCGGAAACCGCTTCGGACCACATCCTCACCCCATGCTTTCATTGCGCTTGCAGGTCGTTTTGCTCTTTGCCGTGACTGCCGTGCTTGGCGCCGCGACGGTCAAATTCGTCCAGCTCAAACTCAGTGAAATCGCCGAACGAAATGGCCAAGGCGAAGTCAACCGGCAGATCACACAGAGCCTCGCGCAACGCCCCTACGCCACCTTGGAACGCTATCAGGTCGCCCTGCGTGACAATCCCGCCGCCTCCGCGATGGTGGAAGCGGCCCTTGCCGTGCAGGGGGAGGCCAACTCCGCTCCTGGCTCGCGCTGAATCCCCCGCCGCCCTTTCGCCTCGGACAGCCTTTGTCCAGCCCTCCCCGGTATTCTGCTGCCCATGAAATCATTCTCATTACGCATTCTCGAATACCTCCATCAGGATCAAGCCGAAGTCATTGCCACCTTCGGCCAGGCGCAACTGGTTCGTCATCTCAACGGTCGCTGTGAAATTCGGGGCGGCACCCCAAGCGATTATGCCTGCGCCCGCGAATGGTGCTCCCTCTTTCTCCACGAGGTGAGCGTCCCGTTCCCGAAGGTTACACGGTGAACCCCGAAGTAACTTCTGGTTGCCGCCTCATGGCCCAGTTTCACGCCTCGCCGGCTCGACTTCTGGATCAGCCGGCGTCGCGCTTTGCTTCTTCATGCGATCCAACTCCGCCTCATTCCGGTCCAGGAGCGATTCAAGTCGGTCGAGTAAAATACGTTTGGCATTCGGCTCCCCGCTCCAGTGCCTTTCAATGAACGCCTTTGCGGACTCCAGTTCAACCTGGGCTAGTTCGACATGCCGCTCCAACCGGCGGGTGCCAACCACCATCTCGAAGTACCGCTCCGTCAGGGAATCCATGATTTGGTATTTGTCGAGCAGGGCCAGATGAGCGTCGTCCGGGTCGTCACTCACCACTTTCGCCAACGTGAGCGCCTGTTTGACTTCCAGCAGCTTGGGACTCCTCAACTTCGGGTGATGGCCGGCGTTAACATACATCGCGTGCATGCCGTGCTTGAGCATCCTTGTCGGCTCACCGCAGCCGCATTGGCAGAAGCCATACCCATGAGGATACTCGGCGGAGATTTGGCCGATCTTCAGCATGTAAATGAATCGGGGTAGGCGCAATGTAGCGTCGCCCTCGCTGCTTCGGCAACAAGCAAACAGCCGTGCCACCTTGCTCGCACTCGCCTTCCGGCCAATTAGGGCAGGCGCTGCACACGGAAGAAATCAGCCGGCATGGGGAGATTGGTGCTGAGGGTCAAGCTGCCGTTCGTGGCCAGCACACCATCTGCAAGCGTTTCCCAGTGGGTGAGGTCGGCTGAGTTTTCCAGCCGATACGACTGACCGGGGATGGTTTGCCATGTCACCAGCGTTTGTTGCTGGGTGCGGACGAGGGAGGTCAGCGCGAAGGGCTGGGTGTAGGGATTGTGGAAAACCATCAGCACGGGCAGATGATCGGAGGCAACGACGTCATCGTTGCTGTTGAGGGTCAACGGGACGGGGCTCAGCAAATCCGTCCGGAAAATCTGGCTGCTCTGAAGATTCGCGAACAGGAGGCCGCACGGCAGGATGTAATCGTAGCGGCGATCCAGCGTGCCTTGGATGGAGTGGGTGAAATTGGCCAGCGTGATGGGGTTGACTGGCGTGGTGAGTTGCAGGCCGGTCTGGTTGGTCAGCCGCTGAATCGGCTGCTGGCTGCCGGTGGCCGGATGCCCGATGTCTTCGTTCAGGTCGCCCGCCAGCAGGTAGGGATGCAGGGCGTTGGTCGGCAAGAAGGCGGTGACGAAGAAATTGGAAACGGCGCTGGCCTCCGCCGCGCGCCGGGCGGCGTCATCCGAACTGCTGGTGCCGGATTTCAAATGCGCCACGAAGACGTGCAAGGGTTGCGGGAAGTCCGGCACCGCAATCTGCGCTTCAAACAGGTCGCGGGTGAACGTGCCGTTGTAACCGAAATTCGTCAGGCTCGCGCCGTCCAGCCAGTCGTTCGTCCGGGTGATGGCATAACGGGTGATCACGCCGTTGCGGATGGCGCCATCGGTGCCGGGGCTGATGGCGAGGTTGTAGCCCGGGAAGAAGGCGGCCATCCAGTTGGTCATCTCGTACCGGAGTCCGTTCGGGATTTCGTTCACGGTGATGATGTCCGGGTTGAGGTATTGCAGTTGCCGGGCAATGGCCTGCACTTGGGGCGCGTTGGTGCTCCAGTCCGAGGCGAAGTTGCCCTTGAGGTTGTAGGTGACCAAGGAAAAGCCGGCGTTCGTACCGGGTGGGGTGGGCGCATTGGTGACTGGTTGGCCGAAGGAGACGGTCAGGTCATCGAGGGCCAGCCCGTGGTCGAAGCCCGTGTCATCGGCGTCGAACCAGCGCAGAAACAACTCCTGTCCGGCGGGCACGACCACGCCGGCCAGCATGACATTGGTGAACACCATGCGATTGGTGGCGGCATTGCCGTTCAGCGCTTGCGGGGCGTTTGTGTTGGGACTGTGGAAATCCAGAGCCGGAAAGCGAATCCACGGCTGGGTGTCACGTGCATCCGCGTTGGTGAGGGCTGAACCGATTTGATACGAGAAGGTCAACGACTGGGTGGCCGCATTGCCGGCCCGCCATTGCTCGCCGGTGTAGGAGATCAGAATGTTGGTGCGACCGAAGCCGGTGTCGTTGAACAGGCGGAGGCCGTAGGCGAAATCCCCGGTGGCGCCGGAAGCGAGGGCGCCGAGGGCGCGGTCGGTGGCGCCAGCGCTGCCGAAACTGTACAGCGAGCCGCTGGTGCTGGCCCCCGTGCCGGCGTTGTAATTGGTGACCTCGGTGGGGGCGACGGTTTTGGACGCATACCAGCCCGGTAGCGTGACGGCGTTGGTCCACGGCGCGCTGGTGCCGATCAGGTTGAACAGGGTGTCGAAGTTCTCGGTGAAGCCGCCCGTGCTCATGGGAATCTGGGCGGTAGCGGAGGCGGCCAGTGCGGCGAGAACCAGTAGCGCGGCCCGGCGCGCGGGGCGAATCAACAATCCTAGCGACATCGCCGGGAAGGTGCCGGGGCAGGCGTGCTTAGGCAAGCTGCGCGGTGTGTCCCAGCTACCGCCGGCTCTGCGCGAGGGCTTTGTTGTCCAACTCTGCCAAATCCGACCGCTGTGCATGCGGTGAGAGTCCGCAACGCACCTGATCCCGGGGTTTCTGGGGCGGATTCGGCCTTGGCGTTCCCGGTTCTGCATTGACGCTGCCGGGCGTTGGGTTCAGGGTCCCAGTCCAAGTGATTGATCAGCAGAAAACTGGTCCTTGCCTCGGCTGGCAAGACCGAAGCCGGATAGACGGAATTTCTGCTGCTCAATCCTAAGGTTAGGCCACTTCGTGCGCCACATGACAGCACCAACATTCACCGAGACGCAAGACAGCATCTACGACTTGCTGGAGTGGATTCATCGGCGACCGGGGATGTGGATTGCGCAGCCTGAGCTTGTTCGAGTTTATTCTTTCGTCGGCGGATACGAGACGGCACTTGGACGTCAGCGGCTCGCGCTTCGGTCAGTTACGCCTGATTTTCACGGCTTTCATGATTGGGTTGCGCGGCGGCTTGGCTATGGCGAGTCCACATCGGGCTGGTATAACATGATTCGCGGACGGTGCGCGAGTGAGCGTGAGGCGTTCGACAGATTTTATGAGTTACTTGCTGAGTTCAGAGCTAACGCGGGAGCAGTGGCCTAACCATGCGTGCAGCGGACCCGGCGTGACGTCGTGGTTGGCAAGCGTTGCGTCCCGTGCGCCGGGTCGCTGAGCTTGGGTCGAGGCGACTCGCACGTTTATGAGCAAGAGAATTATTTTTGCTTTCGTATGGGCAGTCACAATTCTCGTCGTTAGTGCGATTCTGTTGCTGGTCGCTTGGCGAGTTTATTTCGCGATGACTGGCGCACCGGCTCGCCGACCGAGCGAAGACACGTTGATGTGGTTTGGAGCGTCGGTTGTTGTGATACCACTACTTCTAGGTAGCATTGGTGCAGTCCTTGGCATTCGTGGTGTTCTACCCGGGACTCGGAAGGACAGAAATGATAGTGCTTGAGATTTCCCCGTCAATCCGACCGCTGTGCATGCGGTGAGATTGCGCAACGCACCTGATCCCGGGGCTTCTGGGGCGGATTCGGCCTTGGCCTTCCTGGTTCTGCATTGACGCTGCCGGGCGTTGGGTTCAGGGTCACAGTCCAAGTGATTGATCAGCAGAAAACTGGTCCTTGCCTCCACTGGCAAGACCGAAGTCGGATGGACGGAATTTCTGCTGCTCGATCCTAAGGTTAGGCATCATGCACCACTCTCGATTCATTCCCTCGCTCCTCGCCTTTGTCGTCGCAGTCGGCTTGCTTTCTACTTCGTGCCGCAAGAGCTACACAGTGATTCCGACGGACCAGTTGGTGAAGATGTCACCTTTTCAGGCGACGGTTGAGCGTGTTTACGTTGAGGATTTTCAGAGCGCAGGCATTGGCACGGTCGCGACTGTTGGACTGAAGACCGCAGACGGACGCCGTGTTGCCATCGGCGGTGACAAGGCTTCACCTGAGATGATTGGATTCGTCCATTCCCTTCAGAGAGGACAGACCTACACATTCCCAGAGGTGTATGTTGACTTCCAGAAGAGCAAAGAGGAGAAGAAGTGAGAGACGAATTGACGCCTAACAAGGGCGCTCCAGCGAACCGCCGCGTCGCCGGGGGCGTCGTGGTTGCAATCGTGGCCTCCCGAGCGCCGGGGCGCTGAGCTGGCGTTAGGCGGCAGCACGAATATGCGATACATCACCACACTCTTATTGTGCAGCTTCTTGCTCGGCTGCGGACAGGGAGTTCCTGTGACCTCACAGCAACGCCTTCACCGCGCGATGAAGGAGTTGGACGCAGCGAAGACACCGGAGAAGAGATTCTACGCACTGAACGACGCGGCCAAAGAGAGCTTTGTTGTCGGTAAGATAGAGGACGCACAGAAATACGCGAGCGAGTTGATGACCCTGCTGTCACAGTTTCAGGGGAATTGGAATTATGGCAACGCCGTGCAGGACGCCAATCTGGTTCTTGGTCGGATTGCAGCCCTTGACGGGCGTATGGACGAGGCCAAGAAGTATTTGCTTGAGGCAGGCAAGAGTCCCGGCTCACCTCAGATGGACACGTTTGGCCCGAATATGAGCTTGGCGAAAGACCTTCTTGAGAAGGGAGAGCGGCAGGTCGTGCTGGACTATTTCGAGTTGTGCCGGAAGTTTTGGCAGATGCACGACGGACGGTTGGACAAGTGGAGTCAGCAAGTCAAAGACGGAAAGATTCCCGACTTCGGTGCGAATTTGGTTTATTGAGATGCCGCGTAACCAGCGCGCCGCATCGGCCGGCTTCGCCGCCGCCCGTTGGAGCGGCGCGGGAAATTGTGCGCGCACCATGCGCTGAAGCGTTGAGCGTTATTTGCTAATCTTGGCAGCCTCCACGACGGTTAGTTGGTTCGTGGCGTTGAGAACGATCTGGAGTTTGTCCCGATACTCCTCGATCCTGCCTTTGACGGCGACCTGCTTGCCTTCGAGACTTTTCAGATCGCCAAACTGGTTGGTCGCCCGCGCGAAGATCACGCAGGCCAGCGGAGTGTCGGGAAATGCCTTGTCAAGGTTCAGATAAACGAGTTTTTCCCGGATGCTGACCTGCGCGACTTTGCCGGTGACGACGCAGGTTTCTTGAAAGTGCTTGGCGGCCTCGGCGGCGCCAACCCTCTTGGCTTCGGTGGTGTTTTCTTGAGCGATGCCAGTGAGGGTGGCAGCAACGCCCAGCAGTCCCATGATCTTCTTCACGGGAGTATTTGTAGGGTCGGGACCGGGTCGGCGCAAGGCTCTGGCGACGCTTTCAGGTTTTGCTTTGACGTGCTTGCCGAGAGCGGTGTAGAAGGTCGCGTTGTTCCCTAGCCTCGACTTGCTGCTAAATCCCCAGCCACCACGAATACTGTCGGATTTGCTTTCAGTATTAAACAGAAGAATAGCAGCATAAGAAAAGATAAATGAGGCATCTTGTTCAGATGTAAGGGGATGGTTGGAATCCAAATATTGCCACGGATTTGGCTTGGTTAATGCAGATGATTAGCGAACCCATGAACCGGCGAATGTCCTCTTGCCACGGGCAATCTTTTGCGGTGCTGACCGCGCTGCTGATTGCGTCACCATCAACGCAGGCCATCCTGCTTCCGGGCCTGTTCAACACGGGCGTGGATGACAATGGCCTTGTGCTAACGGTCCACTCGATTGATCAGCATTATGGCGTGTCGGGTGCCAGCGACACGGCGTACGCGGTCCCGGTCGTTTACCACCAGCCGGGGATACAAGCGTGGGTTACGCCGCCGGCCGGCTCGGCATGGATCGGCCCGAATCAAACGGACAGTACTTGGCCCACGGACCCAACGGGCACTTACTACTACCAACTGACGATGAAGTTGGATTTGACGGGGTACGATCTATCAAAAATCCAAGTGGCTGGACTTTGGGCCACCGACAACTCCGCCGAACTTTGGTTCAACGGCAGTTACACGGGATTCAACAAATTCGAGTGGGGTTTTACGCGGCTTGACCCCTTCTTGATTTCCGGAGGATTTGTGGACGGGGTAAATACGATAGAATTTCGCGTGCTGAATTTCTCGTACCCGCAATATCCATCGGGGAATCCGACGGGATTGCTGGTGGCTGGTCTGACGGCGGTGGATGATGGCAGTTTGACACTGCCTCGGCCGGAGCCGGGAAGCGTCCCAGATGGAGGAACAACTTTCGTCCTGTTGGCCGCGACCTGTCTGTTGCTGCGGGTTGTTCGACGAAGGGAGATGTCCGAGTAATTTTCCGACCGCAAGCAGCCCGAGCTGAATTCTCCAATGCCATCCGGGCGCTCTAACTTTGCGGCTGGCAGGCGCCCCGGTCTGGATACACAGAGGGTGGCAAGACGCTGGCACAGCAAACCCTTTCGATAATGCAGCGGGAGCGAGGCAGTTCCTGCTGACTCACGATCGGTCGAGCATCCCACGAACCCATCCGATCACGGCCGGCTGCTCTCTGCGATGACGGAGGATTGTCGCCGCATGATTGAAACGCTTTGAAATTGCGTCAGGCGCGGTTCGGCATACTCTCCCGCGCAGGACTCACCTCGGAACCAAGTCATGATCTGGATTGCACCAACCGAAAGGGACTGCGTCGCCGCCACCCTCGAAAAGCGCCTCTGGGACAGCGCCGAGCCGAGCCTCCGCCTCAACTACAAGCTGAATCTGCAAATCCACCCCCCCCACGCCGGACGCGCGACCTGCTGCTGCCGTGTCTGCTGTTGGGTCAGGTGGAACTCAAATCGAACTGAGCCATGAACAAGAACCTAAGTAAACTTGAGCGCGTGCCGCTACGCGACGCATGGAAGCACGAAGCGGGGGAGTTCACTCCGTGGCTCGCCGAGACGGATAATCTTAACGCGCTGGCTGACGCGCTCGGTGTGAGCGAGTTGGTGCTGGTCGCAACCGAGCACTGGGTGGGCGAATTCAAACTGGATATTCTCTGCACGGATGGCGACGAGCAGGTCATCATCGAAAACCAGCTTGCCAAAACCGACCACACGCACTTGGGCCAGATCATCGCTTATGCTGCCGGGGTGGGCGCGAAGAAGGTGATTTGGGTGGCGGAGTCGTTCCGGCCCGAGCACTCCGCTGCCCTTGAGTTCCTGAACGAAAACACGACCGACAATCTGAGCTTCTTCGCGGTCGAGGTGGAGCTGTGGCGCATTGGCGATTCGCCACTGGCACCGAAATTTGAGGTGGTGGTGAAACCGAACGACTGGGTGAAGACAGGCCGCGAACAGGCCCGCGCCGCGTCATCGACGTCACCTACCAAACAGTTGCAGCAAAAATTCTGGATGGCCCTGATCGAATACCTGACCGCAAAAGCGCCACATATTCGCCCGCAGAAGCCACGTCCACAGCACTGGCTCAATAATTCTATTGGTCGCGCCGGGTTCGGTCTGAACATCACAGCGAACACGCGCGATGAACGCCTTGGCGTCGAATTGTGGATTCCCGGCGCAGAGGCCAAGAAGCACTTCGCAAATCTCTCAGCACAAAAGAAGGACATCGAGGGCAAGCTAGGTTTTGAGCTGGACTGGCAGGAGCTTCCAGACGCCAAGGCGTGCCGAATCGCCAGTTGGTATCCCCATGCTTCCATCGAGGATGAAAACCGCTGGGACGAGTATCTGGACTGGCTGACGCAACGCTTGGTCAAGATGGACCAGGTGCTCCGCCCCATCGTGAAAGGTTTACCCTGACGAACGACCTCCGCCAACCGAGCTATGATCACTGAGCAATTCCCAGACATCGCCAAAGCTATTCGGCAGAGCAACGCGGCGGCCATTGCGGCGCTGATGTTCGACCCGAAAACCTGGATTCTCCGCCCCGGCTACTGCACCGAAACAGAGTATTGGGATTACAAGATCACCGGGCCATCGCCTGGAGCTGGGATGCCGGATGAGTGGGCGGATCTTGCGAAGGACGTGCTGGCATTCCACAACAACAAGGGAGGAGTGATCGTGTTTGGCGTGGGAAATAGCTTCAAGGTCGTCGGCTATCGCAGCCAACTCGACAGCAAATTGCTCAATGACAGGCTCAGGAAATACATCGGCGACAAGGTTTGGTTGGACTACCAGCGGCTGAACATCAAGGAGGACCAATCACACATTGGTATGGTCATTGTGCCACCCCGTGGGCCAGTCATCCTCCGTTTCATCAAAGATTCTCCCTGCGTCGGTGGCAAACACATCTTCAAGAAAGGCGACAGCGCGGTACGCGAAGGGGATTCCTCTAAGCTCCTCAAAGATATACAAGCGGATGCGTTCGAGGCTCGGGCGAGAGCGCCGGAGTTTGGACAGGTTTACGCAATCGAAGAGCCACTCTTCAGGATTTTGAGCCCGGAGTATCACGACTTCGTCGAGCGCCCCGAACCCTGTCGGATTATCGAGAAGGCCCTTCAAGACCCGCGCACTTCGGTTGTCCAAGTCACGGGGGTGGGTGGCGCAGGCAAGACGGCGCTTGCTACTTGGGCCGTGCTACGTGCCTACGAGAAAAGACAGTTCCACTTCATCGTTTCAACGACAGCGAAAGATCGGGAGTTAACAGCACACGGCATACAGTCGTTATCTCCGAAGCTCACCAGCTACGAAAGCCTCCTGAATTCTGTACTCGACGTGTTGGGTTTCCCAGAGTTGAAGCCGCATCCAGTCGAGGAGAAGGAGAAGGAAGTCCGGGAGTTGCTTCACAATAGTGGTGGACTGCTTTTCGTCGATAATCTGGAAACGGTTGACGACGCGCGCGTCATCAAGCTCCTCGACGACCTGCCTGTCGGAGTGCGCGCGCTCGTCACCTCACGCCGAGACACCGTTCGTGTCGCCGTGTTTCCACTTCAGCTTGAGTGGCTAAAGGAGGCTGAGGGCCGCGCTTTCATCAAGTCACTTGGGCACCTGCCTGGTTTGGGCTTCTTGCTGGACCTGCCCGATGCCGAGTGTGAGACGATTCGGAAGGCTTGCGACGGCTTGCCCCTCGCGATTCGATGGGCAGTCGCGCGCGCCAAAAATGCTTCTGAAGCAATCAAGATTGCCGCGGCGATTACGAGCTCAGGAAAACTTGGCGAGGAGTTGCTCGAATTCTCGTTTCGTCGTGTCTTTGATTCGCTCTCCAAGGACGAAAAGGCACTGCTTCAAGTTCTCTCACTCTTTCAACAACCGCAGCCGAGCGAGGTTCTCTATGTTGGCTCGGGCATCAGCCAACTCAAGATGCAGGACACGTTGAGCGCCTTAATTAAAGACGCGCTAGTTCAGCGTTACTTCGATGAAGAACGAAACGATTATACCTACCTACTGCTGCCGCTCACGCGCACTTTCGTTTACAATCAGGTGAAGGGCAGCGGGCATCTTGAAACGGACATCCGCAACCGGCTAAAGAGCTACTTCGACGCTCATGATGTTCACGATCCAGCGGAGCGAGTTGTCGTGCGTGAAGTCCGCCAGGGTAGAGGCGAATCAGAGAGTGGCCTGATTGACCTCGCCATCGCTGCTGACCGTCGTGGTGACACAAACACGGCCAAAGAGCTCTTCGAGCAGGCACTCGCGCGCAACCCGAAGAACTTTAGGGCGGCGCAGTTGCTCGCAGAACTACACCGGCACAAGTTGCGCAATACTGCGGACGCGCTTCGGCTTTACGAACAGGCTGCGGGTTGCGCGCCAAGCACAGGCACTGCTCGGGCGAAGATTTTCAGGGAGTGGGGCATGATTCTGCGCTTTTCCGGCGAGATGGACGCAACCGACCAAGCAATCGAGAAGTTCGAGGAAGCCCTCGCTCATTCGCCGCACGATTCACTCACCATCTTTGCGCTGGCACAGGGGCTTGAACGAAAAGGGATGTATATTCGTGCCATTCCGCTGCTTGAGAAGCTGGTGGATAATCCTTACGAAGACACCCGAAACAAAGTGCGCCCCTTGTTACTGTCTTGCTATGAGCGGAAGGGAGACATG
>WBZT01001068.1_pt1 | contig 20823 bp, 19 predicted proteins | sample 5204241 | NCBI WGS metagenome assembly WBZT01 (sample SAMN12344358, study PRJNA552823) | activated sludge metagenome | biome: Activated sludge suspended growth; feature: Nitrification reactor; material: Wastewater; isolation source: activated sludge from nitrification reactor of wastewater...
GACGTGTCGATCATCGGGGCATGAGTAGAGACGCGAGCGTGACCGACTTCTTCAGCAGTTGGGAGGTCTACCGGGCCGTCATCGACAACGACTGCATGGAGCACAGCCTGATCTACCCCTTGATCGGCGAGATCCTTCGGGAACGCACCGAACCATTCACCGTGTTGGACCTCGGCTGCGGCGACGCCGCGGGGACGGGTCCGGCGATGGTCGGCACGGCTGCCGCCCGCTACGTCGGAGTCGACTCGGCGGCGCCCGCGCTCGAGTTCGCGGCCCGGACTCTGGACGGGAGTGGACTCGACATTGACCTTCGCGTCCAGGACATGCTCGACATGGTCCGGACATCCGACGAGCGGTTCGACGTGATCATCGCCTCGTTCGCGCTGCACCACTTCCACGCCGCTCAGAAGCAGGCGTTCCTGGACGTCGCCCGTGAACGTCTGGCGCCCGGCGGGGAGGTGCTGCTCGTCGATGTCGTCCGCCGTGACGGCGAGACCCGTGACGAGTACCTCACGCGCTACTCACAGATGGTCCGGACCTGGCCGATGGATTCGGATGTGCAGGACCGGATCATTGCCCACGTGACCTCGTTCGACTTCCCCGAGGAGGTCTCCACTGTTGATCGATGGGCTCCGGAGCTGGGGTACGAGGCGATCGGTTTCTACCGTGGGGGATCGGACACCCAGGCCGGTTGGCGGCTGGGGCTCAACTGATCGGTGTGTCGAAGTAGGTGTCCGGGTACGGCTCGTCGTCCAGTGTGTAGTGCCACCACTCCTCGGGCAGGTTCGTGAAGCCGGCCTCGGTCATGGCGTCCACGAGGACCAGGCGGTTGGCCGCTTGCTCGGCGGTAGTTCGCTTGCTCGCGGTCGCTGACAGAGGGTCGAAGCAGTCGAACCCGGTACCCATGTCGATGGACGTGTCGGCGAATCGCTCGTCGGCCGGTGCGGCGCAATCCACCAGAGGGTCGCCCACGCTCCATTCCGGGCTCACGCCGGCGCCCTCCGGGATCAGCGTGAGGTCGACGGTCGAGCCTCGCGTGTGACCGCTCTTCTCGAGGATGTATCCCTGCGGGAACAGCACGTCCTTCTCCAGGCGCGGGTAGAACTCCGCGCGCGTCACGTCGTCGTCAGGGTCCTTCGCCCATGCGACGAAGTCGTCGACCGCACGTTGCGGCCGGTAGCAGTCGTAGACCTTCAACTGGTAACCCTGCGCTTCGAGGGTCCGTTGCGCTCGCGCGAGGGCCCGTGCCGCAGGTTCGGTCAACCAGCATTGGCCGGCGTCATATCCCTCGACAGGGCGGCCGAGGAAGTTGTGTTCGCCCGCGTACCGCATCTCCTGGACGATGCCGGGCGCGGCCTCCGAGAGTCGCACGAACCCCTCTGGTGGTCCTGACGTGGCGGGTCCGGTGGCGATGTTGTCGGTGAGTTGGTACGTGTTGCGCAGTTCATCGACGATGACCGTCGCCCGGGCTCCGATGGGGGCCACCCCTTCGGCGCGGTCGAGCACCCGGGTCTCGTAGGTCCAACCATCGGGTAGATCCAAGCGATCGCCGAGGCCCGGCAGCTGATCGTAGGTCAACTCCGGGTCGACGATCTGGCTGTACGCCTGCATCCGGTAGCGCCGGCCGTCCGGATCAACGAGTTCGAACACCGGCTTGCCTGCGTTGAACCACCACACGTTGGTGCGGTCCACCGTGATCGGTTCGTAGGGGGCCTGTCCGCCGCTCAGGATCGATCGCGGGGGGATGTGTACGAAGGCGACGAGCTTCATGCCGATCCCGCCGAACGACGCCTCCTGCACACCCAGCGCGCCGTCCACCGCGTCCACGGTCCAGTAGCGCGGACCGTTCTTGTCCACGGCGATGGCGTCCCACTCCTGCTTGATGGCGCCGGTGTCCAGGGCATCCCATTCAGAGGCGGGACAGTCGTTGAGCCCGAACGTGTTGTAGATGGCTGCGGTCGGCGAGATGAGGCGCCCTTCGATCAGCAGCACCTCGCAGTAGCGCGTGTCCCGCATGTCGGTGGCCAATCCGCGTTGACCCAGTACCACCTCGTCGGGGATCGCTGAGGAATTCCGGTCACGCAGCAGCACGAAGCCGACGACGATCACCAGCGCGAGTACGACCACCAGCACGATCCACGGCCAACGGCGGCGTTTGCGTACGGCGGCCTCCTCGGGGGCGGTGGTGGTGGCCATGTGTGCAGCCTACGGACACAAGCCTCGGAAGGCCCTAGGATCGCGGCGTGAGTCCCGAGTCGATCACGCTCCTCACACTGGCCGGCGTCGTCGCCCTGTTCGTGTGGAACCGGTTGCCCGTCGAGGTCGTGGCGATCGGTGCGGCCCTTGTGTTGTTGGCAACCGGCGTGCTCAGTCTGCCCGAGGCCTTGGCCGGCTTCGGGGATCCTGCGGTCATCCTCATCGCGGCACTGTTCGTCGTATCCGAGGGGCTCGACGCCACCGGCGTGACGACCTGGGTGGGACAGGAGTTGGTGAACCGGACCGGGTCCGGGATGCGCAAGCTCCTACTGCTCACCATGCTGCTCGCGGCAGTCCTCACCGCCTTGATCGGTTTGAACGGCTCCGTGGCGACGTTGGTGCCCATGGTGGTGGTGATGGCCATGCGACGGTCGTTCCCCCCGTCGCGACTGCTCATGCCGTTGGCCTTCGCCGGTGGAGCCGGTGGTCTGCTCCTGCTGACCGGCAGCCCGGTGAACGTCGTGATCTCCGAGGCCGCGCAGGATGCCGGCGTCGGCGCGTTCGGCTTTCTGGAGTTCGCACTGGTCGGCGTTCCACTGGTGATCGGCACCATTGCCCTGGTGCTCCTGTTGTCCGGGCGCCTACTGCCGGAACGCCGCAGCGAGGAGTTGCCGCCCGACCTCTCCGGGTTGGCTCGCACGCTGGTCCGCGACTATTCGCTGGACAACGTGATGCATTTGCGCGTCGGGGTCGAGTCCGCGCTCGTGGGCCGCCCGAGGTCAGGCTGGGACCTGACCGGGTACGTGGGGATCAGCGTCATCACGGTACTGGACGGTGAGTCCGAGGTCCCGACCTCGCACGGGACGTTGGCTGCCGGCGACCGACTGACGGTGGTCGGCGATCCGGATGTCGCGAATCGCTATGCCGACGACCACGGTCTCACTGTGGAGCGGGTGCGGTCGTCCGAGGATGTGGAGCGCTCCATTCTCAGCCGGGACTCCGGCGCCGCCGAGGTCCTGATCCCACCGAGGTCCGTGCACGTGGATGCGGAACTCGAGCCCAGCAGTGTGATCGACGGCTCGCTGATCGTGCTGGCGATCACGCGCGGTGGTGAACCGCTCGGCCCCGGACCGCACCGGATCCGGGCCGGGGACACCCTGCTCGTGGAGGGTCCCTGGACAGCGCTCGACGCGGCCGCACGTGCGCACGACCTCGTCGTGGTGGACTCCCCGGAACTGGTGCGGCGACAGACGGTGCCTCTCGGCGCCGGGTCATGGGCCGCGATCCTGATCCTGTTCGGCATGGTCGTCCTGCTGGCCTCCGGTGTCGTGGCGCCGGTGATCGCGGCGCTGCTGGCCGCTCTGGCCATGATCGTGCTGCGGGTTCTCACGATCCAGCAGGCCTATCGCGGCATCTCGTGGACCACGGTCTTGCTCGTGGCCGGGATGATCCCGATGGCCACCGCGGTCACCACCTCGGGAGCGGGGGAGTCCGTCGCCACACTGATCGTGGATGCGGTCGGGGACGCGGGGCCGGTGGCGCTCCTGGCGGCCCTGTTCGTCATCACCGTCGCGTTCTCGCAACTCATCAGCAACACGGCGACCGCCCTGGTGATGATCCCGATCGCCGTGTCCGCCTCCGAGCAGCTCGACATCTCTGCACGGCCGGTCCTGATGAGCCTGTGTGTGGGCGCGGCAGTGGCGTTCCTGACGCCGGTGGCCACCCCCGCGAACCTGATGGTGATGGGACCGGCCGGCTACCGCTTCGGCGACTACTGGCGCCTGGGACTGCCGTTGGTCGTCCTGTTCGGGGTAGTGGCTGTGTTCCTGGTCCCGGTGATCTGGTCTTTCTGAGATTCCGTCGTTAGGTGTAAAGAATCGGCCCTTGAATGAACGATTCTTCACACAGAGTCGCGTCACCGCGCCCGGACGTAGATCGCCTTCTGGCTCGAGCCCTCGATCGCCCGCTCTTCGATCGCGAACAGATCGCTGCGGCCGCGCACCAGGTCGGACAGTTTGCGGAATCCGTAGAGCCGCGAGTCGAAGTCGGGCTGCAACTTCACCAGATAGCGCCCGAACGTGCCCAACTCGGCCCACCCTTCGTCGTCGGCGGACTGTTCGAGTGCGCGCATGACGAACTTCTTGGGGAACTTCGGTTCGGGTTCGGCGGCCTTTCGGGGTTGTCGCTTCGCTGGGCCTTCGCCGGACTCCGTGGCGGCTTCCCGAAGTACCTCCACGAAGACGAACCGGTGACATGCGTTGCGGAAGGCCTCGGGCGTCTTGCGCTCCCCGAAGCCGTAGACCATCAGCCCCGCCTCGCGCAGGCGGGTCGCCAGGCCGGTGAAGTCACTGTCGCTGGTCACCAGGCAGAAGCCGTCGAAACTGTCGGTGTAGAGCAGGTCCATGGCGTCGATGATCAGGGTGCTGTCGGTGGCGTTCTTCCCCGTGGAGTAGGCGAACTGCTGCACCGGCTTGATGGCGTTGCGCTGCAGGACCTTCTTCCAGGCGGCGCTGTGAGAGGACGTGAAGTCGCCGTAGATGCGGCGGACCACAGCGTCGCCGAAGCGTGCCACCTCCTCCAGTAGCGCCTCGATGACCGACGCCTGCGCGTTGTCAGCATCGATGAGGACGGCGAGGCGAAGTTGGCCTTCGGGGCGGGTCTGGGGTTCACGGCTGCTCACAGGCCACAGCCTTGCACGACCGACCGCTCGTTACGCTGCGAACTCCGCCACGAGTGTCGCGCAGAAGGCGGCAAGGTCCTCCGGCCTGCGGCTCGTGATCAGCCGCCCATCCACGTGGACCTCCTCGTCCACCCAGTCTGCACCCGCGTTCTCGAGATCGGTGCGCAGACTCGGCCACGACGTGAGCGTCCTGCCCTTCGTCACGCCGGCTTCGACCAAGGTCCACGGCCCGTGGCAGATGGCCGCGACGGGCTTGTCCTGTTCGAAGAAGCCACGTACGAACTCGACGGCGTCGCCGTCCATCCGGAGGTTGTCCGGGTTGATCGCGCCGCCGGGCAGCACGAGCGCGTCGAAGTCATCCGGACTGGTGTCTGTGACGAGGTCGTCCACCTCGAACGTCTCCGCCTTGTCCTGGTGGTCGAATCCTTGGATCGGTTCGTTCCTGATCGACACCAAGTGCGGTGTTCCGCCCGCCTCCTCGATCGCGCGCCACGGTTCGGTCAATTCCACTTGTTCCACGCCGTCGGTCGCGAGGAACGCGATGGTCTTCCCACTCAGTTCGTTGCTCATGGTCCCGGGTCTACCCACCGGGACGCACATCACTCGTAACTGGTGTAGAAGGCCGTCAACCGCTCTCGCACAAGTTCCTCGAGCAGGCCGTCGTCCGCGGCTCGCAGCACCCATGGCCGCACGTAGGCGACGACGAGTTCGACGGTGATCCCCGCTTCCGCCAGGATCTCGCCCACCGGCCTCGCGGCGTTCGCGTCCAGCACGTATTGGGCGGCCACCCGGAATGTCGGGGTGTCCAGCAGATGGGCGACAGCGTCCTGCCCGATCGCCACGATCTCGGCGAGGGTCTCCTGCGGGATCAGCTCGGCGACCTCGTTCAGTGCGGTGTCGGCGTTGCGGCTGTAGATGTCATCGGCGATCTGGTCGACATCGACGTTCTCGGTCACCGAGCCCAAGTACTGCCGGCTCTCCCGCAGCGTCTCCTGGAGGTTGGCGCTGACAAAGGAGGTCAACTGCTTCTCGATGCCCTTGCTCAACTTGGGAGCGGCGGTGTCGAAAGCGTTCTGCCCCATGCGCATCAACGACGATGCGCCGGGCACGCGGGCGATCGGGCTTTCGGTCACCACGTAGTTGCGGATCCCCTGGAACAGCACGTGGGAGATCAGGTCGGCGTACACCTCGCTCGTCGTGATCTGGTCGAGGATCGCACCCTGCACATCCGTCATGCCGGCGACGGTGGCGACGATGCGATCGAAGTCCTCCCGGCGTACCAACTCGCCGAGTGGGGTCCCGTCCTCGCACGCCGCGGCATGGGCCGCCAGGATGGCTGTGCTCACGTCCGGCGCGAGCAACGTGTCGAGCAGCACGTCGAGGTCGGCCTCTCCGAAGACACTGCCCAGTGACACTCCGTCGAGCCACTCGAACACCATCGACACCTGCGACGACAAGGTGTCGGTCAATGACGATGTCCACGCTTCGACTTCGAACGCGATGTGGGCCTCGAGCATCTCCTCATCCATGAGGTTGAGTCTTGCACGACCTTGCCGCCTCGACCGGGTCACGACGCGTTCAGGTCTCGTCAGCCGACCAGCTCCGGATGGCGTCGACGCCCGACAGTTCCATGAGCCTGCCCAGCAGCCGTGCGTACTCCGCGGTGAGTGCCGGCACGTGCACTTGCGGCATGAGCACGTCGCTCAACGTGGCGTAGTACTCCAGCGTGCCCTCGCGGCCACCGTTGAATTTGTCGAAGGTGGGCTCGCTGTCGAACTCGAGGTCTTCCACGATGTCGTAGAGATTCGCGAGTTTGTCACAGGCCTCGACCAGCAGCGCATCCTTGTTTCCGCCGGCGCGCAGCCTCGCGATGTACTCGAGTTTGCGCGGTTTCCAAGGGCCCTTCTCGTCGATCTTGTCGGGCACCGCATCGCTGCATTCCAGCACGATGTCGGCCACGCGGTCTCCGAACTCGCGTCGGATCCGATCAGCCATCGTCGCGCCCCCGGCATCCTCGACCGCGTCGTGCAGGACTCCTGCGATGATCTGGTCCTCATCGCCACCGAAGTGTGCAACCATCCCGGCGACCGTCAGGATGTGCGAGAGGTACGGCTCGTCGGGCTTGCCTTTGCGGGCTTGTTCGGCGTGAGCCTCCGCGGCGAACCGCAGCGCGTCGCCCACGCGCGCGGAGTACATGCGGCCGGTCACGATGCGTTCTCCACGGGAGTCAGTGTCGCGGAAGTCGGTCGGCGTAGTCCACGAGAGCGGTCGATCTCACCCCGAGATCCACAACCCCCATTCCTCGACGGTCTGGAACCCCAGCCTCTCGTAGACCCCGAAGCCCTCGGGACTCGATTGCAGCCATGCGAACCGTGCCCCGGCCGTGAAGCCATCGCGCACGGCACGCGCTGTGATGGCCGCACCGTATCCGTGACCGCGGTGTTCCGGTGGTGTGGCCACGTCGAAGATCCCCACGCCCGAGCCCGTGGCGATGCTGACCGCCGTGGTCACCGTGATGTCGTCGACCTCGCCGATGTACATCCGGTAACCCGGAACGCGGCTGAAGAGCCGTGTCGCTTTGCGCAGTCCGTCCGGATCCGTCTCGAAACCCGCTGCCGCGACGGCGGTCCGCAGGTCGTGGTCCGCGGGCGGGATCTCGCGGATCCGCAGTCGCGCGTCGATGTCCTCCGGGGGCGATGGGAGGACCATCAGCGGGACGTTGGGCCCGGCGGTCATGCCATGGGCAACGGCGACCTCGGCTGCGAGGTCCCGGGTCTCAGGGCACGCCTGCAGGCAGAAAGCGTCGTCCGTGGGCAGGGCCTCGAGGAGTTGGCTCACGTCATCGGCCGTGGCCTCGTCGCTGTGGATCCATACCCCGTTCAGAGTCGGGAACGGGACGTGGGTCACCAGCCCGAACGTGCCCTGCGACTGCGCGAACCACACCTGTGGATCGAGAGCCGGCACCGAGGTCATCAGCTCGATGAGTTCGCTTCTGGCGGGAGAGGCGGTCATGTGGCGAGGGTAGTCCCGCAGCGCATCGGCTCGGGGATTGCGCAGATGCGCAGACCCTGCGCACCCTGCTGTCGGCGCGTGATCGCGAGGGACGGCGACGCTGTCGACGTCGCACTGCTGGACTGCTCGGGTCGCGAGGAGATGGGCCGGCTGCATTCCTCGGAGAAGGCGCTGCTCGACCATGTCGGCGACCCCGCGAAATGCCCATGCACAGGTGCTTGATCTTGCTTCGAACGTATGTTCTAATTGAGATGTGAGCGCACCTCCCATGGACCCGTTCCCGTCCGTCAGCATGGCGCTGGCGGACGCACGTGGTCTTGACGACCAGGAGCTCTGCGACGCCCTCGTCGAGGCGGAGAAGTCCCTTCGCAGGACGCAGGCCCAGATGGCGGTCCTCACCGCCGAGTTGCAGTCGCGGGTCGCTGCCTCGGGTGGTCGCATTTCTGGTGCCTCGGAGGAGTTGGCCCTGCTGCTGGCGGTGTCGCCAAGGAGCGCCGATCGCCGCATGGATCTGGCCGTGATGCTGTGTGAGCGCGAGGTGGTCTGGGCCGCCCTGCACGACGGAAGGATCGACACGTCCAAGGCGCAGGTGATCCTGGACGTGCTCCAGGACGTACCCGATCCCCGGCGCGAAGAACTGGAACTCATTGCCATCGAGTACGGCGAGGAACGCACGGCGCACCAACTTCGCAAGCGACTGCTGGCGCTGACGGTGGAGAAGGATCCGGACGAGGTGTTGCGCAAAGAGGCGCTGGACCGCCGGGAGGTGTGGATCCGCACTGCGGCACACGGCATGGCGGAGATCGGCGGCTACGTGTCCGCGGAACAGGCCGAGATCTTCATCGGCGCGCTCGAGAAGATGGCTGCCGACCCCCACTGCCCCGACCCGTACGGGCAGGGTGACAACCGGTCGAAACCGCAGCGCATGGCTGATGCTCTGGTCGGCTTGCTCAGCGACCGCGTGAAGGTCGAGGTCTGTGTGGATGTGGTGATCAGCGCAGACCACCTGGCCGGCGACAACGACTGGACGCCGGAGTCCAAGCGCCTCGGCCCCATCGGCAGTGAGATCGCGAGGGATCTGTGCGCCTCGCCGGATGCGCGGTGGCGGCGGCTGATCACCGATCCGATCTCGGGTGAGCTCGTGGCGATGGACACCAGTGCCTATCGGATACCGCGGCACCTGCGCGAAGCGATCAAGGCGCGGGACGTCTCGTGCCGGTTCCCGGGGTGTCATTCACGTGCCGAGTTCTTCGACTGCGACCACATCGTCCCCCATCCGGAGGGTGAGACCTGTTCTGCGAATCTCGCTGGACTGTGCCGCAGGCACCATCGGACCAAGACATTCTCGACATGGAAGGTCGAGCGGGATCCGCTCGCGCCGCGGCATGAACTCGTGTGGACGACTCCGCTCGGGCGCCGCTATCGCACCGCGAGCCATCGCTACGCGCGCAACGAATGATTGCTAGCGGCGTCGCGGGATGGTCAGCCGGGATGAAGTGGATGCAGCGTTGCCAGCCGTCGGCTGAACAGTGGTCGTGACCTTGACCTTGAGCGCGCCACTGCGTAGTTGTTTGCGTGCCTTCTTCGTCAGGGTGCAGGCGAGACTGTAGGTGCCAGCTGCGGCGGCTTGCTTCGAGACAGTGCAGACCGTGCGCTTCTTGCTGCCCTTGCCCGTGGTGATCTTCTGAGTGATCCTGCCGTTGCCGTTCACCGTTGCCTTGCTCTTGACTGTGGCCTTCTTCTTCGTGACCTTGGCCTTCACGCCCGTGACGTCGATCTCCAGGCTCGCCGTGCTGAAGCTCGTCACGCCGGAGGTGGACGTGCCCCGGTCGTTGGTGACGCGGATGCGGGTCTCGTAGCGCGCCTCCGGGATGAGGTCGCCCGCTGTCGCGCTCACCTGCCGGCCGCCGAACGGCTCGACGGCGCGGCCGGTTCCCACGCTTCGCCAATCCCCGGTTCCTTCCCTGCGGATCTCGATCGCGTAGTCGGTGCCAAGTCCCGGGGACGCCATCGTCGCCGACAGTGCGGCGCTGTTCGGCGTGATGGAACCCACCTCCGGGCTGCTGGGTATCTGCGGATAGAGCGACTGCTCCATCGCCCCCGCGTCATTGGCCGCTGCGATCGGCCGAGGTCGTCCGTAGTAGTCGTGATCGGTGCAGCCGGCGTCCGAACACCCGACATCGATGGCGGGGGAGCCCACGGGCAGCACCCAGTTGCCGAGGTAGGAGTCGTCCGGGCTCGTCGGATCGAACACGACAGGGAGGTCGGCCAGGTTGTGGCCGAGCGGCGTGATGGTGCCGCCGGACACCTCCCGGTGGCCGCCGCCGAGCGGACCCCCGGACGCCACGGGGATCCAGGAGTAGTCGTAGTCGATGGACACGGTGGCGCACCCGCCACCACCTGCATCGGCCAACAGGTTGGCGTAGGCGCCCCAGCCCAGGGTGTTCCGGATGGAGAGGGCGCATCCTGTGCCGGACGCGAGAAAGTTGTCGTCAGCTGAGATCGCGGTCGCATTCCGGGAGTAGATGGAGCTGCTGCTGATGGTCCCGCTCATGTTGACAGCGGTGCCGAAGCTGCCCGGTCCGGTCTGCTGGACAACACTGTTGCGCACGGTGGCCCCGTGGCCCACCAGCGCCACGGCGTCGCCGGAGTTGGTGATCAGAACCCGGTCGTAGGTTTGACCGGTCTTGGTCGAGTCGCCCGCGCCGATGAGCACGCCGCCCCCGTTGGCCGTTCCCGAAACGGCCAGGCGTTCGAAGTGCGTGTTGTCCCCTCGGATGAGCAGTTTGTGGGCGGAGTCCGCCAGGCCGCCGGAGGCCTGATCCCTGAAGATGACGTACGCGATGAAGTCCCCTGGTGCCAGGACACCTTCCGGGCCGCGGATGGTGAGGTCGTCGGCGAAGATCTCAAGCTGCTGATCCAGGTAGTACTCATCGGCCGTGAGTTGCACGATGTCGCCGTCGCCGGCGTAGGTGACGGCGTCGAACAAGGAGCACGGGTCGGCCTGGGTGCAGGGTGCTCCAGAACCGTCCGCAACCGTGTGGGAGGCGTAGCGGATCGACGCTGCTGCGCTCGGCGTGGTGGCGATCAGGCCCACGGTCAGCGCACCCGCTGTGGTCAGTGCTGCGATCGTTGCGCGCATGTGGCCCTCCATTCGTCCCCGTCATCCGGTGACACGCGTTCAGCGTGTCAGTTTCACCTTCGCACTGCGGTAATTCTGCTGGCCGTGCTGCGCTGGAAGGTGCACGCGGTACGTGCCTGCCTTGAGGTTCACCGTGACCACGTCCTTGGTGCCCTTGGTGCGTGTGGTCTTCACGGACTTCCATCCGGAATCCTTCTTGCGCTTCACGACCACCTTGTAGTTGGCGGACTTTCGGTCCGGGTTCACGTTGACCTTCAGTTTCGACGCGCCGGAGACCGCAACGGCGTCAATGGCCGCGAATGTGAGCGGGTACGTCCCCCAGGTCTGCCCGGCCTTGGCGTCCGGGTAGCTGAACTCGCCGTACGGCCACAGTCCCCACTGCACGCAGTCCGGGTTCTCGATGTACTTCAGGCCTTTGAGTTTGAACTGCAGGCCGCATCCGGTCTGGGTCGGCGGGGTCTTCATGGTGACCGTGCCCAGTGCCGGGGACGCGTTCGCAGCTGTCGGCTTCGGCAACAGCGCGGATCCGCCCGTTTCGTAGAACTCCGCCTTGCTCGGGTCGAAGTTGCCCGTGTCCCAGTCCACCTTCGGGAAGACGTACCAACTCGGGACCTTGCCGATGGGTGCCTTGGCCTCGTGTGTCGTCTGTCGCTGAGCGCAGTTCGGGGTCTGCGCGGTGCCGGCGAAGCGATCGGCGGTGAACTCCAGGAGTGCGCCGGCAGCGATCTGTGGCTTGGCGTCACCGCTGGCGGACACGTCGTTGGCGAACGGGAAGTTCAGGACGTTGAGGTGGTTGGCTGCCTGCGAGGCCGTGGGCTTGGTGGCCGTCGCAGGGTTGGCCACGCCGGTGGCCACCGGTGTCCAGAACGCTCGCATGTTCGCCCCGCCGGCACAGAAGCTCTCCTGCATGGCGGCGTTGACCTGGGAGATGACGATGTCGTCACCGGTGCCCGAGATGAGGGTCAGCGGCAGGTCCTTGGGGTAGGAGTTCGGGTTGCCCTGCGTGATGCTGGGTGTCATGGCGCCCAGCAGTCGTCCCCACTTCAGGTAGGCCGCTTGGTACTTGGGATCTGTCGGATCCTGCATGAACGGCGTACCGGGTTGGCCGGGCGGGTAGAACTTGTTGGTGGCGATCAGCGCCTGGGTCGTGCACAACTCGGTGAGATCAGCGAAGTTCTGCATACCTGTCGGGGTCAGCACGTTGTTCTGCATTGCGAACTGGGGCATGTATCCCAGGTAGGTCTGGATGACCTCGGGACCGAGCACCCAGTTCACCTGGCCGTCCCACTGCGAGTTGACGATCTGGTTCACGTCGGTCGCCGGGGCGATCGCGGTCACGCCCTTGAGCTTCAACCCGGTCTCGGGTTCGAGTTTGTCCGCCTCGATACCGGCCCACATCGCCGCGTGCCCGCCCTGGCTGTGGCCTGCAGCGACGAAGTCCTTACCCGTGGTCACGCCGGGCCAGCCCTGCTTGGCCGGTGTCTGCAGGGCCTTGACCGCGTAGAAGAGGTCACGTGCCTCCTGCGGACCGAGGATGTAGGTCTTCTGCTGACCCGTGCGGCCGTTCACGGCAATCCCGAGGTAGTCGGGCATCACAACGACGTAGCCCTTCTCGAGCATCTGGTTGAGGTAGAAGCTCACGTCGAAGAGGTTGATGTCCATCCCGCCGGGCCCCATCGTGCCGTCGCCCATGGGGATCGGCGCAGTGCCACGGCTGATGGAGCACTGGTTGGCCTGGCCGATGGTCGGGTGCGCCCAGGCCACGACCGGAGCGTCCGCCGCGACATTGTCGGGGATCATCACAAGGGCGGTGGCCGCCACCGTTCCGTTCGCGACGGTGCCGCCACCGTCGGAGTCCGGCACCCATCGCTTGTCCGTGTACATCACGCGGTACTGCTTGCCGGGGATCTTGCAGTCCGCCCGGGGGATCGCCGGGTCTGTGACGCAGGTGGGGGGTCCCGCCGCGGGGGTGCCGATCTGCGGCACGATCAGATCGTCGGTGGGCTTCAAGGGGTTCTTGATCGGCAGCTTGGGGTAGGTCATCGGAAACTCTTGCGACTTCACGATGACGCCCGGCTCCGACGGCAGTTCGAGGGGAACGTTGTACAGGGCGTCGCCGGCGTCGGAGAAGACCAGGTCTTGCGCGGCGGTGGCGTCGGCGGTCCCCAGGATGGACACCCGGAAGGTACTGGTGCCCGCGTTCGGCACGTTGAGTTGCAGGTCAGCTGCGCCCTGCGCGTCGGTGACCCCGGAGCCGCCCGGCAGATCCTGCCAGTCGCCGCCGACCTTCTGCTGGATCGCAATGGCTGCCTCGGTGGCCGGTGTCAGTTGGGCGGTGACCTTGTAGGACTTGTCGACCTCCAGTGGAGTGGTCGACGGCCAGGTCGCGCTGACTGTGGTCGGGTTCGGCGGTGGCGGCGGAACGGGGCCCGGTGTCGGGGCGGCCTCCACCGTCACGGACACGGCCTTCGAGGTGGTCTTCCCGGCTTTTGCGCGCACCTTGAAGATGCCGCTGTCACCGGGGCGCCAGGTCGTTTTGGCGTGGCCCTTGCGGGAGGTCTTCGCAGTGCTGATCTTCGACCACCCGCCCGAGGCGCCGCGCCGCTGGAACTGCAGCTTTTCGGCCTTGGCGGGGCTCACCGCGGCATGCAGGACGACCTTGCCACCCTGTTCGACATCGGTGTCTGCGGTACTGACGAGGACGGCTCGCTTGGTCTTCTTCTTGTTCGCGGCCGCGAAGTGTTCGGCGATGGAGGTCAATGCCGACGTCGTGGATGGCGTTTCGGCTGGGGTGTTCGCCGTCGCCGGTGTGGTGAGCCCAGATACTGCCAGCCCCGCCACTGCTGCCATCACGAACGTCGTTCTGCGGGCCACGTCGCCTCCTCGTGCTGTGTGCAGCAGACGGTAGGTGGTGGACGGTCCGTGATGCCCGGTGGTGGTGCGGTGGGGGCTTACATCACCCGTCAGAGGGATACGCAGCGTGATCGAGGCCGGCCCGGGCAGCGAGCCCGACCCGCAAAGCGCCGGCTGCTTCCTGCAGAGCCGACTTGCCCGCCTGACCTACGCCGGTGGCGTTGATGATCCCGTGGATCAGTCCGCTGTGGCGCCGCAACGTCGTGGGCACCCCGGCCTCCTTGAGCCGGCGTGCGTACGCCTCGCCCTCATCGCGCAACGGGTCGAAGCCGGCGACTGCAACGTAGGCGGGCGGTAGACCGGTGAGGTCCTCGGACAGCAGCGGCGACACCCTCGGGTCCAGGGCTTCGGCGGGATCGGTCAGGTAGCGCTCTTTGTACCAGTCCATCTGCGCCTCGGTGAGGAAGAAGCCTGTCGGAAAAAGCCGGTAGGAGTTGTGTTTGGTCGACAGGTCGGTCACCGGGAAGAACAGCAACTGGAAGGCTGGTGCCGGACCGGCTTCAGCGGTGGTGATCTGCGAGACGACCGCCGCGAGGTTGCCGCCGGCGCTCTCACCGCCCACCCCGATCGCGGCGGGATCCACGCCGAGCGACAAGGCCTGCGCGACGGCCCACCGGAAGGCGGCGACAGCGTCCTCGACGGCGGCGGGGAAGGGGTTCTCGGGCGCGAGGCGGTAGTCGACCGACAGGATCGTAATGCCGGCGTTCACGGCGAGGAAGCGGCACGCCGAGTCTGAGACCTCCACGTCGCCGAGCACCCAGCCACCGCCGTGGAAGTAGACCAGCAGCGCTGAGGGCTCGTCGATGCCTGCAGGGCGGTACAGGCGTGCAGGAAGCGGACCCGCCGGGCCGGGGATGGTGAGGTCCCGCACCTCGTCGACCGGCAGGGCGTCGCCGAAGACCCACGCCTCGGCGGTCAGCTCCTCACGACCCTGGTCGAGGGGTTTGGTCTCGAAAGTCTCGCCGGCCGTCAGGTTCAACAGCCGTAGAGCCATCTGGACCTCGGTGTTCAACTGCTGGCCATCGATGCGAATCGGCTTGCCGCCGATGGCGCGCTGCACGCCGGTGGGCAGGGCTCCGAGAACATGCAGGACGCGGCGGGCGATGCGTTCTTGTGCCGGGCGTTTGGTCTCCACCGTCCGACCCTACTGCTGTTCCGCGGGTTCGAAAGTGAGTACAGATGACAGTGGGTACCAGGGTTGCAGTACTCGGGTACCATGGTGTCGTGGCGATGACGATCAAGAACGAGCGCGTGCTGGAGAAGATCCGCGACCTCGCGGGCGCACTGGAGACTGATCAGGTCAGTGCGGTGGAACAGGCAGTGGATGCCCTGTCGCAGCAGGTGTCCGGGTCGCACGCGGAGCGACGGCTGGTGGAGGCTCTTGAATTGGCGTCTGTGATCCGGAAGACCCTGCCGGAGGGCTGGGACGCCGAGGACCTCTATGACGAAGCCGGACTGCCCCGGTGATCGTCGACACTTCGGCGCTGGTGGCCGTCCTCAAAGGGGAGCAGCACGCCGAGGCTTTGGCTCGGACGATCCTCGTCGAAGACTCACGCATGTCGGCGGGCAGCTACACAGAGTTGATGTGTGTCATGGCTCGTTCACGCGAGCCTGCCGCGAGCCGCCGGGTCGACCAGTTCCTCGCCGCCCTGGGCATCGAGGTGCTGCCCGTATCTGTGGCACAAGCCCGACTGGCGGGCGAGGCCTACCGGGTCTATGGCCGCGGAACGGGTCATCCTGCCGCCCTCAACTACGGAGACACATTTGCGTACGCCCTCGCGATCGATCTGGATGAGCCGCTGTTGTTCGTGGGCACGGACTTCGCGCAAACCGACGTTCGCGTGGCGCAGGTCCTATGAGGCCGTGGACGCCACGTAGTCGCAGGTCCTGCTCTTCGCCGGGATCTTGCCGGTGAGCACGAACCTGTCGATCGGGGCGTTCACGCACTTCGATGACGTCGCGCCCCAGATGACGTGCTGGGTGCTGCGGTAGCGGATCATCGGCCGGTCGAACGCCTTCTGCATGCGCTTGGCCCACGCCATCGGGGTCGAACCGTCGTTCGTGGCGTTGGCGAGCAGCACCGGAACCTTCGCGAGCTTCGCGCGCTGCGTGGCGGTCTTCACCAGCGGCACCGGATCAGGGGTCAGTTTGTCCAGCCCCGAGCAGCCCATGGCGTACATGAGCGTCAGGCTGCCGCCGGCGATCGGCCCGCGCTTGGCGTTGGCGGCGGCGAGGTCGGCCTGCTGTTTCGCCGTGAGTCGCTGCGCGTAGTCCAGACAGTTCACCATCGAGAAGCCGGCGCCCTCGTTGCTGTTGGGCCGCGCCTTGGCGCGGACGAGGAACGCTCGGGAGGAATCACCCTGCTCGCCCTGAAGGCGGGCGGCTGCGACGGCATCGGCGTACTGGGGCAGTGCCGGCCAGGCGTTCTGGAACGGCACCAGGTCACCGACGAGGTCGATCCAATCCCACCGGCTGAAGGTGGTGCCATCGGGCAGGGCGATCGGGTCGGCGGTCAGGGATGCCGCGGTCTGCACTGCGGTGCGGTAGACGGGCCGGTCCTGCTTCTTGATGAAGGCCAGAGCGCTGTCCTGGCTCAGCCCACCCACGCGAGGCAGCGTCCGGAACCCGTTGCTCGGGTCGATGCTGCCGTCCATGACCATGGCGCGCACGCGCTTGGGGTATGCCAAGGCGTAGACGTAGCCGATGCGGGTGCCGTAGCTGGTTCCCCAGAACGTGAGCTTCCTGTCGCCGACGGCCGCGCGGATACGGTCCAGGTCCTTGACGACGTTGTTCGTGCTCATCACCTCAGCGATGCGCTGGTTCTCGCGCAAGCATGCCCGGTTCGCATCCGCGAGAACGGTCGCGGACTTCTTCTGGACCGAACGCCAGTTGGGCAAGGGGTTGAGGGCCGGCCGCACGGGCCACGGCTGACCGCAGTCCTCCAGGGCGGGGATCGACGCGCCGATGCCGCGCGGGTCGAAGGCCACGAAGTCGAATCGTTCTCGGATGGACGGTGAAACGCGCTCGACGAAGGAGTCCACGAACTCCGTGCTCGGACCGCCCGGTCCGCCGGCGTCCCACAGCAGCGAACCGATCTTGTCGCTGGCCGAACCGGTGGCAGGGATCCGGGCCAGGGCCACCTTGACGGTGGGGCCGTCGGGCTTGGCGTAGTCGCGGGGCACCGTCAGCCAGGCGCACTCCTTGGTGGGCGCGACCTCGGAGGGGCAGGGCTGCCATGTCAGCTCCGCCGCGGACGTGTCGGAGGCCGTGGCCGGCGCCGCCAGCGCCGATGTTGCCAAGGCCGTGATCAGAGGTACCGCGATTCGCCGATGCATGGCGCGCCTCCCTGCGCATTCTCGAGGTATGTCGGCAGTATCGGCCTGTGCGGCCCCGGAACTGAGATCTTCGGAGGGTTCCGGCGGTGTATCCCGACGATTACGCTCGTTCGTGTGAGTAGACGTGTTGCTGCTGTCGTCCTCGGGGTGATCGCGGCCCTGCTGACGCCGACCTCGGCCTCCGCAGATGCAGCGTTACCCGGGTGGGGGCTCGACCGCATCGACCAGCGCGCGCTGCCGCTTGATGGCGCGTATGCGCCGCCCGCGGACGGGACCGGAGTCACCGTGTATCTGGTCGACACAGGACTCGACGTCAGCAACAGCGAGTTCGAAGGCCGCGCATCACTGGGCATCGATCTGACCGGTACGGGTGTCACTGACTGTGCGGACGAACAAGGCGTCGGCCACGGGACCTTCGTCGCGGGCATCGCCGGTGGGGCCACGACGGGAGTGGCACCGAAGGCCGCGCTTGTCGAGGTGCAGGCACTCGGGTGCACCGAGGGTGGATCGACGATGACCGTCGCCGAGCAGCGCCGAGCTGTTGTGAAGGCCGCGCGGTGGATCCGGCTCAATGCAGTGCGTCCCGCGGTCGTCAACATGTCGTTGGCCTTCCCGGGATCGGCCCGTGTGGACCGGGCAGTGCAGCGGCTCGTGGCCAGTGGTGTGCCGGTCGTGGCCGCTGCCGGGAATCAAGGGGCAGACGCGTGCAGCAAGTCCCCTGCGCGCGTGCCGTCGGTGATCACGGTGGGTGCCAGCACGCAGAAGGATCGCCCGTGGTCGGGATCGAACCGTGGCCGGTGTGTGGATCTCTGGGCGCCGGGCAAAGGCATTACCTCCGTCGCCTTCGAAGGCGGGGTCTTCCGGTACGTGGGCGTGGGGGCCACCTCGTGGGCGACCCCGTTCGTGACGGGCGCCGCGGCGTTGTACCTGCAGACCCACCCTGGGGCCGACGCTGCGGAGGTGCACCGGGCACTGCGTCGTTCCGCGACGAAGGGCGCGCTTGAGGGCCTTTCTGCCGGCTCGCCGAACCGTCTACTGTTCGTGTCATGAGCCGTGTTTTCGCGATGCCTTTCGGGTCCGTCTACCCCCTGTACGTGAAGAAGGCGGAGAAGAAAGGGCGCACCAAGGCCGAAGTCGACGAAGTCATCGAGTGGCTCACCGGGTTCGATGACGCGCAGTTGCAGAAGCACATCGATGACGGGACGACGTTCGAGGAGTTCTTCGACGATGCCACGCTCAATCCGAACGCTGCGCTGATCACCGGTGTGGTGTGCGGGGTCCGGGTCGAGAACGTTGAGGACCCCCTGATGCAGAAGATCCGGTACCTCGACAAGTTGGTCGACGAATTGGCCAGGGGCAAGGCGATGGAGAAGGTGCTGCGGGGCTGACAACTACCTGATCTGGCGGATCCTTCCCTCCTCGCCCCAGGTGCGGTCGGCCGTGAGCACCTCGTCGTCGGCCCGATGCGCCAGGGCCAGACAGAGTCGGTCGCCCAATGAGAGCCCTTCACCCTTGCGCCATCGACGCGCCGCCCACTCCGCGTCATCAGCGTCGACGGATTCCAGTGTGATGCCGTAGGACAGGAGCAACGCCCGGCTCAGATCCCAGTCGCCGCCCGCGGCCAGTACCTTCTGCGCGACCTCGCTCCAATTGGCGGTGCTGCACAGTCCGCCGCCCTCCAGGGCCGACTCCACAGTGTCCGCGCCAGCTTCGCCCCCGAGGTAGGCCAACAGCGCCGAGGCGTCGAACACCGTCATGCGCGGTCCTCCGCTGCGGCCGCAGCGCGTCGATCGGAGAGCAGGCTGTCCACCAGATCCTTGCCTTCGAGTCCCTCGCGCACAAGGTCACGCAACTGTTCACGGGTCAGCAGAAGCAGACCGTGCGGCGTCTCCACCAGCACTATCGGACGCCCCTCGTGAAGGCCGGCGCGCTCCCGAAGTTCGGCGGGGACGACAAGCCGCCCTCGATCGCCCATCGATGCCGAGTATGTTCCACTCATGACGCAAACGTACCACTTGTACTGTAGAAGTGGTACGGCTTCGCCGCGGCTTACGTGGCAGTGGTGGACAAACCGGCGCTTCCTACACTGGAAACGGAGGATTCCCATGCCGAGCCGTGTCGTCGATGCGAAGTGTCCGTTGCGTGACGATCAGCCCTGCACGCTGTGCCACCCGGATGCCAAGAGGGGTCCGCAGGACTGCCCGACCGTCGCCTTGGTCATGGCCGATGAGAGCCTGCGCGAGCAACTTGGCGAATGGCGCGCTGAGCGCCGGTCAGCCTCGTAGCGCCGACAACACCTCGCCGGCCGCGCGGTCACCTGATTCCAGAGCGCCTTCCACGTAGCCGCTCCATTCGGTGGCGGTCTCCGTGCCCGCCCAGTGGACCGCGCCGAAAGGCTTGCGCATCAGGTGGCCGACAGTGGTCAGGACGCCGGGTGGCATGACCGCGCCGTAGCACCCCTTCGACCACTGTTCGGCGGTCCAGTCCTTGTCCACGTACTCCAGCGGCTCGGCTGCCTGCGGCCCGAGGTGGCGGACCAGCGTGCGGACCGCGATCTCGCGCCGCGCTTCAGGCCCGTCATCAGCGACGCTGCGCCCCTCGACCGACTCGAAGAAGCCTGCGATGAGTCCGACGTCAGATCCCGGAGGGGTGGCGTCGAATGCCGGCGTGAAGGCCGAGGTGTCATCCATGACGAAACCGTTGTGGTTGCTGTCGCGCCAGAAGGGCCGGTCGTAGGCCAGCCACGCCTTGATCGTCGAGCCCATCGTCTGCTTCTCCAGCAGGCGGCGGCGGTCCTGGGAAAGGCCCGGCTCCCAGGCGATCTGGGCGGCTAGCGGGGGAGGTGTGGCCATGATGAGCCGACGCGTTGTGATGGCGTCGCCGGAGCCGGTGGTGACGCTGAGAGTGTCGGCATCCTGTTCGACCGCGACCACCGGTGCTTCGAGCCGCAGGTTGTCGCCGAGCCCATCGGCCAGGTGCTGTGCGGCCGCGTGCAGGCCGCCGTCGAACAGGAAGTTCTGCGCGCCACCTGGTCCGCCGGCCAGCACGACGAGCAGCCCGCCGGCGGCCTTGCAGTAGAAGGCGAAGAACAGGAACGACAGTTCTCTGGCTTCCGTGCAGAAGACCGCTTCGCACACCATGTTCATCAGGTCACGGATGTCGGCGCTCGAGGTGCGGCTCGCGACCCACGACGCCACGGTTTGGCCGTCGAGTTCCTCAGACTTCGGGTGGTTCCACGGAGCGCTGGTGTCGAGGCGCTTCATCGCGCGCTCGAGTTCCCAGTTGAGCTTGAGCAGTCGCAGGCGGTTCGGCGTGCCTAAGGCCTTGTCGAAGTCCTCGCCGGGTGCCCGGTCGAATCGGCCACGGAACGCCAGAGTGCACTCGCCCTCGAGCCAGGTGGGGTAGCGGACCATCCCCAGGTCGCGGGTCAGTGCATCGAGGCGGCGTTGTGTCGGTGCCAGCCACATGCCGCCGAGGTCAATGGTGTGCCCCGCGATCTCACCCGGGCAGATCCGGCCGCCCGCGCGATCCCGGGCCTCGAGGAC
>WBZT01001069.1_pt1 | contig 20816 bp, 16 predicted proteins | sample 5204241 | NCBI WGS metagenome assembly WBZT01 (sample SAMN12344358, study PRJNA552823) | activated sludge metagenome | biome: Activated sludge suspended growth; feature: Nitrification reactor; material: Wastewater; isolation source: activated sludge from nitrification reactor of wastewater...
ACCAATGAACGTATCGGTGGTATGACCGCTAACGGGGCGGAGTTCGCGGCGTACTTCTTCAATACGCCCGAAGTAATCCCGCTGGATGCGGAGCGGTTTTTTCAAGCAGTCCTTTTGATCCACCGGCTCCAGCGTCGACCAATCTATAAAGAGATCAAGCGCATTATCCAGACCCTCATCATGGAATTGCGTCACCGCTTCACAGAGATTGGACGAAACCAAGGGCGTCTCCGTCTTTTTCAACTCCTCGATCCATCGATCAAGCGTGTCGTTCTCGATAGCGCCAATCAATTGTTCGATACCACGTTTTAGCGTGAGGGTTACTTGCCGTACAAAGGGCAAACTTTTTTCGTCGAAGTGAATAGTTCCTTGTGTGTCCAACGCGTGAATGGGGCACGAAACTTTCAGGATGAAACTGCCGGTTTCCGTTTGACCGAACCTGGTTTTTTCGATCAGTTGGAGTGCTTCCGTCAATGCGAGACGCGGATGATGCAGGCGCGGACGCAAAACGGTACAGGCGGCGGCTTTGAGAAGTTGTTCCGCGCCGGTCACGAGCAGGGCGGCAAAACCTAAAGGCAACGATCCATTGCCATCTTGTTCGGTGTAAATGCGAAAGCGCAAGGCGTCATCACGAACGGTCTGAACTTGGTTCAACAGCGATGGAGGTCGTTCACCGATCATCTCGCCGAGTTTTTCGAGCACTCGATAGGCCGATTCGGCATAATCTGCTACGGTCGTATCCATCGGAAACACCAGTTGCCGACGTGGAAAATGAGGGTTTTGCAACACGTAGAGCCGGTCGGCGATGCCTTCCTCACGCAGCACCCAGCCGCGCGCTTTCAAGAAATCGCGCAGATCGATTGGCGAAACCCAGTTAGCCGGATTCATGCCACTTGCTCTCGGTAGCGTGGAACCTTGTTGCGGGACAATCGCGCCATGAGGGCCTGCAAACCTTCTGGATCGAAACGTTGCGTCCTCGGCAGATAGACCGTTTGCGCGGTTTTATTATCCGAAGGTTCCGCACCCCGAAGGCTGACCCAGTAGGCGCATCGACGCAGAGTCAGTGCATCCTCGGCGTGGTGAAGCCACTGGTCCGGGTCATCAGGCAGAAACAGCACCACTAAAATTCGTGGGGTTCCAAGGGCTTCGTTGCGAAGGTCGTCGTAGCGCTGAATGCCTTGCAACGAGTAGGACCAGTGTTCGCCACCGGCCGCAGGCGATTTGACTGTGGCTTTCAATTGGATTTTAAGATCGACTTCTTCCAAGTAGCCACCCCCTGGAAAGGGTCCCCAACCGGTCAATTCGGCGTCAATTCCGGCGTTGTCATCGTGCCGCGATCCGACTTTGCAACCAACCCCAGCTTTTGCCGCGACGGCGTGAAGATAGGCGTAACTGAGTTCGGCTTCGATGTCGTTGGGAGAAAGCGGTTTCATCTCTATTCCTGAATATCCAATGGCTTGGATCAGTTCCATGGCATAGATATAACAAATTGATTCTAATTAAAAAATTGAATTAACCTCACGAATTCAGTATAGCGTATCGCGCCCTCGCTGGCGGCCCGAGAAGCGTCTTGAGTGCGTGGCGCACTCACCGGAAAACGGCTCCTTTATCGCCCGCTTCCCGGAGTAAGATGTGAACTGTTTTTGGAACATCGTCCACCCGGCTGTTGCTGGGCCGCTCGGTGGCGGGAATGCTGCCGAACCTTGATCCCGCTGGCGCCAACACCCTGTTTTGGAAGCTCGCTTTGACAAGCACCCTGTTTCTGGCGAGGCAGGCTGGAATGGCAACAGCGGCCACAGCGCCAGACTTTGATTTCCTCTTCCTCGGAACGGTGTTTTGGGCAGTGCTGAGGCATACACATCGGGATAAACTCGTCAGGTCGAAAGGGCCGATCGCCATGCGTCAATCCGATGATTGAACGAAAGGCGGCACATCCACCAGAATTCTACTGCAGGTCGCGTCCGATCGATCCTGAAAAAAGTTGCTCCACCCATTTTATTTCCATCGTTCACGGACCCACCAACCACCATGTGGACTTCCTCAATCCAACGCCGCAAACCGTCCCGCCTCGGTCCGCGCAAGCGGCTGCTTCGCGACCTGCTGCTGCTGCTCGTTCTGACCATCGGGAGTGTGCTGGTCGCCGTGTTCTTTGCCGGCGAATCGCTGCGCGACAAGCTGGCCCAGGAACAATTGCAGGCACTGGCCCAGAAAACCAGCAACGACCTGACCGGCTTTCTGCAAATCCCGGAAAACAGCCTACGCATGGCTCAGGGCTGGGGTGCAGCGGGTGCCCTGAATCTGGACGACGCGCCAGCCTTGGTCGGCCGCTTCATTCCGGTCCTGGAAAATTTGCCTCGGATATCCGCCCTGGTGCTGGGCGATTCGGACGGACGGTCTTTCTACCTGGCCCGGAAGGACAAGGTGTGGCTCTCCCGCAGTGTGGACGCCCAGGGAAACGCGGTCTGGCGGCGCTGGAGCGGTCCCGGCGTGCAAATCGAGGAACGCCGGGGACAGGAAGACTACGATCCGCGCTCCCGAGCCTGGTTCAAGGGCGCTCTGGCGATGACGGATGCCAGTGGCGTCTTCTGGACCCACCCCTATCTGTTTTTCACCGAACGCACGTCCGGCATCACCGGTGCCGTGCGCTTCCAACGTTCGGACGAACCCGGCCGCAATTACGTGTTGGGACTGGATTTACCGCTGGGTAACGTCCTCGGCGCACTGGCGGAGTTGAAAGTGAGTTTAGGCGGCGCGGCGTTCATCACCGAAGCCAATGGCGCCGTGCTGTTGCCGCCAGCCATGGATGAGAACACGAGTTCCGCCTTCCCGGTCACCTTGTCGCCCGAGCAGTTAGATGCCGAACCGGTATTCGCCGCGGCAAAGGCTTGGCTGGCAGCCGGCCGGCCGGCGCGGCAACCGCTGACCTACTCAAGCGGCAACGGCAACTGGTGGGCGTGGTTGCAACCGCTGGGCAATCCGGACAAGGGACTGTGGCTAGGCATCGCGGTGCCCGAACTGGATTTTCTCGGTGCCCTGCAAAGTGGCTGGACGCTGGTGCTCACGGTGGGAACGCTGGCGCTGGCCGCCGGTCTGCTCATGACCTTGCTGCTCACCCGCCACTACGGCCGCCAATTCAAGGCGCTGCCCTCCTTGACCGACCATCCGGCCGAATTCGAAGAAAAGGTACTGGCCCTGATCCGCTACGGCGAAAGCCCGAATCTGGAATTCAAATCCACGCTGCGCACCAATCTCAAGACCGGCAAGGCGGGCAAGGAAATCGAACTGGCCTGGCTCAAGAGTGTGGTGGGCTTTCTCAACACCGACGGCGGCGTGCTGCTGATCGGCGTCAACGACGGGGGTGAGGTGATCGGCATTGCGGCGGACCAGTTCGAGAATGACGACAAGTGCCTGCTACATTTCAAGAATCTGATCAACCAGCATATCGGCGCCGAGTTCAGCAAGTACCTCCATGCCGAAATCCGCCCCGTCGCCGGCAAGACGCTGGTGGCGGTGGTCTGCGAAAAAGCCAGGGAGCCGGCGTTTCTGATCGTCGGCGGCGGCAACGAGGAATTTCATGTCCGCAGCGGGCCATCGAGCATCAAGCTCACGCCTCGGCAGATGTTGCAGTATCTCAGCGTGCGCTGATATGGAGCGGAGTTCGAGTTGCGTTTCACTCCCGCATGGCCGTGACTCTATGTACGCAAGGCGATGCCAAAACCTTTCCCAATGCGGCCGGATCGTGCTCAAGCCGCGCGCAGGACGGCGATGACCTTCGGCGGTGATTTCCGCAGTCGCGGGCTATCGCGCATAGCCTCCCATTTTAGATGACGATGTGGAGTTCCACCGTCAAGCCTCTCAAGAGACGACTTAGAGCAGTCGCCGTACCGGAAATGATGAGTCGGTCGCCATTTTTTCGACAGTCAACACAGCATTGTGGAGCAGGCGATCGGCCTTGATTGGTCCCTCATATTCACACAGAGCAACATAAGCGAGATTGACGATACGGGTCAGCACGGATTCCGCGATCGATACGGGAATCGTGTTCTGTTGCCGGTTGAGCCAAGTGCGTAGGGCCGTTTGGATCGCCACGGGTTGGCGCAAGCTTCCTAGATTGTTAAGCATATAGAGGCGGATCTCATCACTTTTTTCCCGAGACAGGCCACGCATAAGCGTGTCCACGAGCAGCGAGCAAGTCCAGGTGGCGTCATGCTGGGAAACGCGGCTTGGTTGTGCCACCTTGACAGGAAGTTCGACATTTAGTTGAGGGGCATGAACGGGTGACGAGGATGAAAGATTGGTCAGAGTCTGAATCAGTGCTTGTAGTACCTTGCCACGTTGTACTTGCAACGCTGTGCTATCGCATAGCTCGTTGACAAATCGTGTCAAACCGAAAATCGGCTCATTGGAGTACTTTTCTTCCCAGATTTGCAGGGCGAGAAGCAGTCGTTCACCGTCAAGAAAAGGCATCAATCCCTGCTCAACGGCGATCCTTTTTTCTTCGAATCTTAGGGTTTCGAACTTCATACCAATTTCTCGGAAAGTATTTGCATGTCCAGTCGTCGAGATGGTGATATCGAACTGGAACTTGCGCTTAGCCCGCCTCCAGGGAATGGCAATTCGTCTTCATGGCTTGAGCGAATCCCGAACAACGATCGGGCGTGCGGGCTCGGTTGCGCCGCGCACACCTGAGATCGTGTGACAAACCCCTTCCTAAGCTCTTCATCGGCAGCGAAAATTATTCAAGATAACAAGCAACTCTAACGGTTTAAACCATCCGGGTTAAAAGCATGCAGTTGTTGAAACTCGGGATAGCCCATTTCGTTATGCTCGGTCAAATCGAGGCCGCGCTGCTCATGGATCGCGTTGGAACGGATACCCATTATGCGAGCGAGCAGCAGATAGGTGATCGAAGCGGTGCCGAATCCCCAGATGAAAGCGGTTGCGATACCAATAGCCTGGATCATGATGCGGTATGTATTGAACATGTCCCCGCTGTAAAACAGCCCGGCCGCCAGCGTCCCCCAAACACCGCAGAATGCGTGAACGGAAACAGCGTCCACCACGTCATCCAGGCGCATCCTCGTTAAGATGGCGGGCCCTATCGTCGCGATGATGCCAGCGACAGCGCCAGTGAGAACCGCGTAGGGGGGTTCCATCGTGGCGCAACCAGCGGTGATGGCCACCAAGCCACCGATGCTGGCGTTGACGGTCGCCGTCATCAAGATGGGCCGACCCAGGAACACGCTGAGCAGGGCGGCGCTGGTGGCGCTGGCGCAAGCGCTCAGATGGGTATTGATCAAGATTTTGCCAATGCTGACGTCGGCCGCGAGCGTGGAACCACCATTGAACCCAATCCAGCCGAACCAGAGAATGAACCCCCCCAATACGACCAGGCTCAGATTATGTCCAGGAACGGGGCGTAGTTCCCCGTTCGGGCCAAACCGTCCTAAACGCGGTCCTAGAACCATGATCCCGGCCAAGGCGCACCACCCGCCGATGGAATGCACGACGGTCGATCCGGCGAAATCGACGAAGCCCAATGCCTTGAGCCAGCCATCGCCACCACCGTAACCACCCCAGGCCCAACTACCGAAAATCGGGTAAATCAGCCCGGAGATGACACAAGCGCCGATGAGATAGGCACTGAAATGGACGCGTTCCGCCATTGCCCCGGAGACGATGGTCGTGGCGGTCGCGGCGAACATCATCTGAAACAGCATGAAAGTCCAATCCCAAGGGGGCGCGCTGGACAAGGCGAAATAGCTGGTGCCAAACCAACCGCTGGGATTGTTGCCGAACATGAGGCCGAAACCGACCAACCAGAAGAGAATGCCGCCCACGCAGACATCCATGTAGTTTTTCATCAACACGTTGACGGCGTTCTTGCTGCGCGCCATGCCGCCTTCGAGCAAGGCGAATCCCGCCTGCATGAAGAAAACCAATCCCGCGCTGATGGCTAACCAGATAGTATCGACGGCGGATTTGGAAGCGGTTGTATCGGCGGCCAGCGCCGGCGAACTGATCAAGGCGCAGACGAGCAGCCAGCGCCAACGGTGCGTGAGCCATAAGGACAGCACGGACGACCCCCTTGATAACAAGACGAATTCGTTGAAATTTCTAACAAACGGATTGGGTAATTACCGTTGCAATACGATGAATAGTTTTAGGAGAGGATATGCAAGCTTCAAACCAATGGGATTGTGGCCGTGCGATTGCGAAAGACCCAAAGCATGGGAGCAACACGCAAGAGATTAAAAAGTCAGCAAAAACTCAAGCATCCTTGGTAAGTTGCAATACGGAAAAAGTTATCTTGCCTTGTGTGGAAGGCATAGGACGCCCTGAACAGCAAAATAATTATTTTTTGTATGATTTATGGTTTATTAACGCCGCACCAGAAAAGAGCAAGGACTTTAGGCGAATGCTCTATTTTAGTGCTTTCGTCTCGAATATTAAGCAAAACCCTGCATCGTCATGATGCGAGGTTTTGCTTTTAATCATATAGGCGCGTGAAGATGTTCCGAGATTGTGACCCATAAGCCGATAAGCAGACAAAGGTCCGATTAGCGGTTGCCGCGCCCGTACACGTCCTCGAAGCGGACAATATCGTCCTCGCCCAGATAACTCCCCGATTGCACCTCGATGATTTCCAGCGGAATCTTGCCGGGGTTGGTCAAGCGGTGCTGGACCCCGACCGGAATGTAGGTGGATTGGTTCTCGGTCAGCAGGAACTCCTCACCGCCCCGGTGTACGCGGGCGGTGCCGCTGACCACCACCCAGTGCTCGGCGCGATGATGGTGCATCTGCGCGGAGATGCAGGCGCCGGGCCGAACCATGATGCGCTTGACCTGAAAACGGGCGTCCAGATCGATCGAGTCATAGCAGCCCCAGGGGCGATAGACCTTGCGATGCATGGAACCTTCCGGGCGGCGGCTGGCCTTGAGCTGGTCGACGATGGCCTTGACCTCCTGCACCCGATCCTTGCTCGCCACCAGCACCGCATCGGCGGTTTCGACCACCACCAGATGCTCGACACCCACAGTGGCGACCAACCGCGAAGCGGCATCAATGTAGGAATCGTGGGTATCGATACCGATGACATCGCCGCGCTCGATGTTACCGTCGGCGTCATGCTGGCCGACTTCCCAAAGCGCTGTCCAGGAGCCGACGTCGTTCCAACCCACCGCCAGCGGCATCACCACAGCATGGGCGGTTTTTTCCATCACCGCGTAGTCGATCGAATCCTTGGGGCAAGCGGCAAACGCTTCCAATCCCAGCCACAGAAAGTCCCGGTCGACCTGTTCGGTGGCCAGCGCCTGCTGGCAGGCGGCCAACATCGCCGGAGCGAAGCGCTCCAGTTCCGCCAGAAAGGCCGAGGCTCGAAACATGAACATGCCACTGTTCCAGTAGTAATGGCCGGATTCCAGGTAACTCCGGGCAGTGGCGGCATCGGGTTTTTCGACGAAACGCTCCACCACACCGATGCCAGAGTCGTCCAACGGCGCGCCGGCCTTGATGTAGCCGTAACCAGATTCTGGAGCAGTGGGGACAATCCCAAAGGTGATCAACCGGCCGGCCTCGGCGTGAGGCACGACCCGCCGCACGGCGGCTTGGAAACCGGCAATATCGGCGATGACGTGATCGGAAGGGAGTACCAGCAGGATCGGATCGTCGCCGACGGCCTGGGCGTGCAGGGCCGCGACCGCCACCGCCGGCGCGGTGTTGCGGCCGACCGGCTCCAGCACCACTGCCGCCAGCTGCACGCCAACCGCTCGCATCTGCTCCGCGACCATGAAACGGTGTTCCTGATTGCAGACCACCAGCGGTGCGGCGACATCGGCCAAACCAGCCAGCCGCAACGCGGTGTTTTGCAGCATGGTGTTCTGGTCCACCAGCGGCAGGAACTGCTTGGGATAGGCTTCACGCGACAACGGCCACAGCCGGGTACCGCTACCACCGGACAGGATGACGGGGACGATCATGCTTGTTCACCTCGACCGATGGCGTAATAGGCGAAACCTTGTTCGCGCAGGTAATCGGGATCGTACAGATTACGGCCGTCGAAGATCGCCGGCTGTTTGAGCTCCTGGCAGATGGCGGCGAAGTCCGGGCTGCGGAACAGAATCCACTCGGTCACGATGACCAGGGCATCGGCACCGGCCAGTGCCTCCATCGGCTGTTCGCACAGCCGGAAATCGGGTCGTTCGCCATAGATACGCCGAGCTTCGCCCATTGCCGCCGGATCGTAGGCGCGCACCGCGCAACCGGCATTCCACAGTGCTTCCAACAAGTTGCGGCTGGGCGCCTCGCGCATGTCGTCGGTGCCCGGCTTGAACGCCAGCCCCCAGACGGCGAAGGTTCGCCCGCGCAACTCGCCCCGGAAGTGGCGGCGAATCTTGTTGAACAGCACCTGCTTCTGCCGCTCGTTGACCGCTTCCACCGCTTGCAGCAGGGTGGCTTCGTAACCCGCCGCGCGAGCGGTGTACTCTAATGCCTTGACGTCTTTGGGAAAGCAGGAACCGCCGTATCCCGCGCCCGGATAGATGAAGTGGTAGCCGATGCGAGGGTCGGCGCCGATGCCTACCCGTACTTTCTCAATATCGGCATTGAGCCGCTCGGCCAGGTTGGCGATCTCGTTCATGAAGCTGATCTTGGTGGCGAGCATGGCGTTAGCGGCGTATTTGCTCAGCTCGGCCGAGCGCACGTCCATCTCGATCAGTCGGTCGCGGTTGCGGTTGAACGGCGCGTACAGGTTGCGCAACTGCACGGCGGCACGATGATCGTCGCTACCGACGATGATGCGGTCAGGACGCATGAAATCCTGGATCGCCGCACCTTCCTTGAGGAATTCCGGGTTGGAAACCACCGAGAATTGGATATCCCGGCCACGTTCGGCGAGCACTCCCGCGATGGTTGCGCGCACCACGTCGGCGGTGCCCACCGGCACGGTGGACTTGTTGACCACTACCCGGTACTCCTCCAGGTGCTGGCCGATCGAACGCGCCACGGCGCGCACATGCTGTAAGTCGGCGGATCCATCCTCGTCGGGCGGGGTGCCGACGGCGATGAACTGGAACAGGCCATGCGCGACCCCCTCGGCCAAGTCGGTGGTGAACCTCAGCCGGCCAGCGGCGCTGTTGCGCTGCACCACCTCGTCGAGGCCCGGTTCGTGGATGGGAATCTCGCCGCGTTGCAACATTTCGACCTTACGCGGGTCCACATCCACGCACAGCACGTTGTTACCCACCTCGGCAAAGCAGGCGCCAGTGACCAGCCCGACATAGCCGGAACCAAAAATCGTGATTTTCATGCGTGCGGCACTTTTTTCGTCAGTTGAAGAACGCGGGTGATTGAAGTCGACGACGACCGGATCATACCAAAAGCCTAAAACAATATTGAGACTGTAGCATAGCAATCAGGACCGCTTGGTTTTGCTAGAATCGCCGGCCATGGACATTTCCTGGATACTTGACGACCTCAACGAACCTCAACGCGCGGCGGTCACGGCGTCGCCGGGACCCTTGCGAGTGCTAGCTGGGGCTGGCAGCGGCAAAACTCGGGTGCTGACCCGGCGCATCGCCTGGCTGCTGGCGGTGGAAAACGCCTCGCCCTGGTCGATCCTGGCGGTGACCTTCACCAACAAGGCTGCTGCCGAGATGCGTGGCCGGGTCGAGGAGCGCATGGATCAAGCGATTGGCGGGCTTTGGATCGGCACCTTTCACGGTATCGCCCACCGCCTGCTGCGCCAGCACTGGCAGGAAGCCAGGCTGGCGCGCGCCTTCCAGATCCTCGACAGCGACGATCAGACCCGGTTGATGAAGCGGGTGCTGCGCGGCCTGAACCTGGATGAGAAAAAATGGCCGCCGCCGCAGGCCGCCAGCTTCGTCAATCGCTGCAAGGACGAAGGTCAACGCCCGACCGATCTGGCCGGCGACGATCCGGTCCAGCGCCAGTACCAACGCATCTACACCGTCTATCAGCAGGAATGCGAACGCGGTGGGCTGGTGGATTTCGGTGAGCTGCTGCTGCGCGCTTACGAACTGTGGCGCGACAACCCGGAATTGCTGACCCATTATCGGGAGCGGTTCCAGCATGTACTGGTGGATGAGTTCCAGGACACCAACACCATCCAATACCAATGGGTGCGGTTGCTGAGCGGCGGCCGGGGCGACGTGTTCATCGTTGGCGATGATGACCAATGTGTCTACGGTTGGCGGGGATCGAAGGTCGAGAATATTCAACGCTTCGCCGATGACTTTCCCAGTGCCACCACCATCCGGCTGGAGCAGAACTACCGCTCCACGCACAATATTTTGAAGGCCGCCAACGCCCTGATCGCGCAAAACACCGCTCGGCTGGGCAAGAACCTGTGGACCACCGACGCCGACGGCGAACCGATCCAGCTCTACAATGCCCTCCATGAAGTAGATGAGGCGCGTTTCGTCGTCGGGCGCATCCGCCAATGGGTGGAGGCGGGCGGTCGCTACCGCGACGCGGCGATCTTGTACCGTTCCAACGCTCAGTCGCGACTGTTCGAGGAAACGCTGATCGGGATGGCGATGCCCTACCGCATCTACGGCGGGCTGCGCTTCTTCGAGCGAGCCGAAATCAAGGATGCCCTAGCCTATCTGCGGCTGGTCGCCAATCGCGACGACGATCCGTCCTTCGAACGGGTAGTCAATGTCCCGGCGCGCGGCATCGGCGGGCGCACCCTGGATCTGCTGCGCGAAACCGCGCGCGCCCAGGGCGATTCGCTGTGGCTAACCGCAGCGGGCTTGCTGACGGCGGGCGGGCTGAGCGGACGGGCCGCCAACGCCGTGCGCGGTTTCCTGCACTTGGTCGAGGCGCTGGATCGCGACAGCCGCGACCGGTCGCTACCCGGCCGGATGGAACATATCGTCACCCATAGCGGCTTGTTGACGATGTACGAGCAGGACAAAACCGACAAAGGCGAAATGCGGGCCGAGAACCTGGAAGAACTGATCAAGGCCAGCGCCGATTTCACCGCCAACACCGACCCGGTCGTGGTCGGCACCGATCCGACCGAGCCGGACTGGCTGAACGCCTTTCTGGCACACGCCGCCCTGGAATCCGGTCAGGGACAAGGCGCGGCCGGCGAGGACTGCGTGCAATTGATGACGCTACACATGGCCAAGGGCCTGGAATTCCCGCTGGTGTTCCTGGTGGGGATGGAAGAAGGTCTGTTCCCCCACAGCCGCTCGATCGCCGAAACGCGCCAGTTGGAGGAGGAACGGCGACTGGCCTATGTCGGGATCACCCGCGCCCGCCGCCAATTGTACGTGTCCCACGCCGAGCGACGCACCTGGTACGGCCGCGAAAACTATCCATCGCCCTCGCGCTTCGTCGATGAAATTCCCGAGGAACTGACCCGCGACGTGCGCGCCCGCGCCAAGCGGCCGGAAAAGAAGATCTCGCCGCCAACACCTCGGATCGATACCACTCCCACCGGTCTGCGACCCCAGCAACGGGTGCGTCACGCCCGTTTCGGCGACGGCGTGGTGCTCGAAGTCGAAGGTGCCGGCTACCACGCCCGGGCACGGATCGATTTTCCGGCATCGGGCGGCGCCAAATGGTTGGTGGTGGCCTACGCCAAACTGGAAACACTGTCATGAGTCCACTGGATTTCACCACGCCGGTTTCCCGCTCCATCTCGAACGCCGATCCCCAGTCCGGTCCCTCGTCCCGGCCGCGCGTCCCGCCGCATCGGCTGGACCTCAAGGAAGTGCTCGGCGAACTGGTGGCCGATGGGCTGTTGGCCAAGGCGGACGCCGATCGAGCCGGACTGGGCGCCCGACCGGAGGGTGGCGAGCTGCATCCACTGGTGGTGATCGCCAACAAGCAGTTGCATCAAATCCGGCCGCCGCATCGGGTGTTGAGCCTGGAGTTGCTGACCGAGTGGCTGGCCGGCAAGGCCGGACTCCCGTACCTGCGCATCGATCCCCTCAAACTGGACATCGCCGCCGTCGAGCGCCTGCTGCCATTCGTGTCCTACGAGTACGCCGCCCGCTACCAGATCCTGCCGGTCGCGGTGGACGCGACCCGAGTCGTGTTCGCCACCACCGAACCGTATCTGACCGAGTGGCAAGACATCCTTCGGCAAACTCTGCGCAAGGAGATCGAGCGGGTCATCGCCAGCCCGCTGGATATCAATCGCTATCAGATGGAGTTCTACGGTGTGTCGCGCTCGGTGCGGGGCGCGCTGCAAGGATCGCTGGAACCGGCTTCCGGCATCCTCAATTTCGAGCAGTTGCTGGAACTGGGCCGGCGCGGCGAGATGAGCGCCGACGAACGGCCGATCGTGCAAATCGTGGACTGGCTGTTGCAATACGCCTTCGCCCAGCGTGCCAGCGACATTCATCTGGAACCACGCCGCGAGCAAGGCCATATCCGCTTTCGCATCGACGGCGTGCTGAACGCGATCTATCAGTTGCCGCCGGTGGTGATGAGCGCGGTCACCAGCCGCATCAAGATCCTGGGACGGATGGATGTGGCCGAAAAACGCCGCCCACAGGATGGCCGCATCAAGACCCGCACCCCGGCCGGTCGGGAAGTCGAACTGCGGTTGTCCACCATGCCCACCGCCTTCGGCGAAAAATGCGTGCTGCGAATTTTCGATCCGGACACCGTGACCAAGAGCTTCAGCCAGCTTGGCTTTGCCCCGACCGAAGAAGCGGTGTGGCGCAAGATGATCGCCCGGCCGCACGGCATCGTGCTGGTGACCGGTCCGACCGGCTCCGGCAAGACCACCACCCTGTACACCACGCTCAAGCAGTTGGCGGCTCCGGAGGTCAATGTCTGCACGGTCGAGGACCCGATCGAAATGATCGTGCCGGCACTCAATCAGATGCAGGTACAACCGACCATCGATCTGACCTTCGAACAAGGCATTCGCACCCTGCTGCGGCAAGATCCCGACATCATCATGGTCGGCGAAATCCGCGACCTGGCCACTGCGGAAATGGCGGTGCAGGCGGCGCTGACCGGACATCTGGTGCTGTCCACCCTGCATACCAACGACGCCGTCTCGGCGGTGACCCGCCTGCTCGACCTGGGCGTACCGTATTACCTGATCCAAAACGTGCTGATCGGTGTCATGGCGCAACGCTTGGTGCGCACGCTTTGCCCCTATTGCAAGACGAGCGGCCAGATTGAGGACGGGCTGTGGGAGGCGCTGGTCCGGCCATGGTCGTTGCCGAAACCCGATACCGTCGGCGTGCCGCAAGGTTGCTCGGAATGCCGAAAGACCGGTTATCTGGGCCGGGTGGGTTTATACGAACTGCTGATGGTGACGCCGGAACTGCGGCGCTTGTTGCGGGCTGAAACGGACGAGGAGCTCGTGCGGCGCGGCGCCTTCGAACAGGGCATGCACCCGCTACGGATCAGCGCCGCTAGTCAGATCGCCGCCGGCCTGACCACTTTCGAGGAGGTCATGCAGACACTGCCCCCCCTGGACGAGGGATAGACACATTGCTTTTCTTGATTGATACACCTCATTTTTTTTGACGAAAGTGTTGTGAATAGCACACAATAACCTTGCTGTAATACAGTTTTTTATTCGCCATTCACATACACCATCGATTCAATAACAATAGGAAACGCATCATGTCTTCGAAACTGGTTAAAAGCGCGGTGGCGGCGGCCCTGGCGGGCGCTTTTCTGGCGGGTGCGGCGGCGCGGGCTTACGAAACGGGTGATTGGCTGTTCCGGATCGGCGCCTACGGGGTGTTCCCGGAATCCGACAACCTCACCAATGTGCTGGGTACCGGCGCCACTCTCAACGTGGACGATGGTTACAGCCTGGGTTTCAACTTCACTTATATGATCAACCCGAACATCGGTATCGAGCTGCTTCTCGCTCTACCGTTCGGCCACGACATCACTCTGAGCAGCTTGGGTACGGTCGCCCATACCGATCAGCTACCCCCGACGCTGAGCGTGCAGTATCATTTCATGCCGTACAACAGCGTTCGTCCGTACGTGGGTATCGGCCTGAATTACACCACCTTTTTCAATGAAGATACCGAGGGTGCGCTGACCGGCACCAATCTGTCGTTGGATGATTCCTGGGGCGTGGCCGGCCAAGTCGGCGTCGATATCGACGTGGCGCCCAACTGGTTCGTGAACGCCGATCTCCGCTACATCAGCATCAGCACCGATGCCAAGCTCGATGGTGTGGGTATCGGCACCGTGGATATCAACCCCTGGGTGGTCGGCCTGACCGTCGGCACGCGTTTCTAATCGCCGCCAACCGATTGCGGCACGGAGGCCGCCTTGCTTCCCGCCGTTTCGTCCCTTCAAGCGGTTTTTTCGGGATACCCCAACGCTTGCAGCGCCGCGCGCAGTTCCGCTCCGATATCCCCTTCGGTTTCCACGCTCACCCGGCCGGCCGGCACGTCCACCGTGACTGCCTTGACGCGGGCATCCTTGCTCAAGCCGGTTTGAATCGCGCTGGCGCAACCGCCGCATTTCACATTCTGAACCAAAAGTTCGACTTTCATTTCGGCCAACCTCGTGGCGATGGTGTTCTTGATGGACGGGGGCACCTGGGGCATTTCGAGGGCAGGGATTTCTGAGCCACCCCGGGTCTCGTGGAGGCCCGGTGGTTTGAGTCAGACTGATAGGGTGTCTACCCGCAAAATTGCCGTTAGTAATTTGCCCCAGCTTCAGACCGGTAGGATATACCCGATGAGTTCCAATAGCCGGCGATGCTTGAATCAAGCGACCCACTCCAGAGTGGCTAGTTCCACCGCCGCGAGGGTTTTCAGGGCACGCGACGATCATTACCGAATCGAACGGTGTTTGACCAAGACCTGACTTTTACCACTCGGGCCGGAGCGAGGCTTGACACACTCAATTGCGCATCTTGGGCAAAATCCAGCGCCATACCCCTGCATTTGGAGCACCGTGCCGGGTAGCCACGGCAAAACGATGCGGGCAGCCACAACCCTGACCGGCGAAGTCACGCGGAACGGCGCTTATACTTACAAGCGATCACCCAACCCGTCGCTACCCGCGCGAACCGGCCGCCGATCCGCGTGCTTGCCGGTTTGCCGCCGGAGGCCCGCCGCATGAATACCGTCGATTCGTCCCCCGCCCTGTCCGAACCGGTGCGAACCGCCTTGCGGCTGGTGATCGTCGGTTCGCTGCTGCTCGCCGTGCTGTACATCCTGCGACCGTTTCTGCCCAGCCTGCTGTGGAGCGCGTTCATCGTGATTTCGGTATGGCCGGGGCTGGCCTGGTTGCGGCAGCGTTTTCGTTGGAACCGACTGGCCTGCACGTTGCTGTTGGCATCGATGCTGGTCGGGGTGCTGATCGGGCCGCTGTTGACCGGCATCACCGCGCTCGTCACCCATGGCGAAACGCTGGTGATCGACATCAAGGCCGCCGTCGAAAAGATTCCCGAACAGCCGCCGGCGATGCTGGCGGATTTGCCGCTGGTCGGTTCCGGGCTGGCGAAACAATGGCGGGAAGCCGTTAATGATACCCAAAGCCTGCGGACGCAGCTCGCGCCGAAACTACAAAAGGGCAGCCACTGGCTGCTTCATCAAATCGGCTCAATAGGTGTGCTGTTTCTGCAACTGTTGCTGGTGGTGGTGTTCTCGCTGGTGTTCTATGTCAACGGGACCACCCTGGATGCGCTCACCGAACAGATCGCCCATCGCATCGGTGGAGCACAGGCGCTTCAGGCTCGTGACCAGGCGCGGCAGGCCATCCGCTCGGTGGCGCTCGGGGTGGTGCTAACCGCCATCATTCAGTCGGCCCTGGCGTTGCTGGGCTTGTTGCTGGTCGGTGTGCCACTGGCGGTGCTGGTCACCTTCATTTGCTTTCTGCTGGCCATCGCCCAGATCGGCGCGGCGTTGCCATTGCTGGTAGTGGCGGGCTGGTTGTACTGGGGGCAGGGCGAAACCGGTTGGGCGCTGTTTATGGCCGGATGGGGCTTGTTGGTGGTGGGTGGGCTGGATAATATCTTACGTCCCTTACTCATCACGCGCGGCATTCGCATGCCGCTGACCCTCGTGTTTACCGGAGTGATCGGTGGCCTACTGGCGTTTGGCTTGATCGGCGTATTCCTGGGGCCGACCTTGGTGGCGATCGCCCATACTCTGTTGCTGGCCTGGCTTCAGGAGCCTTCCAACCCGGAACCTCCCGTTCCGGCCACGCCTCGGTGAGCGCGCCCCATGCCGCTTGATCCGTTCAGAATTCTCGGCGCCGCGTTGCTGGCCACGCTGGCGATGACCTCGTTGCTGATCGGCGTGGTGATCGGGCTGTACGGCCGACCGTCGCGACGGACCAACGCCATCATCATGGCGTTCGGCACCGGCGCGCTGATCCAGGCGCTGGCGCTGGAACTGGCGTTCGAGGGCGCGGAGCGCCTGATCGAAGAGGCTCACCTGAGCGGTCTGGCCAGTTGGTGCTGGGTCGCGGCCGGCTTCGTGCTGGGCGGGGTGCTGTATTCTCTGGGCAACCACTGGCTGGACGATTACGGCGCCGCCCTGCGCCATCCGGCGCTGACCAAGCTGTACCTGCTGCGCCAAAAGCGGGAGCGGTCGGCCGATCTGCTGGGCCGGTTGGCACGGGTGGATTTGCTGTGCTCGCTGCCGCCCGAGGAGATGGAGGAAGTGCTGCTGTGTGTCCAGCCGGTGCATGTCGCGGCCGGCGAGACCATCTTTCGGCAGGGCGATGCCGGCGATGCGCTGTATCTGATCGACCAAGGCGAAGTGGCGGTGCTGGTCAACGATTCGGCCTCCAATACATCCACCGCGCCGAATGCGGTGCCACTGGCACGGCTGGCGGCCGGCCAGTCGTTCGGGGAAACCGCGCTGCTGACCGGCGAACCGCGCACCGCCACCGTTACCGCCATCACCGACGTCGCGCTGCTGAAAATCGGCAAGGAGCATTTCGACGAACTGCTCGACGAATCGCCCCGCCTGCGCCAAGCGGTCGAAACTCTGAACTCGCAACGCCTGCTGCAAAACGTCGCCACCCTGCGTGAGCGGCCCGACGCCGCGGCCTGGCAAAAAATCGCGCTGGCCAACGTGCAGCGCCTAAGCCGTAAGGAACAGGACGTGCTGCTGGCCAAACAGGCGGCCACCGGTTCGCCGCTGGCGCTATTTCTCGGCGCCACGCTGGATGGCATCCCGGCATCGGTGGTCATCGGCGCCAACTTCGAAACACTGGATGCCTTCCGCTTCACCTTCCTGGTGGCGATTTTCCTGTCGAGCGTGCCCGAAGCGATCGGCAGCACGCTGGGCATGCGGCAGGCCGGTTTCGGCACGCGACGGATTTTTACCCTCTGGAGCCTGCTGGTGCTGGCGGCAACGCTGGCGGGGGGGCTGAGCAGCGCCTTTCTCGCCGAGGCGTCGCCGGTGCTGCTCACCGTGATCGGCGCCATCGCCGGCGGCGGCATTCTGGCCATGGTGTCGTCGGTGATGATGCCGGAAGCCTACGAGGACGGCGGTCCGGCCGTGGGGCTGGCGACCATCGCCGGCTTTCTCATCGCCTTCCTGTTCGCCTTTGTCTAACGACCGGCCCATGACCTCCAGAATCCGTTTCGTGCACCGCCTGGGGTTGTGGCGCTCCGTGCTGATGTACCACGCCATTCCGCTGCGTCGGCGCCGACTGACCCGGTTCTACGCCCAGTTCATCCGGCCGGGCGATCTGTGCTTCGACATCGGCGCCCACGTCGGCAGCCGGCTACGGGCCTGGACGCCGCTGGGCGCTCGCATCCTCGCCGTGGAACCGCAACCGGAGTGCATGGCCCTGCTGCGCCGCTGGTACGGCGATTTGTCGCACATCACCCTGATCGAGCAGGCAGTCGGCGCCGCGCCCGGCGTTGCCGAGCTGCTGGTCAGCGCTCGGACGCCGACTGTGACCAGCCTGTCGCCGGCTTGGATCGCGGCGGTCCGGCGGGATCGCGGGTTTGCTGGCGTGCGCTGGGACGAGCGGGTTCCGGTCACGGTGACCACGTTGGATCAACTGATCGCCGAGCACGGCCTGCCGGCGTTCTGCAAGATCGATGTCGAGGGATATGAACTGGAGGTACTGAAGGGGCTGTCACAACCCATTCCGGCCCTTTCCTTCGAGTACATCCCGGCTTGTCTGGATCTGGCGCGGGATTGCGTGACTTATCTGGCCCGACTCGGGCCGTATCGATTCAACGGGTCGGTCGGAGAGACGCAGCGCTTGCGGTCGGAAGAATGGCTGGATGCCGCGCCACTGCTCGAATGGCTCGCCACCGTGGCCCAGACTGGCCAATCCGGGGATATTTACGCGCGCCTTGACCCGGTCGCGGGCAACCACAGGGAGCCAGACAACGCATGATCGCTCAACGGCAAGGCACCGAACATCCTCTTGACCCGGAACAAGTCTGGTTGCTGCTGCTGGCACTGCGTCGCACGATTCGGACGCTGTCGATGGTTCCCGGCTGCTTCGGTTTGGGGCTGGATGCCGGGCAAGCGCTCATCTTGTCCGCCGACGATCCCGCCGCCTTGGTCATCGGGCGCGCTGACGGCTCTTGGACCGCCAGGATGCCGATGAGCGAAACTGGCGCGAAACTACTGGATCTTTATCTGCTGGTCGCCTTGGCGGGTCGGAGTCGACCGCTGACGGTGGCGCATCTCGGCCAAAGCCTGGACGGGCGCATCGCCACCACGAACGGCGCGTCCTGTCACATCAACGGCCCCGAGAACCTGACGCACCTGCACCGGATGCGCGCGCTGTGCGATGCGATCGTCGTTGGCGCCGGCACCGTGGAATGCGACGACCCACAACTGACCACTCGCCGGGTCCCTGGCCCGCATCCGGTGCGGGTGGTGCTCGATCCGCGCCGCCGCCTCGCCGCCGGACATGGCCTGTTCCAGGATCGAGCCGCCCCGACCTTGCTGGTCTGCGACGAAGCGCTGACTGATCGACCAGGACCGGATCATGTCGAGATAATCGGCGTGCCTCGCGATGGCCGCCACCTGGATCTCCCGAAAATCGTGCGGCGCTTGCATGCGCGTGGCTTATACGGAGTTTTCATCGAAGGCGGCGGCCTGACCGTGTCGGCCTTCTTGCAGGCGGGTTTGCTGGACCGCTTGCAGATTGCGGTAGCACCGTTGATCATCGGTTCCGGCCGGCCAAGCATCACCTTGCCAGCGATCGACGATTTGTCCCAGGGATTGCGTCCTCGTCACCGCCGCTACGCGATGGGCGAGGACGTGTTGTTCGACTGCTGGTTACGCCCCTGACCCTCAATCCCGTTCTCACCAGGGCGCGAGGGAAGCAAGACTGCGATCCACTCAGCGCGATTCCACCGGCACTCGGAAGTTGAAACGTAGCAAGGCGCCGCGAGCCGTCGAATCCGCGCCTTGGGTGACCAGACCGGCCACGCTGCCCTCGACGCTGTCGGCACTGGCGAGCCGGATCTTCTGGTTCTGGATTTCGCCACTCAGCACGATTCCCTGGCGCGGGGTGCTGGCGGACCCGGAGACTTCGGAGCCGTCACCGGCCATCAGCTTGACCGGTTCGATAATGGAGCCCTCCGCTGAACCGTACACCACGAAGTGCGCGGCCACGAACTGCGGCGCGTCTTGCGCGCAGCTTTGAAAGCGTGCCACCACCACCAACTTGGCTCCGGCGGGTGAAACGGCCTCGTCGCCTGGTCCGTCGGGGAGAGGCTGCCCCCACCCGGTGGAAGAAGGCTGGTGCATCGCAACCTTGGAGAACCCGTTGGTTGCGCCGTCCGGGCCGGCATCGAAAAAGGCGGCCACATCGCTCACCACCGGTTGTCCGCTGCAAAAAGGCGAGCTCATGCCCGGTGGGTTGTCGATTTCGAGGCTAGCCACCCGCCCCGCCGGCGTGGCCGATGGAACGAGGTTCAGGGTAATGCCGGTCACCGACCGCAGACGGTCATCGGCTGCGGGACACACCACTGGATCGCTATGGCAACCGGCATCGGTTGCGACTGAATATAGCCGATCGAGGATTTGGCGACCGCGCTCCTCGCGCAGCGCGGCACACACCGCCGGACTGCTTTTGATCGTGTTGTCTTCGACATGCGCCTGTAGGGCAACCGGCGCATTCGGCGCCAGATCGGCCGGATAGGTGAATACCAAGGTACTGTCGCTTTCCACCCGCGCGGCAATCCGTAGATCCTGCTTCAACCCCCGCCCATCCCGCACCACCACGACTGGGTCCCGATAGTTCCGCAGACCGATGCCATGTACGACGACCTCCTGACCTGCGCGCACAAAGGTGGGCGCGGAACCGGCGTAGAGTGCCGGGCGGATGCCCATGCAGGCCGATGTATCCGCCGCCTGGGTCGGGATCGGCATCAATCCGACACCCGCCAGCATCAATCCGCCCAACAACGCCGGCAGGGTACGCCACCGGAATGGCAATGAAAGAAAGCGATGGGGGATGTAGGCGGCGATCATGGCGGTCATTCTCCCGGAGGTGATGCGCGGCAATGCCGAATATTTCAGGAAGAATCATGCCATCATACTCATCTAGTTGTTTTTACATATTTAATCGGAGATATCAATAAATATCGCAACTGCTGACCCAGACTGATCGGGTCAGCATGGCCAACCTTCTGGCGCCATTCTGGTCCGAAATTAACCGACAAAGCTCAAAGTGAGCCGATCGGCGCCCAGAGACGAAATGTGGTCGCACGACCGGACGAAAAAATTGTGGCTCAATATGGATTCCGGACAGTTCGCATGGTTACGCCACCAACAGTTGCAGAAGGGGTTTGAGCAAGCCTTTACCCCGGATCTGGACGTTGTGCACGAACTGAAAGAAGCCCAGGTAGAGCG
>WBZT01001070.1_pt1 | contig 20793 bp, 18 predicted proteins | sample 5204241 | NCBI WGS metagenome assembly WBZT01 (sample SAMN12344358, study PRJNA552823) | activated sludge metagenome | biome: Activated sludge suspended growth; feature: Nitrification reactor; material: Wastewater; isolation source: activated sludge from nitrification reactor of wastewater...
ATGACTTGACCAGCGGCTCGGATACTGCTACCGGAGCGGCGGATTTGTGTCCGTTAGACGTTACAGCAGGAGCCGGTTGCGCTGCCGGGGCCGGACTGGCAGGAGTCGCAGCGACTTTGTCTTGTTCAGACCCGATCTCAGCGATCACTTCACCGACTTTGACAACCTGTCCCTCCTCAAAGAGGCGCTTTTTCAGGATACCGGCAACCGGAGAAGGTACTTCGGAGTCGACTTTATCCGTCGCGATCTCCAATACCGGTTCATCGGCTTCAATGCGATCGCCTTCCTTTTTCAGCCATTTGAGAATCGTAGCCTCAGCCACGCTTTCGCCCATTTTGGGCATGATGAGTTGCGCCATCGGTTGGGAATAGAATAGGGATGACCCCGCTACCGGGGTTTTAGCAAAATTAGCAATAAGGATGCGTTAATTTCCTGCCGTCCGCCCCAATTTTCTCAACCCTTTCCACAGGATGCGCAGATCCGTATCAGTCTGATAATCTTTAGCGTACAACGTATTCAGCCGTTGTTGGGTGGACGAATCCGTTGTTTGATCGCGGAGTTGGTCACCGGGATGCAGGATACCGGGACGGATCCTTGGCAATTCATCCAATCCGGAGGCCGCGCGGTTGTAGCCCACCAACGACATGCTGCCCAGCAGTACTTTGAACAGGTTGAGAAAAAATGTCCAGGGTCGCTGTTGTAACCACATCAGGATCGGACTGACCAGCAGCAGCGCGATGGAGAAGGTGATATCGAGAAACCGCTTGTTCCGCCGGTTCTCTTTCTTTCCAATGCTGTTGATATCGATCACATACAATTCTCCCGGATCGTCAATCGAATTACTGCCGATGATGAACAAGCTGTCTGGTGGAGCGATCTTGAATTCAATTGCTTTCCCCGCCATACCGGCCATGAGCGCAATGATCCGGTTGGAGGCAAGGTCACGTGCACAGAAGATCACTTCGTCGATGGCAAAAACTTCGACGATACTGGTCAGCTGAGAAAGATCACCGAGCCGATAGGTGTTCAGTTCCTGCGACTTTCCAGGATGAGACCGGGTTATTTCTTCCGGTCGCACAAATCCGATGAAATTGTGATTGGTGCCGGTCAGTTTGAGCAGTGACAAGACCCGGGAACCTTCTTCTTCACTGCCGACAATGATCAGACGTTTGGGTCGGTCATTGGCCAATTCATAGCGCTTTTTCCAAAGCACATTCAACACGAGGCGAATAACTACCGCAGCCGCCGTAGCCCAGGCCGCTCCAAGCAGGATAAGTGCCCTCGAAAAACGATAATGCTCGGGGAGCAAGGCATAGCCCACCAGGATGATCAGGGTGCCGGTGAAAACTCCTCGAACAACTTTCGCGATGCGGATGGGCACATCGTAGCCGCCGCTGAAATAGATACAGACGATCCAGCAGAGGATATAGGTTGGGACAGCCGCTTGAAGAAACAACTCAGGATAACGCACGTTCATGTTCGTTCCCCAATACGCCTGGAGAAAGTACAATCCCGCGAACAGGAAACCGAAATCAAGTGCCGGCAACAACAGGTTTCGGAATGCCCGGGTCAGGACCGCCGCTCCGGCACGTAGGTAGATCGCAATCCGGATAAAAAAGGAGAACAGGCTGGCGTTCTGTGGGGAAAAATGCTTCTTCGCGAAAATGATCATCGCGTTGTAAAACACGAAGACATAATTCACGCTGCTCTTTTTCGTACTTTCTCCCTTGTAATGGATGATCTGTGTGCCGGGGAAATAGTAATTCTTGAAACCGGCTTTTTGGATCCGGTAGGAGAGGTCGATGTCTTCCCCGTACATGAAAAAATCCTCGTCCAGCAAACCGCATTTCGTCAGGGCCGCTTGTCGGAGCAACATGAATGCTCCGGCCAGGACATCAACCACATGCGTTTCATTTTTATCGAGGAACCCGAGATGATACCTGCCGAACCGGGTGGACCGAGGAAAGAGTGCGCTCAGGCCGAAGATCTTGTAAAAGGCCACGGCAGGAGTCGGTAAGCCGCGCTTTGATTCCGGCAGGTATCGTCCGCTACCGTCAATCATCTTGACACCCAATCCACCGGCGTCGGGATGTTCGTCCATGAACCGGACGATCTTTTCAAACGTGTCTTCCTCTACTACGGTGTCCGGATTGAGTAAGAGGACGTACTCGCCGGAAGCGATCCGGATCGCCTGATTGTTCGCTTTGGAAAATCCGAGGTTCTCCTTGTTGGCAATCAGCCGCACCGAGGGGAATTTCTCCTGAACCATCTCGACCGATCCGTCCACCGAGTTGTTGTCGACCACGAATACTTCACTGGATACCCGCTTGCAGGCGATCTCGACACTGCGCAGGCACTGTTCCAGAAAGTACTGTACGTTGTAGTTGACAATGACGACGGAAAGCTTCACGGAAGGAGTAGGGGGTCAGCGTTCGTTGGGTCGGGCTACGGCTTGTTCATAAGGGACTCGCTGCAGGATGGATCGTCCCAGCGTTACTTCGTCTGCGTATTCCAGCTCATCGCCGACCGAGATTCCCCGGGCAATGGTCGTACATTTCACATCCGGAGTGCCTATTGCCTGCATGCGTTTATAGATGTAAAAGGTCGTGGTATCGCCTTCCAGGGTTGTACCCAAAGCCATGATGACCTCGCGAATTTCACCTGATCGGATGCGTTCCAGGAAGGGTTCAATGCTGAGGTCTTGCGGTCCGATACCATCGATGGGAGAAATGATACCGCCCAAAACGTGGTAGCGGCCCTGATATTGTCCGGTGTTCTCGATCGCGATAACATCCCGTATGTCCTCGACGACACAGAGCAGTGAGGTCTCCCGACGGGGATTGGAACAGATGACGCAGGTGTCGGACTCGGAAATGTTGTTGCAGATCCTGCAATACCGGATTTCATCCCGAAGCCTGGACAAAACAGTACCCAGCCGGCGGGAGTCGCTGGCTGGCGCCTTCAACAGGTGCAACACCAGCCGGAGCGCCGATCGCTTTCCGATTCCGGGTAAGCGGGAGAATTCCTGTACAGCTTCTTCGAGGATTCGGGATGGGAGACTGCTCACGGAAGGTGTTGAAAAAAGGACACTGGTGCGGGAATCCCGCCGAGACGAAATTACTTACTTCGGCCAGTATTCACAACCATAGAATGTCTGCAACCCTTATCCTGACCTGTGTTGTCCTTTATTCGGCGCTGCTCTTTTTCGTCGTTTGGCTGACGAGTCGTGGTGCCGATAACGAGTCCTACTTCATCGGTAACCGATCCTCCAAGTGGTATGTCGTGGCCTATGGTATGATCGGAGCCTCCTTGTCCGGAGTCACGTTCATGTCGGTGCCTGGCTGGGTCGGAACCACCGGCATGTCGTATATGATGGTAGTATTCGGTTACCTGCTCGGTTATGCCGCGATCGCCGGCATCCTGTTGCCGGTGTATTATCGGATGCGGCTGACATCGATCTACTCTTACCTGGAACAGCGTTTCGGCTTTTGGAGCTATAAGACCGGCGCGTTTTACTTTATCCTGTCCCGTACCATCGGCGCTTCCTTCCGCTTATACATCGTCGTAAACGTCTTGCAAACCTTTGTTTTCGATGCATGGGGTGTCCCATTCGCGGTTACCGTAGGCGTATTCATTCTCCTGATCCTGCTTTATACCTACAAAGGCGGCGTTAAGACGATCGTTTGGACGGATACCCTGCAAACAACCTTTATGCTCCTGTCCCTGGTGCTTTCGATCGTCCTGATACTCGGTAAACTCGGCTGGTCGTGGGGAGAATTGGTGAACCAACTCACTTCGGGGCCCTACTCGAATATGGTCGTTTCCGATGTGAAAGCCTCCAACTTCGCCTGGAAACATTTCTTCGGCGGAATGTTCATCGCCATCGCCATGACCGGCCTCGACCAGGAGATGATGCAAAAGAACATCAGCGTCCGGACGCTGGGCGAGTCGCAAAAAAACATGATCAGTTTCAGCCTGATCCTGGTGCTGGTTAACTTGCTCTTTCTCTCCTTGGGCATTCTGCTGTACAATTACGTTTCCATAGAAGGTATTTCTACCCAATTCCATACTTCCGATGACTTATTCCCAACGGTGGCATTACAGCACCTGGGAACGCTTTCCGCCGTATTCTTTATCATCGGACTTATCTCGGCCGCCTATCCCAGCGCAGATGGGGCTTTGACCGCACTGACCGCTTCATTTTGCATTGACTTCCTGGGAATGGAACGAAAAGACTGGTCGAAAGAGAAAAAGGAACGGACCCGTTACACGGTACACATTGCATTCGCGATACTTCTGCTCCTGGTTATCGTGGTCTTCCGGATCATCAACAACGATGCGGTGATCGGGATCCTATTCAAAGCGGCCGGCTATACCTATGGTCCCTTGTTGGGATTGTACGCATTCGGGCTGTTTACACGACATCCGGTACGGGATCGCTTCGTGCCGCTGGTTTGTCTCGTAGCCCCGGTCTTGTGCTTTTGGTTGAATGAAAATGCTCCGGTCTGGTGGAATGGCTACAAATTCGGCTTCGAATTGATCATTCTCAACGGACTGCTCACCTTTATCGGACTTTGGTTGCTGAAGGCCTCGGGGACATCAAAGCCATTCGATGTTAAAAAATCAGTTTAAACCCGCGAAAAAAGGGGGAATAATTTCGGCTTATCTGGCATAGTTTTGTCTGTATGATGGGAATGACGCGATTTAGGATTGCTTTTCTGTTGATCGGATGCCTCTTTGTAGTCAGTGCAGCAAATGCACTTCCGGTCGATTCAATTGGCACAACCACCAAAGACGGAAAAAAATACACCCGGCACGAAGTGGAATCCGGCGAAACCTGGTATGCTATCGCCCGGCAGTACGGGGTAACGTTTGCCGAACTGAAGCTGGCAAATCGCGGAAGTTCCGACCTCCTGAAACCGGGACAGGTACTGCTGGTCCCCACCGGTAAATCCAAACGAGGAATTGAACGGAAACACGACATAGAACCGGTACCCAATACTCCGGATGCACAGCCCCAATCACCAGCATCTGCCGTCACCCAAATACATACGGTGGGCGCAGGTGAAACCTTGTATGGTATTTCCAGGAAGTATTCGGTAAGTGTTGACGACCTGAAGAAGTGGAACAAACTAAGCAGTAACAGCCTCAACAAGGGTCAGAAACTGGAGATCCGAAAGAGCACCACGTCGACGGCTCATCCGGTTGTCGAAACGATCGTGCCGGAACAACCGGTACCGGAAAAACAGCGTGTCCCTGAACCTGTCGTTTCAGTCCAACCGATGCCCAGGCCGAATCAGGAAGTGGAGTCCGAGGTAAAGCCGAAGACCGATGCAAGACCCGTCCCGGAGCCGGATTACGCTTTCACGAATGGACGAAAGAAAGTGACCGAACAGGGCATGGCGGGATGGGTTGGCGACGAGGATATCAATCCCAACCGTTATTACGCTTTGCACCGCAGTGCACCGAATGGTACCATTATCCGGGTCACCAACCGGATGAACAATGCAAATGTGTTTGTGAAAGTGGTCGGACGATTGCCGGATTCCGGTGAGAACGAAGGCATGATCATCAAGATTTCCAAAGCCGCGGCCGACAAGATGGGCGTGATCGACCAGCGATTCCAGGTTGACCTCCTCTACGGAATTCAGGAGAAGTGAGCGCTTTCAGGGACGAAACCGTTCCCGTACCACATCCAGGAAGCTGTTTTGTATCTCCGGTCCGCCGGCAATGATCTCGGCACCGTACAACGGGTTATCCTCGCCCGAAAAATCCGTTACGATCCCGCCAGCCTCCCGTACCAGCACGATCCCGCCTGCGACGTCCCACGGGTTCAATCCATATTCGTAAAAAATTTCGAACCGGCCCGCTGCCACATAGGCAAGATCAGCCGCTGCAGACCCCAGTCTGCGTAAACCCCGCGTATGACGCATACAATGATCGAAGACTTCCATGTAGGGCTTCATTCGGTCATAATCGTGGTAAGGGAATCCTGTAGCGATCAGCGAATCCGCCAATGACGGGACGTTCGAAGTCCGGATCGGTTCTCCATTCAGATAGGCGCCATTGTCGGCTGAAGCATAGAAGCACTCGTCCAGGTTCAATTCATGAACGACTCCTACAAGGCCTTTGTTTCCGTCGAACAAGCCGATGCTGATACAATAGCAGGGGATACCGTGGATGAAATTGGTAGTGCCGTCGAGGGGGTCGATGATCCAACGAAGTCCATTTCCTTCATCGGTACGTGTCTTTTCCTCCGTCAGGAATCCGGCATCCGGCAGGATGTCCGCCAATCCGTCAACCAGCATACGCTCAGCTTCTTTGTCCACATACGAAACCAGGTCGTTATGTCCTTTCTTTTCCACACGGTCCGCGCGAAAGCGCTTACGTTCCTGTAGAATGAACTGACCGACCTTTCCGGTCAGACTGGTAACCGCACTGCATACCAGTTGGAGGTCCTCACGCATGTTGCTTCGGGCGGTCTCGCCGGATAAGGGTAAGCAAGGTCAGTCCGGAAATGAAAAGCAATACAGAAATAAGCTGCGCCTGCGTAAAGGAAATACCGGCAACATGGTAGAGGGAATTGACACGAATGGACTCGATGGCGAAGCGCTCCAGGCCATTCAGGATGAGGTACCATCCAAACACCTGTCCCGGTAAGCGCAGTCGTTTTCGGAATGCCCAAAGCAAAAAGAAGAACCCAATGCACAAAATGCTTTCATAGAGTGGCGTAGGAAATACCGGTTCCGGTAATTCGAAACAATGCCTGCCGGTACATCCGGGGATGGGTACACCTTCCTTGAGAACATTGTGTGGATAGGTGGAGGACCAGGCCCAATCCGGAATGAAACTCAGCCAATCGGGCTTTGGTGCATGATTGACGATGCCCCAGTCCCCATCGCCGGCCAGTTGACAACCGATACGGCCGGTACCATATGCCAGCATCAGACCGGGAGCGGTCGCGTCGCATAATTCCAGGGGCGGAATGCCTTGTTTTCGGCCATAATACAACACCGCTATCGCACCGACGATCAGACCTCCATACATCGTAAGTCCGCTGCCGCTGAAGATCATATCAAGCGGATCCTGTAGGAAGGCATGCCAGTACTCAAGTATATGGAAGAGCTTGGCGCCAACCAGTCCGCCAAGCGCCGCCATCATGGTCAATTCAGTGACCTGCTGATGTGGATATACCGTTTCTTGAATGGTTTTTGGAGCGGGTAACTGGACTCGCTTTTTTTCCCGGTACTTCAGATAAGCGAACAACAATCCTCCGGCAATACCTCCAGTCCAACTCCCTTTTAAAGAAAGCAGGATCCCGGGAGGGTCCTGCAAAAAGGCGCTGCTGTCTGAAATGATCAGCAAGGCTTTGGCACCCAAAATGAAACCGAAGAGCCCGTTGGAGGCCAGTTCCGAAAAGGAGGCGGGGGTTCCGATCACCACTGTCCGTTTCACAGGTTGCAAGCGGCCTTCACGTTCTTTTCGTTTTAGTTCCAGACCAAGTGTCCAGGCAGCCAGCGCAAAGCTGATAGCGACGAGCGTGCCGAACGAAGGGGGGAAACTGAAATCGAAATGGGTGCCGAACAGTTCGTTGAAGAGGTCGCTGATGCCTGGATACATGTGAAGTAGGGGTGCTGATCGTCAGCGACGGTGGGTGAGGAGGTCAGGAAACATGGATCAATGCTTCTACATTCCGGCACATCAGGCAGGGTGTACCATTGGGATCAACTTCTCCAAGTTCGGTGGGAACAACCGTATTTACCGCAGCCGCTGCAAAAGGAGTGCTGACCCGGATGTAATTATCGGTATAGCCATGCATCCTTCCATTCACCTGCTCGGCCTCCCAAAGGATCGGGCGTGTTTGTCCGATGAACGATTCGATGAACGAACGGTATTTTTTATCGCCCAGATTACGCAACTGCCGTGTACGATCTTTTCGAATTTCCATCGGCACTTTCCCCGGCAGGGTAGCCGCCTCCGTATGATCACGCTCCGAATAGGTGAATACATGGAAATACGATACCGGTAAGCCATGCAGGAAATTGAACGTTTCCATGAATTCAGCTTCGCCTTCCCCCGGAAAGCCGGTGATCACATCAACGCCGATGGCCGCATGCGGCATCAATTGCCGGATCGCTTCGACTCGTTCAGTATACAAGCCGGTCCGGTAACGACGTTTCATCGCTGCCAGGATCTTATCAGATCCCGATTGCAACGGCAGATGGAAATGTGGAACAAACCGGGTCGACTGCGCGACGAACCGGATGATCTCGTCCCGCAACAGATTGGGTTCGATCGAGGAGATACGGAAGCGGTCGATCGCTTCAACTTGCTCCAGAGCCTCCGCCAGTTGGAGGAAATGCTCGGGTCGCTCTGATCCGCCTCCTTCGAGGTGACGCAGCCCGAAATCACCCAAATTGACACCCGTCAGGACCACTTCCCGAATGCCCGTTGCCGCGAGGGCCTTTACACGGGCAACTACGTTGTCGATGGTATCGCTTCGGCTATGTCCACGTGCCAGGGGGATGGTACAGTAGGTGCAGGGGTAGTCGCAGCCATCCTGAACTTTCACGAAAGCGCGGGTACGGTCGCCGGCCGATTCGGACGCGATGAATCGTGTCGCGTCGCTTACCTCGCAACTGTGCACCTGAGTAGAACCTGATTTCTTCAGATCGTTCAGGTATGCGGGTAAGTTGAACTTTTCGGTTGCACCCAGCACCAGGTCGACTCCCGGGATGCGGGATATCTCCTCGGGCTTCAGCTGCGCATAACATCCGATGATGGCGACAAACGCGTTCGGGTTTCGCTGTAAAGCACGACGAACGAGAGTCCGACATTCTTTGTCGGCATTCTCCGTAACGGAACAGGTGTTGATCACATAGACATCCGCACCGGAATCGAATTCGGTTTTCTGAAAGCCGGCATCGCGTAGCTGCTTGCCGATCGTACTGGTCTCGGCAAAATTCAATTTGCAACCCAGGGTGTGAAATGAAACGCTCGGCCTCCGATTCATGGGTCGCAAAGGTACGAAACGGCCAATGCATCGAAAAGCTGTTAACTGCTTGTTTTTCAGTCGTTCAGAATAATCTCACGTCCACCCGGATACGTTTAAAACTGCTGATGAAAAGGAACCATCCAATACGCCAACTGCTATAACTTGAGGACCCTATGTTGAAGTGCTTACTTCGAAAGACTCCTTTGCTCGGACTCATGGTCGTGCTCCTGGAGGCCTGCAACCCGACCGGTAATGGTTCGGATGGCCGACAAGTCTTTCGTTTCAACGATGCCAGCGGGATCCTGACACTTGACCCTGCCTTCGCGAAAGACCAATCGCATATTTGGGCATCCATGTTGTTCTACAACGGCTTGGTTCGATTCGATGACCGGCTAAGGGCTGTTCCCTGTATCGCCAATTCCTGGGAAATCCTGGATAGCGGCACAACTTATCGATTCCATCTTCGAACCGATGTTTTCTTTCATGCTGCACCGGAACTGCCGAAGGAGGCAGCCGGCAGAATGGTGGTCGCTGATGATTTCGTTTACAGCTTGCACCGGCTGACGGATCCGGCTGTTGCATCTCCCGGCCGTTGGGTGATGCGCCCGGTCGATCAGGACAGCTCGGGAACCCACCTGAGCATCACCGCCGAAAACGACTCGACCCTGTTGATTCAGCTTCGGCATCCTTTCCCGCCATTTCTCTCCTTACTGGCCATGCCGTATTGTGCGGTAGTTCAAAAAGAGGCGGTTCAATATTTCGGAGCCGACTTCCGAAGTCATCCCTGCGGGACGGGGCCTTTCAGGTTGTTCCTTTGGAAAGAAGGCGTCCGGCTCGTTGCCTGGAAAAATGACCGTTATTTTATCAAAGATGATTCCGGGCACGCGTTGCCTTACCTCGATGCGGTGGAGATGCGATTCATCAACGACAAGCAGAGCGCATTCATCGAATTTCTAAAAGGTAACCTGGATTTCCTCTCCGGACTGGATCCAAGCTACAAAGATGAACTGCTCACCCGCGATGGGAAATTGCAGCAACGTCATCAGGGACGTTTTCAACTCGAAACATTGCCCTATCTGAATACCGAGTACCTCGGGATATTGGTCGATACCAATGTTGTTGGTATGCGGAACAATCCGCTTTTACATCCCAAAGTACGTCAGGCGCTTGCTTACGGATTCGACAAACGTCGGATGATGTTGTTCCTGCGGAATAACATGGGTACTCCCGGCGACTATGGCTTCATTCCACCCGGACTTCCAGGCTTTGACTCGACAACCGGCTATCGGTTCGATCCCGATCGGGCCAGAGCCCTGTTACGGGAAGCCGGCTTCCCGGGAGGCAAAGGGATACCGGAAATCGTTTTGGGAACAACTTCTTCGTATCTCGACCTGACGGAGTACATCAAGAGCCAGTGGGAGGATTTAGGCTTACGCATCCGTATCGATATCAATCAGGCTGCTGTTCACAGAAAGCTGGTGGCGGAGCAGAAGCTTGGCTTCTTCAGGGGATCCTGGATTGCGGATTATCCGGACGCGGAAAACTATCTCTCGCTGTTTTACAGCAGGAATGCTGCTCCCCGAGGCCCGAATTACACGCACTTCCATGACCCGGAAACCGATCGTTTGTATGAACAAGCCGGCAGGACGATTGACGACAGCCTACGGGCGAAACTCTATGCTGAAATAGATCGAAAAGTCATGGAAGCCTCGCCGGTCATCATCCTGTACTACGACAAGGTGATACGGTTACGGCGAAATAACGTCGAAGGTCTTCCGCCAAATTCGATGAATCTGCTATTGCTGGACCGGGTTCGGAAATCAGCGATGCGGTAATACCAACTGACAACTGATCGGATAATGATCCGACAAGGGTTCATCGCGGTAAGTGTCGTAATCCCACGACTTCAACCGTCGGTCGTGGAAGATGTAGTCGATCCGGAAGGAAGGAAAGATACCCGAATAGGTTTTCCCGATTCCACGTCCACTTTCCCGGAACGCATCGGTCAGATCGTCTGACAAGATGTGAACGGCATAGGAGGAAGGGGTATCGTTAAAATCGCCGCAGACGATCACGGGATAGGGGCTGTGCTGAATGGAATCGTGTAACACTGCTACCTGGTTGGCGCGTTTTACAAAGGCACGTTTCAACCTGCGCAGTATGCTCAAGCCTCCGGAGATCTCGTCTTGTTCGACTTCTTCATTCCCGAGATTACGGATGAACTGATAATCCTCCCACCGAAACCGAATGCTTTCCAGGTGTGTGTTGAAGACCCGCAGCGTATCATCTCCGACCCGGATATCCGTGAGCAGGAAAATGTTGCCACCTTTTTTCTTGAAATGCACCGCCTGCTGTCGGACAATCGGGTACTTGCTGAACGTCGCGATTCCCCAATGATGCGTTTCCCTTAGCGTGACGGTATATTCCACGTGGGCAAAAGTCGTATTCAGTATCCGGTAGATGCTATCCGTATTGTGATAGTTTTCTTTCGGATCGTCGGACTGATAGTACTCCTGAAAACAAACAATGTCCGGAGAGGATCGTTCCAGATACCGGAATATGGCTTGTCGCGTTTCCTGGTTATGGAACCAGTTGTACAAGTTGAACAGACGGACATTGAACGACATGACCTTGAGCGATCGATTACGATCTGCTAAGGCTGGCTCATCCTTTCCACCAAAAGGAAACTGATACATGCCGAATAGTTTTCCGGCCCCCAGAAGCAGTAACGCGAGAGAGAACCAGTATCGACGACTGTGGGCAAGTTTCCAACCAAGGAAAAATAGAAAATTGACCAGATAGAGCGTTCCGAAAGCGAGTCCGAACAATGCAAGCCACCAGACGGAGGCCGGGCTCACCCATGCCGCAACGAAAGAAAGCAGCAGGCCGATACCTGCCAGCAGGTTGAGTAACCAGAAGAGTCTTTTCAAAATACCGCCGGTACGCGGAACAGAGGCGCCACTCACGACTTAAAGAAACAAAATTTGCCTGACAATGAAGTCAACTGTCTTTACTTGCATGGAATAGGAATTCCTGTTCCTCCTTCGTCAGGCTGCCATAACCGGATCGGTTGATCTTGTCGAGGATCTCGTCCAGGCGTTCCTGTTTCGATTTCTTGTCGGAAAGGAAATCATCGTCGGACCGACGATACTTCACTTTCATCCTTCCGGTGCCTCCCTTTCGAAAGAACATTCGCTGGAGCCAGGCACTTAAGTCACGGCCCGACTGTAATTGCCGGATATAGATGAACCCGAAGAACGCGCCTCCCAGGTGGGCGATGTGACCGCCGGCATTGGAGCCGGAAATATTGATGAGGTCCAGTAGAATAGTGATGAGCGCGATCCACTTGAGGCGTACCGTGCCGAACAACAGCAATTGGATCGGATAATCCGGAAGCAAGGTAGCGGTCGCGATGGTGACAGCCAGTACACTGGCCGAGGCTCCCAGGGCAAACGAATCCCGGACACCATCAGCAAAGAGCGGAAAAACATTGTAGAACACGATGTAAAAGACGGCTCCGCTCAATCCGCCGAGCAAATAGGTACCGAACAATTTCGGAGCGCCCAGGTACTCCTGAAAGATCTTTCCCATCCAATACAACCAGAGCATGTTGAAGAGCAGGTGAAAGAAATCCCAATGAAAGAACTGATAGGTCAGCAGGGACCAGGGTTTGACCACCAGTACCGGCAAAGCTGCCGGAACCGCCAGCCAGCGTGATGCAGTGGCGAAGTCCAGCATCGGATGCAGGAACAATGCTGAGAGGCTATGGACCAAATGCAGGAGGATGAACAGCGCGATATTGACCATCAACAGCCGCTGCAAGAGGTCCGCCGACCGAACCTGGTTTTGCCACATATCCTTCCAGCCAGTACTCATCTCAGGGTATCAATAACGAAATTTCCGACGGTTCTGGTTCCGCCAGAATTGAATCAGGAGGAATCCGGTGATCAGTCCGCCAAGATGCGCGAAGTGTGCAACGTTGTCGCCCCTGACATTGGCAATGCCGGAAAACAATTCGATTGCGCCGTAAAGAATCACGAAGTACTTGGCTTTGATGGGTAACGCGAAATAGATGTATATGACATTGTTTGGAAACAACATCCCGTAGGCCAACAACAAACCGAAGACACAACCGCTGGCACCAACCACCAGGGGGGCGTTCATGATCAGGTTCTCCAGATCCTTCACGTACCCTACGCTGTAGATCATGGCCTTCTCGGGGTCGGCTGAATACTGCACATTGAATTCTTCAACGAATGAGCGGATCGAACTTTCCACTTCAGCGGACCAATACGTATGGAGTAAGGGACTGTGCAGGAGTGTCTCGAGGTTCTCAACGGTAGGGGATTGTTGGTAGGTTTCAAAGAGCGCTTGCAGCGGCTGCAGTTCGAAATAGAACAACCCGTAATGACAAAGTGCCGCGCCGACACCCGTCAGCAGATAGTAGGTGAGGAACCTACGGCTTCCCCAAACCTGTTCGATCGCCGTTCCGAACATCCAAACAGCGAACATGTTGAAGAAGATGTGGGCAAACCCACCGTGCATGAACTGGTAGGTGATAAATTGGAAAAAACGAAAATCGGAACCACCCCAGTAATGAAGACCGAGAATACTGGTCAGATCGATTCCCTTGTTACCGAGTACGATCGTAGCGAGAAACAGAAGGCCATTGATGATTAGGATATTCTTGACCGCCTCCGGCATGAGGCTGAATCCGGAAGGACGTTGGTAGTCGTTCATATCAGTGCTCGGTCGATTTTTTCAGTTCAGCGGAAACGTCCACGAAGTTCCTCCTGGGAAATTCTCACGATGCAGGGCTTCCCATCGATGCCCATACCCGGATTCGAACACCGGAACAATGCTTCAATAAGTTCCTGTCGCTTTACGGGTGTTAACTCACGGCCAGCTGGAATTGCCAGTGAACGTGCAAGGGCCCTGGCCAGTTGTTCTCGTACCGGTTCGGTAGGATCCGGATGAAAGTGCTTCAGGTTCTCCAGGATGTGCTCCAGTACGGATTGTTCGGTACCGCGTTCCACGCCAACAGGTGTTGCCTGCAGGACAAAAGCGCTACCGCCGAATGATTCCAACATAAAACCGAACCGGCGAAGGTCAGCCAGGTGCTGGGCTAGTAACTCGGCATCCGCGGTCCGGAACTGTAAATGAACCGGAAAGAGTTCCTGCTGGCTTCCCTGAATGGCCTCCTCAGGCCGGTTGAGGAGTTCCTCGAAAAGGATCCGTTCATGGGCAGCCTGCTGGTCGACCAGGCAAAGTCCGCCATGCATCGGGAAAGCCAGGTAACGTGAATCGATGCTGATGATCTCGCCGGTCGCGGGAGCCATTTCATCGGATGCTGTTTCGCTTGTCGCGGCCGCGTCCGGAAACAATTCGGCAGGATCCGGGATCAAAGAAGCCTGAGCAACGGCAACCTGATCCAGTCCTTCGTACATTTTCTCCCAGCCGGATGTCCGGATACGGTCACCGGATTCTTTGAAGGGGTTGTAACCGGTATTGACGGTGATCCCGGGAAGGACCGGCGGACGGTGGTTCATGCCGCTCGGAACATCGAAGGATGTCTCCCGCTCAAAATCCAGCGAAGGCGTTACGCTGTATTGACCCAGCGCGCGCTTCACCGCTGCCCGTACGATGGCGTAAACCGACCGTTCGTCTTCGAACTTGATCTCGGTCTTGGTCGGATGGATGTTCACATCGATCTTTCCCGGATCGATTTCGAGGTACAACCAATAGGAGGCATACGCTTCCCGGGGAAGGAGGGACTCAAAGGCATTCGTGACCGCATGGTGGAGGTAACCGTCCTTGATGAAACGACGGTTGACAAAGAAATACTGCTCTCCGCGGGTCTTACGCGAAAACTCGGGCTTACCAACAAAACCCTGAATGTTCAGAAGGGTGGTCTCCTCCTGAACCGGTACCAGGCGTTCGTTATAGGGCTGCCCGTAGAGGTTGACAATCCGTTGTCGAAGATTGGATGCGGGAAGCTTGAAGACTTCCAGACCATTCTGGTTCAGTGAAAATGCGATAGACGGCTGAGCAAGCGCTACCCGCTCGAACTCGTCGATGATGTGTCGCGCTTCGACAGGATTCGACTTGAGGAAATTCCTTCTTGCCGGCACATTGAAGAACAAGTTCCGGATGTAAAAGGTGCTACCGGCCGCTGCGGTTACAGGCTCCTGGGAAAGTATTTCGTTGCCGTCAATCTGGAGACGGGTACCCACTTCATCGTCGTGCCGTCGGGTCTTCAGTTCGACCTGCGCCACGGCAGCGATGGAGGCAAGGGCTTCACCGCGAAACCCCATCGTGCGGATATGAAAGAGATCGTCGGCGGAGCGGATCTTGGAGGTAGCATGCCGCTCAAAGGCCATCCGGGCATCGGTGGCACTCATGCCGCAGCCGTTGTCGGTGACCTGGATCAGGGTCTTGCCGGAATCCTTGACGAAGAGATCGATCCTGGAACTGCCGGCATCGATTGCATTTTCCAACAGTTCCTTCACTGCGGAAGCGGGACGTTGAATGACTTCACCTGCTGCAATCTGGTTGGCTACGGTGTCGGGAAGCAGGCGGATCAAGTCGGGCATACGGTCATGCAAAAATCTGCCTAAAGGTACGTTTTTCGCGTTTGTTGTTGAAAAACAAGCCCAAATTTCAAAACAACCGGTGCCCTGAAACGTTGCTTATTCAGAGAAAAAAATCTAATTTGATGAGCGAATACTTGGTTATGGAAAAAACACGCCGTTTGAATAAATCGGAAGCAGGCTATCATCTCTTGCAATTACTATCCGCTGTTGATGGAAAATTCACGTTGGAAGAGGACCTGGTCATCCGAAAGTACCTGGTGGAGAATTACCCCTTCCACGTTTCACTCGATGGCGCGATCGAGCACCTGAGCGCTCTTCATGCCGACGATTATGTGCTGCACTTCCAAAAGTGTATGGATGATTTCTATTCCGATTCCACCCGAAAGGAACGGATCGAGTTCCTGGACTTTGCCACCCAATTGGTGAAGGCGGATAATGAGGTCACCGGCAAGGAAAATACCTTCCTCAAGATGCTCTTCAACTCCTGGGACTCCGAAAACGAAGGTCTCTGATCAGTTGCTTAGTGCTTTAAGCGCTCTTTGAAGACCTTTTTGAATTTTTCCACTTTGGGAGCGACTACAAACTGGCAATACGGTTGGTCACCGTTTTCCGCATAGTAATCCTGATGGTAATCTTCGGCAGGGTAAAAAGCCTTGAATGCCGATATTTCCGTGACGACCGGATCGCTGAAGACCTGCTCATCGTTCAAACGTTTCTTATAGGTTTCCGCGATACGCTGTTGCTCTGCATTATGATAGAAAATGACCGAACGATATTGCGTTCCGATGTCGTTGCCTTGTCGGTTCAGTTGGGTGGGATCGTGTGATACCCAGAACGCTTCCAGTATTTGGTCGAAGCTTAATTTACGCGTGTCGTAAACCACTTGTATGACTTCCGCGTGGCCGGTTCTTCCGGAACAGACTTCCTTGTACGCCGGATTCCTGATCTCTCCGCCGGAATATCCGGAGACTACGTTCACAACTCCATCAAGCAGTTTGTATTGAGCTTCGGTACACCAAAAACAGCCACCCCCGAGCGTGGCAGTATCCAGGAATTCGGGGGGCACGCTTGTTACATCAGACATAACCGGGGAGGGGGTATTGCGCTGGCCGCAGGCAGCCAGACTGAATAATATATAGGTGACCAAGATAAGTGTTCGCATGTCCGGATGTACGCGCTTCCACGGGGTTCGGATTGTTTGGGATTTGTCGGAGAGCGTGATTTATGAAAGATTAACAACCGACCGAATCCCTATTCCTGCACCACCGTCGCCCAACCTTCCGCGTAGACCTTGCGTTCGTCTTGCTGATCGGTTACCAGGAAATGATATCGACCGGGTTCTGTCAGGGTGAATGCCGCCATGCTATACCTGGCCGTGGGTTTTAAGGCTAACAGCCGTTCGTCTATCCACTCCTCTTTCCCATCCTGACTTCGGTTAACGGTATACTTGAAACCGAAGCCCGGTTGCATCATGGAGTCGGGTTCAAGCGAGAGATAGACCAGCACCTTTGCTCCCTTGTCGCCTGCCAGTACGAATTTATCCTTGGCTGCGGCAGGTTTGGGAGTTCCATAGGAGAGGGCGCTGGCGGCCGAAAGCTGGTCCGTAATGGTCACCTTGGTGACCTTTTGCGACCAGGCGACCTGAGCAGCGAAGAGCCAAAGAAAGCTAGTCGCTACAGCCAGATTTCTAAATGAATACTTTTTATAATCTCTCATAATACACTCAAATCTAATGAATAAAATCAATTTAGTCAAGTGCTCGTACGCTCGGTCTTATACCGGAAACAACTGCATTCACGAGCGAAAAGGTACCTGCAGGTGTCTCCAATTCTTCCCGTTCCAACTGAGTGTCGATGGAAGTCAATCCTGTTCCTTTGAACAAGTCTTCCACTTCATTCGGCTCAAATAATCGAAACCCGAAACTGGCGAAGGGTAATTGTTGCATACTTCCGGCTGTCCGGAATCCAAGCAGCAACTGGCCTCCGGGCTTTAGAAAACCGGACAATCGCTTGATCAGTTCCGACGGTTCAGGGAAGAAATAGATGAGGTTCATGGCGATGACCAGGTCATATTGCACATCGGATTGCCAGTGCAGGATATCGCCTTGTTGCACGCTGGCCAAATCCGTCTTTCCCAATGCTTTGATCCGTTCGTGGGCATCCCTGACCATTTCCTCACTTAGATCCAATCCCTGATAGGTCGTAGCATTCCCTAATGCCAGGAACTGGTCCATGTACCAGCCATTTCCACACCCAACCTCCAGGACGCTGCCGATCGGGTTCTCCGTCATCCGGCGAAATAAGAGTGCGTAGAGCCGCTTATTACCCTTACTCATGAATTCTCCCACTGCTTTGGCGTGATCACCATGCGGGGAGCGAAGCTGGCTCGCGAGCGCTTCAGGATCCAGCTCTTTCATGAAGGCTTTTGGATAAAAACAAATAACCGAATATGCCGGATAACAGGCTCGCTACCAGGATGGCGATCTTGGCTTCAACGATCTGCCCAGGGTCACGAAAGGCCAGCAAGGCGATGAATATTGCCATGGTGAAACCAATTCCCCCTAACATCCCCAATCCGGCCAACTCCCGGAACCGCGTTCCAGCAGGCAACTGACTCAGACCGGTAGTGACTGAAAGCCAACTAAACAGAAATATGCCCACCGGCTTCCCTACTACAAGTCCGAAAATCACCCCAAGCGCTATCGGATCCGAAAGATGCGTCACCATCTCCGACTTGATCGGTAAAGCGGTATTCGCCAGGGCGAATAGTGGCATGATAAAGTAATTGACGGGAGTATGCAGCCGCTCTTCCAGTCGACTCAGGAGGGGAGGACCTTTCCGGGTCTTGTGCGGAATACAAAGGGCAAGCAATACTCCGGCGACGGTTGCATGTACGCCGGATTGAAGGACACAATACCACAAAACAAGGCCGGGGATCAGGTACTTCCAAAGGGAGTTGATACCGCTTCGGTTCATTATCATCAGCAACAACAGCACTGCAGCGGCATAAGACAGGTAGGTAGTCGAAAGATCGTGTGTATAGAAAACGGCGATCACACCAACGGCCCCCAGGTCATCGACAACAGCCAGTGCGGTGAGAAACACCTTCAGCGATAAGGGTACGCGGTTACCAAGCAGTGATAAGACTCCCAGTGCGAAGGCGATGTCGGTCGCCATGGGAATGCCCCATCCCGAAACACTCGGGGTTCCGGCGTTAAAAGCAGAATAAAACAGGGCAGGAGCGATCATGCCGCCAATGGCTGCCATCACCGGCAGGGAGGCCTTTTGAAAGCTCGAGAGTTCTCCAACCAACAATTCCCGCTTTATCTCCAACCCGACCAATAAGAAAAACACGGCCATCAGTCCGTCATTGATCAGCCATTCGACACTGACGGTGTGGTGTATGCCCGGTATCGATAAGGGTAATTCAGCATGGAACAGATGAAGGTACGCTTCACCGACCTCGGAATTGGCCAGCAGGACTGAAAGAAGAGTACAACCGATCAGCAGGAATCCGGAAAATTGCTGTGACCGGACGAATAACCGGAATCCGCTACTGATCCTGTAGAAAAGGGGCGCTGTGTTTTTCGACACGGAATTGGATTTCCGCGAAAAGATACGATATCCTGTTCAGGTGTTACTCTACCCAATCCGCAATGAAGAGGTTCGTGTCGTGTGTCCCTCCATTGTTACGATTGGATGAAAAGATCAGTCGCTTCCCGTCAGGAGAAAACATGGGGAACGCGTCGAAATGAGGATCGAAGGTGATCTGTTCCAATCCGGTACCGTCCAGTTGGATCATCCACAGGTTAAAACTGTACCCTTTCCGAACGTGATTGCTCGAAAAGATGACGCGCTTCCCGTCCGGTGAAAAGAAGGGCGCCCAATTCGCTCCGCCCAGCGAGGTCAGTTGCTTCAATTCACTACCATCGGCATTGCAGACATACAACTCCATGTTCGTCGGCATGACGAGGTTTTCCTGAAGTAACTGCTTGTAGGTGGAAACTTCTTCCTCGGTCTTAGGTCTGGAAGCCCGGAAGATGATCTTGCTGCCGTCCGGTGAGAAGAACGCCCCGCCATCGTAGCCCAATTCACGCGTGATTTGCCGAACATTCCCGCCGTCAATATCCATGACGTAAAGGTCGATGTCTCCATTTCGTGTGGAGGTAAATACAATCTTATCGCCCTTGGGACTGACAGTTGCTTCGGCATCGTATCCCGGTTCGGTGGTCAGTTGTTTTCGGATCTGTCCTTTCAGATCAGCCATGTAAATATCAAAGGACGGATAAAGTGCCCATACATACTTGTGGTCCGCACGGGGTGCCGGCTTGGGCGGACATTCCTTCCCAGCACCGTGCGTGCTGGCATAGAGAAAAAGACTGTCGCCCGGCAAGAAGTAGGAGCAGGTGGTTCTCCCCAAACCAGTACTCACCAGGGCTGGTTTGAACGGTTCGATCGCCGTGGAAAAGATCTGATCACAGCTTGCGTTCCAGGCCGGGTTGGTTGCCTGGAAGACAATGCTTTTGCTGTCAAAACTGAAATAGGCTTCCGCATTGTCGCCGCCAAAGGTTAGCTGACGGATGTTCGACAGGTGCTTTTCAGCGGAATAGTGGGTAGTGGTGTCGGCCGGTTCCTGGCTATGAACATGCTGTTGTGCACGAGCGGTAGTCATCATGCCTGAAATTATCCCTGCCGCTATGGCTATTTTCTGAAGGTTCATCGTGCTGACGTTGTGTGGAACTGCGAACATAGTGCAAGGAAAAAGTAGAATCGTCAGTTTATCATCATTTTGTAAAACACGTTAATGTGCGTTAAATCCGGCCTCCGGTAGGTAAAGTCCCTAGTTTTGCAGGGTATCCACAAACCCATGAAGCTCTACACCAAACTCTTATCCGGCCTTGCAGGGATTCTCCTGCTGTCCGGCAACTATGCCTGCAAGCAGGCTGGATCGACCGAAACTGCGAATATCCGCGAGGATGATTTCCTGGTGCAATGGCTGGATTCCAGCGTACAGCCTGGCGACGACTTTTTCAAGTTTGCTACCGGCAACTGGCTAAAGAACAATCCGATTCCTGCCAGCGAGCGTCGTTGGGGTATTGCCAACCTGGTGCGCGACGACAACTTCGAAAAACTTCGTGGCCTTTGTGAGCAGGCAGCGAACGATCAGGCTGCACAACCCGGATCGAATACACAGAAGATCGGTGAC
>WBZT01001071.1_pt1 | contig 20788 bp, 19 predicted proteins | sample 5204241 | NCBI WGS metagenome assembly WBZT01 (sample SAMN12344358, study PRJNA552823) | activated sludge metagenome | biome: Activated sludge suspended growth; feature: Nitrification reactor; material: Wastewater; isolation source: activated sludge from nitrification reactor of wastewater...
CTGTGGGAGCTGGTTTGCGCCAGGTCGGCATGCGGCAACCCACAACAACAGCAAGTCCTTGCCATGATGGCGGACACAAGCGGGAGATGAACATGCAGCACAGTATCCATCAGCAAGCGCCTCAGCCTAGCGGCACCACGGGGCGGATCATCAATGCCGGGGTGCTGGGCGACTACTGGCCCGGCATCCAGCTCTACTATCCGCCGGTCAAGTACTCCCCCTCACTGGGCATCTACGAAGACCTGGAAGCCGCTGCCAACCGCATGAAAAAACATGCACACCAGACCCATGCGCATACCCTGATTTTTGACCTGGAAGACGGCTGCCGCCAGAAGGAAATGAGCCGCACCTTGTTGCGGCAGGAGTTGCCGCAATTCCAGCGCCGTCATGAGGTGGCGATTGCCATCCGCGTGAATCCCTTCCGCACCGAGGAATACGAAAAGGACATGGAGCTGGTGCGCGACCTGGCCGACCATGTGGATGCGGTGATGCTGGCCAAGGCCGGTGAAGCCTATGGGGCGGCGGAAGTGCGCGACCTGTCCAATTTCCTGGTCAACCACAATCCGCGCATCACCATCCAGCCCATTATCGAGCACCCCAAGTCGCTCAAGATAGCGCCCGACCTCATGCAATACAGCACGGTCAAGCATGTGGTGTTCGGTATCCACGACTTCTCCAAGGCGATGGGTATCCACATCACGCCCGAGCACTGGACGGAAGAACTCAAGTTCTACCTCAACCAGCTCATGTTCGAGGCGCGTATCGCCGGCAAGGGGGTGATCGGCGGGGTGGAAACCCTGATCGGCTCCAGCAGCATGCCGGAAAACTTTGTTGAACCGCATGACGTGCGGCGCTGGCTGGATCTGCATGGCGAAAACGAGTCGCGCATCGTTTACAAACACGCCTGCCAGGAATCTGCCATGGGACTGACCGGCAAGCAGGTTATCCATCCGGCCCATATCCATTTGTGCAAGGTGGCGTATACCCCGTCCCCCACCGAAGTGGCGCTCAAGGTGCGCATCCTCAAGGCAGCCATCGAGGCCGATGCCCTGCTGGGTGGCGCCATCAAGTTTGATGGCGAAATGCTGGACCCACCCATGTTCGGCAAGGCATTGCAAACCCTGTTGCGCGCCAATGCCCTGCGTGCGCTCAGCCCGGAAGATACCGAGTTTGCCATGACGGTGCTCAAGCTGATGCCTACCCAGGTCATCCGCGAAAACTGGCCGTATGGCGTGATCCTGTAGGAGGCAAGATGACCACCCTGAAACCCTTTGAACCGTGGGTCTGGCAGGTGCCGGAGCATTTCAATATCGGCGTTGCCTGCACCGATGCCCATCTGGGCAAGCCGGCCGCAAACAACATTGCCATGATTGTGGAAGACGACAGGCTGGGCACTTCGCAGATCACTTTTGCAGAACTGGCTGCACGCACCAACCGCTTTGCCCAGTTGTTGCGCAACCTTGAGGTTGGCACGGGTGAGCGCATACTGATCCGCCTGCCCAACTCGCTGGATTACCCGACGGCATTCCTTGGCACCATGAAGCGTGGCGCGATTTCGGTGCCGACCTCCACCCTGCTGACGGCGGAAGAAGTGGCTTACCTTGCGCAGGATTCCGGCGCGGCCGTGCTGGTGACCGACAAGGCCGCCTGGACGACGCTCAAGGACAAGCTGCAATCCGCCCCCAATCTGCGCCATGTGCTGCTGTCTGGCCCCGGTGAAGTGGAACAGGCGGCAGGGCTGAACGTGCTGGATCTGGATGCTGCGCTATCAGCTATTCAACAATGGGAAGCGCCGCACCCGACCCAGGCCACCGATCCGGCCTACCTGGTCTATACCTCCGGCACCACCGGTTATCCCAAGGGCGTGCTGCATGCCCACCGGGCGCTGATCGGCCGCACCCCGGCCTCCCGGTACTGGTTCGATTTCGCCGCGGACGGCGACCGCATCATGCATTCCGGCAAGTTCAACTGGACCTATGTGCTGGGTTCCGGCCTGATGGACCCGCTGTATCTCGGCAAGACCGTGATCGTGCACGAAGGCAAAAACGACGCCAACACCTGGCCGCAGCTCATCAAGAAGCACTCAGCCACCATTTTTGTCGGCGTTCCTACCATCTATCGCCAGATCATCCAGAAAACCTCATTCACCCGGGCGGACGTGCCCAGTCTGCGCCATTGCATGAGCGCCGGCGAGCACTTGTCGGATGAAGTGCTCACTCTGTGGAACAGCCGCTTCGGAATTGATATTTACGAGGCGGTCGGCATGTCGGAATTTTCCTATTACCTGTGCCAGACCAAGAGCCGTCCGATACGTCCCGGTTCGGCAGGATTCCCGCAGCCGGGGCACGCCATCAGGCTGCTCAACCCGGAAACCCTGCAAGAGGTAGAGGCAGGCGAGGAAGGCATGATCTGCGTGCCCGAAGACGACCCTGGCCTGTTCCTGGAATACTGGAACCTGCCGGAGGAAACCGCCAAGCTGCGGCACGATGGCTGGTTCTTCACCGGCGACTACGCCCGCTACGATGACGACGGCTACATCTGGTTCCTGGGCCGCAAGGACGACATCATCAAGAGTTTTGGCTACCGCGTGTCGCCCTACGAAATCGAGCGTGTGCTGAAAGCGCACCCCGCCGTGGCGGATTGCGCTTCGGTTGGCGAGGAACTGGAAAAGGACAAGGTGCTGGTGGTGGCCTACGTCATCCCGCAGCCCGGCAGCAACATCACGCCGGACGAACTGCTGGCTTTCGGCAAGGAGCACCTCGCCGCCTATAAGGCGCCCAAGACGATTTACCTGGCAAAGGACTTTCCGCGCACCAAAAACGGTAAAATCCTGCGTCGGGATGTCAATCCCTCCATCGCCACTGCCAGATCCACCGCAAGATGAATTTGCCGCAGAGGTACGCAGATGGACGCGGATAAACCCCAGGATTTATCTGCGTTTATCCGTTTTTATCTGCGGCTAAAAGGGTTTTAAGCCATGACGGTCATACGCGAACAAGACTTTATTCAGAGCATCGCTGACGCGCTGCAATACATCTCTTATTACCATCCGGTGGACTACATCCGGGCACTGGGGGAGGCCTACGCGCGTGAAGAATCGCCCGCCGCCAGGGATGCCATCGCGCAAATCCTCACCAACTCGCGCATGTGCGCCGAAGGCAAGCGCCCCATCTGCCAGGACACCGGCATCGTGGTGGCTTTCGTCAAGGTGGGCATGCAGGTGCAATGGGATGGCAGCCTCAGTCTGGAACACATGGTCAACGAGGGCGTGCATCGCGCCTACACCTTCCACGACAACCCCCTGCGCGCCTCGGTGGTGAACGACCCTGCCGGCGCCCGCAAGAACACCCGCGACAACACGCCCGCCGTGGTGCATGTGTCGCTGGTGCCGGGCAACACGGTGGAAGTCAGCATCGCCGCCAAGGGCGGCGGTTCCGAGAACAAGGCGCACCTGGTCATGCTCAACCCCAACGACAGCATCGTCGATTGGGTACTGGAAACCGTACCCACCATGGGCGCGGGCTGGTGCCCGCCGGGCATACTCGGCATCGGCATCGGCGGCACGGCGGAAAAAGCCGTGCTACTCGCCAAGGAATCGCTCATGGCGCCGGTGGACATGCACGAACTGAAACAGCGCGGCCCGCACAACCGGCTGGAAGAATTGCGGCTGGAGATTTTCGACAAGGTCAACGCGCTCGGCATCGGTGCACAGGGACTGGGCGGCCTGACCACGGTGCTGGATGTGAAAATCCTGGACTATCCTACCCACGCCGCTTCTTTGCCGGTCGCCATCATCCCCAACTGCGCGGCCACGCGCCACGCGCATTTTGTGCTGGATGGCGGCGGCCCGGCGCATCTGGAACCACCCAGCCTGCAAGACTGGCCGGACGTACACTGGGCGCCCAGCCCGCAAGCGAGGCGGGTTGACCTGGATACCGTCACCCGCGAACAGGTGGCCAGCTGGCAACCGGGCGAAACCCTGCTATTGAACGGCAAACTGCTCACGGGGCGTGATGCCGCGCACAAGCGCATCGCCACCCTGCTGGCAAAAGGTGAACCCTTGCCGGTGGATTTCAACAATCGCTTCATCTACTACGTGGGCCCGGTGGACCCGGTGCGCGACGAAGTGGTCGGCCCCGCCGGCCCCACCACCGCCACCCGCATGGATGGCTACACCGAAATGATGCTGGAAAAAACCGGCCTGCTCGGCATGGTGGGCAAGGCGGAACGCGGCCCGGAAGCCATAACCGCCATCCGCAAGCACCAATCCGCCTATCTCATGGCGGTGGGTGGCGCGGCCTATCTGGTCTCCAAGGCCATCCAGTCCAGCCGTGTCCTGGCATTTCCTGATCTGGGCATGGAAGCTATCTACGAGTTCGAGGTGAAGGATATGCCGGTGACTGTGGCGGTGGATAGCCGGGGTGTGTCGGTGCATGACACCGGGCCCGCGGAATGGCAGGCCAAATTGGCTGCAGTGCCGGTAACGTTCAAGATTTAAAGTTAAATCTGGTTGGCTGTGGCGATGAAGTGATCCAAAGTGTCGTGCACAAAAGCGGGGTTGATTTCTCGCACGATAAACACCAGTTGGGTTTGGGATTTTTCCAGGTGCAGATGCGGTAATGGCACGCGGTTATAGAGCATGTGTTGTACACCGTGAATCGCGAAGGGATGCGGTTCTTCCCGAGCAAAAACAATACCTTTCACCCGCAGTAATTGCTCACCCCGCATGGCGGCGAGCACCTCCAGTGCGGTGCGCAATTCCGGCCAGGGCACCGGTTCGTCATAGGTGACACTGAAGCTGGTAATGTCGCCGTCATGCGGGGCGTAAATACCCGGGTTCATCAAGCCTCCCCGACTGGCAGGCCGGTAACGATGGAGATTGAGCCATTGTTCCACCTGTTCGCGCTTGGTCTGCTCATTCATCAAGCCACGATCGAGCAACCATGCTGGATCCGCATCGCCTTGTACCACCCGATACCGCTGCGTGCCGGGGTTGAGCTCAGCCAACTGGCTTTCCAGTGCAAAAATATCCTCGGGGGCCGCCAGGTCGGTTTTGGTGAGCAGCAGCACATCGGCCAGCGCCGCCTGTTTGCGGGCTTCCGGCTGGGCATGCAGCTGGCGCAGGCCAAACACGGCATCCACCGTGGTGACCACCGCGTCCAGTCGGTAGTACTCGCGAATCAACGGATCACTGAACAACGTGTTGAGGATGGGCGCGGGGTCGGCCATGCCGGTGGTTTCGATCACCAGCCGCCGGAACGGCGCAATTTCTCCGTCAATACGTTTGCGGTTGAGTTCATGCAGCGCCAGCACCAGGTCGCTGCGCACTGTGCAGCACAGGCAGCCGGAATCCAGCAGTACCACATCATCCTTGACCTCTTTCACCAGCAGGTGATCCAGCCCGATTTCGCCGACTTCGTTGATGATGACAGCGCTTTCCCCCATGCCCGGATGGGCCAGGAGGCGGTTCAGCAGGGTGGTTTTGCCGCTACCGAGAAAACCGGTCAGCAGGGTCAGGGGAATACGGTGGGTCATACACTGATGGACGCCCCGAGAGGCATCCGTTAATCAAAAGGTCAGGCGCCGGTAATGGCGACCTGAGCGCCCAGTTCCTTCAGCATTTTCTGCATGCCCAGCCGCTTGCTGGCGTTGATGATGATGGGCGCAGAGGAAATGGCGTTGATTTTGCCTGGCGTTTCTTCACCTTCGCGGAACAGAATCACCGCCAGCAGCATTTCGTCTTCCGGCCCGGCCTGGAGCAATTGCTGGTCTTCATCACTCAGCACGACTTCATAAGACAAACGCAGAAAAGCCGGGTCAGCCACGGAAAAAATCAGGTCAGGCTCATCCAGGGATTGCAACCAGAACACGCTGGGCTTGCCCTCTTCGTGGAACAGTTTGTAGCGGGTACAGCCCTCGAACGGCTCAATGGCGTTAGGAAAGGTGATAACGCTTTCCGGGTTGATTTCCACTTCCTGGTCGCCAAAGCGGGTGAGCTTGATTTTCATTGTGTTCCCTTAATGCAGAGTGGGGTGGTTGTCGGTGAACAGTGCATCCTCGACAAACAGGTAATCGCGCGTCTTGCCATGGCGCCACATCACCACCAATGCAATCCACTTGGTCTGGTCCAGGCTGACTTCCATATCCGGCAGCGCCATCAGGCGGTCAATCACAATTTCGCGTTCCAGCGGATTCATCACGGTGGCCTGTTCCAGGAAGAGCAGGAAGCTGCGGCTGTCCTGGCCGATTTTCTTGCTTTCTTCCAGGGTGTAGATGCGGTAACCAGCGCGATCGGCAGCGGCATTGGCATCCGCCTGGTCGGTCATGGCGGCCAGATCGCTGAACCAATGGAAAGCCCGGCTGATGTCCTCGCTTTCAAACCCGGCGGCCGAAAGCTCCTTCTCCAGCGTCTTTTCATCGGTCTGGATATTCATTTCGATGTAGTTCTCGAACAGGTAGACGAGTAATTCAAACATGGTGTCCGCTCTCTTTTAGTTGAGTCGTTGATAACGTCCGCCCGGCAAACTGGCTACCTTGCCTTCAAGCTCCAGTGCAAGCAGCATCGCCGAAACCTGTTCACTCGTCAAGCCGCTTCTCTGTATCAGCGTCTCGACAGCCACTATGTCGTAGCCCAGGTGTTCAAGCAGCGGTGCGCCCTCATGATTAACTTCGGCCGGTGCAGACATTTCTGAAGTGGGGACGCTTCCCAATTCTTCAAGGATGTCGTGGATACTATCCACCAGCTTGGCGCCCTGTTTGATGAGTTTGTGGCAGCCCTTGGACAAGGGCGAATGAATGGAACCGGGAATGGCGAACACCTCACGGCCCTGCTCGGCGGCCAGCCGCGCGGTAATCAGCGAACCGCTCTGCAGGTTGGCCTCCACCACCAGCACGCCTTTGGCCAACCCGCTGATAATGCGGTTGCGACGCGGAAAATTGCCTGCGATTGAAGCTGTGCCCAAGGGAAATTCCGAAATCATTACCCCTTGACCCGCGATGTCGTGCGCCAGATCACGGTGCCGCGCCGGGTACACCACATCCAGCCCTGTGCCCACCACGGCGATGGTGCTGGCTTTGCCTTTCAACGCGCCGCGATGTGCCGCGCCATCTATGCCCAGCGCCATGCCGCTCACCACGCACCAGCCTGCTTCGGAAAGCGCTTGGGCGAAGGATTCCGCCGTTGCCAACCCCTGCGGCGTGGCGTGGCGGCTGCCCACAATCGCCATACAAGGCTGGCGCAGGCACGTTGCATCACCTTTCACATACAGCAAGGGCGGCGGATCGGCGATTTCCAGCAGGCCAGAGGGGTATTCCTGGTCAGCCAGCGTCAGCAGACTATTCCCCGGCTGTTGCAACCACTGCAAAGCCTGTTCCAGTTCATCGGCAAATGCGGCAGGCCCAGCGGCAATATGCTGGGCAATTTCCGCATCCACCACCTCGCGCAGTTGTGATACCGAAGCATTCAAAATCTGGTTGGGCAAACCGAACGCCGTCAACAACCTGCGATAGGTTTCTCCGCCCAGCCCGGGAATCAAGGAGAGGGTGATCCATTCGCGGGCTTCTTGTTGGTCTTGCGTCATGGTCTATCCGAAGCGAACCCTCAGGTATAATTTCGCTACCCATTCTCCCGATTATTTTCACGGCAAGCAACATGGCACACCTCAACATCCTGCACTATCCCGACCCGCGCCTGCACAAGGTCGCCGCACCGGTTGAAAAGGTGGATGACAGCATCCGCAAACTGGTCAAAGACATGGCGGAAACCATGTACGCAGCGCCGGGGATAGGTTTGGCCGCCACCCAGGTGGACGTGCATTTGCAGGTGATCGTGATTGATATTTCCGAGGCCAAGGATGATTTGCAGGTGTTCATCAACCCGCGCCTGCTAGAAACCGATGGTATGCAGGAATACGAGGAAGGCTGCCTGTCGGTGCCCGGTATTTTCGACAAGGTGCGCCGCCCGGAAAAAGTCAGGGTGGAAGCACTGGACGCCAACGGCAAGAAATTCACCCTGGAAACCGATGGCCTGCTGGCAGTCTGCATCCAGCATGAAATGGATCACCTCAAAGGCAAGGTGTTTGTGGAATACCTGTCAGCGCTCAAACAGACGCGGATCAAGCACAAGCTGAAAAAACGCCTGCGTGAAACGATGTAGGGAAAATCCATGAAAATCATTTTTGCCGGTACGCCGGAATTCGCCGTACCTGCCCTCGCCGCGCTGATTGCTGCCGGGCATGAAATTGTGCTGGTACTGACCCAGCCGGATCGCCCTGCCGGGCGCGGCATGAAACTCAAGGCCAGCCCGGTCAAGGCACTGGCGCTCCAGCACCATTTGCCGGTATTCCAGCCGGAAACCCTGAAAAATACCGAAGTGCAGGCGCGCATTGCCGAGGTGCATGCCGATGTGATGATCGTCGCGGCTTATGGCCTCATCATTCCCCAAGTTGTGCTGGATTTGCCCAAACAGGGCTGCCTCAACATCCACGCCTCGCTGTTACCGCGCTGGCGCGGCGCGGCGCCAATACAGCGCGCAATCCTGGCGGGCGACAAGGAAACCGGCGTGACCATCATGCAGGTGGTGCTGGCGCTGGATGCGGGCGACATGCTGAAGAAAGCGGCCATCCCCATTACCGAAAACGACACCGCGCAATCGCTGCACGACCAACTAGCGGCAACCGGCGGCAAGCTCATGGTGGAGGCGCTGGCCGAACTGGACCGCCTGAGCCCGGAACCGCAGGATGCAACGCTGGTTACCTATGCGGAAAAGCTGCAAAAGGCGGAAGCGCCTATCCAGTGGCAACACAGCGCGGCGGCGATTTCCCGTCAGGTGCGGGCGTTCAATCCTTTCCCGGTCGCCACGGCCAGCATGCAGGGTGAAACCTGGAAAATCTGGTTCGCCCAGGCCGCACAAGGGCGTGGCGCGCCGGGTGAAATCATCGGCCTGGACAGCGGGATTCTGGTCGCTTGTGGTGAAGGCGCGCTGAATATCACCGAACTACAGAAACCGGGCGGCAAGCGTCTGGGCTGGAAGGAATTCCTCACCGGGACACCGCTCAAGATGGGCGAGCGCTTTGTTTAAGGCGCAGCTCATCGCCGCACAAGCCGTGCGCCAGGTGCTTTCCGGGCGCAATCTCAATTGGGCGCTGGAAGAATTGCGGCCACGCCACTTCACCCCGCAACAGCGCGCCATTGCGCAGGACCTGAGCTTTGGCGCCTTGCGCTGGCTGACCCGGCTGGAAGCTTTGCTGGCGCAACTGCTGGAAAAACCGCTGACTGATGAAAACGTGCATGACCTGCTGCTGGTAGCGCTTTACCAGTTGGAATATAGCCAGAACGCGCCGCATGCGGTGGTGGACAACGCCGTGCAGGCCGCGGCGCAACTGAAAAAACCGTGGGCCAAGGGTTTGGTGAATGCGGTGCTGCGCAACTTTTTGCGGCGACGCGAAGAATTGCTTGCCCGGCTGCCAGACGATTTCACTACCCGGCAATCCTGGCCCGCATGGTGGGTGGAAGTGCTGCAAACCCAATACCCGCAGGAGTGGCAGCGCATCCTCACTACCGGCAATACCCACCCGCCCATGACCTTGCGGATCAACCAGCGTAAATCCAGCACGCAAGACTACTTGCGCATGCTGGCCGAGGCAGGTCTTAGCGCCACCGGGCTGGGTGAAACCGGGTTGCTGCTGGAAAAACCCTGCCCGGTGGACAAGCTGCCCGGCTTTTTTGAAGGGCTGGTTTCGGTACAGGATTTTGGCGCGCAACAAGCCGCGCTGTTGCTCGATGTCAAAGACGGCATGCGCGTGCTGGATGCGTGCAGCGCCCCCGGCGGCAAGACGGCGCACCTGCTGGAGCTGGCGGATATTGAATTGCAGGCGCTGGACAGTGACGCCGGACGCCTGCGCAAGGTGGCGGATAACCTTGAACGGCTGGGATTGCACGCCAGCCTGAAGGCGGCCGATGCCGCCAAGCCTGCCGACTGGTGGGATGGTCGCCCCTTTGACCGCATCCTGGCGGATGTACCCTGCACGGCCTCGGGCATTGTGCGCCGCCATCCCGACATCAAATGGCTGCGCCGCGAGAGCGACATTGCCAGTTTCCAGAAGCAGCAAGAAAACATCCTGAAGGGATTATGGTCAACCCTGGCAAAGGGTGGTAAATTGCTGTACGCCACCTGCTCGGTATTTGCCCAGGAAAATCAAGAACAAATCCAGCGGTTTCTGGAAGCGACAACGGATGCGCGAGCTGTACCGGGAGTACAAAATCAACTCTTACCCTGTGACCAACATGACGGCTTTTTTTACGCACTGCTGGAGAAAGTTTAGCCTCATCACGCTCGGCCTGGCATTTGTGCTTTTGTCAGCAGAAGCCCTGGCACAGGGTATCAGCGTGGAGCGCGCGGAATTACTGCCTGCTGGTGATGGCTGGCACCTCAACGCAGATTTCAAGATACGATTCAGCAAGGAAGTTGAAGAGGCAATCAACAAGGGCGTGGCGCTGCATTTCCTGGTTGAGTTTGTGCTCATGGAGCCCAACAAGTATTGGTTCGACCAGGAGGCGGCGAGTGACAGCTTGCCGATCAAACTCAGCTACCACGCGCTTTCACGGCAGTACCTGCTGAATTCCGGCACCCATCAGTACACCTTCACCAGCTTGTCGGAAGCGCTGGAAGAAATGGGCAGGCTGCGCGGCTGGGAGATACATGAAAAAAGTCCGCTGAAAAAAGACACGCCCTACTACGCCATGCTGCGCATGCGCCTGGATCAGAACAAGCTCCCAAAACCCATACAGGTGTCGGCAATAGGTTCAGAAGACTGGGACCTGATATCAGATCGGCATCGCTGGACGCCTAACCTGGATAAAGCGGAAAAGACCGAAAAGCCGGATCGCGCCCTTGAAAAGCCAGAAAAGCCGGAGAAGTAAGGGGCGCTGAGTGAAATATTTCGTATTTCTTGGTCTGGCACTGGGTGTTGTACTGCTCTACCTGCTTTCCCATGCCAGCGCCAATACTGCGGTTTCCGGGCAAAGTTATACCATTTTGCTGGCGGTCAATATCGCCCTTGCCGCCAGTCTCGGCATTGTTATCGTCTGGCAGATCCGCAAGCTGTTTCGCCAGATTCGCGCCCATGTCATGGGCAGTCGCCTTACCATGCGGCTGGTTGGCATGTTCACGCTCATGGCGATCCTGCCGGGCCTGCTGGTGTATGGCGTTTCTGTCAATTTCCTGACCCGTGCCATTGAGTCGTGGTTCAACGTCAAGGTCGAAGCCGCGCTGGAAGGCGGCCTGCGGTTGGGCCAGAGCACCTTGGACATCATGTTGCTAGATCTCAAGGAAAAAGGCGAAAACATATCCGCCTCGCTGACCTTGCAAGGCAGCAGCCAGGTCACCGCACTGAATGATCTGCGCGAAAAATCCGGGGTGCAGGATGCCGTTCTGCTGACGCCGCAGGGCCGTATCCTGGCCTTCTCCAGCAGCGATTCGGCAAGCTTTTTGCCTGAACTGCCCAGCGTGGAACAATTGCGCAAAGCGCACCAGCATACTTACGGCGAAATTGATCCCATCCCCAACAAAGGACTGTACCTGCGTGTACTTGTTCCGGTGAGTTCACAGGAACTCCACGGCGAATCCCGGATGCTGCAACTGATGCACCCGGTGCCCAAGGCCCTGTCGGATACCGCCGAGTCGGTGCAGGCGGTTTACCAGGATTACCAGGAGCTTTCGTTTGCGCGCGAATCGCTCAAGGATGTTTTTGCCCTGACCCTGACGCTGGTGCTGTTGCTTGCCATGCTGACGGCCATTTCCTTTGCTTTTGTGTTGAGCCGCCGGCTTTCCGCCCCGCTGGGGGTGCTGGCGGAGGGCACGCGCGCCATTGCCAGTGGTGATTACGACAAGGTGTTGCCGGTACAGGGCAAGGATGAACTCGGTATTCTGGTACGTTCCTTTAACAGCATGACACGCCAGTTGCGCGAAGCGACCCAGGCCACCGAGCGGCAGCGCGGAGAAATCGAAGCGGCCCGCGGGTATCTGGAGGCCATCTTGTCCAACTTGTCTTCCGGGGTGCTGGCTTTGGGTGATGATTTCACCATCCGTACCTGCAATCCGGCGGCGGGCGCCATACTTTGCGCTGAGTATAACGCCATACGGGGCCGGAACCTGGCGGATGCCGTTGATGCTGGAGCTGGCCTGCCAGCCTTTGGCCTGTGGATCAGGGCGCAATTTGAGCAGCACGGTTTGGCGGTCTGGCAACAGCAGTTCGAGTTCACTGGTGAACAAGGCGCGCAGTTGCTGCTGGTGCGGGGCAGCCGCCTGGCGAGTGGCAATGAGGGCGGCTATGTGGTGGTGTTTGATGATGTCACCCAATTGATCCAGGCCCAGCGTGATGCGGCTTGGGGCGAGGTGGCGCGCCGCCTGGCGCACGAAATCAAGAACCCGCTCACGCCCATCCAGCTTTCGGCGGAACGGCTGGAGCACAAGCTGGCCGGCAAGCTGGAGGCGGCTGACGCCCAGGTATTGCAGCGCGCCACGCACACCATCGTTAGCCAGGTGACGGCGCTCAAAAGCATGGTGAATGAGTTCAGCGAATATGCCCGTTCACCGGTGCTCAACCTGACACAACTGGATATCAACCAGTTGATACGCGAAGTCATGGGCCTGTATGAGCCGCCTGGTGTCAGGATACAGATGGAAGTGCCAAAAACGCCGGCCTGGGTCAGCGGTGATGCCACCATGTTGCGCCAGGTGCTGCACAACTTGCTGCAAAACGCACAGGATGCGCTGGAAAGCGCTAAATCAGCTACTATCAGTATCAACAGCGAAATCCAGGGCGAAAAAGTGCTGCTGGCCATACGCGACAATGGCAGCGGTTTCCCGGAAGACCTGATGGCGCGGGTATTTGAGCCCTATGTCACCACCAAGCGCCATGGTACCGGGTTGGGGTTGGCCATCGTCAAGAAAATCGTGGAAGAGCATCAGGGGCAAATCCAGATCGAAAATCTCAAGGAGGGCGGGGCGGTGGTAAAAATCACCCTGCCCGCACTGGTAGTGGAAAGGGAACAGGCAGCATGACGGCGCACCACATTCTGGTCGTGGATGACGAAGTTGGCATCCGCGAATTGCTACGCGACATCCTGGAAGACGAGGGTTACCACGTCCGGCTGGCGGAAAATGCAGCCGAAGCGCGCGAGTTCCGCATGAACCAGCGCCCCGACCTGGTGTTGCTGGACATCTGGATGCCGGATTGTGATGGCGTTACCCTGCTCAAGGAATGGGTCAATGGCGGCCAGCTCACCATGCCGGTGGTCATGATGTCCGGCCATGCCACGGTGGATACAGCGGTGGAAGCGACCCGCATCGGCGCATTCGATTTCCTGGAAAAACCGGTGGCGTTGCAAAAATTGCTCAAAACCGTGGGTGCCGCGCTCAAGCATGGCGAACACCTGCCACGCCAGGGTATGAGCCTGATTAACCTGGGCAAAAGTGCGCCCATCATCGAATTGCGGCAACGCCTGGAGCATGCCGCCAAACAAGCGGCCCCCATCCTGCTGGTCGGCCCGCACGGGAGCGGCATGGAGCTTTGCGCACGCGCGTTGCACAAGACGGATACGCCTTGGGTGGAAATTACAACGCACCGCGAAAGACTGGCGCAAGCCCCCATAGAGCTGCTGGATCACGCCAAGGATGGCGTGCTGTATATCCCGGAAATTGCCAGCCTGAACCACAGTGAGCAAAAGGGTCTGCTGTTGCTGCTGCAAAAAAGCGAGAAAAGTGCAGCGCGTGTTATCTGCACCACTTCGCGCGACCTGCCGCAACTGGCTGCTGCCGGCCAGTTTGAAGAGGCCTTGCTGCAAGCTGTCAGCGCCCTGACTGTCAGGGTGCCCGCATTGAATGACCACAGGGAAGATATCCCGGAACTGGCGCGTGCTATCAACCTGCAATTGGCAGAACAGGGGGGTGTTTCCTTCCGTGAACTGGATACCGCGGCATTAAACGCCCTGCGTAATGCCGCCTGGCCGGGCAACCTGACCCAACTGGAAAATGTGGTCCGCCGCCTGATGACCGGCAGCCTGGGGGACACCATTACGCAGGATGATGTGCAGCGTGTCTTGCAGGAATTTTCTGGTCTGGAGCCGGCTCCAGCGGAGCCTGTCAGCAGTGCTAGCGTTTCACCGGTTTCTCTGGATCAACCATTGCGCGAAGCCAGGGACGAATTTGAGCGGATTTATTTCGAGCACCATATCGCCAAGGCGGGCGGCAACATGAGCCGGGTGGCGGAATTTGTAGGGCTGGAGCGCACCCACCTTTACCGCAAGCTGAAACAACTCGGAATCAAGGTGCGATAAGTTCCTTGCTTTGGCTAAACCGCACCACAACGCGGGTTCCCTTGCCGTTTTGCCCCTCCTCAATGCGGATTTCCGCCTGGTGCAGCAATGCAATTTCCCTGGCAATTGCCAATCCCAGGCCACAGCCTTCCGCGGCTTGTTCATTGATACGGTAAAACGGCTCAAATACCTTGGCCCGCAACTCCGGTGGAATGCCAGGGCCGTTATCCTCGACAGTGACCGCCACTACCCCATCAGCAGGTTCTACCCGCACGGTCACTTCCCCATTGTTAGGGGTGTAGCGAATAGCGTTGTCCACGATATTGGCCAGTAGCTCCCGCAGCAAAAAACCATCTGCCTTGATAACCAGGGGCGCATCGCTTCCTTCAAAACCAAGGTCAACCTGCTTTGCCAGCGCAGTGCTGACCAGCGTTTCTGTCACCTCTCGCGCCAATTGATTGATGTCCAGCATGGCCATGTTTAACTGGCGGCCAGAAGCCGGCTCAACCTTGGCCAGGGAAAGCAGTTGCTGCACCAGGTGGGAAAATCGCGCAGCGCTGGCGCAAATATGTTCCAGTGCATGCCTAACCCGTGCCGGGTCGCTTTCTCTCATGGCCATTTCCGCTTGGGTTTGCAGCCCGGCAAGCGGGGTCCTGAGCTGATGCGAGGCGTCAGCAATAAATCTTTGCTGCAAGGACATGGCCTCCTGTAGCCGTAGCATCAGCCCGTTCATGGCGAGTAACAACGGCTGCACTTCTTTCGGTGCAGTTTCCATCCGCAGCGCGCTCATGTCGCGATGGGAGCGCTGGCCAATTTCCGCCTGGAGCCTGTCCAATGGCAGCAAGCCACGGCGCACGCCGTACCACACCAGCACGGCCGCCAGTAGCAGCATCAACAACTGCGGAATGACCATGGCAATGGTAATTTCCTCGGTCATGAATTCGCGCTTGGACAAGGTTTCCGCCACCAGTACCAGGGCTTCCCCGCTCAGGCTGGTACCTTTTAACGGCAGCCAGAAAGCCACAACCCGTACCGGTTTGTGGTCAAGCACGGCATCGAAATAGAGGTGATCTTTTCTCAAAGGTCTTAACGGTGGCGCAGCCAGACTGGTATCCCCAATCACGGTTTCGCCCAGCGGCCCTATCACGCGGTAATAGACCCAGTCATCCTTGTCGTATTCCAGCAGGTCGGTTGCTGCCTGAGGCAATTCAATCACCACCTTGCCAGACTTGACCTCTACCTGATCGGCCAGCGCCAAGGCGGCACGCAGCAGGGAGCGGTCATACGCCAGATTGGCGAAATAGTGTGCGGCGTAATAGGAAACACCCACCCCTGCAACCAGCAAGGGCAGCAGTAAAGCCAGCAACCAGCGCAGCAGTTGTCTGCGTAGCGAAATGGCCGATCTCAAGTGGCCTGCTCCAACAGGTAGCCCAAACCACGTATGGTACGGATACGGGTTCCGGAGGATTCCAGCTTTTTCCTCAGACGGTGGATATACACCTCAATGGCGTTGTCACCGATGTCTTCATCCCAGTTGCACAAGGCCTCCATGATCTGTTCCTTGTTGACCACCTTGTCGCGGCGCAGCATCAGCACCTCCAGCACCCCCAACTCGCGCGCGGAAAGTTCCACCGCTATTTCGCCGATATAGGCACGCCGGGCGGAAGGATCAAAAGTCAGTTCACCACACGCCAAAGGGGTATTGCTGCCCATCTGCCCACGCCGTATCAGCGCGCGGATACGTGCTTCCAGTTCGGTCAATATAAATGGCTTGGTCAGGTAATCGTCCGCACCCAAATCCAGCCCCTTGACCCGGTCTTCCACGGTATCCCGTGCGGTAAGTACCAGCACGGGCGTCTTGCCGCCGCGGCTGCGCAGGCGGCGCAGCACTTCCAGTCCATCCAGCTTGGGCAAACCAAGATCCAGTACTGCCAGGTCATAAACGCTGTCTTGCAGGAACTGCTGCGCTTGCTCCCCGTTTTCCGCATGATCTACCGCATAGCCTGATTGCTGCAGTGAACGGCTCAAGCCATCCGCCAGGGTAGGGTCATCTTCAACAATCAGGATGCGCATAAAGAATTAATTTTAGAAAGGTTGCAGAAAGGTTGGGGGCGTATCGTTCGCCTCACTGGGTACTACAGAGCGTACCTTAGTGAGTGTAGTTCATTTTATTTTGAAAGGAAAAATCCATGAACAAGCTGTTAACCGCATTGATCGCCGGCCTTTTTGCCGTTTCCATGAGCGCTTTTGCTGCTGATGCTGCCAAGGCCGAAGCCCCCAAGGCGGATGCCAAGCCTGCTGCTGCCGCTGCTGCTCCGGCCGCTGAAGCTGCTGCACCTGCTGCTGATGCCAAGGCTGAAAAGCCTGCTGCTCCTGCCAAGAAGGCCAAGAAGCACGGCAAGAAGGCTGAAGCTGCTGCCAAGTAATCCCCCTTGGCGTAGCACAGGGAAAGCGGAGCCAAAAGCTCCGCTTTTTTACGCCTGCTGAATCTCCGCCACCACTGGTGTGTGGTCGGAAGGGCGCTCCAGCTTGCGCGGCGCCTTGTCTATCCAGCAAGCTTTACAGCGGCTCGCCAGTTCCGGCGTGAGCAGGATATGGTCGATGCGCATGCCCAGATTACGGCGGAAGCCCATCATGCGGTAATCCCACCAGCTGAAACTTTTTTCCTCCTGCTCGAACAGGCGGAAAGCATCCTGTAACCCCAGGGACTGCAATTTGCGAAAAGCCTCGCGCTCCGGCTCGCTCACCAGCACCTGGCCTACCCAGGCAGCGGGATCGTGGCAATCGCGGTCTTCCGGTGCAATGTTGTAGTCGCCCAGCAAGGCCAGTTTGGGGTAACGCGCCAACTCCTCCTGCAACCAGTCCGTCATGGCTTTCAGCCAGCGCAGCTTGTAGTGATACTTGTCGGAATCCACCGCCTGCCCGTTGGGGATATAGGCACAAACCACCCGCACATTACCCAGCGTCAGCGCCAATATGCGTTTTTGTTCGTCCTCGAAGCCGGGAATGGCCGCAATCGCATCCGCCCCATCCTGCTTGCTGATAATGGCCACGCCGTTATAGGTTTTCTGGCCGCTGAACACCACACGATAACCGGCGTCTTCAACCGCTGCGACCGGAAACTTGCCGTCCTCCAGCTTGGTCTCCTGCAGGCACAGCACATCCGGTTGGTTGGCCGCCAGCCAGTCGAGCACATGCGGCAAGCGCACGTTGAGAGAATTGACGTTCCAGGTGGCGAGTTTCACGCGGTTTCCACCATGCCGTTATGCCGTAGTAGCGCATCAATAGTCGGCTCTCTACCCCTGAACGCCACGAAGGATTCCAGTGCGCTGCGTGAGCCGCCCTGGGCGAGGATTTCGCTCCAGAAGCGGTGGCCGGTTTCTTCGCACAGGATGCCATTTTCCTCAAACAGGCTATAGGCATCGGCCGACAGCACTTCCGCCCATTTGTAGCTGTAATAGCCTGCCGCGTAGCCGCCGGCAAAAATATGGGTGAAGTTGTTGGGGAAGCGGTTGTAATCGGGCGGGAACACCACGGCGATTTCCTTGCGTACTTCGCGCAGCAATTTCAGCGCACTGCGGTTGGAATCGTATTCGGCATGCAGGCGCATATCGAACAGCGAAAACTCGATCTGGCGCAGGGTTTGCAGGCCGGCCTGGAAGTTCTTGGCCGCCACCATCTTGTCGTACAGGGCGCGCGGTAATGTTTCGCCGCTGTCCACGTGCTGGGTCATGTGTGACAGCACGTCCCATTCCCAGCAGAAATTCTCCATAAATTGACTCGGCAGTTCGACGGCATCCCATTCAACACCCTTGATGCCGGAGACACTGTATTCCTCAACTTTTGTGAGTAAATGATGCAGGCCGTGGCCAAACTCGTGGAACAGGGTAATCACCTCGTCATGCGTAAACAGCGCGGGCTTGTCGCCTACCGGCGCGGAGAAGTTGCAGGTGAGGTAGGCCACCGGGGTCTCGATGCCGTGGGCTTTGCGGCGACGGGTAATGGCTTCATCCATCCAGGCGCCGCCACGCTTTTTGTCGCGAGCGTAAAGGTCTAAATAAAATTGACCTACCAGTTCGCCCGTCTTGCTGACGATTTCATAAAAACCTACGTCCTGATGCCACAACGGTGCATGCGCTTTTTGCACTTTGACGCCATACAGGGTACTGATGACGCGGAACAAGCCCGCCAGCACCTTTGCCTCTGGAAAGTACTGCTTCACTTTCTGGTCAGAAAAAGCGTAGCGCTCTTCGCGCAGCTTTTCGCTGAAATAGGCCACGTCCCAGGCTTGCATGTCCTGGATGCCATGCCGTGCCGCACAATCGCGCAATTCGGCCATGTCTTTCTCGGCAAAGGGACGCGCGCGCTGGGCTAGGCTGCGCAGGAAGTCCATCACCTGCGCCGGGGTCTCGGCCATCTTGGTAGCCAGCGAGTCCTCGGCATAGTTGTTGAAGCCCAGCAATAGCGCAGCCTCATGGCGCAACGCCAGAATTTTGGTAATCAAGTCCGTGTTGTCCAACTCCGGCTTGCCGAACTCGGAAGCGCGGGTGGCATAGGCGTAATAGAGTTTTTCACGCAGTGCCCGGTTATCGGCATATTGCAGCACCGGCATGTAGGAAGGCAGGTGCAGGGTGAATTTCCAGCCAGTTTTCCCTTCCTTCTCGGCGGCAGCACGTGCAGTTTGCAACACGTCATCCGGGATTCCCATCAGTTCAGATGCATTTTCCACCAGCAGAGAAAAGGCATCGGTACAGTCCATCACGTTTTCCTCGAATCGCGAGGACAGGGCGGAAAGCTCTTCCTGTATGGCCTTGAAGCGTGCTTTTTTGTCTTCCGGCAACTCTGCACCACCCAGCCGGAAATCGCGCAGCTCGTTTTCGATGATTTTCTTGCGCGTGGAGCTCAAGCCCTCGAATTCCGGCTGTGCTCTCAGGGCCTTGAAGCGACGGTACAGCGCCTCATTCTGCGACAGGTCGGCATAAAACGCGGTGAGCTGGGTCAGGTTGCTGTTGTAGGCCTCGCGCAGTTCCGGCGTGTTGACCACCGAATTCATGTGCGACACCTGTGACCATGCGCGCGACAGCTTTTCTTCCGCATCTTCCAGCGGTTTGACAAAGCTGTCCCAGGTCGGTGTAGCGGTATCGCCCTCCAGGTGCGCTACCAGCGCGCGACTTTCCTCCAGTAGCTGGGTGATGGCGGGGGAGACGTGTTCGGGTTTGATCTGGTCAAAATGCGGCAGGCCGCTGAAGTGAAGCAAGGGGTTCATAACATTCCTAATTGATAAGTCTTAAAGCAAACGGGTATTGGTAGTTCTCGCCCTTGCTGACCTTGACCGCCGCCAGCAGGCAGAGGATCAAGTTGGCCAACCACAACAAGGGGAAAAACAGCAAGCCGATCAGTATCCATGACAGCACCCCGGCCACCATGTAACCAATCACCATAGTGATCTGGAAATTCAGTGCCTCACGCGACTGTTCGCCGATAAATGCGCTGTCATCCTTTTTCAGTAGCCACACAATCAGTGCCGGGATAAAGCTGAAAAAAATCCCGGCCAGGTGGGTGAGCACGGCGATGTTCTTGTCGTTGGCGCTAGGGGTGTCGTTCATGGTGGTCTCCCGGAAAGTGGTGGAACTATCAACTGCCGCCAGCGTAACGGGTTCCCCACCCAAGCGCAACGGCCCACAAGGCTGGTAACATGCCGCCCATGCCCAACATTCAGGAAACCCTCACCCAGGCACAGCATCAGCTTGCATCAGCCCTGTCACTGCCTGCCAGCGAAGCGCGCATTGAGGCGCAGTTGCTGCTACGCCGGGCGCTGGGTAACATCTCCCACGCCCAGTTGCTGATGGTTGACCGCGAATCCATGCCGCAAGTTCAGGCAGAGGGCTTTGGTGAAATGCTCCAGCGCCGGTTGGCTGGCGAACCGGTGGCCTACATCCTGGGCCAGCGTGAATTTTATGGGCTGATACTTTCCGTCAGTCCTGATGTGCTCATCCCACGTGCAGACACAGAAACGCTGGTGGAGGCTGCACTGGCGCGGATTCCAGAACAGCAATCTTTCCACACCCTCGATCTGGGGACTGGCAGCGGTGCCATTGCGCTGGCGATTGCCAGTCAGCGGTCTTTGTCCAAGGTGACTGCGGTAGATGCCTCTCTCTTAGCACTGCAAGTAGCGAAGCACAACGCCGAAGCCCTCAGACTGGCCAATGTCCGGCTGCTGTTAAGCGACTGGTTTGCCGCAGTGGCTGAGGAAACCTTCGACGTGATTGTGAGCAACCCGCCCTATATTGCCGCCAACGACCCACACCTGGCACAAGGTGACCTGCGATTTGAACCTGCCACTGCGCTGGCTTCCGGCGCCGATGGGCTGGATGACATCCGGCGCATTGTCAGCGCAGCGCCTCACTTCCTCAAGCCTGGTGGTTGGCTAATGCTGGAGCATGGTTACGACCAGGCGCCAGCCGTGCGCCAA
>WBZT01001073.1_pt1 | contig 20753 bp, 17 predicted proteins | sample 5204241 | NCBI WGS metagenome assembly WBZT01 (sample SAMN12344358, study PRJNA552823) | activated sludge metagenome | biome: Activated sludge suspended growth; feature: Nitrification reactor; material: Wastewater; isolation source: activated sludge from nitrification reactor of wastewater...
GGTGCATCTGTGGTCGCTGGCGATCGACGAGTTGGGTGCGGCGAGCTTCGCCCCGGCGAGCTGGACCCGCCTGACACCGGCCGCGGCGCCGCACGTGACGGTGAACGTGCCGGCCGGCGCGAGCGCGCTGGCGCATGTGGCGTTCAACAACCCGCTCGATCCGGCTCCGGGCAGTGAGCTCAAGAGTATTGCCCTGGTCGCCCTGATCCGTAGCAGCGACGACCGCGACCCGCTACCGAACACCGCGACGATCGATTCGATCGACAGGTTCTGGGCTTTCTTCGGCCGCTTGTTCGATTCGGACAATGCCGCGCTGCGCGTCCTGAGGGCGCGGTCATGAGCGTCGAAACGGCGTTCCTCGCGGCCCTCGCCGACTACCTGCGCGATTCCGGCCGGCTGCTGCCGGCGCCGGCGACGGTCGGCATCGTCGAGCCGGTGGCGGCCGGCGATCTGCCGGCGGTGGTCTTGTCGCTCAAGGAAGTCCGTCGGCCGGGTGCGGGTCTGGGTGAGCGCGCCTCCTTGATCACCGGCGGCGCCTTGCCGGTCAGCGCTCGCATCGACCTGGCGAACCCGGTGCTGCCCGAGGAGACGACCTTCCGACTGTTGAGTGACGACCGCCGAACGCTGGTGCTGCCGCATGGAGGCTGGGTCAAGGCCGACGCAACGACGGGCTTGCTGTCGTCGGTGGATCTGCAGGTCAGCGTCGCTGGCGTGCCGAGAACGGTGGTCAATTCCGAGCCGGGCGCAGGAGAGGTGCGTCCCGACGCGCTCGTCGGCACGCTGCTGTTTGGCGCCGCCCTGCCGGCTGCCGGAATCGTCGAGGCAAGCTATTTCCTAGGGCAATGGGAGCGGCGCGTGACACCGATCGCCGGTGAGTTGCGCATCGATGTCCGGGCGCTCGTGGCGGCGGACCTGCAAGCGATCAGCGATGCGCTGATCGACACGCTCGATGCCGGCGCGCCGCTGCCCAGAGGTCTGCGCAAGATCGCCCTGCATCAACTCTCCAGCGTCGGTCCGGTCGTTGTCACGCTGGCCAACTCGCGCGGTCGCAGCCTCTACTTCACCTTTGACTACGAGCACGAGCTTGACCGGCCCGAGTCTTCCGGTGGCGTCATCCGCCGCATTCCCATCCACACGCGGCTGGCATCGACGACCGTCGACCAATCCAGCGGCGCGATCGTCACCACCCTGATCAGCGAGGTCGACCCATGAGACTCATACTTTGCCGCGCAGCCGCGGCGCCCAAGTCCTTTCACCTCTTTGAAGGAGAAGCGCGATGAGCGAAGCCATCAGTGAAATGATCCTCCCGGGCACCTACATCGAGGTGCGTTCGGAAGGCTTGATCGGGGTCGGGGGAATCAGCACCGGCAACATCGGCGTCGTCGGCACGGCCAACCGCGGCCCGTTGAACGAGGCGGTGATTCTCGGCAGTTACGCGGAGGCGCTGGAGATCTTCGGCGCCTACGATCGCTTCCCCGGCACGCTGGCGGCCCCGGCACAGACGCTGACGCGGACCCTGGAGCAGGTGTTCAAGGGCGGTGGCAGCACGGTGTATGCGGTACGCGTCGCCAACCTGGCGGCCGACACGCCCATGAACACGATGACCTGGAGCGTGAACGCGGCGGCCAATACCCTGTTGTTCACGCTCACCGCCACCTCACCCGGCACCTGGGCCAATGCCATTGCCTCGGCGTTTACCGCCGCCACGGCGACGCAGCCGGCAACGCTGACCCTGACCCTCGGTCGGCTGAAGGAAACTTTCACCGGCGCCAACGCCGGAGCTCTGTTCGACGCGGTGCGCGATGGCAGCCGGCTGGTCACCGCTGCCGATCTCGACGACGCTGATCGCGGCGCCACGGTCGTCGAAGTGGTGGCCGCCAGCGGCGCCGACCTCGGCGGGCCCGACGGTGTTGCCGCGACGACCACCGAACTTGCGGCAGGGCTCGGGGTGCTGGCGACAAAACCGGTCAACATCGTGGTCGCCGGCGGCTTCGACGCGAAGACCGCGGCAGCGACCATGCTCGCCCACCTCGAGGAGACCGAGAACGACGGCCGCGAACGGATAGGCGTCATGGGCACTTCAAGTGACGTGCCGGCGACGCTGGTCACCGACGATGTCTCGAAAGGGAGCAATCCGCGCCTGGTACTGGTCGCCCCGGGAATCATGGCCGACGATGCGGCGCGCGTCGGTGAGATCAACAAGCGCGTCAGGCTGCCGGCGGCTTATGCCGCAGCGCTGGTGGCCGGGCGCATGGCCACGCTGGCGCCTCATATCAGCCTGACCAACAAGGACGTGGCAGCCGATGACCTGGCGCGCGACTACTCTCGCGCCGAGCAGAAGAACCTGCTCAACAACCGCGTGCTGCTCCTCAACAAGAACTTCGGCATCCGCGTCCTCAAGGGCATTTCGACCGACACCGGAGCGTTCAGGCAGATTTCTGTGCGCCGTATCGTCGATTACGCCAAGGCCGGTGTCCGTCTCGGGGCCAACCCCTATATCGGGCGCCTGAACAACTCGCGCGTGCGCGCGGCGCTGAAGGCGACGCTGGACGGCTTCCTGTCGGGAATGGTGCTCGACGAGATGCTGATCGGCTACGCCCTCGATGTCTCGGCCACCCGTGCCCAGGAGATCAACGGCCAGGCGATCGTGACGATGACGCTGCAACCCACGTTCTCGATCGATTTCATCAAGGTCATCATGAACCTGTCGTGATTGAACGGCAGTCCATTACCTGCATTGGAGTACACACATGCCCAGCACTGTTTACCGCGGGTCCGACGGCACCATCTCGCTGGCGGTCGAGAGCGGCGTCGAAGGCGACAAGGCCGCCGCCGTCAACGAGGCCTATCAGCTTACACCGATCGGGCGGGTCACTGGCGTTACCGTACGCGTGACCAACGACGTCAAACCGTTCCATGAACTCGGGCAGCGTTTCGCCACCGAACTGCGCCCGGGGAACATCAATGTTTCCGGCTCGATCGACCGTGCCTACATCAATGGCGCGCTGCTCAAGCTGATGCTCGGTGATGCCGCCGATAGCCGTCCCGCCAGCACTTTCCCGAGCCCCTCGTTCAACCTCAGCGTACGTCTCGAGAACCCGTCGTTGCCGGGTACGGCGTCCACCGTCACGGTGATGGGCGTCAAGCTCGAGCAGTGGTACTACCGCTTGCCGGAAGACGACTTTGCGATGGAGCAGGTCAACTTCCGCGCCTTGTGGGTCAAGGTCGAGGATCAGGCGGCCTGAGCGCGAGGCAGTGATGAGCAAGCCACTGGCCGCCGAGGATCTACTCGCCGGAGCACAGGCGACGCACCGTATCGAGGTGCCGCAAGCACTGCTCGGCAGCGCTGCTGCGGGTTTCGTCGTGCTCAGGCCGCTTACCGCGGGCGCCGTCCAGCGAGTAGCGCAGGCGGCCAGAGATGAGCGTGTTCTGGCCGGGGTGCTGATGGTTCAGCAGGCACTGGTGGAGCCGTCGCTGAACGTCGCTCAGGTCTCGGCGCTGTCGGCCGGGCTGCTGCAGTTCCTGCTCGACCAGGTCAATCGGCTGTCGGGACTGACGGTGAGTGAAGACGACCTGGAGCGCGCGGTCAAGGCGCCGCTCACCCGTGCCTGCTTCGTGCTCGGGCGCGAGTTCGGCTGGACGCCGGCCGACTGCTCGTCGCTCACCGTTGGCCAGATCCTGCTCTATCTCGAAATGCTCGCCCGCGACGAGCGACCCGCCGGCATGCCGCCGGGAGGCGGTGAGTCATGAGCGACCGTCTGCATCCGTTGCTCTACCCGCTCTACCGGCAGGCGGGTGCGCCGCGCTTATGGTTTGAGCAGCAGCGGGCGACCGGCCGGCGGCTGGAGTCCATGCTCGTCGCCTGGCAGCGGAGCGGTCTGGATCAACCGGATCTGTGGGCCGATTTGCTGCAGAACCCGCTGGCGGACGCGGGCGGGCGCACGGCAAGTGTGCTGGGCGGCGGTGGCGGCACGCCTAGCGTCGCCGCCGTATCCGGTCGACGGGTAGATGCGGCGACGCCGCTCGAGCAGCGCCTCGCGGCGGTGCTCGGTCGTGTCGCCCAACGCCTGGGTGGGACGACGCCGGGCCTTCAATCGGGCAACGTACCGGCCGGAACCCTGCGTTCAGGCAAACATCGTCCCCAGGCAGGCGCGACGGGCGGGACAACGGGAGGCGACGGTTACCGGTCTGCCGCTGGCCGGGAAAATGCCGCGAGCTCTGCTTTGGCGATGGCGGCGCCGCCAGCGACGGTGGTTGGCGGCGGCTCGCCGACGGCGCCTCTGACCCAAGCCGATGTGCTGCCTGGCACGCTACCTGACGCGTTGCCGGCAGTGGCCAGAGGCGGGTGGGCGGCCGCCGCTGCCCTCCGGCCTGCGGCTGTCCCACTGGCCGCCGAGGCGACGCCCGGGGTGACCAGCGTCGGCACTGCGGCGATACTGACCGCAGCGCAGGCGGCGGCAGTGTGGAACGAACGGGCTGCGCAAGCGCACGTGCAAACCGGGTGGATCTCGGCCGTGCGCATCCCCTCGCCCGGCGCATCGCCGCGGCATGAGGCGACCGAGACATCGGCCGATCCGGGTTTGCCGCCCTTGGCGTCGGGTGGAGCCGACAGCCGTGTCCGCCGCGCGCCGGAGGCAAGCGCACAAGCGGTTGCTCCAACGCCGGTCGCACAACGCCTGGAGACCGTGCTGGGTCGTCTCGGCCAGCGTTCGGGCACGCGGCCGTCGCCGGCGCAAGGGAGCATACTCCCGGCGCCGAATGGCGCTCCAGCCGAGCATGAGGTGAGCGCCTGGGGTGCCGGCGCAAGCACTGCAGACGCTGGGCACTGGCCTATCGGCCGGGCGGATGGCGGACGGACTGCTTCGCCGCCGGCCACGCTGCGGCGTGGGATAGGCGAAGTCGCGTCGTCGCCGGGGCCTGTTGCCCTCGCCCATTCATCTGCTGACAGGGTCGCGGCGGCACCGGCAGGCGCGCTGTCGGGGGAGGCTGCCGGCTGGCCGCGCGGCCTGCGTGGCCTGGCCAGAAGAGCGGCCGCGTACGACGCCGCGCCAGGCGCGCCGCACGCGTCGCCGCCGGTTGTGGTGGCGGCTACGGCGCCGAGTGGGACCGCCGGCGCAGAGCCGGCCGACGACGACCAGATCGCCGAACAGCTCGCGCGAGTCCTGCGCCGCGAGGCGCAGCGTGAGGGCATCGATGTCGACGACCTTGGGCCATGAAACGGAGATGAGCATGTCATCGCCCGGCGCACGCATCACCATCGACGGCAGCCAACTCGCTGCCGACGAAGCGGCAGTGGTGCGCCTGCGCGTCGACCTGGCTGCCGACGGTACGCATGACCAGGTCTGGTTGCAGTTCTGGTCGCGTTCGCGCTTTGCGACGGCTGCCGCCGGGGCCGCCATGAGCCTTTCATTGGGCGAACGCGGTGCCGAAGAGCCGGTGTGGACGGGTGAAGTCAGCGGGCGCCGACTGCTGCCGCAGGCAGTCGTGCTCGACGGCATCGCGGCGACCGTGACGCTGAGCCGCAGCGCCCGATCGCAGAGCTACCTGAACCAGACGGTGGCCGAGATCGTGCGTGATCTCGCCGGCAGCGCGACGATCGACAAGGTTGAAGGCGACCTCAAGCTGCATGCCTACCACGTCGACAATCGACGTCCGCTGTGGAGCCACCTGAAGGATCTGGCGCGTCTGGTCGACGCCGACCTCTGTTCAGCAGCGGACGGGGGCTTGCGCTTCGTGCCAGCCGGAGCTGCGGTCACTCCACTCGCACTGCGTTACGGCGCCGACTTGCTCGACTGGAATCTCAGCGCACGCTCTACCCCGCAGGCAGCGGCAGTGGCGGCCTACGGCGCAGCCAGCGAACAAGGTGCAGCGCGCTGGCACTGGATCGGCCACGATCCGCTGGGCGCCGGGGCGGCCGCGACGCGCCTGCCGGCGGCGCTGGCGACTCGCGATGCGGCCCAGTTGATCGGCGAGGCGCTGGCCCAACGAGCGCGGCGTACGGCGATCGCTGGCGAGGTGCTGGTCGTCGGCAATCCCAAAATCCGACCGGGCGACGCCATCGAGCTGACCGACTTGCCCAGCGGCAACCCCGGCATCCTGCGCGTACGCTCGCTGCGGCACACGTTTGACGTGGTCAGCGGCTTCCTGACCCGCCTACGGCTGGAAGGCGCAGGCAGCACGGCCGGAGGCGCATCGTGAGCGAGCTGATCGACACCCTGCGGGCGATCGTGCGCGACGAACTGGCGCGCCGGCGCACACCCGAGCTCGGTGTGGTGACGGCCGTACACGCGCGTGATGCCGAATCGAGCGACGCCAACCACCAGGTGCATGTGCGGCTATTGGTCAGCGGGGTCGAACTGCAGTATGTGCCGGTAGCCGTCGGGCGTCTCGGGCTGGCGATGCTGCCGCAGGTGGACGATACGGTGCTCGTCGTCTTCGTTCAGGGAGATCTCAATTCGCCGGTCGTCGTCGGTTCGCTGTACGATGCCGCGATAGCACCGCCGATCGCCAAGGCGGGCGAGCTGATCTACCAGCCATCGGACGCTGGCGGTGATGCGTCGTTGAAGCGCCTGCATCTCGCGCTCGGTAGCGACGTCATGCTGACCGCCGACGACGAGAACCTGACGATCAAACTCGGGGGTAGCGAATTGACCATCGCCAAGGACGGTGACGTGACGATCACCTCGGCGGCCAAGCTGACCATCAAGACGCAGGGTGACACGACGTTCGAGGCCAGCGGCAACCTCGAGTTGAAGGCCCAGGGCAATCTGACGATCAGTGGTCTGGCGACGACCGTCGAAGGGCAGGCCTCGGTCAAGGTCAAGGGTCCGCTGGTCGGCCTGGCCGGGAATACCCAGTTCAGCCCGAGTTGAGGAGGATACAGATCATGTCCGGCCCCCCTGTCTCGATCGGATGCGCGGTGCTCCTGACGCCGGGTGCGGCTGGCCCGCCTGATTCCGGAGTGATCACCACCGTGCTGCAGAGCGTGGCTACCGCCGGCGGCATGCCGCTGGCCACTGCCGGCAGCCTGTGCCAGATGGTCAATTCGTTGTCCGGGGTCCCCTATGTGCTGCCGATCGGTGCAGGCGGATCGTCCTCGGTGCTGGTCGCCGGGCAACCGCTGGTGCGCATGGGCGACCTGATTCCCTCGGGGCCAGGCGTCCTGACCATCCTCGGTCCGCCGGTCGCCCCCTACCTCATCGATACGGGAGCACCCTGATGCCGCGCCCAGCCCGTACCGCTGAGAGCCTCGCGCCGCTGCTCGGGCGAGACCTGCTGTTGCGCTACACCTCGAGCAGCGGCTTCTTTGAGGATGCCGACCTGTTCGATGCTCGGGTCGGCTTCGAGCGTGACGCGCAGCTCGCCGACGGGCTGCTCAATCTCGAACAGGCGCTCGCCAACCGAATCAAGACACGCAAAGGCGAGTTGAACTCCTTGGGCCATCCGGATTACGGCTCGCGCCACCATGAGCTGATCGGCGAACCCAACGTCGCTCGTACGCGCAACCTGATCAAGCTGTACGTGCTGCAGGCGCTGCGCGACGAGCCGCGCATCGAACAGGTGTTGTCGGTGCGCGTTACCCCGGAGCACCAGCCACCACGCGAGACGGTACGCATCGAGCTCGCTCTGCGTGTGCGCGGCGAGCCGCAGGTGCTCAACCTGGTGCTGCCTTTCTCCCTGGGAGTCACGCCGTGACCTACGCCGCCGAACCTTATGCCCAGTTTGTCGATGATCTGCTCTCGGCGTTGACTGGCGGAGTTATCCGCGAGCAGTTTCGCTTCCTGCCCGAAAATGAACCTTACAAGCTGACCGCTACCGGCGCCGTACTGCCCGGCAGTGTGCGCGTTGTCGGGCAGGTCGACGCCTCGTTCTTCCGTTTTCGCGCGCCCACCGACTTCACGCTCGGCGCGCAGAACGCTCTTGTCTGGCAAGCGACACCCGCCGGAGTGCCGGCCAGGGATGCCGTCTGGCCAGACGCCGGCAGCGTGTTCTTCGCCAGCTATGAGACAGCCGACGCCCCTCGCCTGCTGACCGACCGTAATCCGGGCAGCGTGACCCGTCTGCTCGCCGAAAGCTTCGCACGCGAGTTCGCGGTGCTCTCACGCCAGCTCGAAGCGGTCTACCAGGCCGGCTTCATCGCCACGGCGAGTGGCCGTGATCTCGACCAGCTCGCCGCGCTGGTCGGCATCAAGCGCCGGCGACGGCTGAGTGCCGGCGGCAGTGTGCTGTTCGGGCGCTCGACACCGGCTCCGGCCGACGTGACGATCAATGCCGGCACACGGCTATCGACGGCTGAACCACCGGCCATGCAGTTCGAGACGATCGAGGACCGGACCCTGCAGCGCGGCAACCTGACGGTGGAGGTACCGGTACAGGCGCTGGCGCCCGGATCGGCAGGTGTCGTCGCGGCCGGCTCGATCCGCGTCGTCAACCGCCCTATCCTGGGTGTCGAAACGGTTGCCAACCCGCAGGCGACGCGCTTTGCCGGCAGCGACGAGAGCGACGAGGCTTTGCGGGCGCGCGTGCGCCGCGCCCACGAAGGCGCCGGCATGGCGACCACCGGCGCCCTTCTTTCGGCGCTGACCACCTTACCGGGTCTGCGCGAAAAAGACGTGCGCATCGCCGAGGATTACCTCGCCCACCCCGGCGTCGTCAAGCTCACGGTCGCCTTACCGCAGATGTCCAGTGAGGTCGAGCGGCTGGCAGCAATCGAGCAGGCCGTGGCACTCATCGAACGTACGCGGCCCGTCGGAGTACGCATCGAGCACAACATCGACGCCCCGCTACCACCGGGAACGGCTACCGCCGGGCCCGGCGTGGTCGCCGAAGAGGCGGCCGAACCCGTCACGCTGGGTGTCGCGGAGGCTGGCGATGGCCTGTTCCTGCCGGTCGATGTGAACGTCGAGTTGACCCCCGCGGCGCTGGCGCTCCCTCCGGAAGCACGTGCCGACCTGGAGCGCAAGGCGCGCACGGTCGTCGAGACCTTCATCGACGAGGCCGGCATCGGCGAGGCGCTGGTCTACAATCGTCTGGTCGGACGCCTGATGGCGCTCGACGGCCTGCTCGACGTGGCGCTCGAGATATTCCCGCAGAGCGCTGCGGGGGGTGCGCGCCGGCGCAACGTGGCCCCCGACAACCCGCAGGTGCGCCCGATCCGCGGCGTGATCGATGTGCAGATCGGCGGTGCTCTGATCATGCTCGACATCGTTGTGGACTTCTCCCTGCAGGGCGCCGGCACGCTCGGCGATGCCGCCACTGCGCGCGAAGTGGCGCGCAGCGAAGCGGCGACCCGGCTCAAGGACGGCGTTGCCGCACTCGCCGCCGGGGGCACGCTGAACGTCGCCTTGCTCAAGGCGATGGTGCCCGACACCGCGACGTACCGTCTGACCGATCTGCACTATCACGCCGAGTATGTCGACGCCGGCGTGCGCATCCATCAGCAGGACGTGCAACTGCCGATGTCGGGCGTCGAGCGTCTATGGATCCGGCGCGTCGCCCTGAGCAGCGGAGGAGCGGCGCCGTGAGCGGACGCGGCGCACAGATTCTCGGCCGCTTTCCGGCGCACCTGGAGGCGGCACGCCCCGGCAAGTTGCTCGGCGTCGTCGTCGATGCGCTCGCCCGCGATCAGGACACCCTGGCCGTGGCGCTGGCAGCGGTGCGGCGCGCACATCGGCTCTCCGACGCCGATGAGCTGTCCGATCTCTGGCGCCTGGCGGCGCTGCACGGCCTCGCTGCGAGCGACTTCGAAATCATTCTGCAGCGCCGGCGGCGCGCTCGCGAGTTGCTGGCGATTCTCGAAGCAAGCACCGACAGCGCAGCGCGCGAGCTAGCCGCCGATGCCTTGGCGGCGTTGTGGGCGTTGCCGGCGTCGACTTCAAGCCTGGAGCAATTCGCCGATCCGGCCGCACCGGCGGACTCGGCTGCCGCCGCCACGCGCATGGCGGTGCGGGTGCGCGAAACCTTGCGCGAGGCTGCTCTGACCGACGCCGTACGGACACGGATTGCGCACACCAGCGAGATTCACGCCAGCGGCAACGGCACCGTGCTGGCCCTGCTGCGCGCCGCGGCGAACGTGCTCGACCTCGACCTCGGTGAGGTCCAGCACAGCGCCGACCGCTACTGGCATGCGGCAAGGGTGGTTGACCGGCTACGGCTGGCGCGTCTCGAGCAAGATGCCGACGGAGGAAGCACTCTGCACGAGCTGCCGGTAGCCGAAGAAGTGCTGGGCATCGAGGAGAACCCGCTGTGGCGTGCCGACACCGACCACACGCCGCGCACGCACGGCGAGCTGTTCACCTTGTTGCGCCGTGGTTTCGAGCGGGCACTGCTGCAGGTGCACGTCACCGGCGAAGGCGAGCGAACCGTCTTTCCGATGCTGGTCAATCGCGACGAGGGACATGGCATCGGCTACGCCGGCATCGTTGCCAACGGCCAGGAGCTGGTGTTCACCGAGGAAGGCCGCGTGCTGCTCGCCGGAACTGACGTCACCACGCATGCGTTCGTCTGGCAGGGGGCGTGTTTCGCGGGTGACGATGCCAGTTCCGAGGTCGACTTCGTGTTCACCGGCGAAGGCCTGGACCCGCGCCGGAAGCCGGCACGGCTGGTGACGATGGCGCCGCTACAGGCGCTCGACCGCGAGGCAGCCTTCCCGTCTGATGGCGCCAGCCTGCCGATGCCCGGCATCGCCGTCGGGCTGACGCGTCTCGCCTTCTTTGTCCGCGAAGCGCACTTCGCAGCCGAGTACGGCACGCCGAGCGTCTTGGGCAGCGTCACGCCGCTTACTGGCGCAGCGATTTTCGACGCCGCGGTCGCCGCGCCGCCGCCGCTGCCGCGCGCGCCCGCGGCACGCGTCGCGCTGTCCTGGCAGGAACATCGGGCGTTTGCCGTACGGCTGCTCGTGCCACCGCGTTTCCGCGCCTGGCGCGCCGACGATGGCGAAGGCGCCCTGACCCTGCAGGCCATTGCCCGGGCGCTGGAACGGCATCGCCCAGTCGGCGTCGAAGTGCGCGTCGAGTTCATCGACGACCGCTGGCGGCTGGGCAGCGGAAGACTCTCCAGCGGCATCGGCGACGACCCGATCGAGCTTCTGCGCAGCGGGATGGTGCTTTGGAGCGCGCCGGCCGAGCCGGAAGCATGACCCTGAAATGAAACAGATGCGGCCAACCACAGCCAGGAGAAGAGCGCCATGATCTTCAACCCTCCCTTCATCAAGAAGCTCGTCAACGCCGGCGAACCGGTCACCGCGCAGGCCTGGAACGACATCGTCAATGCCCTCGGCCAGGTGCACACGCACCTGGAGAGCACCGAGGCCACCGCGCTGAAGGTCCAGGTGACGACTGCCGGTGGGAATCCCGCCAGCGTGCGAGTCACCGCGTTGCGCGACGACGGCATTGCCATCGACGCGGTGGCCCCGGTGCCGCCGGGAACCGAACATGTCTTTGCCGGATTACGCCCCGGTACCTATAGCCTGCGCGTCGAGGCCGCGGGTTATCAGGCGGCGACAGTCAACGTCACGGTGCCCGATGCCAACGTGCAGAACGTCACCTTGACCGCCAGCGGCGCCTTCATGCCGCCCGTTTTCGGGCTCGAACTGCAGGAGGCGCTGGCCGCGCTGTCCAATTCCCAGATCGCTGTCGGGCGAATCCTCGACGTGACCGGTACGGACGTGCCAACCGCCAATCCCGGCGCGCAGTACAACGGCTCGCTGGTGCTGATGCAGTTCCCGCTGGCCGGTACGGCCGTGCCTACCGGTCAGAGCGTGCAACTGGTGATTGCCGCGGTGCTCGCGGCACAGGCCAGCATCGAGATTCCTTCGCTGATCGGTCTGACGCTTCCCGAGGCGCAAAAGGCCCTCGAGAGCCTTGGCCTGGTCCTCGGCAAGGTCATCAGCAAACAGGGCCAGCGAGACTGACGTCATCGGGCCCGTTGTTCAACCCTCGTAGACCCAGGAGTCCAAATGGCTACCAAGAATCAGTTCAACATCGAGAGCCAGACGTTGAAGAACCTCGAGCGCACGGTCGAAGTGGCGGAAATGCCGGCCAAGGCCAAGGTCGTACGGGAGGGATTCCAGGTCCCGGCAGTCGAGTTCAACACACAGGCCGCCGAATTCTTCCTCGACAACCTGCAGGTTCTGCAATCACGGCAGACGCCGCGGGTGATCGCCCAGAGCACCCAGCCGGGAACGCGGGTGACCGCCGGTACGGTCGTCGATCTGGTGCTGGCGCCGGTGAACGATATCCCCTTCGGCATCTTCGAGGGAGTACACCGGGATCTGCGTGAGCGCAGCGTCGCCGGCTTGCTCGACGGCATCCTGCAGGACCCGACGACGCGCCAGACGCTGCTCAAATACGAGAAGGCCGACGATGTTCCGCAGGCCGAGCGCAACGCGCTGACGCAGCAGTTCCAGGCAGCCGACATCGGCATCGACGACGCCGTGGCCGACGCCAGCTTTGCCGCGGCCTACAAGGCCGCGCGCGGCGCGCTCGCTTTCAAGTAAGCATCGGCTGGCGACCATGATGCAGAACCCCGGCCCTGTCGGCATGATCCTGGAGGAAGTCCAGATCGGCGGCGTGGAGATGATCTACGCCTATGCGTATGCGCTGTTCGACGGCGTGACCTCGACGACTCTGGACGTAGCCCTGCCGCGCAACGCCCTGGTTGACGAGTTTCTGGTGCAAGTCCAGGCGCGCCGGGTCGATTCGGTGAAAGTTCAGGAAGTCGCTCAATTGCGCAGCTACAGCAATGCCGGCGCCCACGAGATGGTGATCGACTTCGGCACGCCGCGCACGGTCAGTGGCGTCGATCTGCAGGGGGCGGCCAATGTGCTGGCGGTTTATCCATGGCTCGGCAGTCAGTTTGCTGCCTTTTCGGTCATCGGAACGACGCCGTCGACGGCCACCTCAAACGCAGTCTTCGCCGAACTGCGCAGCGAGCGCCTGCGCGTGCAGATATCCGGCGCACTCAGTGCCAGTCAGATTGCCGAGGTGCGGCTGCATTTGCCGGAGCCGCCGTCGGGTCTGCAGATCACTATCGACGGGGGCACACCGGCCTGGTCGCATCCCGAACCGGTGCAGCCGCGGCCTGCCGTGAACGCCCCCGATGCCACCGGCTGGGACAGCGAATCGCGCCGCATCGTCGCCCTGACCGACGCCCTGGCGGCGCTGACCGGCGACCCGCTGGCTCCCGATGAGCTACAGACGTTCAAGCTCGCGCTCACCACCCAGGTACCGTGCGCACTGAAGATCGCAGTGCACGGCACGCCGAAGCTGCGCCGGATACGGCGCGTTCGTTTCGCGACCGAGACCGCCATCACGCTCACTTTTGCCGACGAGGGTGCGATCGACCTGCCGCTACCCCTGCCAGACACGGCGGCGGGCGCCCCGCGCTCGATCGACGAGTTGCGCTGGATGGGGGTGGGCGAACTCCCTCTACAACGGGTCATTCCGCCGGTCGGCCCAGGGCCGGAGTTGGCCGAGGACGGACAGGCGCTCGCCGAACTGCTGATCGACCCCGAGCGGGCCGCCTGTGTGCGCCTGCCTGCGGGCACCGGGCTGGCCGAACTGACCGGCATCCGCCTGCCTCTGGCCGCCAGCGGCGACGGCGCCGAGGCGCGCATCGTACTCTGGTCTGGCGGATCAGGTGCTGCCCCGGTGGCCCCTTTGCCGGACGCCACCAGTGAGCCGCTGACCCTCTCGGCAGCGGCCAACGAAGCGTGGGTCGGCTTTGACTTTGCCAAGCCGGTGGCCATCGACCCGGAAGCCATGCCGTGGTTGGCACTGGTCGCCACGCGCGGCAAACTGACCTGGGCACTGGCGCGAGCGACCGGCGCAGCGGGCGCCCTGGTCGACCAGCAGATCATCCGTCGCGGACCGCCGAACGGTCCGTGGAAGGCGTTGCCGGCGCCACTGCAAAGCAGCAGCGGGATACTCGACGCACGCGGCCGGCTGCGCCTGGTTGGACTGGCGCCGAAGACTGCGCCACTGGCCGCGCTGACCATGGCGCTCGCCGACCGGCCGGCGGTCGACCTGAACCCGTCGGCGAAAGGCGAAGCGATGGTTTTGCCACTGAGCCCTGGCGTTGTGGTGACGCAGCCCCTGCTCCGGCTCATCGGCCGCGTTGCCGGGTCGCTGCAACTGCGCGACGTCGACGTCGTATCAAGCAATTGACGCCGCACCCATGGTCATGGCTTTGTCAAACGCGCCAAACGGTCATCGCCGGTCAGGCGCCCCGGAGGACGAAAGCGATGACCGTTTCCCTTCCTTGCCGGGCGCATTCCGGCTTGCCCGCCGCAAGTACTCGCTGAGCCCGGAGCAGGTTACGCGAATTCCCCATCTCGCGCCCCCCGACCCCTCTCCCATAAAGGGGCGATGGGAGGTTCCCGGGTCGCTGCGGCGACTCTTATGGTAACGAGGAACAGACCATGGCTGACGATCCAAGATCACACTTCGTAGAAGGTTTGCGGGTCACTGCCGAACACCTGCAACACCTGCAGAACCGCTTACGTGAGGCGGTGCTCGACCTGCGCCGCACCGTCGGTCTCGGCCGCATCGGCTGGGGTCTGGTGGTCCGCCTGGAGGGTGGGCAGTTGCGCGTCGAAGCGGGGGTTGCGCTGTCGCCGGGAGGCATCCGTCTGGCCGTCGACTCGGCGGTGAACCTCGGGCCGCCGGCACTGGGGCAACGCGTCGTACTTCGGGCGAGCAACGCCGACCTGGCGGCGCTGCGTATCGGCAACACGCCGACCGTGATCACCTTGCTGACGACTGCCGCCGCCGAGACCGATGACGACGCCGATCCCGGTCCCGACGCGCTGGTCATCGCCCGCGTGGTGGATAGCGACGGCAGCCTGCTGGTGCAACAGGATGCGTCTCTGTTTGTCGCCGTCGGAACCCATACGCATAGCGGCGAGCATCGCCAGGATGCCCAGGGAAAATGGTACTACGATGGCGCGGCGCTGGCCGGCCCACCCGGACCGTCGGGCCCGGCGGGACCTCAAGGCGAGCCCGGTCCGGCCGGACCGCCAGGCGCAGAGGGCGCAGCCGGGCCTGAGGGTCCGCCCGGTGAGGTGGGCGCGACGGGCGACGCAGGCCCTGCTGGACCCGAGGGTCCGCAAGGGCCAGCGGGGCCTCAAGGCGAACCCGGCCCAGCCGGACCGCCGGGAGCAGATGGCGCGCCCGGTGGGACGGGCGCTACGGGCGAGGCCGGCGCGACGGGTCCGGAGGGCCCACAGGGGCCGCCCGGGCCGCAGGGATCTCCTGGTGAAGCAGGTCCGCCGGGACCAGCGGGCGATTTGACGACGCTTGACTGGCCCATCGTCGAGAGTACCAACTGGCCGCAGGGTGAGACGCTGTCTGTAGAAAAGACCATGGACCAGTTGCGCGGGATCGGGTTGGTGCTGTCTTCCCGCTTGCACGCGCGGATCATCGAAATGCAGCCGCAGGTGGTGCAGGTGTGGTTCGAGCCGTCGGGGCTCCGGCCAAACGATAACGATACGGGCGTCGCCGTACCCATCGCGCTGATGGCGCTGCACGGGGTGACGAGGCTCTCCGCGGCGGAAATCGTCTGGTCCTCGACCGACGAAAGCGAACGGCTTGCTGCGGTGCTGGCTGCCACCGGTCGGGTCATGCTGCGCGTACATTGCGGACACCTGGTCGACAACAAGGATCGCGCCTTCTCGTCGTCGCTCGATGCGCTGACGAGGGTCAGTTCGCCACACCTTCCTGGTGGGGTATTCGAGGGGTGGTTCTTCGTCGTCGCATAACCGACACCAGGAAGAAGCCGGAACCTTCGCACAGCCCGCGGCAGAGTAGCAGGCCGCTCGGCTGGAGAGCAGCTTGCGTACGCCGCCGAACGCAGGTTTCTGCACCCTGCAAACGCCGCAGTAATGCGCTGCAGCAGGAACCAGTTGGGCCATCACGGTGGCGCGTGCGTCGTTGGCCGGGTGTGATCTGCGCTGCCCTGCACCGGGTACTGCACCGGGCCGTCATCGGCACCAACGATCGCGCTTCCCTGCTTGCTCCAGGCGCCGGGAAACGGCAAGGAGCAGCGACCCGCGCGATCAGACAGCGTCCCACTGGAACTCGCTGACCCCAGGCAGACGAACAAGCGTAGTATGCTTGCGGGTTTGAGTCTGCCGCGCGCCTGTAGCGGCCTCTGCACGAGACTCGTGCTCCAGCGCGCTGACCACGAGGAGAAACGATGACCAAGCAGATAGTGGTGTGCATGGATGGCACCTGGAACAACCCGGTCGAGCAGACCAACGTGTACCGGCTATTCCAGATGCTGCCCGGCGATGAGCAGCCGGTCGCGGAAAACGGACCGATCCGCTCGCATCTCGTCAAGAGCAGCGAGCAACTCGCCGCCTTGTATCTCGAAAGCATAGGCAAAGGAGGCCGCACACAGGGACTACTCGGCGGCACGCAGGGAATCGGTCTGCACGACAGCATAATCGACGCCTACCTGTTGACCTCGCAGGTGTATCAACGCGGCGACAAGATCTGGCTCTTTGGCTTCTCGCGCGGCGCCTGGGCGGCGCGCAGCCTGGGGGCATTCATTGCCCGCTCAGGCCTGCTCCCGGCGGCGGATGCCAAGGACGACGGCGCCGCCGACGAGGCCGAAAGGATCTGGCTGAACTATAAGGAAGGTCGCGGCAAGAGGCGTGGCGGACGCTTCTGGAAGGATCACGATGAAACCCCGATACGCATGGTCGGCGTCTGGGATACGGTCGGCGAACTGGGGGTACCTCTGTTCAACGGCCTGCGCCTGGTCGACCGCGACGAACTCAGCTTCCTGAAGTTCAGCGACCGTGAGCTCAGTACGCGCGTCGAGTACGGTCGCCAGGCCCTTGCCATTGACGAGGAACGCGCCGACTTCACCCCGACGTTGTGGGCCGAACGCTCGGGGATCAAACAGGTCTGGTTCGCGGGCGCGCATGCCGATGTCGGGGGCGGCTACGAAAACCACGCGCTCTCGGACATCGCGCTCGAATGGATGATGCAGGAGGTCAATGACCTGGATGCCGGCCTGCGGCTGTCGCCCGGCCAACTCAGCCAGGCGCTGGCGCCCGACGCCTTGCAGGACCGACACGACGAAACCCGCGGACCGGTGTGGCGCACGCGACCGAGCAAGGCCCGTCAGATCCCCGAGGCTGCCGAACTTCATGCCAGCGTTCTGCAGCGGCTCCGCGAGCGGGCCGATTATCGACCGAAGGCACTCGCAGACCTTCCGGCCTGCGCTGATTTCTACCTCGAGGATGAGCCGCACCCCGAAGAAGAGTTGCAGCAGGAGCGGGAAGCGCTGCCCTTCCGCAAGCTGCCAATCGATGGCTCGACGCGCTTCCCGGCCTATGCCCACAAATGGTGGAACGCCTCCGGCGTCGAAGTGGACGTCGGCGAAAGATATCGCATCGAGGCCAGCGGCGTATGGATCGACAAAGAAATCCCCGCGGGCGCCGACGGGTATGAGTCAAAGGCGTGGTTCCTGCACTTGGCGGAAGGGAGCCGACGCATGGAAAAACGCCCCTGGTTTTCATTGGTCGCGGCCGTCCATCCCCGGCCCGACCTCGAGGCGAACAACCCGGACGCGGAGAACATGCTTGCCGGGCTGATCGAAAGCGCGGTCAGCGGGGTCGCGCGAATCGACGACGAGAGCAGTTTGCTTGCTACTCCGAATGGCTGTGAAATCGAAATTGTCGAAGCGGGTTTTCTCTACTTTTTTGCCAACGACTCGGCGTTTGCCTACGCCAACAACAGCGGCTTCCTTACCGTCGAAATAACCAGACTCCCCTGGTCGGCGGAGTCCGACCAGAAACCAGCACCGGCGCCTGAAGCGGTCCCCGGCAGCCTGAACGTGAAGCTCTACTTCACTCCGGGAACCTGCTCGCTGGCGCCACACATCGCCCTGCGTGAGGCCGGTCTCGATTTCGACCTCGTTCGCGTCGATATCCGTCAGCACCAGCTTGCCGACGGCAGCGACTTCACCGCCATCAACCCCAAGGGCTACGTGCCGGTACTCGAACTCGACGATGGCGTCTGCCTGACCGAGGTCCCGGCCATCGTGCAGTACATTGCCGACCGCGTGCCGGAGAGTGGCCTGGCGCCGCGCCCCTACACGCTCGAACGCTACCAGTTGGAGGAGTGGCTCGGCTTTATCAGCTCCGAACTGCACAAGGCCTTCATCCCGTTGTTCAAGCCCGATACGCCGCACGAGTACAAGCAGCGCCTCAAACGAGACCTCGCCGCTCGGCTTGGCTACGTGGCCGTTCGTCTGGCAGGCAAGAATTATTTGCTCGGCGAGCGGTTCACCGTCGCCGACAGCTACCTGTTTGCCGTCCTCGGCTGGGGCAGCGCGGTAGACCTCGATATCGGCCAGTGGCCAACGCTGCGCGCTTTCCAGGAACGCATCGGCCAGCGGCAAAGTGTTCGCGACGCCCTGGAGGCAGAAGCCTGACGAAAGAAAAGGGACGGCGAAGTCAAGACAAAATCAACCCTGGTCAAGCTGGACCTTCGACTTCACTCGCAGCCGGACGGTGCTGGTGTAGTCCCGCTCAAGATCAACAGCACAAAGCAAAGCAAAGCAACAAGAAACCAGACAAAGGCAAAGCCGGAGCAGCGCCGTCGAGCTGCTAGTGAAGTCGCAGGAGCAGCCTGAAATCGAGACCATTTTGTCTTGCTCAGGGGTCCATCTTATTCGGCCAGAGACCCTAAAGTAGATGGAGCGGGCGAAGGGAATCGAACCCTCGGCTCTAGCTTGGGAAGCTAGGGTATTACCATTATACGACGCCCGCGAAGACCAGCATTCTACGAGATTGTCGTCATCTCCACAATGCGGGTTTATGTCGTTTCGTGTGGAAGGGGCCTGAAGGGAGCGACGGGAGGTGCGGGCAAATGGGTGTGTTTCGCAGCGACGAGGTCGGCCATGGCGATGAAGTTGTCGACGCGGCGATAGCCACGGGCGCCGGAACGTGCCTCCTGAAGGGCTCGATTCATCGCTTCGGCCCGGCCGTTGTGTTTGCCGGGTTCGAAGCCGTTGAGTACGCCAGGAAGGTGCTTGGTAAGGGTCCGGCCGAGGCGCTTGAAGGGTTCCACAGTCGGCAACGACTGGCCCAACTCAGCCAGCGCTTCAACAGGGGCCTGGCCTGGTCATGCGTCCTGGCAGTGGCATAGACCTCGGCTTCGGGAAAGTGCTCGGCGGCGCCCGCTTGGAAGGACCCGCTCATGTCCCTGCTGATCTGGCTAATCGCGGCCGGTTGGCTCCACATGCTCGGTGAGATCGGTGGCGAGCTTCCCCAGCGTCGCCTTGTCCCGAGCCGGCGCAGCGAACAGCAGGCGGCGCTTGTCTCGATCATGGAAAACAGTGAGGTACGTCTGACCGCGCTTGCTGGCGATCTCATCGACGCCAATGGCGCGAACCTCGGCAGGGCTTTCCTTGGCGCGTGCCTGGGCACAGACGCACTCTGGCCACAGGAAAACGCGCCTGCTTCAGCGTATCCCAACGACACGGCGCAGTGCCCACCGACAGCGTTCCCGCCACGCCGGCAGCGCCGCATCCACCGTGGCTCGCCAGACCAGGAGTTCATCGAGCGCCCGTTCCGCGGTGGTGAAGCGGCCGGTCGTTCGCGACACATAGGTGGGATACACGATCAACACACCCGCCACGAGTTGATCGATCGTCAGCTTTCGGCTCCGGCGAGCTGGCGGCAGCACATCCCTCGTCAAACCCCAGCCGGCATAGAACGGCTGGCCATAGCAGACGACCTCCTTACCACGCAGTAGCGCCTCGAAGCCAGCCAGCGAGGTCAGCGTATGAACCTCATCTACCTGGGGCAGCAAATCGCCCATCGCCACGTCGCCGAGCAGCGCATCGCAGTAGCGGGCGGCATCAGCTTCCCCATGCCCAGGGCCCCGCAAACCGGCGACGACGTCGGGATGCGGCTTGTAGATCACGTACGCACCGGGGTTGGCCGCTCGGACCGCAGACAACAACTCCACATTGCGCCGAATTCCCGGCGCGCCATAGGCCAGCGAGGCGTCAGACTCGACCTGCCCGGGCACCAGGATAAGGCGTCGCCCTGGGCCTTCCCTCTTCCCATCGCCAGCCTGCAAGGAAAGTCTGCCAGGTGCGGCGCCCAAGCAGCGATCCGGGCGACTGTCCGAAGCAGCAGCGGCCGCCGGAGAAGAGGTGCCTGGCGGTCGCACCCACCCGGCCTGCCCCACGTTGTACTTGGTCAGCCCGCTCGCCACCAGGCGCTCTCTCAGAACCCGTGCGCGGGCCAGCAGCGCGTGATCAAATTCGCGCGTCTGCAGCAGTTCCTCGAGATCCGAAGGCTGCGTAGCGTCGTAGTAGATTCCGCGGCCGTCGACCACCCACGACAACGGACGCACATGATCGGCCCCAAGACCGACCGACCGAAGAAAGCCATCCTCCAGGTGGATAGTCCTTCCGGTGTCGTCCGAGCGGACCATCGGTTGCTGCCCCTGTTCGGAGATTGGCTCCTGGCGGCCCCAGACCACCCGGGTCACTCCGGCAGGCAGCGCGGTGCCGCGGGAACGAAATCTCACTGTTGACCCCTGAAAAAAACTCCTGACGAGGGGCTTCTTCCAGCGTGAAAACCCGACGGCGACAAGAGCAGACGGAAACCGCTCGCGCATCCGCCGTTGCAGACCCAGCCATTCGATCAAACGCTCGACGTCGCAAGTCGCGCCCAGAAGGCCATCGCCGCAATCACGCCGACCGCGGTCAACGACGCGATTCTGGCA
>WBZT01000774.1_pt2 | contig 20738 bp, 21 predicted proteins | sample 5204241 | NCBI WGS metagenome assembly WBZT01 (sample SAMN12344358, study PRJNA552823) | activated sludge metagenome | biome: Activated sludge suspended growth; feature: Nitrification reactor; material: Wastewater; isolation source: activated sludge from nitrification reactor of wastewater...
ACGCGCGACGTGCCGCGTGCGGCGCACGCCAGCACGACCCAGGCGGGCACTTCGTCGACGAGCCGCGGCACCCACGCCGCCGGCACGTCGAACGCGCGCAGCGACTCGGGACCGCGCACGGTCACGTCGCCGAGCGGTTCGCCGGCCGCGTCGCGGCACCCACTCACGAGCACGTCGGCACCCATCGCCTCGATCACGTCGAGTAGCCCCGTGCGCGTCGGGTTCATGCTCACGCCCGTCGCCGTCACCTCCGCGCCCGGCGTCGCCGCGGCCGCAGCGAGCAGGAACGCCGCCGAAGAGAAATCGCCCGGCACCTGCACGTCGCAGCCGCGCAACAGCGAGCCGCCTGCGACGCGCACGAGACGCCCGCCGTCCTCGCGCGGGGTCACCTCCACCGGCACGCCGAACGCCGGCAGCATGCGCTCCGTGTGGTCGCGCGCGGGCCCGGGCAGCGACACGCTCGTCTCCCCCGACGCGCCGAGCCCGGCCAGCAGCACGCACGTCGCGACCTGCGCGCTCGCCACCTGGGACGCGTGCGCGATGCCGCGCAGCGGGCTCCCGGTGACGACGAGCGGCGGCCGGCCGCCCTCGCCCGACGCGATCGACGCGCCCATCGCGCGGAGTGGCTCGATCACGCGCGCCATGGGCCGCTTCGAGAGCGAGGCGTCGCCGAAGAGGCGCGTCGTGAAGCGCTGGCCGGCGACCACGCCCGCCAGCAGGCGGATCGAGGTACCGGAGTTGCCGCAGTCGATCGCGTCGGCGGGTGGCGCGAGCGTGGCACCGCGACCCTCGACCTCCCACGTACCGTCCCGCGATTCGACGCGCGCGCCCAGCGCGCGCGCCGCGGCGAAGGTGCGCCCGCAGTCCTCGCCGGGGTTGGCGCCCGTCACGCGCGTCGCGCCCTCGGCGAGCAGGCCGAAGAGCGCGGCGCGATGGGTGATCGACTTGTCGCCCGGGGGCGCGAAACGACCGCCGAGCGCGCGGCCTCGCCGGACCGCGGGGTGCGCGAAAGTCATTGGGCGGTGCGGCGCGCTCCCGTCACGCGACGCGCCGGCTTCGCGGCGACCTTGCGTCGGGCGCCCGTCGCGCGCGTGCTCGCGGTCGCCTTGCGCGCGGCGGGTCGCACGCGCGCACGCGCCGGCGCCACCGCGGCGCGGAGCGCCTGCAGATTGCGCCACGTCACGAACTCTTCGATGCGCTCGCGGTGAGCGCGCGGCAGATCGGCGAACATGCACGCGAGCTGGTAGCGCGGCTCCGTCCGCCGGCCGGGCGCGCCTTCGCAGCGCACCACGATGCCCTCGCACTTGATCAACTCCTGCGCGCGCGGAGTGCCCGGGATCTTCGGCAGCACGATGGTCAGTTGCACCTTCGAGAGCGGCGCCAGGAAGTGCGAGCTCAGGCAGTACACGCCGCTGGCCGAAACGTTCTGGCTTTCGGTGACGACCTGCGCACGCGCGCCGTCGTGGGCGCCCTCCACCCGCATGCTGAGCCGCGCGTCCACGCGGATGTCCTGCCGACGTTCGCGACGCCGCACCGCCTTCTTCACCGCCATCCTGTCCTCCGTTGTGCGCGACGTCCTCGTCGCGACTCCGCGATCACCAGCGCGAGTTCGCACTCCCGCGCCGGCACGTCCACGCGCGCGATCGTCACTTCCACCGGATCCCCCAGCGTGAAGCGCCGGCGCGTTCGCCTGCCCACCAGCCGCACACCTGCGGCGTCGAGATCGAAGCGTTCGTCGGTGTCGAAACCCACGCGCACGAACCCGTCGACCGGGACGTCGTCCAACTCCACGAAGAAGCCCCGAGGGATGATCCCCGAGATACTACCCGAAGCGCGCTCGCCGAGTCTCCCCTCGAGATGCCGAAGCCCCTTCACTCGGACGCCTTCGCGTTCGGCGTCCGTGGCGTTCTGTTCGGCGGCGGTGCACTGCGCGGCGAGTGACCCGTTCGCGACCGGGTCCCACGCGCCGTCACGTTCGCCGCGCAGCCACTCGCGCACGCGACGGTGCACGTGCAGGTCGGGATAGCGCCGGATGGGAGACGTGAAGTGGCAGTACTCGCGTGTCGCGAGACCGAAGTGCCCGAGGTCGCGTTCGAGGTAGCGCGCGCGAGAGAGCGAACGCAACGCGAGCCGGTGCACGAGCCGCTTCTTCGCGCCGTCGAGCGGCACCGCCAGCAACGCCTGCAGGGCCCGGTGCGGCTCGTCGGTGCGCCCGAGCCGTGGCAGGCCGAGCGCGCGCAGCACGTCGTCGAGCTCGGCGAGCTTGCGCTCCACCGGTGGTTCGTGAACGCGCCAGAGCATGCCGGCGCCGCGCACGGCGCCGGCTTCGCCGACACAGCGGTTGGCCAGCAGCATGAACTCTTCGACCAGTTCGTGGCTCTCGAGGTGCGGCCGGCGTTCGATCGCGATCGGCACGCCGTGCGCGTCGACCGTCGCCTTCACCTCCGGTGACTCGATCGCGAGCGCGCCCACGGCGTGCCGCCGCGCGCGCAGCACGCGCGCGAGCGCCATCAGCGCGGCGCACGCCTCCATCTGGTCCGCCGGGAGCGCGCGTGGGTCACCGCGCAGCGACGCCTCGACCTGCTCGTAGGTGAGGCTCGCACGGCTGCGGATCACGGTCTCGGCGAAACGGTACTCGTGCAGCATGCCGGCTTCGTCGACCACCGCGATCACGGAGAGCGTGAGCCGGTCGACGCCGTCGCGCAGCGAGCACAAGTCGGCCGACAGTGTTTCCGGCAGCATCGGGATCGCGCCGCCGGGCAGGTAGCAACTCGTGCCGCGCTCGCGCGCCTCGGCATCGAGAGCCGAGCCTTCGCGGACGTAGAACGACACGTCGGCGATGTGGATGCCCACCTCGTGGCGGCCACCGCCCAGTGCGCGATGGGACAGCGCGTCGTCGTGGTCGCGGGCGTCCGCGGGATCGATCGTGAGCACCAGCCGCTCGCGCAGGTCGAGTCGCCCGGCACACGCGGCGGCCCCGGGCTCACCGAACCCGTCCGCCTCGCGCAGCACCGCCTCCGGGAAGCTCACCCGGAGGCGGTACTGGGAAGCGACAGCGTGATCGTCCCACTCGGGACGGTCGTCGGCGCCGAGCACCTCGACGAGGAACGCGGGCCCGTCGTCGGGCACCTCGGCGATCACGTAGTCGCCGTCCTCGGGGGCCGCGGGACCCTTCCACTTCAGGTCGCGGATCTTACTGGCCCATCGGCGCGCCGGATCGAAGCTCCAACGGCCACGCGCGAAGTGCGCGCGGCCGAGGAGACGACGAACCGGCTCAGCGTCGAAATGGGGCCGGCTAGCGGATGCGCTTCTTATGGCGATTCTTCCGCAGACGCTTCTTACGCTTGTGGGTCGCGATCTTCTTGCGCTTCCGCTTCTTTCCAGAACCCATTCCTGCTCCTCGGATGCGGCCTCAGCTGCTGACCGTCTGTTCCTGATTGGCCTGCTCCAGCACGAGCGCCTTGAGCTCGCGGCTGGGCTTGAACACCGGCACCAGCTTGGCGGGCACGAGCACTTCCGTCCCGCTGCGCGGATTGCGCGCACGGCGAGCCCGCCGCTCACGCACCTTGAACGTGCCGAATCCACGAATCTCGAGATGCTTGCCGTCGCTCAGTGCACGGCACACCGAATCCAGAAGCCCATCCACGATGATGGCCGTGTGATTCCTGGAGACGCCCGTCACCTGGGCGATCTCCTCCACCAGGTCCGCCTTGGTCATGTGCCCCTCCGAATCGAATCGAACGACCTCAGTTCGTCGAGGACCCGCAACCGCAACCGCCACCCCCGCAACATCCGCCCGGCGCGGGACCCGGAACGGACCCGCCTGTCGTCGGAGCCGACACCGCGAACACGCTGAGCTGTCGCACGGCCCCCACAGCCCCGCAATGCGGGCAGGCCGGCGCCGGTGAGTCCCAGCGGTCCAGGAGCGCTTCGAACGACTTGCGGCACCCGGTGCATCGATAATCGTACAGAGGCATGCGACAGTCCCCTCGGGCCTGACAATCTAATGCGGAACGGCCGTTCTCGTAAAGTCCGGCCTTCAGGCGGGTCCGGGGACGTCGGTCTCGTCGACGACCCCCACGATCACCGTCCGCACCGGCCCACGGGCTTTCCGCAGCACCTGGGCCGCGGTGTTCCCCTCGTCCGCGACCAGCACGCGGTCGCCGATTCCCGCGTCCACGGAGTCGACGGCGATCACGCTGGCGGCCTGGGGCCGGCCCGCCGTGAGCTCGGGCTGCACGAGCAGCAGTCGCTGCGCCGCCAGGTGCGGATGCTTGATGGTTGCGACGACCTCGCCCACTACACGCGCGAGGAACATCAGCGCATCGCCCCGGGCGCTTCGCGCACCGCGTCCACGAGCCCCACGATCGCGGCGTCGGCCGGGTTCTCCGGATCGGCCAGCGCCACCGCGGCTTCGCGGCCGCGCACGTAGAACACGAGCTGGCCCGGCGCCGCCGAGACGAGGTCGATCGCGGCGAGCGGCCTCGCGCCCGTGGCCTTCCCCGAGGAGTCGCACGGGGAGACCAGCAGGATGCGCGAGCCGCGCCACGACCGGACCTTCTCGGTGGCGACGACGGTGCCGATGACGCGGGCGAAGTGCATCAGCCCAGCCGCGCCCGCAGCCGCGGATCGAGCCGCGGGATGACGACGGCCCGCGCGAGCAGGCCGCGCTTCTGCGCCGCTTCGCGACCGGCGGCGATGCCGGCCTGCACGTCGCTCAGCGTTCCGGTGAGCGTCACGACGCCCTTGCCGCCGATGCCGTTGGCGAGCCGCAGGTCGCGCAGCACGATGGCCGCATTCTTCGCCGCCGTGTCGGCCGCGACGATCGCCGAGGCGGCCGTCAGCGTCTCGAGCACGCCGAGCGCCTCCTCGACGCCGGGCGCCGCCGTGCCGCGCAGTGCCGCGAGCACGCCCGCGTGCAGCTGCGGGATGAAGAGCTCGTCGAGCAGCGTGTCGGCCGCGGTCTCGACGCCGCGCCTGTGGGACGAGCGCACCGGCGCGACGTCGCCGCCGATGAGCACCCAGAACCGGCCTGGCGAGAGCGTGCTCGTCTCGAGCACGTCCACCTCGGCCTGCTTGACCATGGCGTCGGCGACCACGAATCCCTGGGCGATGCTCGAGGTCTCGATCGCGGCGATGGCGACGGGGTTCATACGATCCGGAAGCGGTCCTTGAGCGTGCAGCGGCGCAGGCGCGTGAAGCTTCGCGCCGTGGTCATGCCCTCGCCCGTCGGACTCGCGATGGTGAAGCTGGTGGGACCCTCGCCGTTCCAGCCGAGGCCGGAGGCGTGCGGGCCGTTCTTGACGAAGATGGAGCAGTCCATCGCGCGGGCCATCTTCGAGAGCTTGTCGATGTTGCGGGAGTGCATGGACGCCGTGTGGCGATAGCCGTGCTCGACCTCGACCGCGAAGTCGATCCCCTCGTCCGCGTTGCGCACGCGCACGAGCGGCAGCACCGGCATCATCATCTCGGTCCAGAGGAACGGATGATCCCCGTCCACCTCGCACAGTGCGAGACGTTTGGAGGCGTCGCACGGGATGCCCGCGTCGCGGAGGATCACGTCCACGTTCTTGCCCACGTACTTCTTGTTCACGCCGCCGTGCTTACGCGGCCCCTTCTCGTACTCCATGACGAGCTTCCGGACCTGCTCCGTCTGGTGCGGGGCCAGCACGATCGCTCCGCTGCGGCCCATGAGCTCCTTGAGCCGGTCGGCGACGATCGAGACGCAGATCACTTCCTTCTCGTCGACGCAGATGATGTTGTTGTCGAGCGACGCGCCCATCACGAGGTCGCGGGCGGCTTGCTCGAGGTCGGCGGTCTCGTCGACCACCGACGGCGGATTGCCGGGGCCGGCGCAGATCGACTTCTTGCCCGACGACATGGCCTCCTTCACGACGCCCGGTCCGCCGGTGACGACGTTGAGGCGCGTGCCCTTGTGCTGCAGCAGCGCCTTGGCCACGTCGATCGTCGGCTCGGCCACCGCGTGCAGCAGCGGCTCGGGCGCTCCGGCGCGGCGCGCGGCGCGGTTCATCACGTCGATCGTGAAGATCGAGATCTTTCGCGCGCTCGGGTGCGGGCAGAACACGACCGTGTTGCCGCCCGCGATCATCGAGATGCCGTTGTTGATGATCGTGTCCGACGGGTTCGTCACCGGCGTGATGGCGCCGATGACGCCGTACGGTGCGCGCTCCACGAGCGTCAGCCCGTGGTCGCCTGTCCACACGGCCGCTTCGACGTCCTCGATGCCCGGCGTCTTCTCGATCACCAGCTGGTTCTTGAGGACCTTGTCCTCGACGCGCCCCAGTCCGGTCTCCTCGACGCCCAACTTCGCGAGCGTGTCGAGGTTCGCCATCAGCGCCGAGCGCATCGAGGCGATGATGCGGCCGCGCACTTCGAGCGGCACGTCGTGGAAGGTGGCGAACGAACGCCGCGCCGCCGCGACCGCTTCATCGAGCGTCGCGTGGACGCCGAGCGGTTGCGCGTCGGCCTTGCCGCCGCCGCGCTCGAGCTGGTCGAGCACGTCGGCGACGATCGACTGGATGCGCGAAGGATCGAGCGTCACGAGGTCCTCACTTCGGCAGGCCGGCGCTCTTCACGTACACGTCGCGCCCGTCGACCTCGACCGCATCGACGATCGCGCTGATCACGTGGTCCACCGGCTTGTCCTTCGTGACATCGGTGAGCCGGGCGGACGAACCGGCCGCGATCAGCACCAGCTCGCCGGTTCCCGCACCGACCGCATCGACGGCCACGACGAAGTTCCCGGCGGGCTTGAACTGACCGTCGACCTCGCGCGCGAGGAGCAGCTTGAGCCCCGAAAGGCCGCTGTCCTTGCGCGTCGAGACGACCGTTCCCAGCACCTGCGCCAGGATCATGACTACTTCTTGCCGGCGGGCTCGGGACGACGGATGGGCAGCGCGTCCTCGAGCTGGCCGTGCGGACGCGGGATGACGTGGACGGACACGACTTCGCCCACCTTCGCGGCCGCGGCAGCGCCGGCTTCGGTCGCCGCACGCACGGCGGCGACGTCACCGCGCACGACGGTGGTCACGTAGCCGCCACCGATCTTCTCGTAGTGCACCAGCGTCACGCGCGCCGCCTTCACCATGGCGTCGGACGCCTCGACCATCGCGACGAAACCGCGCGTCTCGATCAAGCCCAGGGCTTCTTCCTGCATCGCTACCTCCCGCCACCGTGTGGCGTGGTCCTCGGGTACAGGAGCTTCCCCCGCGGGGGCGGCTCCGCTACAGCATGAACTCCAGCGCCGGGTCGGGAGCGGGAATCACGTGGCCGCGCCACAGCGTCCCGACCACCCGTGCGGCGGCTTCACCCGCCGCGACGGCCGCCTCCACTTCGGCGAGGTCGCCGCGCACCACGATCGTGACGAGCGCGTCGCGCGTCACCTCGTAGCGCGCCAGCCGGACCCGCGCCGCCTTGGTCATGGCGTCGGCCGCCTCGACCGCCGCCACCCAGCCGCGCGTTTCCACGAGTCCGAGCGCCTGCCGCGGGCGGTGGTCGTTCATGGCTCTCCGTGCGTTTCCGTCCCCACGGGACACCATTCATCCCGTGCAGTGAGGGGCCACGCTAACAGCGTGCGGGATATCGGTCAACGCATGGGCCGCGAGCCGACCGCGGTTTCGGCAGAGGCGCCGCTGACGCGCACGCGGCACTGCGGACTCGCCACGGTGCGGGCAGCCACCTGCGCGGGCAAGCCAAGACCGCCGGAGCGGGATCGCTCCGGCGGTCGGGATTTCATGGGCCCTGGGTCACGGTCGCGTGAGTCGAGCACGGAGGCCAGGTGCGCCGCAGACAACAGGGCCCTTCATTAAAGCTCCCCGTCACCACCGTGTGCCGGTCCGATAGACTCCTTCGCTCGCGATAGGGGGATCAGCCCACAGACGGCCAAGCACGAGAGGCACAGGGAGCACTTCCTATTCAGTTGTGGCCTCCGCGCGGTTCGTCACGATGCTTCGCGTCGCTCCGCGTTTCGGCTTCGTCGGAGAGGTATCGCAAGCACGATGCCGGAACCCGAAAGCCACTCCCGGCCTCCGCATGTTCGTGCGAATGCGTTCGACCTTCCGCCGAACGGCGCGATTGACGCGGGTTGGCGAAGGCGCGCCGTTGCGAGGCGCGAGTGCGGGCATTGCGGAGGGCGACGGACGTGCACGCCGGGGCGCGGAACCTGGGTGCTCTGGCGCGATCCCGCGGGTGGGATCGCGCAATGGGTCCCGTTCGGGGCCTTCCCGCCCGTCGCTCAGGCGAAGTGGCAGGCCGTCGCGTGCCCCGGGGCCGTCTCGCGCAGTTCCGGCTCAGCGGTCCGGCAGGATTCCGGGTTTCCCTTCGCCCGGGCCAGCGGACAGCGCGGATGGAACCGGCACCCCGGCGGCGGCGAGGCCGGGCTCGGCACGTCGCCCTCGAGCACGATGCGCCCGCCGCGCCGTTGCGGGTCCGGGACCGGCACCGCCGACAGCAGCGCCTGCGTGTACGGATGGCGGGGCGATCCGTAGAGCGACGGCGTCGGGGCGATCTCGACGAGCCGGCCGAGGTACATCACCGCGACGCGGTCGCTGATGTGCTCCACGACCGAGAGGTCGTGCGCGACGAAGAGGTACGTGAGCTTCATCTCGCGCTGCAGGTCGGCGAGCAGGTTCACGATCTGCGCCTGGATGGAGACGTCGAGCGCGGAGACCGGTTCGTCGAGCACCACCAGCTCCGGCTCGACCGCGAGCGCGCGTGCGATGCCGACGCGCTGGCGCTGGCCGCCCGAGAACTCGTGCGGGTAGTGCGACGCGTGCTCGGGCGCGAGGCCGACCTGCACGAGCAGCTTCGCGATCCGCTCGCGCGCCGCCGAGCCGCGCACGAGGTCGTGGACCTCGAGCGCCTCTCCCAACATCGCGCCGACGGTCATGCGGGGGTTCAAGCTCGAATAGGGATCCTGGAAGACGATCTGCATCCGCTTGCGCATCGCGCGCAGTTCGCGCGCCGGCAGCGCCGTCAGTTCGACGCCGTCGAGCCGGATCGAGCCCGACGTCGGCTCGACGAGGCGCAGCAGTGAACGACCCGTCGTCGTCTTGCCGCAACCGCTCTCACCCACCAGCCCGAGCGTGGTGCCACGCTCGATCGCGAACGACACTCCGTCCACCGCGCGCACGACGGCCGCCGAGCGACCGAAGGCGCCGCGGCGCACCGGCCAGTGCTTGCGCAGGTCGCGCACGTCGAGCAGCGGTCCACTCACGACGCGCCCTCCCCCGGCACCGGCGCGAGCGCGCCCGAGGCGATCTCCGCCGCGCGCAGGCAGCGCACCGCGCGCATCGGCCCCGCGCTCTCGAGCGCCGGCGTCTCGCGCCGGCAGCGGTCGTTCGCGACCGGGCAGCGCGGATGGAAGCGACAGCCCGCGGGGAAGCTCAGCGGGTCGGGCACCTGGCCCGGGATCACGCGCAGCCGCTCGCGCGCCTCCCCGAGCCGCGGCAGCGAGGCGAGCAAGCCCGCCGTGTACGGGTGACGCGGCGCCGCGAACAGTTCGCGCACCGGCGCTTCCTCCACCACCTGCCCGGCGTACATCACCGCGACGCGGTCCGCGGTCTCCGCGACGACGCCGAGGTCGTGCGTGATCAGCAGCACCGCCATGCCGAGATCGCGCCGGAGCCGCGCGAGCAGGTCGAGCATCTGCGCCTGGATCGTGACGTCGAGCGCGGTCGTCGGCTCGTCGGCGATCAGCACCGCCGGCCGGCACGCGAGTGCCATCGCCAGCATGACGCGCTGGCGCATGCCTCCCGAGAGCTGGTGCGGGTACTCGCGCGCACGCTGTTCCGGCGCCGGCAGGCCGACGAGTCGCAGCATCTCGACCGCCTCGCGGCGCGCGTCGGCGCGGCTGCGGCGCTGGTGGAGCTCGAGGACCTCCGCGACCTGGTCGCCACACGTGAAGACCGGGTTGAGCGAGGTCATCGGCTCCTGGAACACCATCGAGATCTCGCGACCCCGCACCGCTCGCATCGCGCCCTCGTCGAGCGCGAGCAGGTCGCGGCCGTGCAGGCGCACCTCGCCCGCCGCGATCCGGCCGACGCCGCGCGGCACGAGGCGCAGGATCGAGAGCGCGGTCACGCTCTTGCCGCTGCCCGACTCACCCACCAGAGCCAGCGTCTCGCCCTCGCCCAGCGTGAACGACACGCCGTCCACGGCGCGCACGAGCCCGTCGTCGGTTCGGAAGTGCGTCGCGAGCCCGCGCACCTCGAGCAGCGGCACGCTCATCGAGCGCCTCCCACCGCGCGCGGATCGAGCGCGTCGCGCAGCCCGTCGCCGAAGAGGTTGAAAGCCATCACCGTGACGAAGATGGCCGCCGCCGGCGAAAAGAGCAACCACGGCTGCGACGACATCACTTCGAGACTGCGCGCGGCCTGCAGCATGTTGCCCCACGAAGCCGAGGGCTCCTGCACGCCCATGCCGAGGAACGAGAGGAACACCTCGCCGAGCACGAAACCCGGCACCGCCAGCGTCGCGGCGACGATCACGAACGACGCCGTGTTGGGCAGCACGTGACGCACGAGCACACGCCAGCGGCTCATCCCGAGCGCCTCGGCCGCGACGACGTAGTCCTGCGCGCGGATGGACAGCACCATGCCGCGGATCACGCGCGCCAGACCCGCCCAGCCGACGAACGCGAGGATGGCGACGATCGCCAGATACACGTACCGGCTCGGCAGCGTGAGCGGGAAGCCGCCGCGCAGCGCGACGACGAGGTACAGAGCGGGCACGCTCAGGAACACCTCCGTCGCGCGCATCACCAGCGTGTCAACCCAGCCGCCCACGTAACCGGCGAGGCCGCCGAGGAGCAGGCCGAGCGTGAACGAGATCGCGATGCCGACGAGCCCCACGGTGAGCGAGACCTGCGCACCGTAGAGCAGGCGCGACAGCACGTCGCGCCCGAGGCCGTCGGCGCCGAGCAGGTACACGCGGCCGGGCGCGTCGACGCCGAAGAGGTGCACGTCCGACGGCACGAGGCCGAGCCAGCGGTACGGCGAACCGTGCACGAACAGCCGCAGGGGCAGCGGCTGCGACGTGTCCTCCTGGTAGCCGAGCCCCACGTCGTCCGGCCGCGTGAGGTACACGTGGGGCCAGGCGCTCCACGCGCCGTGCGCGTCGCGCCAGTGGAGCGGCGTCGGCGGGTGGTAGAAGCGTTCGCGATCGATGTCGCTCTCGGCGTACGGAGCGACGAACGGCGCGACCAGCGCCACGAAGTACAGCAGCGCGAGCAATACCGCTCCCGTCAGCGCGGGCGGGTTCCGCCGCAGCGCGCGGCGCGCCCGGGAGGCCGGCGATCCGGCCGGTGCGCGATCAGCCATGCGTGATCCGCGGATCGGCGACGGCGAGCAGCAGGTCCGCGACGAGGTTGCCGAGGACGAGCACGGTCGCGGCCATCATCACCGAACCCATGAGCAGGTACGGGTCCTGCCGTTGGATCGCCTCCATCGTCACCGTGCCCAGCCCGGGCCACGCGAAGATCACTTCGGCGACGAACGCGCCCGAGACCAGCGAGCCCAGCGTGAAGCCGAAGAGCGTGATCATCGGGTTGAGGGCGTTGCGCAGGGCGTGGCGGAACACCACGGTCCGCTCCGGCAGTCCCTTGGCGCGAGCCGTGGTGACGTAGTCGAGGCGCAGCACGTCGAGCAGGCTGCCGCGCATCTGCCGCATGCGGCCCGCGAGCGGAACCGCGCCGACCACGAGGGCCGGCAGCACGAGGTGGCGCGCCACGTCGAGCGCACGCGCCCACGCCGGCCAGCTGCCGGCGTCGAGCGAATGCATGCCGCCGATGGGGAGCCATTGCGTGCGCGCCGCGAGCCAGAGCAGAACGAGTCCCGAGAGGATCTCGGGCACGGAGAGCCAACCGAACGCGAACACGGACAGGAGCCGGTCCACCCACGTGTGCTGTCGCATCGCGGCGAGCACGCCGAGCGGCACCGCCAGCCCCCACGTGACGAGCGCCGCGGCGCACGCCAGCAGCATCGTGTTGCCGAGCCGCGCGAGCAGCACCTTCCCGACGGGCTGGTGATACGTGAACGACTGCCCGAAGTCGAAGTGGAGGACGATGTTCTTGAGGTAGAGCAGGTACTGCAGCCACGCGGGCTGGTCGAGGCCGAACGCGCGGCGCATGCGGTCGAGCGACTCGGCCGACACCTGCGGGTTCTCCGCCACGGTCGACAGGAAGTCGCCGGGCGCCAGGTGCAGCAGCGTGAACGTGAGCAGCGAAATGACCAGCAGCAGCGGCACGACCTGCAGGAGGCGGCGCGCGACGTAGGCGATCATGCGCCGCGGCTCAGCGCGCCCCGGCCTTCACGAAGACGCGGTCGATGTTCCACAGGACGCGGTGCGGGATCGCCGTCGGCTCGATGTTGCCGAACTTCGCGCGCACCGGAATGCGGATGATCTGCGTCGGCAGCCAGATCACCCAGCACTGCTGCGCCATGATCTCGGCGATCTGGTGGTACGTCTGCTTCCGCACCGCCATGCTGCTCGTGTAGACGTTCTGCTGGAAGAGCCGGTCGATCTCGGCTTCCGCGGGCGTCGAGGGGCGCTCCTGCCGGATGTGCCAGTAGTGCGTGATCCCCGAGGATTTGATCACGTTCGGGTACATGCCCGGATCCGGCGGGATCGCCGCCCCGAGACCGAGCAGGCACGCGTCGTACTGGAAGTCGTTGCGGATGTGCGTGACGAGTGTGGACATCTCCGTCGGCGCGGCGGTCACGCGGATGCCCACCTTCGCGAGATCGTCGGCGATGAGCGTGATCATCTCCTGACGCATGGTGTTGTCGGCGTTCGTCATCAAGCTGAACGCGACGGCGTTGCCGCTGTTGTCCTCGAGCACGCCGTCGCCGTTGCGGTCGCGCCAGCCGAGGCTCGCGAGCAGTCGCTTCGCCCCCGCCGGATCGTGGTCGTAGGCCGTGATCGTCGAGTCGAACCAGACGCGGTTGCCGCGTGTGAGCAGCGACCAGTTCTTCACGCCCCAGCCGCGGAATGGTCCGCGGATCAGGGCCCGGCGATCGATCGCCTTCGAGACGGCGCGACGGAAAACGGGATTGTTGAACCACGCGAACTTCGTGGCCCCGACGGCGGGCGAGCCGTCCTTGTTCGTGTTGAGGTTGAACCAGAAGAAGCTCGAGTTGAGGCTCGGTCCGATGTCGTGGAGCACGAACCGCTCGCTGCGAGCGGCCTGCTCGTAGCCGCGATAGTCCTCGGGGCGGACGTTGTCGACCGCGTCCAACTCGCCCGCGTGGAACTTCAGCGCGGCGGCGTTCTGGTCGGGCACGATGAGGAAGTCCAGTTCGTCGAGGTACGGCAGGCGCTGGCCACGCACGTCGACGCCCCACCAGTACGGGTTGCGTCCCAGCACGACCACTTCACCCGGTGCGTAGCGCACGAGCTTCCAGGGCCCGCTCGTCACGAGTTGCTCGGGGGCCGTGTCGAGGCCGTACGCCGACGCGAATCGTCCCGCCTTCCACGCCTTCTCGAGCACGTGCTTCGGCATCACCCGGACCGCGCCGGTGGCCTGCAGCATCATCGGGAACGGCTTCGGAGACGTGACCGAGAACGTGAGCGAGTCGACCGCGCGGTACGTGAACGGCGTGCTCTCGCCCGTCTGCGGGTCGAGGTACGAGAGCCCGTCCTTGCCCGTGGTCGGCAGCGAATCGTCCATCGCGATGTCGTAGCTGAACGCGACGTCCGCGGCCGTCAGCGGATGGCCGTCGGAGAACCGGATGCCGCGCCTCAGGTGGAACGTGAGCGTGCGGCCGTCACGGCTCCAGGTCCACGACTTCGCGATCGCGGGCGTGTCCTTCTGCAGCAGGTTGTCGTAGTCGGTGAGCGAGGCGTAGAGCCGGTTGCAGATCTCGTTCGAGTTCTGCTCGTTCGCCATGAGGGCGTTGAAGGTCTTCGGGTTCGCCGTCTGCGCGATGACGAAGCGCCCGCCGTAGCGGCCGGGCTGCGCCATGCGCACGACCATCGGGTCCGTGATCGGTGCCGGCGCCGGCGCCGCCACGGCACCCGCCGCCGCCGCGATGAGCAGCATCGCCGTCAGCGCGACCGCGTTCACCACCACCCTCGTCCGATCGGGGTTCATCCACGCCTCCTCGCCGGAACACCCGGTTCGGCCCAGTATAGGAACGCGCAACCGCGCGGAGCAACGCGAGACGGCCTCACACGCGGGTCCACGCCTCACCGGCGGCACCCTCGATCCGGCGCGCGCCGGGCAGTTCCGCCACCACGGCGTCGGCGAGCGCCTCGAGCTTCGTGCCCGGAGCCACGAACGCGCCCGCGTGCGCCGACGCCAGGGCGAGCAGCGCGCGCAGGCCCGGGCGATCGGCCTCCGCGACGTGCTGGTAGTCCACGAGGCGCAGGTGGCTTTCGCCCAGCAGCAGGCTGCCCTGCTGGAGCAGCGCGCCGCGCACGGCACGCTGTGCGATTCCCGCCAGCTTGCGGCCGTCGAGCGTGAGCTCGTGGCGCGCCGTGGACGCGAAGCAGGGCGCCGCCGCGCCGCGCGCGACCCGCGGCGTCCCGACGCCCCGCGGACTACCCGCGGAGAGCCGCGCCGGCACGCCGAGCCGCGCGAGGGCGCCGGCGAGCATGCCGCACGTGCGCGCGTAAGCCGCCGACGGATCCGGCGCCCAACCATCCTCGCTGAGACGGGTCGTCAGTGAGAACGTCCATTCCTCGTCGTGGAAGATCGCGCGGCCACCGGTCGGACGCATCGCCCAGCCGATCCCGTCCCGACCGAGCCGCGCGAGATCCAGTTCGCGCTCCGGGTCCTGCGAGTGACCGAGCGTGATCCCGGCGGGCCGGAACGTGAACAGCCGCAGCACGGGTTCCGCGAGATCGCCGCGCGCCGCCGCGTCGAGCAGGGCCGCGTCCCGTCGCATGTTCTCGCGCGCGTCGTGCGCGCCGTCGCACCAGACGATGCCCCGCATCACCCGTGCAGCCGCAGCCAGTCCTCGATCAGGTACTGGAAGCGTCCGATCAGCAGCGAGACGCGCGACATCACCGTGTAGCCGTAGCCCGCGCCGAAGGACACCATCAGGAAGCCGATGCCGACGCGCGACACGGCGCCGAGGACGCCCTTGTGCTCGCGGCTGTAGAAGAAGAACAGCAGCGAGGTGACGAGTCCGACCGTGAACAGGATCGCGTTGAAGCTCGCCCACAGGTGGCCCGGCAGCCACAGCGGCTGCAGGCTCGCCTGCACCTGCGCCACGAGGTCGCCCTGCGCGAACCCGGTCGTCTTGAGGCCCGCGTACACGCCGATGATCACCGCGAGCGGCCAGCGCGAGAGCCAGTCCGCGCGGCGCACGAGGCGCGTGAGCAGCAGCACGCCGAGCAGTCCCGGCACGACGAGCAGCACGCGGTAGTCGCCCTGCTGCACCTGCCACGGCCCGCCGGGCGCGCGGCCGGTCAGGGCGTCCTCGAGCGGGCGCACGAGGTTCACCCAGATCACCGTCCAGTAGTTCAGCACGATGTAGTAGCCCGCCGACACGCCCACGAACAGGTGCTCGGCGAACTTGTAGAGCGGGTTGTCCTTGTACAGGAACGAGAAGATGAAGAGCGTGAGCAGCGCTCCGACCCAGATGCCGAAGTCGTGGGTGATCACGCTCGCGCCCTCGCACCGCGCCGCCAGAAGACGACGTTGCCGAGCACGATGCACAGCGCGATGAAGAGGTGCGCGAGCGATTGCGCGTCCATGCCGCGCGTCGCCGTGCCCGACTCGCCCTCGAGCTTCTCGTACTCCGCCGCGCCCGCCATGCCGCCGAGCAGTCCGCGCAGCTGCCCGGACTGCAGGTACGGGAAGTACTCCGGCGCGCTCACGGCCGTACAGCCCGAGACCATCGGCAGGTGGAACCGCGCGTTGACCTGCTGCACCCATTCCTTCGTGCCCGGGTAGCCCGCGGAGATGTTCACGAGCAGCGGGAAGCTCGCGTAGTTCGTCACGTCGCGCAGGATGGGCAGGCTCGAGGTGGGGCGCTGGTGCTGGTCCACCGGGAACGTGCTCTTCACGCCCTGCCCCATCAGCACCATCACCGCCTCGTTGCCCGACTTGTAGCCGAGGTTGACGTAGTCGACACCATCGACGAGCCGCGTGCCGCGGGCGCGGAACTCGTCCGCGACTTCCTCGATGGTCTGGTCGACGAGCGCGGCGCCACCCGGCCACAGCACGGTGACCACGATGCGGCAGTGCTTGCGCCAGAGCTGGCGCAGGGCGGTCCTCGTCATCGGCACGAGTTCCGGCCGCGACGCGGGGTCGTAGTCGCACGACATGAGGATCGTGGAACCATCGGGCACCGCTGCGATCGCGTCGCGGAACAGCCGCGACGGTGGCGACGGCTCGACCGGCAGGCCGATCGGCCGCAGCAGCGGCAGCAGGACGAGAAGGCCCACGGCGAGGAAGAGCCAGCGGCGGTCCAGTTTCTCGAGCGCCTCGAGCCGCACGTCAGTCCCCTCCGCCCAGGTACGAGCGCTCGACGCCGAGAATCACGCGCAGCCCCGTCGCCATGACGCCCATCGCGGCGCCGATCAGCACGGCGCGCTTCGCCGCGTTCTGCGGCACGTCCATGATCCACTCCTGCACCGCTCCGATGCGGAACGCGCGCACCGCGTGCGGCAGGCCGTCGTGATCCAGCAGCGCGCGCGTGATCGCGTCGCCGATCGGGACGCGGCCGAGCATGACGACGAGCGCCGCGACCGCGAGCAGGCCCGCCTCGAACGTGCGGATGCGGAAGGCACGGAAGGCGGCCGACGCGACGTAGAAAGCGAGCATGGCGAACATCGTCGCGTTCATCGGGTTGTAGAGGTGGTCGTAGATCCACAGCGACACGGTGCCCGGATCCTGGAATCGCTCACGGTCCACGAACAGGCCGAACGCGAGCATCGTTCCCATGCCCGCGATCAGCACGAGCTTGTACGGCCAGTCGCGCTGCTGCCGCATGATCACGTCGAGGTTCACCCGCAGCACGTTCGCGCCGCCCAGCACGTAGCCGAACGCGACCACGATGACCGCGCACTGTTGCAGGAAGTCCGCGGGCACACTCGCCCACTCGTGCGGCACGAAGAAGCCGACGAGCATGATCGCGCCGATCACGGCCGTGAGCAGCAGCGGGATCTCGCGCTTCACGCCGTCCTCCCTACTGCGTCCGCATCCACACGGTGAGCGTGTGGATACCGAAGGTCTCGAGCACGCAGCCGACCACGATGGCCGCGACGATCACCAGCTTGAGCGCGTCGGCGCCCTTCAGTCCGCCGACGAGGCGCGGCTCGCCCGACAGGTAGGCGCTCGCCGCGAAGATCTCCTCGCCGATCAGCGTGTAGTCGCAGGCCACGACGAAGAACGGCAGCTGATGCACGTTCGCCGTGCCTGCGACCTGGATCGCCCCGGTCGCGTAGCCGGTCTCGGCGAGCATGAGCGACTCGCCGAAGAACGAGCCCATGAAGATGTGCGCCGCCGGGCGGTCGCGCAGCATGATGCCCGTCACGGCCGCCACGTAGGCGAACTGCTCGGGCGACACGAATCGGACGCTGTCGGCGTCGGCGGCCTCCGGCGCTCCCGCGCGCTGGTAGCTGCCGCGGACGATCTCCTGCGCGATCGTGAACGGAATCGGGTACGACACCGGGACGCGGATCGGCGTCGCGTACTTCGCGGTCATGCGGGCGACGCTCTCGAGGATCACGAGACTCGCGACCGTCTGGATCTCGTCGATGTCCTGCACGCCCGGGACGTAGAGCACCGGACGCCCCATCTCCGTCGCGCGCCCGATCGCCTCCTCGATCGCGTCGATGCCCGCGAGCCGGCGCACGAACGGCTTCTTGCCGCTCTGCGCGACGAACATGTAGTAGAGCACCAGCGAGAAGAAGACGACGGTGAACGCGAGCACGCTCGCGCGCGTGCCGTTGAACCACGCCGACCGCGCGATGGCGGGCCCGGCGCACGCACCCGAGGGCGTCGAGCCGCCGGGGCCGGCCGCGAGGATGCGGTAGAAGAGCGGCGTGTTGCGCGTGACGCGCACGTCGGTCGTGGCGGCGACGCCGGCGGGGATCGTATCGACGACGCTCCACGGTCCGCCCGGGCTGGGGGCGCGCATCAGCACGTACGAGCGGACGATTCCGCGCCCGGGGCCATCGTCGGGCGAGAGCTTCCACGTCAGGTCGATGGCACGGCCCGCGTCGTTGGGCACGTCGGCGTACATGAGACCGAATGCGGGCTGGGGCGCCGGCACGCTGTCGGCCGGAGCGCCGGCCGCGTGCGACACGCCGGCGGCCCACGCCAGCAACAACGCGCATGTCCCGACCGCGATCCCTCGCGAAAGCCGCCTCACCGTTCCTCCCTGCCGCGACGCACCGGCCTCCGGACGGCCCGACGCCCGCGCCGCCCCGGCACGCGAACGCATTTAGCCCCGCGGCTCCCCGTGGCGTCAACGCTGCACACCGTCGCGTCCGCACCCGCGCCCCTCACGGCGCGATCCGTTCCACGTTCGCGCGCGCCACGACTGCCGACCCGCCGCCGTCGGGGAACTCCACCACCAGCACGCGCACGCGCGCCTCGGTCTCGAGCGCGCGCAGCTCGCTCGGCAGCTCGACCACGCGGCCAATGAGTCCGAAGTAGGGCGGCCGGATCACCCGCACCGTCGCCCCCACCACCAGCGCTCCCACGTCGTCCGCTTCCGGCCCACCCAGTTCGAGCGCGTGCGGCACGAGGATCTCGGGCCGGATGACGCCGGCGCGGATCTGCGTCGCGCCGCTCACCGACGCCTGGCGGCCCGCCTGGCGCTCGAGCAGCGACCACGTCCGCTCGGCCATCGGGATGCGGCCGAAGCCCTCCGTCAGGACCAGCGTGATCCCGAGCTCTTCCGAGCCCGTGATCGCGACACCGAGGTCGCGGCCCAGCAGCTCGCGCAGGTCGCGATCGTCGAAGCCGCCCACGATGAGCGCGACCACTCCAGCGTCGCGCGCCTCGCCGAGCGTGGCGTGATCGATGTGCGCGCCGCCCGCGAGCACCTTGCCGCGCACGTCGCCCTGCAGCATCGCGGGGCTCCAGTCGTCGTCGGGGCCGCAACGCACTTCGAGCGGCCCGAACGTTTCGCCGCCCACGCCGAAGATGCCCTGCACGAGCGCACCGCGGGCCTCGATGATCACGCCCTCTCCGGGCAGTACCTCGGCGACCGTGCCGCCGACGTACGCGGCCACCTCGACCGGGATCGGCGGCTCGCGCAGCAGCAACTGGCCGGTGATCGACGAGACGCTCTCGATCACGCCGTCGGCAGGCGCCGCGACGTTGGTCTGCACGAAGCCGAACAGACCGCGCGCCGACGCGATCACTTCTCCACGCGACACGCGCGCGCCGATCGGGTGCGCCAGGGCCCGGATGGCCCGTGCGGGCTCCAGCGACAGCTGGCCGGCGAGATTCACCGTCTGCACGTTCCCGGGCAGCTCCGTGCGCGCCACGATCGTCCCGGGCTCGACCGCCGCGCCGCGCTCGACGAGCACCTCGCCGCGCAGAGGCAGCCGGCGCTCGCGCCGCACCACCGCCGCGTCGCTCACGCGCAGGCCCGGCGTGTAGGCGTGGCTCACGCCATCGCTCCCGGGTAGACGTCGAGCGCGCGGTTCCACGCTCGCAGCGCAGCGCGGCGCTCGTCATCGTCGTGGGGCAGCGCGAACGGCTGGCGTCCGCGGCCGTCGAGCACGACGCCGACGACGCCGGAACGCACCGTGCGCTCGAGCGCGCGTCCCTTGCCCGCACCCGCGTCGAAGCCGCGTTCGGGGGTCACCGCGAGCGTCACGCGCCCGGGCCCCGGCGCCGGCACCCGCACGAGCCCGCCGAACGCCACGCGATGCGTGCTCGGCGAGCCGCCCTCGGGACGCACCTCGACGCTCATGCACGGCTGCCCGTGGCGGCCTGCGCCGACCGGCGCCACGCAGGTGCCGAGCACGACGAGGCAGTCGCGTTCGAAGACCTGCGTCGCCGCTTCCTCGAGCACGGTCGAGAGCACGCCGAGTTGCGGCGTCATGAAGATGCTGTCCACCGCGAGCTCGGTCACGCCTTCCGGAAGGAACGCGTCGATCATCATGAGCATCGCCTGCGCGCGTCGCGGCGCGTGCGACAACACGCCGCCCGAGCCCACGACGAGTCCCAGCTCCATCAGGTCGACCAGCGACGCACCGCTGCCCGACTGCTCGAGCACGTCGGAGATGTCGCGCGACTGCTGGCGGCCCTTGAGCCCGACCGCCAGCGCGCGATGCTGCTCGAACGAGAGCCGCAGCGCCTCGCGGCAGATCGCCTGCTCGATCGCGAGATCGTCGAGCGTCTGCGGGATCGTCGTCGGCCGGATCATCTTGTTCCGGATCCGGTTCCGCAGCTCCGCCTCGTCGACCGCGAACGGCACCCAGCGCAGGATGCGTTCGAGTCCGGCTTCGGCGAGCACGTTCGACACCGAATAGCTCATGCCGAGGTTCGCCGACACGGTGCGGTGGAACACGGGCTCGCCCTCGGAGCGGAACACCGAGAACACGTCCGTCGTCGCGCCGCCGATGTCGACTCCGACGACGGCGACGCCGTCGCGGCGCGCGATCTTCTCGATGATCAGGCCGACCGCGCCCGGCGTGGGCATGATCGGCACCGGCGACCACGTCATCAGCTTGCCGTAGCCCGGGGCATGCGCCATCACGTGCTGCATGAACAGCTCGTGGATCGCGTCGCGCGCGGGCTTGAGGTG
>WBZT01001075.1_pt1 | contig 20728 bp, 16 predicted proteins | sample 5204241 | NCBI WGS metagenome assembly WBZT01 (sample SAMN12344358, study PRJNA552823) | activated sludge metagenome | biome: Activated sludge suspended growth; feature: Nitrification reactor; material: Wastewater; isolation source: activated sludge from nitrification reactor of wastewater...
AAAGTGAAAGCTCAAAAAAAATGTACGGCGGAACAATTGATATTGCCACAGACCGTACTCACCTTCTGCCCCAGCAATTCCTGCATCCTTATACTTTTCTGCAAATAAATAAAAGCAGTCCTGATTTCACCGATAACAGGATGTTCAGCGGAATTTATGCCGAAGGCGAGCTGCCTTACTTCATGAATATCCTGAATATCGACCGGATAAAATACCGGCTGGAATATTCACACCAGTACGGCAGCATTGATTCAACCGGAAACAGGTCAACAAAATACAATGGAAGCGCCTTCTTTTTTGATTTCAATATCAGGCGCGATTTTGCCGGCGGGTTGAAATTCAAGCTGAAGGGAATGTATTTTGTTTCCACAGGCGATGACCCTGATACAAAAGAAATAGAACTTTTCAGAAGCTCATATCAGAACTTCAGGCCGGGAGAGCTCTTCGGTGAAGAGAAGATAGGAAGCGCTCTTATAAGGAGTATCTATCCCGACGAGCGCTTTGGCAGGGGCGGCTCTAATATACAGATAATGAAAGGCGAAGTGGAATTTGAATACAAGGACCTTTCATTTTCCGCGGAATATTTTAACTACCTTGCAAACAAAGTAGCTGCCGGCGTGAGCAATAAAATAGGGAGTGAAATTGACCTCACTCTTGAATATAAATTCACTACCAAGCTTACTTCGCATGTTAAGCTGTGCAGATTTTCTCCGGGTTTGTTTTTCGGCCGCAACCTGCATCCGGCAAATGAAGTTGAGTGTGAGATAAAATTCAATTTCTAGAAATTACAACGGCCTTTTACTTCATAAAAAAATCCCCGCAGTTGCGGGGATTTTTTTTAAACGGATTTTACTGCCGTTATTTTATCACAAGCATTTTCATTATCTTCACAAATTTAGCCCCGGCCGGTCCGGTAGATTCCAGCCTGTAAAAATAAACCCCGGAAGAGATGTTTGCTGCATCAAACTGTATATTGTAATATGATGCCGCCAGGTTTCCGTTAACAAGTTTTGTAACTTCCCTGCCCGCCGCATCGTAAATGGTCAGTTTCACAAAGGAATCTTCTGCAAGTGTAAACGAGATATTAGTTACAGGGTTGAATGGATTTGGATAATTCTGATTTACCTCATTTTTTACCGGCTTGGTAATATACACTTGCTGCGCAAGTTTATGGTATTCAAAATTGCCATTGTAGTCTATCTGTTTCAGCCTGTAAAAAAACTTACCTGTTCTAAGGCCGCTATCCGTAAAGTGATAATCTGAAGCCATAGAAGTAGTGCCGTTTCCTCTAACATAACCTGCTATAATCCATTGCTGCCCGTTTTCAGATCTCTCAACTTCAAATCCTGAATTGTTCAGTTCCCACACTGTTTGCCAGCTTAAATTCACCGTATTCCCGGTTACGGTATGGGAAAAGTACGAGATCTCAACCGGAAGCAGCGTTGAAGCCGAATCGAGCCTGAGCGGCGATGTAAGCCCTCCTGCGGGATTCACCGTATTGGCGCTTGTCCAGTCGCCATCCGCATCAGTGCTGAAATTAACGCTGTTGCCTGTTATAAGCGAAAACTCTTCAAGCCTCCGCACACCGTTAGGGTTATTGTTCGGTATGATACTTCCCCACCTGCCGCTTTTTCCGGCTACACTATCAACGTAATATTGAACCGAACTTGCTACCGTGACGCCGATATTTTCCAGGTAAGTAAGTGCAAGCGGGCTGCCGGTACCGGAAGTATTGTCATAAAGAGCAATAATGTTCTTAAATGATGCACCTGTAATACCGTATATCCCCGTAGCGTTGTTTGCCCCCGGTGAAGTACTGAATGCCATCACTTTGATGCTATCGTTTAGTGCATACCTGAACTGAACTGTACCGCTTGTACCCAGCACAATTGAGGGAATAACATAATTGCCGGCGGTGAACCTGGCATTTGAAGTATAAACAAACCCGAACCATCCGGTGTAACTTCCTGTTCCGTCTGTTTTGAAAGTCTCGAAATTAGCAGAGGTTGAAAGACTGGGGCTGGTTGTATATTTATATATTGAGCTGTCTGCATCTATCAGCATTGGATTGCCTGCACCCGGGTTTGTAGTGCCGATATCCGTATAAATTGCTGCCTGGTTGTAATACCTGTATGTAGTGTTTGGTGTTAATGATTGAACTGTTGCGCGGAAAACCACAGGAAGCCTGGTAGAACCGCTGCCCACGAATTGCGGTGTCATTACGCTTATAAAATTCACTTTTGTCAGGTTTTGCGCGTTTAAACCGCTTGTTGAAAACACAGCGGCAAATAATACGCAAATCAAATTCAAAGATGTAATTATCTTTCTCATTGTATCAGTTTGAATGTTATTTAATGCCCAAAGATACACATGAGGTTTTTTACATGGATTAAGTATTCGTTAGAAGTTTATTAGTCAATTTCCGAATTTCAGTTAAGAAAAGGTTAAGCCCAATATTCAACAGGATCAGTATTTTAGGTCAGGTTATAAACTAAAATCCCCCTGTTAACAGGGGGATATTAAGGGTGAGGAAATGTTGAAATATCTGCTAGAAGTTCGTAGTCAAAATTCCTCTTAACAGGAATTCATCATAGTTGTTGGTGCCGTTTATCCAGTCGGTGTAGAGACTCTTTTCTCCGCGGATATCAAACGTTACATTCTTTATGATATTAAATGATGTTGTAAGATAAATTATCCGTTTCCTGTTCTTATCTTTTTCAATGCCTGTCGAAAAGCCGATAGAGTTCGTCCATACATCTTCAAGCGTGTAGCTCGCAAACGCATCAAACGAGATTATGCGGCTGTAATCGTTAACATAGTCTGAATGCACCAGGTTTACGCTTGCCGAAACGCTCAATGGTATTCCAAACGATAACCCTTCACTTAATGTCAGGCTGTTCGAAGTGTAACCGCTGGCTGTATCAAGCGATGTTGCTTTGTTGAACATATATGATAGATTTGAGGATAAGCTCATTTCACCAAAGCGCAGGTTGTGACCGGTATTCATAAGGAATAAATGATTTTTGTAATCGAATTTATATACCGGGTCGCTTGCATTGTTTGTCATGAAGTTCGGCATATATGCGAGCATTAAATACGGGTAACCGCGGAAATTCATATTCACCATGAGGTTGGGAATTGTGGTGTTTGTTGTATAACTTTTTGAATTTATCAGGTTATCCTTGAACCACTTCAGCGAAGCCGTTACGGATACCTGGTTGTTCAGGAATTTCTGCGAAATTTTCGTTTCAACTTCGAGCTTATCTCCCCTAAGGGTCGGATTGCCAAGTGTTACAAATCCGGGTCCCACCATTTTCAGCGAAGCAGTAACCTTCGTGTTTGATTTCTGGTTATCAAATATTGATTTAATGGAATACGAATAATCCACCTGGCTCGAGAGCTTTGGGTGGAACATATTTTTCACAAACGATGGAATTGAATTATTCTCAAGGTCAGCATCGCGGTTATCCCTGGTAAGCATAGAGCCCACTGCTTCCGCCTCAAATGAGAGCTTATCCCTGAACAGGTTAAGCCTGCCCTGTATCCCAAACAGGTAATTGCTGTTAGGGGTAAGCCGCTGATTGGTTGAATCAACTATAATAGAGCCCGCTTTATCATTGGCATAAAGCCCGGTAAGATATATATGGCTTTTATCTGTTTGACCGTAGCCTATCCTTCCCGCGTAAAGATCCCTGCGGAATGCTGAGTTATCGATCGACTTTTGGTTCTTCTGCGCGGTTGCGGCAATGTAAAACCATCCCGGGTTGAACTCAACATTTATTCCCGATACAGGAACGCCCTGCATTGTGAACGGAGTGTATGAGGGATATGTTGTGCCGATCCCAAGGGTTTTAATACTTGAAATCAGCTTGAGCGCTGAATTCATCTTCCCCATTACTTTGCTTCTTGCGTCACTTTCAAGCTTATCTTTTTGTTTATCGCTTAACTGGGATTCATTTTTGTTACTTCCCTCAAGAATTTTGTTTTTCTCCTGCTCTACTCTTTCAGTAATGAATTCTTTGATGGTTGAAACATCAAGATTTAAACCAATTGTATTTATATTCTGCCTTGAAGCGGAGTTTTCGCTGGAGAAAAAGAATGAAGAGGAAATTGGCAAACCGTACAGACTTACAAAAGGCGTTAAGTTCAGATACCCGTATCTCGGTTCTTTATCCGAGCCGGTGCCGGAGCGGTTAGAGGATTCACCAAAAAGTTCACTGCTGAATGAAAACATGAATGCCTTACGATTCCCCTCTTTTGACGGGGCGCCTTCCCCAAGCCTGAGCCGGGGCGTCTCGATGCTTGAGCCGGATGCAGATAGATAACCCGGATAGCTGCCATCTCCGAATAAACTGTTCCCGTCAAGATCAGCGCCCCAGTATTTCTTCATTACGGCAAGTTTCCTCTTTGTTTCTTTTACCTGTTTGATCTCACCGTAAATGAATTCATAGATCTCGCTGGAGGAGATCAATGAACCATCTACGTACGCTTCAACCTGCCATGCGTATCTCATACCCCCCTTAAATTCCCGTGCGGCAACCGGGTACTGGAAGCTTGCCGCTTTGAGATTACTGCTGCTGAAGTAAAGGGGGTTTGACTGCATCGCATCATAAGCCGATTGCATTCCGTACATATCCACGATCTTCAGTTTGTAGTTTAATGATTTGCCATTGCCAACCGGAACAGGCGGCATCCACGAAAAAACCGGGTACTTGTTTTCTGTCTGCAATTTCAGCGCGTCTGTTGGATACACAAGCGCAACCTGTGATACCAGCAGTACTTCATGGAAAATACAATCCGTGCCCATGATATCACCGGTAGCTGCATTTATCACATCAACGCAGATATCGTAGTTGCCGGTAGGCAATTGCCCCATCCGCGTAATAACATCTTTGTACTTTTCGTTCTTTTGGTTTATTGTAACCTTGCCGATATCGCTTGTCTGCACGGTTTTTACACCCGGCGGCAGATCGAATGTCCCGCATGTGGCATCCATTACGAGTCCAACAATAGCCTCGGTTGAATTTCCGTGCAGATACACTCGGTATGTTTCGAGCGTTGGATTAATTATCGTGATCTTGAACATATCCTCAGTTAAGAACAAATTCGGCGGCGGCTTCTTGAGCCTGATAATAATCTTGCCTGACTGAGAGAAAATGTTCTGTGAAATTAAGGCTATAATAATGAGAAGAATATATTTTATTTTTTGCATTTTGATTTTATAATAATCAATTTTTTTCAGAATTTTTATTTTTTCAATCCGAGCTTAACATCCACACCATGAACGGGATCGCCCTGTATATTCTTAACACCGAGCTTAATATCAACACCGTGTACGGGCTCGCCTGTTGAGCGAACTGTCCACACGTATCTTTTACCGGGTTCGTAGCCTGAGTTATTGGCAGACATGCCCCACCATTTGTGCTTTCCTTTCTTGGGGGAGGAGATCGGGCCGCTTGATTCAATAATATGGGGGATTACAAATGTTTTTTTTGTGCTGCCCGGATCATCTTTTTCACCAAGCTCAGCAATTATAACTTCAAACTGGTCTTCTTCGGTAACATCCCCGGATATTTCGAATTCAAACTCAACAGGTTTTTCATTGTCCACTTCCGTGCCAGGGGCAGGAGAGATCAAGGTTATATCAATTATCCTTGCGCCTTTTTGCTGGCTGTTAACCGAAAAAACAAATACTTCACTCACCACATCGCCACTCGATACCTGCCATGCCAGCTTCATTCCCGGCTTAATATCTACTCCATGAACAGGCTCGCCCTGAGTTGATGTAGTTTTATAATCCTTTTCAAGTATCGGTTGGTTCGTTCTGAATGCGTCTTCTGGTGACTGATCGCCTTTAACTTCAACAATACGCAGCGTATACATTGGCGGACATTTGGGGCATTCCTTCCATGAAAAAACTAACCCGGAAAGTGAATCGGGGTCTATTTCCTTCCCATTTGGAGGAGATATTAATGTAATACCAGGGCTCGACATTGGTATCCGGATTACATACGGTTCGCTCACCACATCTCCGCTTGAAACCTGCCATGCGTATTTCTTTTTCTTAAGCGGCCACGGCAGATGCTCTCCGCCACGCGTCGTGTAAGCAGCAGTATTACTGGTAACGGAAAATACTTCGGGATTATTTTGTAAAGCCGTTTCAGGTGACTCGTCTCCCTTTATTTCTACAATCCTAAGCTTATAATCTTTTGCATTGGGCAATGGAGTCCATGAAAAGACGAGAGGCATTGCAGGGTCAATCTCTGCACCATCTTCCGGTGTAATAAGCGAAATGCTGCCTTTTTGCCGGACGATTTGTTCGATGCAGTTCTCCTGTCCTACAACTTCGCCACTTTCATTATATGCAGTTACACAAATTGTATAAGTTCCTTCAGGGGCATTGCCGGTACGTATAATTATCTCTTTATACTTTCCGCCCGTATATTTTATCTCAACACCTGAAAAATCATTATATTTATAATTGCTAATGCCGGGTTTTATTATAAACAGCTTCGATTTACCCTCTATAATTAATCCATCCTTTTCTTCTGAGGCGGTACCTTTAAGGTAAATTCGCATTTCATTCCCGGAAGTATTATTGATTTCCAGATTCCACATATCAGCAATTCCCAGCTTATCTGGTGGCGGCACTTTTAGCTTTAAACGTATTGGCTCAGAAATTGTATCACTGCAAATTGCGAGTATTGCCAGCATGATAAATATGAATATTGATTTTTGCATAATATTATTATTAAAATTAATATTAACTTTTGAATACTGCACTATTTGCCAGGTTGCGTACAGCATGGTCCTTCGCCGTTCGTGCAGCACGGATGCAATAATAATGCTGTATTCCCAAGTATGATCTCTACCGCACCCCAGTTTTGGAATTTGCTTTCACCTTTGGAAAGGAAATAAACTGCCGGTGGTGGCGGCTTCAGTAATAGTAGAATTTTTTCACTAAGAATACCGGTTTTGGTTTTTATGTAAATGCTGTACTCTCCTTCGCCCTCAGTTGGGTCAAACGTAAATATTCCATTGTCATTGGTTTTTATCCAGTGCACACCCGGTGGTGGCTTGCCTAAGCCAACATCCACTCCACCTAATCCGCCTGTTGTAAAAAGTTTTCCAACACCAACATCACCTAAAATCATTCCGTAATCATCACCATTGTTGACAACAATCCCATCGGGTAAAGTTAATATTGGGCGCTTTAATTTTTGATGTGGAAGTTTATAATAAGCGTAAAGTACTTGCTTTGTAATTTTTGTGTTCAGTTCACATAAAGCTACCGAACTCGTTATGTTTTCATCTGCTGTTTTAACAGCTTTTAAATTAATAATATAGGCTTTCTTATCTATCGCAGTAACTATCAGCCTGTGATTACCTTCTTTAATATCTCCTAACTGAAGAACTCCTGCTTCACCTGTATTACCTTTGAAACCAACCGTATATTCAGGCGGGTCTTCCAGTTCTACGTCAACTCCTGTAATTGCAGAGAGATTCAGCGGATTATTTTCCCCGGAGAATATTATTAGTATCGGTCCTGCATCGGTCCCGCTTCCTTTGCCCGGTTTGGGTGAAACTAACGCAATTGAATATTTAGTTTTAATATCCGCTAACAGGGTAAATGTAAGTTCTTCTAAGTCTCCATCTATTGTACTAACGCATAATACATTATCAAATAACTCAGCATTAGGCGGCGTACCCGATGTATCGTTTGTTCCTATACCAAAAGTATATACTCCGCTCTCCACCTCCCCGCTCTTAACCATCCATGCAAACTTTTTGTTCTTCCTTACTTCATTATCATCTATTGCTATATTAGGTATCTGTATAGTTGGCATTTTCAAGCCTTCTTTTTCTATTATCGGTTTGCCTGTTTTCATGGCCGTTTCGGGTGACTGGTCGCCTTTAATTTCCACGATCTTCAAAGTATAATCCTTCGCTCCGGGCAGCGGAGTCCAAACAAATGTTACAGGTTGGTCTTTTGTAAGCTCTACTCCGTCTTCGGGTGAGATCAGCGTAATGCTTCCCAACTGCTGCACAGTTTGCGTTATGCAGTTTTCCATTCCGGCAATTTCACCGCTCTCTTCAAATGCTGTTACGCAAATTGTGTAGCTGCCTTCAGGCGCATTACCTGTCCTTAGTATCACTTCTTTATACTTGCCGTTGTTGTATTTCAGCTCTGCGCCGGAAAAATCGTTGTATTTGTAATTTGTCTTTCCGGGCTTTACAGTGAATACTTTTGATTTACCCTCTATGATCAATCCTTCTTTTTCCTCGGTAGCCGTTCCGCTTAAGTAAATCTTAAGATCGTTTTTGGTTGTGTTCTCGAGTGTAAGATTCCACATATCGCCTACGCCAAGCATATTCGGAGGCGGCTGGTGTAAAATGATTCGAATTCTATCGCTTTGTGCCTGAAGATTTGTAATAGCCGCCAACAAAATGATTAGTGCTGCGAGTGTTTTAAATGTTCTCATATTGTTTCTTCCTTTAAGATTTCACCATTTTTGATTTTAACTTTTCCCGTAAGCTTTAGCTCGCTTAATGTGAGCTTAAGCTTATCCAGCTTTTCTTTAGGCAGATTTGGATCGTTTTCCAGATCTGTTATTGCTTCTGCAACTGTATTGTAAGTTTTAACTTCTTCATCATTTACGCTCACTACCGGCGCAATAGTTACATCTGCATTAAAAAGTTTTTTTAGAAATTTGAGCATGTTACACTGATTTTAAATTATTTAACCAATACCATCTTTTTCGTTTCTGTAAAATTCCCCTCTTGAGAGGGGTGTTCCGATTTATCGGAACGGGGTGTGTTAACTTCTATCATGTAGTAATAAATACCGCTTGCCCTATGTGAAGCGTCCCATTCAACTTCGTATTTACCAGGTCGCAGTTCCTCATTAACAAGTATTGCCATTACTCTGCCTGTAACATCATAAATTGTAAGTTTTGCAAAAGAGGAATTTGGAATGCTAAACTGAATTTTAGTATTTGGGTTAAAAGGATTAGGATAATTTTGTTCTAATAAGTAGCCTGTGGGAATTTCATTGGAAATTGGATCAATTCCAATTGGTCCACCGCCATTTGTCGTGTATATTAAATTGCCTGACCATGGCACTGCCCAAACATTCTGAGCATTAATACAAATAATATCTTTAATATTAATAGTATCTGATACCGGTGTGATTTGCTGAAACCAATTCAAACCGCCGTTTACAGTTTTATAAATCCTTCCTCTTCCGCAGACATATCCTGTATCAAATGAACCGAAATCAATTCCGTAATAATTAATAGTGTTAAATGAACGACTGATCCAATTCGTCCCGCCATTTGACGTGGATAAAATCACCCCATTCTTTCCTGCAATCCACCCAATTGAAACAGGTCCATAATTTTTAAATATTACATCTCTCAAAGTTGAAGTAGCTCCAGAAACCTGATTTATCCAGTTTGTGCCGCCATTAGATGTATAAACAACAGCACCGGAATCACCAACACAATAAACAACTTGAGGACTAAGTACTGAGACAGAATATAATCTGCTTTGATTATTTCTCAAAAGTACTTGCCAGTTTGCGCCACCATTAGTTGTTTTTAAAATTACCCTATTAGAATCTTTGCTACCAACTGCATAACCTGTATTTGAATCAAAAAATTGAACTGAATTTAACCAAGATAGAACACCAGAGTTCTGTAATAACCATGTGGTTCCACCATTTGTGGATTTAGCAATCTTTCCATGCTGCCCAACGACCCAACCAGTATTGTTATCAATAAAAAATAATCCCGATAATCTATTAGTATCTCCAGTTGGGAAACCAAACCAGATTAAACCACCATCTGTTGTTTTATATACTGAATCTTTTTTAAAGGGATGTACTTCCCAACCAGTATTAATGTTATTGAATCTAATACCCGGTTGAAATTCCTGATCTTCTGGTCCCTGCTGGAGATTATCATCTGACAACCATTGAGTCATTAACATTTGCTGAATTAAAGAAATAAATAGTATTATTAATAGTTTTTTCATGTGTTTATTAATTGTTTATAATAATTGTGTTATTATTTATCAAATTCTTTTAAAAGAATAATTAGTTGATATATTTCAATTCGGATTTCGACAAGTTTTACAACATATTTTTTTTTTGAAAGGGATGTATTTAACCTTTCTAGCTCTGATTGAATTTCATTTTTTATTATTGTAGAATTCATTATATAACTCTAAATTTAATGCTGATTTCTCCTAAAGTTAAATTTGAAGTTGAAGTTTTATCTGGCTGCTTTACGGATAATCTAAGCTCAGGTAATTTTTTGTCAAAACCGGTACCTAATTTAACCTTAGGACTGTAAATACGCTGTGTTGCAGTTTCTTCTTTTACTTTTTGACTTTTCGTCGTCAATTTTTTCTGTATATAATCTTCTTGTTTTGTTGTGAAGAAATTAACTTTTGTTGTTAAAGCACCGCTATCTATTATTAATTTAGGAATACCCTCTTTAATCATTTGTCTCAAAATATCCATTCTCTTTTCAGCTAAAAAAATCTTCGTACTTTTTCTGATTTTTGAAACGCCAAAATCAGTTAAACGAAACTCTGATTCAAAATCTTCTTTGGGAACTAATGCAATATTTAACTGTTTTGCGAAAGTAGAATTTAAGCATTCTAAGTTTATACTCGCGCCAGTCATTATTTTATTATTTGGAAAAGTTGTTAACAGCAATTCATCAACCTCATAATCATTAATATATAAATCTGCAAAAGTGTCAACTGGCAGGTTGACACTTTCCAGAATCTCCATATTATTTGTTAGCTGATTGCTTTTTGAAACCAATACGGCATCATTAGTTTCTTCAATCAGTTTAATAATAAATTCAGCTAAACCTAATTCAACTTGTTTCTCAATTGTCATATATTACTTAAGCGTTTAAAGGTTGATAATCTGTTTTAAATTTAATTTCAACCCTGCCCATTATGCTAATGTTCGTACCACTTGAGGATGTTGAAGTTGAAACTGAAGTATTCACTTTTACATTACTATAATTTCCACCACCGGCAATACTGAACAATTTACCGATTCCCTTAGCGGCGTTAAGTCCATTTTGGTAATTACCACCAAGATTGACTCCAAAACCCCTGTTTTTAGTTTCAGTATCTACTTTGGATTTATATTCACTTTCGTATGTATTAAAAGTTAGCCTTGTTTCAATAGTACCTTCGGTAACAACTAATCTTAATAATCCCGTTTTTACCATTGTTGTTAGTAAAGTATATTTATTTGATGATATTGTCTCAGCAACTGCATCAAATAATTTTCCAATTGTGGAGATGTCGGGAGTTGTTCCAACCTTATATGTTAAAGCACTTTTGACTTCATCGACTACAGTTTGATCGTCAGTAGTAATATTATCTGTGTCTTCATTTGAAGAATTTTGAGGTATTAAATCTAAACCTGACTTCGTTGGTTGATTTGGGATAGGTATAGCTGCTAAAAAATCTGTTATTTCCGACATTGTAATTTCGCCTTTAGTATCATTGATATAATCAGTCAAAGATTTGGAGGTTTGTTCTAATAACTCGTTGTATGCTTTCATTTGGTTAATGTTAGCACCTATCAATGCATCAAATGTATCATTGATTAATTTTGAAGTAAATTCCGGGAATTTTATTTCTTCAAGTCTTGCAGCTGTTTCAATTGCAGGCATATTTTTATTTCTCCATTCCAGTGTATTTAACTTTCAAACTCACCCACTGGTATTAAATAAGTTTGGTAAATGATATATTTAAAATTACTTTTTCTTTTTTCTATCACTTTTTTTTGTACCGCCAAGTGCTTCAACTTCGTCGCTATCCACACCAAAAATGCTTTTAGCGCCGGCAAGAACCCTGGTAAACTGGTCACCCAGTTTTTCTTCCGAAGAACGGATCTCAATTGACTTTTTATCAGCCATCTCGAGTATATAGTTGTATTCATTTGCCAGCATTCTGCATTCCTCTATTTGCGTTCTCATTTCTGTTGTTGTTAACGGATTTTGTTCGCCGCCATAATTAATTGCCTTTTCATGCTTCATGTCAAGTTCATTCATTGCGTCAAGCCTTGTTTCGGCTTTTATAACTTTAGATGAGGGTTTTCGTTTTCTTAGTGCCATTTTTCAGGGATTTCGGTTTATAACTGCTTGTTTGATTTGTACTTTTCGTTGTAAAGTTATTCGGTTTGATTATGCTATGCAAAGAAATATTTGCATCAAAGTGAACAGAAGTTCAGTTTATTGCTTGCATTTTACAGCAAAAAAGTACGTTATTGCGGTTAAATTGTGAACTGATATGAGTGGAAATAAATCTCAGCAGTGAGTGATTGAGGTGATGTAAAACTTGATCCAATATCTTTTCAAACAATAAAAAAACCCGCTCACCAGGAGCGGGTTACTTTTCGAGGAAATATCTATTTTTAAATTTGTGATGCTGCGGAGCTTTATCCCTGGAAAATTCCGGATGAATTCAGAATTTTCTGTAATAAGTCCGCCGTGTTTACTCTATGGATACCTCCTTTCCTTTCTTTTCAATACAAAACTCAAGATCCCAAAAGCCGGTTTTTCATGTAGTACGGAGCTTCAAAAATGCCCTTACCGCCATCAGCCGCAGTGCGCAGCCACTAAGCTGCAATTTCTATACAAACTTTATGTAACAGATGTAATGTATAACAAAGCCAGTATTACTGCCAGAAGGTAAAGCAAAGGCTCTATTTTCAAAATTGTAAACATTTGAATTTCCGATAAAGGTTATTCGTATTTTCAGTTCAAATATATCACATAATATACAAACCGAAAATACTTTAACTCTGGTATTTAACAAATACGATAAAGATCATAAACAATAATGATATTGGTTCAGTTTAACTCCATGCCCCCTTCGGTAAATGCTCAAAACAATCACGCTTTTTTTTCTGAATTAAATGAACTTAAGTTGCTTAAACTTTGGAACAATATTTCATATATTTAATACAACCAGATAAAAGCTAAACTCATGGAACCTCAGCATAACTACAGCTACGGCACCGGCGGAATGGAACCGCAAATTTACGGCAGGAAAAAATCAAAAAGAGGATGTCTGTTCTCAGGGCTCATCCTGCTCCTGCTGATACTTGGCGGAACTGCAATAGCCGTGTACTTCATATACTCAAAAGTAAATTCAACGGTGGAAGACATCACAAATAAATTTACGAAGTTTGGCGATAAAAATAAATTCATAGGTACGCGTAATGTTGATAAAAGATTCTCCGGCGGCTTTATTGATGCCCAGCCCGTTAATGTTACAGGTTCTTCGCCAAAGATATTTATATTAACTGATGGCTCCAAGTCATACATTGAAACTAAAAAATCGCCGGGATATTATTCAACCGGCTCAGCGTGTATCGATTGCAAAACAATTGTATATGTATATGATCCTGTCACGAACAGCATTACCGGCAGCTCGGAATATCCATACCCCGATGTAATTACATCCTCTGAGATCGCTGTAAAAGACGGCAAAGTTTACCAGTTCACAGGCTCGTACCATGAAACACAAGCCGGCGTAAATATTTATGATGCATTGACTGGAAAGCTGCTTACAGATACAAAAGATTTCATTGCCCCGTACCCGGAGCTTGGCAGCGGAATATCAGAGCTTTTTTACCGCGAAGAAGACAGGTACGCTTCGTTTGAAACAAAGGATGGAAGGAAAAACCTGGTGTTCAGCGTGGATTATGAAAAGATATTCCCGACTGAAAGTGCACTTAAAGAGACAATTGAAAAAAGCGCCGAAGGTGAATCATACCTCTACGGTCTTGCAAACGAGACCAATGACTCCAGGAGGCAGTTGTACCGCATCACGGCGCCTGTGAAATATATTTTAACGCGCAGATCCACGTTAATGGATTATGCCGGCAGAGAAAAAATGCTTAAGGGCTACCAGTCAACTTCCGAAAAAGCATCTGACAAAAATTACATAGAAGGGATTATCTACGCGCAGGATGAAGATTATGTATTCATAATCTCACTGGATGCAGCAGGGAAAAAGGCAAACAGAATTTTCACATGTATTGATGCCAAAACCGGTAAAGAGCTTTGGTCGGTCCAGCAGGCTGAGCTTTTCGATTATATGAAGATCGATGAAGAGCAGAATTTTCAGCAAAGCCTTTCTTCAACCAAGAACCTGATATCGGTTTCCCGTGCAGGAAACCTTGTGCTTCTGAAGCTGAAGGGCGATGGCCTTATGGCATTCGATACCGAGACAGGCAAAAAACAGTGGACAATCCAGCCCGCACCGGTAGAATTCTAAACCCCGTGGTTTGCGCTGGCCCACGGCTTCAGCCGTGGGAAAACTATTTAACACAAATGCCAAAACCGTTTTAACGGTTTTGGAGAACTTGCGTTATAATTATGATATAGATTCAGAAGAGCACTTCGTGACCTGCCTTCGCCATGCGGAGCTTGGCAGGCGGGAATGATAAAGCAACATCAGAATGACAAAACAATAGCCCTCCCCCTCGGGGGGGGTTGGGTGGGGTCAATCTCAAATGCATGCCTTCGCAGGAATGACAAAGTTAGAGCAGTAGGAAAAAAAAGTCCCCCCTTCGGCTTCTATGAAGGGGGGACATTAGTCACAATGCTCTTAATGTGCCGATTAATCCCGAAACTACTTCCTGCGTGAATCCTTACAGGGGTTTACGCTTTTCTATTTTCGGAATACACGTTTTGTTTTATAAGAGAGATATAGAAGAGCACTTTGTGACCCGCCTCTGCAGGAATGACAAACAGGCGCGGGAATGAAAAAAGGATGACAAAACATTAGCCCTCCCCTTCGGGGAGGGTTGGGTGGGGTACATTTTCCGAATTCACATATTATTTTTGTAATATAACATATTACAAAAATGAAAGCTCATTCTCTCGGCAGCGGATATTTGGAAGAGCAGGTGCACGAAAAATGGCCGGTTCCCAAATGGACAAAGTACATCTCAATTGCCTACTTCTCTGAAGCAGTTATACTTTTTGCGGTATCATTTTCGCTGTTTTTCGTTAAGCGTACTGCAGGCACTGATCCGCACATGGTCTCAGGCGCATTTGACGGCACAACACAACTCACATTTTTCATAACAGTTAACCTGCTGGCAATGGTTACGGCAGTATCTGGCTATTACCTGTACAGATTCACCGGCGCTTTGTCTCACCATGAATCTTCGGGTGAATTTCTCAGGCTTTATTTCAAAATTACTGGTATTAGCACTATACCCATATTCTGCGCTTTCGTAGCTGTAGTTTTGTATTTGATTTCTGTATAGGGTAGTTTGGTTTTGCAGCTTAACAAATTCTCGGCAATTGCTCACCGCTGAGCATATCCAATATTCGCATTGTGCCAATGCGGCTTTTCAGCTTCACTATTACATCGCCGGCAGATACGTTTCCTATGATCGCGGCTTCCTTCCCGAATTCATGCGCCTGCATGATCGACAGGCATTTTTCCGCATCAGCAGCAGGCACAACTGCTATGAACTTGCCTTCATTGGCAACATACATCGGGTCGAAGCCAAGTATCTCACACGCACCCTGCACATCCTCGTGAACAGGTACTGCCGATTCATCTATCGTCATCTCAACTCCCGCCGTTTGTACAAGTTCGTTCAACGTACTTGAAAGTCCCCCGCGCGTAAGATCACGCAGGCAGTGTACCTCAATTCCTGAATTGATGATTTCCTTAACAATTCCGTTCAGCGGTGCGCAATCGCTTTGTATTTTGTGTTCAAACTCCAGTCCTTCGCGCTCTGCCATGATAGCGATGCCGTGCCTGCCAAGATCGCCGTTCAAAATGATTACATCTCCGGGCTTTATGTTGCGGGGAGATATATTTAGTGAATGCTCTATAACCCCCACGCCGGATGTATTTATAAAAATACCATCGCCTTTTCCCTTATTTACAACTTTTGTATCGCCGGTAGCTATCTTAACACCGGCAGCCTTCGCGGCCGCGCAGATGCTTTGCACCACACGCCAGAGATCCAACATGGCAAATCCTTCTTCAATTATAAGCCCGAGGCTTAGATACATTGGCCGCGCGCCGCTCATGGCGAGATCATTAACCGTTCCGTTAACCGCCAGCGCGCCAATATCGCTGCCCGGAAAGAACAGCGGCTTCACTACGTATGAATCGGTTGTGAAAGCAATTTTTGAAGCGGGCAGGTCTATTTGGGCGGAATCATGTTCCTGCATCAGAATATCATTTGTAAATGCCGCGCTGAACATTTTGCTGATCAGGGTATGCATAAGCTTTCCCCCGCCGCCATGCGCTATCAGCACAGCCGGGTATTCACTTATCGGTATCGGACATTGTAACGTAAATTCTGAGCGCAGCGATGAATCCATGATTGTTATTTAAAATGATTGAATGCTTTTTCTTATTTATACCTTCTTGGCCTCTGCTTCTCTTTGGAGTGCATTCACTGTGTGAATGCTCAATCTTCTTTGCCTTTTACTATAGCTGTACAGATACTAATCCTTTTTGCCTTTTTGAGCCGAAGGCGAAATCCCGCTTGCGGGATGCCTTTTCACTTTTTCACTGTGTGTATGCTTAATCGTTTCTACCGCAATCTCTATCAAGCACTGACGCAGTCAGCGCACTCCAAAAAATGCAGCATTAAGCTGTGATTCGCAAAACCATTTTTGCCTTTTCACTTTTCACTTTTGTCTCTTTTCCTGTATCTATAATACGCAGCGCATGCGCCTTCGTTTGAAACCATCGTTGCGCCAAGCGGATGTTCGGGGGTACAAAGCTTACCGAATGCTTCGCATTCATTCGGCTTCTTGAGTCCCTGCAAAATTATCCCGCTGATACACTCCTTTGGTTCATCCACTGTCATCTCCGCAAGCCCAAATTTCAATGATGCGTCATAATCTGTGTAATCATCCTGCAGAACAAGCCCGCTATCGGGAATCTCTCCAATACCCCGCCATTTCCTTGTACCAACTTTGAATACCGTGCTTACAATATTCATAGCATTCGGATTGCCTTCACGGTTTACAACGCGCGCGTATTGATTTTCAACTTCATGGCGTCCTTCTTCGAGCTGTTTGATGCACATATATATCCCCTGCAGGATATCCAGCGGCTCAAATCCGGTCACAACTATCGGCACTTTGTATTTTTCCGCCAGCGGGAAGTATTCATTATACCCCATCACGGCGCAAACATGGCCCGCTGCGAGGAATCCCTGCACCAAATTATTTTTTGAAGATAATATCGCTTCCATTGCCGGCGGTACCAGCACATGTGAAACGAGTATAGAAAAATTGTTTATTCCCTGCGCCTTTGCCTGGTAAACAGCCATCGCGTTAGCGGGAGCCGTAGTCTCAAACCCAACCGCAAAAAATACTACTTCTTTGCCCGGATTATCTTTCGCAATTTTGATAGCGTCTAAGGGCGAGTACATCATACGCACATCGCCGCCTTCGGCTTTCACCTGCAGCAGATCTTTCTTCGAGCCCGGCACGCGCAGCATATCACCGAACGAACAGAATATTACATTATCTCTTGAAGCTATTTCAATTGATTTATCAATCAGTTCAAGCGAAGTTACGCACACGGGGCAGCCAGGGCCGTGGATCAGATTCACGCCTTTGGGAAGCAATTCATCTATGCCGAATTTTACTATTGAATGAGTCTGCCCACCGCAGACTTCCATGATATTCCATTTTTTTGTGGTAATATCCTTGATCAGCGCGGAGTATTTCAGCGATGCTTCTTTATCCCTGTATTCGTCTATGAATTTCAAGTTCTCTAATTAAAAATTCCCCTCTTGAGAGGGGTGGCACTCCGAAGGAGTGACGGGGTGTGTTAATAAATGAAGCTGAATTCCCGTTTACCTTTGCATTCACTGTGTGAATGCTTAATCGCTTTTGCTGAAATCTTCATCAAGCACTGACACAGTCAGCGCACTCCAAAAAAATAAACACTCTCGAAACTTGGTTCTGCTTTTGCTTCTATTTGGAGTGCATTCACTGTGTGAATGCTTAATCACTTTTGCTGAAATCTTCATTAAGCATTGACGCAGCCAGCGCACTCCCAAAAAAGCTATTCGGTTTCTTTAAGCTCATCCAGTCCCTCGATCTCATCTAGATATTGGAACACACGCTTCGCTTCTTCTTCATCCACTGTATTCAACGCAAATCCAACGTGTACTATCACATAGTCATTCACTTTTGCTTCGGGGGTATAGGCCAGATTCACTTCTTTCACTATTCCGCCAAAGCTCACCCTTCCGATCCGCATCAGCTCGCTGCCGGAATCATCAATACTCAGAATTTTTCCAGGTACTGCAAGACACATATTTTAATTTCCTTTACTTTAAATACGAAGCAAATTTCATTTGTCCGGCCGATATACCGCCATCACCCGTGGGCACCCTTTGATGCCAATAAACCTTAAATCCCTCTTCCTCAAGCCGGTTGATGCTTTTTTCAAGCAGCAGCTTATTCAGAAAACAACCGCCGGTAAGCGCTACTCTTTTTATTTTCAGCAGCCTGGCTGTGTTAACAATTATCTCTGCCATGGAATTGTGGAATTTCAGGGCAAGCAGCCCTTTTGATTCCCCGCGCGCCGCGCCTTTTGCCATGGAGCTTACTATATTGTGCCACTTGATCTCATATGCCCCGTCACTATTCTTCACCGTATCGAATGCAAAATAATCATTTGTTTTCACTTCGTCACTGCATGTTTCAGCGGCAAACTCAAGTTCCATTGCTGCCTGCGCCTCATATGCCGCCTTGCTCCTTATTCCCGCAATGGCAGCAGCGCCATCAAACAGCCTGCCTGCGCTGGTTGTGACAGGCGAGTTTATATGTTTTTCAAGCATTTGTTTGATAGGCCTCATCTCAGCAGTATTCTTCAAAAACTCTATCCCCTGCAATGCGTCACTTTCATTTCCGAATACACTATGCAGCAGTGAGTAGCCGATCTTCCATACATCATGGATCGCCTGTTCGCCGCCGGGTAATCTGAAGGGTGCAAGATATGCCGCGCGGCGGAAATCCGCTCCTGCAGATACCAGAAACTCACCGCCCCATATGGTGCCATCTGTACCGTAGCCCGTGCCATCCCATGACACGCCAAGCACCTCGCCATCAAGTCCACTTTCTGCCATGCATGAAAGCACATGTGCGAAATGATGCTGCACTTTGTGAACCTGTATGCTTTGATCTTTTTCCTTCATACTTTCAGCATAACGGGTTGAAACATAATCGGGATGCAAGTCGCATATTATTTTTCCGGGCTTCAGTTCATAAAATCCCGTAAGATCGCTAATCACATTTTTGAATGCATTTATTGACTCAAGATTTTCAAGATCGCCAATATGCTGGCTTATAAAAACATTCGAACCCTTGTTTACCGCAATAGTATTTTTAAGATGCGCTCCGGCGGCGAGAACTGTTCCTTGAATTCCATCCATAACCAGCGGAAGCGGGGCGTAGCCGCGCGCGCGGCGCATCATCATTTCCCTGCCGTTAACGATCCGGGCTATAGAATCATCCACATGCCTCAGTATCTTCCTGTTGTGAACAAGAAAAACATCAGCAATTCCCGTTAGCTTTTCGAAAGCCTGCTCTTCGGAAATGCATATCGGTTCTTCGGAAATATTCCCGCTTGTCGCGATCACAGGGAATCCCAGCCCGCGCATTAATATGTGGTGCAGCGGCGAGTATGGCAGCATTATTCCGAAATACGGATTTGTGCCTGCGCATTCATCAGATATTACAGATTCTATCCCGCGTTTTCTTTTCAGCAGAACTATCGGCGCTTCGACCGAACAAAGCAGCTTTTCTTCTTCGGGTGAAACTTCACACTCTACGTTAACACTTTTAATATCCGGGAACATCATGGCGAAGGGCTTTTCGCTGCGGCGTTTGCGGGTTCTAAGCTCCCGTGAAGCTGCGCCGTTTCGTGCATCGCAAATAAGCTGGTAGCCGCCTATTCCCTTAAGCGCAACTATCTTACCGCCGCGTATCATCTCCGCAGCAAGCTTTATGGCATCATTTTTTACCGCAATAGGTTTTCCGGTATTATCAAGCAATGTAACCTGCGGCCCGCATTTAGGACATGCTGTGGGCTCTGCGTGAAACCTTCGGTTTAAAGGATCGGTATATTCTGCCCTGCACTCGGGGCACATTTCAAATTCACCCATTGTTGTGTTGCAGCGGTCATAAGGAAGATCAGCTATAATTGAATACCGCGGCCCGCAGTTGGTACAGTTCGTGAAAGGGTAAAGGTACCGCCTGTTTGCAGGGTCAAATATTTCCTCAAGGCAATCCGGACATGTTGATATATCCGGCAATACGAGGGCTGTCTTGCTGCCCTGTTCCCTGCTTTCACGGATCTCAAACTGCGCAAATCCTTCGGCATCAAGCCACGAGCTTTCGAAGCTCTGAATGTAAGAGTTAGCCGGTCTTTCTTTTTTTATTCTATCTGAAAAAGTTTCAAGGGTTGTTTTGTCTGATTCCGCTTCTATAAAAACTCCCTGCGAAGAGTTTATGATCCATCCTTTTATATTCATTTCCGCAGCAAGCCTGTACACAAACGGCCTGAATCCGACGCCCTGCACAACGCCGCGGATCACTATCTTGAGTTTATGGGTCAATTTGATTCCTTAATAGCTGCTCCGGTAATAGCTGCTCCGGTAATTGCTGCTCCGGTAATTGCTGCT
>WBZT01001077.1_pt1 | contig 20719 bp, 15 predicted proteins | sample 5204241 | NCBI WGS metagenome assembly WBZT01 (sample SAMN12344358, study PRJNA552823) | activated sludge metagenome | biome: Activated sludge suspended growth; feature: Nitrification reactor; material: Wastewater; isolation source: activated sludge from nitrification reactor of wastewater...
GTCGAACGAGATGCGGATCTGGTTCTCCGCGATGCAGTAGGCGTCGGTCACGCCGGGAGGCGTCGCGACGGAGATGTCGTTGCCGTCGCGCAGCAGCACTTCGTACATCGAGCGCGAACCCGGGGTACGGTGTTCCGCGATGCCCTGGATCCAGTCGATCACGGTGCCGACGTTCGGAGCAGCGTAGGACGTCAGCGTCGCGCCGTACACGTCGACCGAGTCGGTCGGGAGCGTGGGATCGACGGCCATGAACTCGTACGTACCGACCTTGCGGCCGACGACGAGCGGACCGTTGACGCGCACGAGACCGCACAGGTACGAGCGCGGGCCGACGCTGGTCGGATCGTTCACGTAGTTCAGGTCGTGCGTGGTGTAGATGCGCATCGGCGGCAGGGCGTTCCCCGCGCTGACCTTGCGGACGATGAAGTTCGGTGCCGACTGGTTGTTGTTCGGAGCCAGCACTTCGAGGCTGCCCTGATAGGCCTCGGTCGCGCCCCACTCGACGACGATCGAGTCGCCACGGGCGAGGCTCAGGTTGTAACCCGTGTCGGTGACGAGGTTCTTGCCACCGGTGAACACGTCGATGCCCATGGAGTCCAGGCCGCCCGTGTTCTGCATGTAGAAGCCGTAGCCGGTCGCGATGGCATCGATGCCGATCACGATGCCGCCCATGCCCATGACGGTGTCGGAACCGATGGCGGTGTTGACGGCCGCGAAGGGCTTACACACCGGAGCGGGCGCGCCCATGTCGGTGCCGTGCCACAGCTGCTTGATCGTGACGGAGTCCGGACACGAGGCGTTCGGAAAGATCGTCGCGAACGAGGCATTGGCCACCAGCAACATAGTGGCAACGCCCAATACGAGGGTTGCGATTCGCTTCATTGATTCACCCCTGGTTGAAGTGAGGTCAGATGTGCAGCGAACTAGCGGGGTCGAGTGACGGGTCTGTATGGCGTGGCCTCCGTGTGCGCCTGGCGCGAGTCTGGATGGACTTCGACGAACGAACCCGAGCGCTCTTAGAGCCCTGAAACCGCAAAAAGTCTAACAGCCTCCCCAAGCCGTAGTCGAGCCAAAATCCCTGTGTTCACCGAGTTACCGCGACGTTGCGGAGCCTTTCGCTGAACCCGCGGTCGGGGCCGCATGCGGATGGCGATGCGAGCACACGTTCGCGAACGGTTCGGGTGGGGGAAACGCCGCATGAGAGCGCTCGATCGCTCCGGGCGCCCCCCGCCCCGGAACGCGAACCGCCCTCCGGATCGGATCCGGAGGGCGGTCGAACGTGATGCGCTGCAGGCGGCTGTGGGCTCAGTGGTCGAGACCGAGAAGACGCATGATGCCCTGGGCCACCACCGTTGCGCGCTGCGTCGCCGGCGGAGCGGACGTCGCGGCCAGCGGGAACGTGTTCACGATGAGACGTCCGCCGTTGCCGTTGGTCCTCGGCACGTTCAGGGCGAGTGGCATGGGAACCGGGTTGCCCTCGGTGAGCGAGTCCTTCGCGGCCGAGATCAGGATCTGCGACGGATCGAGGGTCACGAAGGCGTTCACGCCGTACGAGTAGCTGTTCGACGTGGAGCCGCCGACCGCCGTCACGGTGCGGACGCTGTCGCCGACGCCGGGGCAGTGGATCGTGCGGCGGTTGGCCACGGACCAGACCGCGATCGAATCGGGCGTCGTCAGTCGATTGAAGAGCCCCGTGATGTTGGCGTACTTCTCGAAGAAACTGAGCGGGATCGCACCGTTGGTCGTGCGGTCCGCGGCCACGGACATGGTCTCGAGGTAGAGCTTGCCGCCCGCGTCGAGATAGGGGCCGATGCCCTCGTAGTAGTTCGAGAGCGTCGACGAATAGAACGGCGTGACGTAACCGCGGAACCAGATCACGGTCTCGAATAGCTTGAACGTCTGCTCGATGTCGGCCGCCGACTTGAACGGCTGGCTGCTGGCGAGTGACAAGTGAGCGATCTGGTCTCCGGTCACGAACGCCGTGCCGTGGTTGGCGAAGCGGACGGCGTTGTAGAAGAGCGAATCGCAGCGCGAGCGCTCCGAAATGCCGCCCGAAGCCGGCACGTCGTCGATGATCAGCACGCGGGCCCGCGTGCCGGTGACCGGACGGCGCACGTTCCACTGCACGCTCACCACGTCGCTCGCCATGCCGCCGTCGTCGATCGCCTGCAGGTACAGCGTGCGCTTCGTGCTGTAGCCGGCGATCGTTCCGAACTTGCTGCTCGGCACGGTGTACGTCGTGCTCGTGGTTGTGACGTAGTCGATCGGGTCACCCGGAGGCGTGTCGAGCCAGAGCCGGTACGACGCCCGGGTCGCGTCGCCGTCGGCGTCCTGGATCGACCAGCTCACCGTCACCGATGCGAACGTGGTGTCGGAGAGGTCCGAGCGATTCGGATACGTGGTGAAGGCGACCACGGGAGGACGGTTGCGGAACTCGAAGAGCTGCTGGGCCGGCGTCGGGTCGAGCAGGCCCCGGTCGTCCTCGGCGGCCACGTAGAGCGTGGGCGCGGCGCCGCCATTGGGCGTGTAGATCGTGAACACCGAGTCGGTGCGCGACGTGAACCACGCCTGCTGGTGCGCCGGATCGGGATCCTCCGGGTTCACGAGGCGCAACTGGTAGCGCTTCACGTACCCGTCGGCATCCGCGCCGTACCAGTAGAGGTGAACGACGTGATTGACCGAGTCGACCGGCCCTTGCACGAAGATGGTCGTCTTCGGGGCCTGGTTCTCGTTCGGCGCCGGTCCGAGCTTCTTCGCGCAGCCGGCCGCGAGCAGGGCAGCGCCCACGAGCCCGAGGCACGCGAGCGCGATGACGATGCGGCGGAGCATGTCAGAAGTCCTCCCGATCCGATTTCACCAGGAGGAACTTGCCCGTCTGGTGCTTGCCGGTCTGCTTGTCCTCGACCGCCCAGATGTACAGGCCGGTGGCGGTCGCCTGACCTTCGCGCGTGATCATGTCCCAGCCGAACATCGTGCCCGAGAGGTTCGGGGGCAGGTCGGTGCCGGGCTGGTAGAGGCCGCGCGCGTTGCTGCCGTCGTAGCGGTCGCCGTCGAACTCCGTCTCGTAGATGAGCGCTCCCGAGAGCGTGTAGATCTTGAGCGCGCACTTCTTCGGCAGGTTCGCGAACCACACGTAGTGCGAGCGCGCCTGCTGCCCGGTGTCCCACTTCGTCTCGACCCGGTAGGGATTCGGGAACACGGTCACGCCGTGCGCCTTGTCCTCGTCCGGCGCCGGCCCCGGAACGAACATCACCTCGTTCTGCGAGAAGCCGGACTCGAGCGATTCGATGAGCGGCGTGCCCCGGTCGTACGACGTCACCGCGACCCAGTACCGGAACCCGTCGCGCAGGTGATCGATCGTGTACTTGTACTGGAACGTCTCGCCGTCGAGCTCCGCAGGCGTCGTCAGCTTGATCGCGCCCATGCCGGTGTTGAAGCCGGTCGTATCGTTCAGGTACGGGGTGACACCGAGGTCGAACTGCGCGACGCGGCGCAGGTCGTTGCGGCTCTCGCCCAGGTTGACGCGGTAGCCCTCGAAGTCGTGACGCTCGGTCGTGTCGCGGCCGGTGGGATCGACGAAGCTCTCGGGCTCGTCCTTCCAGTAGACGTCGATCGCGTTGCCGCGCGAGACGACCTTCATCGACGGCGACGGTGGCGGTACGGGAACGAGGTAGTTCAGCTGGTACGCGCGCCGCGCGATGCGCCCTCGACTGATGAGGCTCGCCTGGGCCGTGAGTCCCGGGAGGTCCACGGCGCCCATGTAGGCGAAGTCGACGTACACGCTGTCGCCCGGGCTCAGCCGCGGCACCGGACCGATCGCCAGCAGCTCGACGGGATCGCCGGTGTAGGGCTTGAGCGAATCGGGCAGCGGCGAGAGCGCCGTTATCGCGCCCGAGCTCATCAGCACGTACTTCTCGGAATCCTCGTCGCGCGCGGGGCTGCGCGGCGAATAGCTCCACGCCTGCATCGAGACCCGGCTGGGCTTGATGTCGACCAGCGTGTCGCGACGAACCGTGACGCCCGCCGAGTCGCGAACGATGAGGCTGTCGCGCCGGAGGCCGAGCAACTGGACGCCGACCAGTTCGGGCGCCCGAAAGTAGTGGCAGTTGGTCGGGACCGGGATGTACTCGCAGTAGCGCTCGGTGAAGAGGTTGAGCGAATCGACGTACCCGATCTCCTTCTTGCGGAACCACGCGGAGCCCGGGTTGAAGTTGACGTCGGCCATACTGCCGCTGGCGAGCTCGTTGTAGATGCCGAAGTAGGCGTCGGTCAGGTCGAGATCGCTGTTGTTCTTCACCACGTAGTGGAAGAACACGATGTTCGCGTAGTCGGAGAACGACCACGCGTAGTTGTACTGCGTGATCGTGACGCCGAGCGGACGGTGATCGAACGAGCCGCTGGTCTGCTCGCGCGTCTTGGCCGGGAAGTCGCTGAAGCGCGAGACGAAGTCCAGCTCGCTCACCGAGCCCGGCACGTAGTAGTCGCTCGAGCGCAGGGTCGAACGGCGGTGCACGGCGTTGGTCGCCGGCGTGAACTCGGTGTTCGAGGCACCGGAGCTGCCCTTGCTGCCGTCGACGGCTCCGGTCGACACGCCGATGAACTCGGTCGTGTCGAACGCCACGGCGCCGACCCAGAGCCCGCCGCGCACCATGTGCATGTGCGTCGAGCCCAGCGGGTACTCGAACGACGGCGACGCGGTGTTGAAGTTCGTGCCGATGAACGCGTAGTTCGACAGCGTCATGCCGACCTTGTTCTGGTCCATCAGCCGGATCGCGTAGTAGATCGAGTCCAGCGGCGCGGCTTCGACGGCCGCCGGCTCGGGTTCACGCCGCACGACCTGCACCTCGGGTTCGGCGAAGGCCGACCACGCGGTCGCCGAGAGGGCGGCGAGGATCACGAAAATGCTCAGGAGTCGGTTCACTGCGGCGTCCTCTTGTAGCGAATGACCTGGGAACGACCACGATCGGCGACGTACACGAGCGTGTCGTTCGCTCCGGCGGCCACGGGATCGAGGAGGTGCTGCTGGAACGAGTTGGCCTGCACGTCGACCTGCTGCACGTACAGGGCGTCGTTCGTGTAGCGCAGTACGCGGCGGTTGCCGCGGTCGACGAGGTACAGGAAGCCGGCCGGATCGGTGGAACCGTCGCTCGGCGCGAGGAAGCGGATGCCCGTCTCCTCACCGCCGTCGAACATGCGGAAACCGACGCCGGACTCGAAGATCGAGATGGTCTTGCCGAGTCCCTGGTTGTCGTTGCCCGCGTCGGCGACGAACAGTCTCGGGATACCGGCCGTCGCGATCGACATGCCGCGCGGGTTCGCGACCGAACCGAGGCCCGAGCCGTTCGAAATGGACCACGTCGTGTCGCGATGCCAGTTGGAACCCGGCATGTTCTTGTCCGCGGGCACGACACCGGCGTACCGCGGTCCGCTGATGTAGCGGAAGATGCGCGAGACGAACTTGCGCTCCGGATGCAGCGGGTCGGCCGAGTTCGGCTCGTAGATGGCGGCAAGCCCCGCGACGTAGACGCGACCGTCGGCGTCGGCGGCGATGCCGTACACCTGCACGAGCGTGGTGTCGGTGAACGAGGTCGTGCCCAGTTCCGACAGCGTGTCGCCACCGACGAGCGCGAACGGACGCACGCGCCACGTCGCCGTGTAGTCGCGGACGATGTTCGGGCGCGGACGGATCGTCGGCGTGATGGGCCGCGGATCCGCGTCGCACGAGTCACCGCGCTGGTGATCGATCTTGGCCATGCAGCTGTCGCCGGCGTCGAGCACCCACAGCCGGTTCGCGCCGATGCTGATCGCGACCGGGTTGAACAGGCCGCGCAGGCTCTGGAACTGGCCGCTGCCGGTGAGGTCGCGCTTCTGCGTGGCGACCTGGTAGCAGCGCACCTGGCCGCGGGCGACGGACGGCCCCGTGGTCGCGGCGCTGTTGAACAGCACGTACACCTTCGCGCCGTTCTCGGTTTGCAGGACGACGTCGCGGACGCTGTCCATCTCGGTCCACGTGCCTTCCATCGTGTAGCTGCCGTCGCTCGGAATCTCGCGAGCGGACGGATGTTCGGTGGGCAGCTGGAACTTGCCGCCGCAGCTGGAGAGCACGAACGTGAGCGCGATCGAAAGAAGCGTGAGCAGGCGGCGCATCAGAACCTCACTCCCAGCGACAACCGCTGGATCGAGCCGAGGAAGCCGCCGTCCGTGTACGCGTAATCCAGCGAGCCGTGCATCGTCCCGAAGTCGGTGTTGAATCCGGCGCCGGCGCTGAACTTCAGTTCGTCCGCGCGGAAGTTGTAGCCGCTGCGCAGCGCGAACGTGTGCTGGTACGTCCACTCGGCGCCGGCCTTGATGGTCTGCTGGTTGTCCGCGGGCTGGTCCACCTCGAACGAAGTGGTGAGCCGCTGCGACGCGTTTTCGATCGGCTCGAACGCCACGCCGTAGCGGAACATCAGCGGCGGATCGAAGCCGTCGTACTGCCGGATCTCGCCCGAGTACGGGGACACGAAGCGCCCTTCCGGCTTGAGCTCGGAACCGAAGTTCGTGAGCGACGTCGCGATGCGGATGCTGCCGATGCCGAGGTAGTAGATCGAGCCCATGTCGAACAGGAACGCCTTCGTCAGCGGGCCGCCGATCTGCGAACCGAGGTCCTCGCGCAGGTACTTCGCGCCGGCGCCGACGAGCAGCTTGTCCGTCCAGCGCCGCGCGTAGGAAGCGCCGATGAGCACGTCGGAGTACGTGAAGTTGCGCCCGGTACCGAACGGATTCAGCTCGGTCGTCTCCTCGATCTTCGTGGCGAGCACGCCCATCTGCAGCGCGATCGAACCGCCGAGCCGCCGCGAAGGCAGGACGAGCGTGACGTGGTCGTAGTGGATGTCGGCCGGCCACTCGACGTGCGACTCCGCGATCTCGCGGCGCTGCATCGATGCGAGGCCCGCGGGATTCCAGTAGATCGCGCTGGGATCGTTGGCCACGGCGACGAACGACTCGCCGAGGCCGACGGCGCGCGCGCCGACGCCGATCTGCAGGAAGGTCCCCGACGACGTGCCCGCCCGCTGCCCGCCGAGGTTGACCTGCGCGTTCGCGGCTCCCGCCGCGAGCGCCATCAGGAACGCGGCCGTGACGACCGCGCGAAGGCTAGAGGTCCACATCGAGCGACAACCTCCACTGGGCCCCCTGCCCGTAATTGGAAGGATCCTCGACCGAGGCCTGTCGCGTGAGGTTCGTCAGCCCGCTCACGTTGATCGGGTCGTAGTCGGCGCGACCCCACAGGTAGCCCCGGCCGTCCACGCTGGCCACGCGGTAGATCAGGTGATTGTTGAAGATGTTGTTGCCCTGGAGGCTGATGTCGAAGCGCCGCGATCCGAGCTTGAACCAGCGGTTCATCTTCAGGTCCGTGGTGATCTGGAAGGGCGCGTTCTTCGAGCTCGGAAGGCCGACCGGGTTCGCGTCCGCGATGTCGTTCGGCGTGTACGCGCGGCCCGACTGGCCCTGCACGAAGAAGTTGAAGCCCGTGCGTCGCAGGATGCCCCAGTGACGCGGAGCGTCCTTGTCGAAGCGCAGGTCGAAGTTCGCGCTCAGCTTGTGCGGCCGGTTCCAGCTCACGTACACCTCGGAAAGGCGCGACTCGCTGGTGCCGCCGGCCTGCTGCACGGCGCGATCCTGTGTCGGATTGCTGCTCTTGCCCTTCGTCTGCTGGTACGAGTAGGAGAGCTTGCCCGCCCAGTGGTTCGAACGGCGCTTCTCGAGCTCGATCTCGAAGCCCTTCGAACGCGCGAAGTGGCCGTTCAGGTAGAGGAAGTACGGCTCGACGTTCGTGCCTTCGCTCGGGTTGATGCGCGTGGCACTCGGATAGTCGTACACGTCCTTCACGAAGAACGTGAGGTTCGCGGCGGCCGTCGACAGGAACTGGTGCTTGGCGCCGACTTCGTAGTTCACCGACACCTGCGGGTTGATGTTCGGATTGCCCTGGATCGGGAACGACTCGCTCGAGATCGAACGCAGCTTCGAGTACACGAAGCGGTACGACGGGATCTGCGTGAACTCGCCGTAGTTGAAGAAGAAGCTGCTGCTCTCGGTGATCGGGTGCGACACGATCACGCGCGGCGACAGGTGGACCTTGACGCGCCGGCCGAACAGCGAATGCGTCCGCTGGTAGAAGCTGGTGCGCTCGGAGGCCGCGATGTTGTGCCGCGTCGTGTCGCCCAGGGCTTCCTCGGCCTCTCGGCCGATCACCCAGTAGTCGGCGCGGACGCCGACGTTCGCGGCGAAGCCCTCGTACTCGAGGCGGTCGCGCAGGTACAGGTCACCGACCCACGGATGCGCGACCCAGAGGTCGTGCGACGAACCGAGTCCGTCCTTGTCGTAGTTCCACGGGTACTCGATGTCGAGGTACTGGACCGTCTGCCACTGGTGCTCGAATCCGGCCTCGACCTCGTTGTGATGCAGGCGCTGCGTGATGTTCCACGTCAGGCCCCAGCTCGTGGTGCGGCGATCGGTCCACTGGTTGTTGTCGCCGGTGTCGATGAACGAGTCGTCGCGCCGCGGGTCGTTCGACGGGAACGTGCTGCGGTCGGTCGGCTCCTCGTACTCCCACCACATCTTGCCGCCCACGTCCTGGCGCTGCGCGAAGAAGTAGCGCGACAGCTGCGCCTCGGTGTAGCCGGTGGTGGACAGCGTGCGGCGCCACTGCAGCGCCGACTGCACGTTGTCCTCGAAGAACGTCGCCGCGTGATCGATGCGGTGCGCCCACGCCCACGGATAGGCCGGGTCGCCCTGGTCGCCGTTCGCGGTGAGGAAGGTGCGACTGAAGCCCTGGTCGATGGCGATGCGCTTCGAGAACGTGAAACTGAGCTTGTCGCGCGTGTTCGGCTTCCAGAACAGGCCGTACCGCGCTGCCCAGCGGTTGTCCTCCGCGGGCGACCACATGTCCGGGTACTTGAACTTCATCCCGAAGAACGAGTCTTCGTAGCTCGAGTGCAGGCGCGGGTGCAGGACCGGCGGGAACAGGGTCCGCTGGAAGATGTTCATGTCGCCGCGGCCCATGTAGCTGTAGCGCGTCTCGTTGAGCGAGCCCGACAGGTCGAGGATGCTCGTGAGCGTTCCGGGCAGCGGCAGGTGCACGGCCTTGAGCACGGGCGACCAGATCGGATCCGGTCCGCTGGTGACGACCTGCCACGCGCGACCGCCGCCCAGGCCCGTCGTCGTGGTGATGCCCATCTGGTACTTGTCGGTGCCTTCCTTGAGCTTGATCTCGACGACACCGGAGAGCGCGTTGCCGTAGCGCACGTCGTAGGCGCCGGTCGCCACGTTCACTTCGGCGACCGAGCGGGCGTTGAGCTGGCCCGCCGTGGACTGGCCGGTGACGAGGTCGCGGTTCGCGACGCCGTTGACGACGAACACCGTCTCGTCCGCTCGGCCGCCGCGGATGTGGATCTGCTCGGCATCGGTGCTGATGCCCGCCTGCTGCTGGAGCACGTCACCGACCGTGGTCACCGCGAGGTTGCGGATGTCGTTCGCGGTCACGCTGCGGACGGTCGCGCCCTGCTTGACCTCGACGAGCCGGCGCTCGGCCGAGACCTCGACGGCCTTCTCTTCGCGCACGACCACTTCCTCGAGCGCGAAGTTCACGACGATCGGCTTCCCGACCGTCACGTTCACCGTCGGCGCCGCGCCCGGCTTGTAGCCGAGGTACTGCACGCGCACCTCGTACGTACCCGGAAGCACGCCCGAGATCGTGTACTTGCCCTCGGAGTCGGTCAGGCCACCGCGCTTGGCGAGCGGGATGGAAACGGAGGCAAAGGGGATCGCGTGACCCGTCCGCTTGTCGGTCACGCGGCCCGTGACGGTACCGACGTCCGCCGCGAGGGCCATCCCCACGAGAGCGACCATCAAGGTCGCGATGAGAAAGCAAAGTCTTACTGGTTTCATGAGTTGCCCGTGGTGGATAAGTGTATGGGCCACCCTAGGAGCGCGGGTCTCGGCGGGTCAAGTAGACCGATGGTCCATTGGCCGACCGACCGTGGGGCGGCGTGACCCGCGTCCTTCGGGAATCCGACTCGGTTCGCTTAGTAACTGCCTCGCAGGTCGTACTCCTGCGGGAACGCGTCCATGAAGACCCGGTCGATCTCCAGGTTTACTTCCCGAAGCATCCGCGCCTTCTGGGGATAGGGCATGAAGGCGCTCTTGAATCCGTTGATGATGATCCGCTTGATCTCGTACGGGCTCAGGCGGAAGGCCCGGCTCGCCAGCTCGATCTCCTGCGAGACCGTGGTGGCGCTCATGAGCCGGTTGTCCGTGTTCAGCGTCACGCGCAGGCCCTGGCGGAAGTACTGGCCGAACGGATGCGCCGAGGGCGTCTTGGCGACGCGCGTCTGCACGTTCGAGCTCAGACACATCTCGAGCGGGATGCGGTGATCGCGCACGTAGCGCAGCAGGTCGTCGTCCTCGAGCAGCCGCGTGCCGTGGCCGATGCGGTGCGCGCCGCAGTAGTGCAGCGCCTGCGCGATGCTCGACGGGCCGAAGGCCTCGCCGGCGTGCACGGTCGAGTTGACGTGGTTCTTGTGGATGATGTCGAACGCCTCGCGGTGGGCCTTCGCCGGGTAGTCGCGCTCCTGGCCGGCGAGGTCGAAGGCGAGAACGCCGCGGCCCTTGTAGGCCACGGCGAGTTCGGCGAGCTCGATGGAGACCTTCGGGCTCATCGAGCGGATGCCGCAGATGATGACGCCGGTGGAGATGTCTCGCTTGGCGCCAGCGTCGCGCAGCCCGGCGATGACGGGATCGACGATGTCCTCGAACGACAACCGGCGCTTGCGGTGCAGGATCGGCGAGTAGCGCACCTCGAGGTGCCGGACGCTCTCGGCCGCGGAATCCTCGACCAGTTCGTAGGCGATCCGGTAAAGCGCTTCCTTCTGCTGCATCACGCTCAGCGTGATGTCGAAGATCTTCAGGTAGTCGCCGAGGTTGCGGGTGCGCTTGCCGGCCTGCATCAGGCGCGTGAGGCGCGCGAGGTTCGTGGTGGGCAGCGCGACCTTCTGTTCCTGCGCCAGCTCGAGCACGGTCCGCGGCCGGACGCTTCCGTCGAGATGGCAGTGCAGTTCGGTCTTGGGCAGTCGGCGAATGACGTCCAGCGAAAGCTTCATCGTCGGCGGAACTCCTGCGCGCCGGTCGGGCGCGACGGGCTATGAAAAAGCGCTCAAGCCGAACCGCGCTCGAGCGCCATGATCTTGCGTACCCGGCGCTCGTGTCGGCCGCCGGCGAACGGGGTTTCGAGGAACAGTCGCACCATGCGGGTCGCGGCCCCGCGGTGCACGACCTTCGCGCCCAGCGCGAGCACGTTGGCGTCGTTGTGCTCGCGGCTGTTGAGCACGGTCGCATCGTCGTGGCAGAGCGCGCAGCGCACGCCGGCCACTTTGTTCGCCGCCATCGTCGAGCCGATACCGGCGGCGTCGATGACGACGCCACGGGCCGCTCTCCCCGACGCGACCTCCCGAGCGACCGCGGCGGCGAAATCGGGGTAGTCCACGGCCTCACTCGAATGCGTACCGCAGTCGTGAACCTGCCAGCCCAACTCCTCGGTGATCGCGCGCTTGAGCACGTCCTTGAGCGCGATTCCGCCGTGGTCGCAGCCGATCGCGACGCGCTTGGGTGAAACGGGCGGAGCCTGTTTCGGCGCCGGCGCGGAAGCCGCGCCGCGCTCGGGTCCGAGCGCGCGCTCGATCGCATCGCGCACGAGGCGCCGGACCTGGTTCTCGTCGGGGTGGGCCATGGGCGAGGCAGTCTAGCCCCGTCCATCGGAAGTGACAACGTGTGCGACCACCGTGTGCGACCACCCTGTGCGACCACCGTGTGTGCCGACCACCGGTGTGCGACCACCGGTCACGGCACGAACGTCGTCGCCCGCGCCACGCCTCGTGCTAGACTTTCCGCCCTGCTGGCTCCGGCGTCGCCGCGAATGGCGCGCCCTCGCTCCCCCGTACCCGGCTTCCCACTGGAGATCCCGTGTCGCGCATCCTCCTCGCGCTCGTGTGCCTGCTCGTGCTCTCGCCGTCCGTCCCGGCCCGTGCCGCGACCTCCGGGACCCTGTCCGACAGCACGACGTTCCTGTCGTGGCGGCTTCCCAACGGCCTCGAGGTGCGCGTCCGTGACGTGCCGGGAGCCGGAAGCATCGCGATCACGATGGCCTACCGGGCGGGAACGTCGATCGATCCGGAGAACCGGCCCGGCCTCGCCGACCTGCTGGCGCAGACCTACTTCACGGCCCCCGCAGGCGGCGTTCCCGAACGCAGCACCGCCGAGATGGCCAGCCTGCGCCCGCTCGGCTGGAAGCTGGCCGCGAACGCCCACATCGCTCTCTTCACCGAAGTGGCCTCGCGCGAGCAGTTCGCCGGCGTGCTGCGCCAGGTCGCGACCCGGGCGCACGGCGTCCAGGTGAGCGACTCGTGCCTGCGCGGCGCGATCGTGGCGACGCGCCGGCAACTGGGCGAGCGCTACCTCGGTGCGCCGGAGGGGGTGCTCTACGAGCGGCTCCGCGACCTCGCCATGGGCATCGATGACGGCAGCGCCCTGCAGCGAGCATCCGGACGCGGCATCGAGACCTGCACGGTCGCGGAGGTGGATTCGCTCCTGCGGCGGCTGTACGTGCCGGCCAATGGCGTGCTGTCGCTCGCGGGCGACTTCGCCTCGCTGCCCCTGCGCTCGATCGTCGAGCGCGAGTTCGGCGGCATCGCCGCCGGCGTCGCCCAGCCCGACCCGCCGTCGCTCCGGTGGGTCGGTGGCTCGCGAGCGGTCCTCGTGAACGGCCTGCAGTTGCCCGTCGCGGGCGTGGCGGTCGCGGCGCCGGCGCTCGAGGATTCGCTGCACCCGACGTTCGCGCTGGCCATGACGATCATCGGCGGCTGGTGGAGCAAGCAGCACGATCCGCGGAATCCGCCCTACACGAGCTACTTCCAGTACTCGCTGCTCGACGAGCCCGAGTTCGCGCGGTTCGACTTCGACGTGCAGCCCGAAATGAGCGGGACCTCCGAGTTGCAGGAGTCGTGGAACCTGTACATGGAGACGTTCGCGTCCCAGATGTTCACGGGCGAGATGCTGAACTTCGTCCGCCAGAACGTGTCGTGGCTGATCGGCGCACCGCTGCCGCCGCAGCTCAGGCGCCAGGCCCGCACGTCGCCCCCGGTGCTCGCGACGATTTCGGGAGGCATGGCGACGCGCGCACTGTGGAAGGGCGATGCGTTCTGGCAGCGCTACCTCGAGCGCTTCGGCGCGGCCCGGCTCGGCCCGACGTCGTTCCGCGAGTGGATGGAGTCGCCGGCGAACCTCGCGTTCCTGCTCCTGCGCCCGAAGTCCTGAGGTCCGGCGGAGCGGATTCGCGCTCGCTCCTGCCGGGATCGTTGACCGGGGAATCGCGACGCTGATAAGTTGCGGCCACATGGCGCGGCGCATCCTGATCGGCATCGCCGGAGGCTCAGGGTCCGGCAAGACTCTCGTCGCGCGCACCATCGTGCGCGAACTGGGGTCCGAAAAGGTCGTCATCATCGACCAGGACTCCTATTACCGGAATCTCGACGAGATTCCCTTCCGCGATCGCGAAGCGCGCAACTTCGATCATCCGGACGCGTTCGACAACGGCCTGCTGCTGGCGCATCTGCGCGAACTGCTCGACGGCAAGGCGATCGAGCAGCCGGTGTACGACTACACGCAGCACTGCCGGCTCACCGAGACGCGCCGCATCAGCGACCACGAGATCGTCGTGCTCGAGGGCATCCTCATCTTCCACGAGCCCGAGTTGCGTGCGCTGATGGACATCAAGCTCTACGTCGACGCCGACGCCGACGTGCGGCTCGTGCGTCGCCTGCGCCGCGACCTCATCGAACGCGGCCGCGCCGTGGATTCGATCCTGCGCCAGTACGAGGAGAGCGTGCGGCCGATGCACCTGCAGTTCGTCGAGCCGAGCAAGCGCTTCGCGGACGTCATCATCCCGGGCGGCGGCCACAACAAGGTCGCAATCGACCTCGTGAAGACGAAGATCCGCGAACTCCTGCGCGAGCGCGGCGTGAACGTGAACGCCCCCGTCGGCGCCTGAAGCGCCCGGCCTCGCAGCACGAAGGCCCGCACGATTCCTCGTGCGGGCCTTCGTGCCGCAATGAACCGACGCTAGCGCTGCTCGATGAACGTCGGCACCGGCGGAAGCGTGTCACCGGTGTAGAACGAGAACGTCTGCAGGTCGCGCGTCAGGTGGCCGTTGGTCATCCGGATGCCGGTGCTGAGCGTGTAGATGTAGAGCGAGTGGCGCGCCATCGGGCGATTCGGGATGAAGTAGACCTTGCCGATCGTCTTCGCCATCGGTGGAGGCGAGACGATGAACTCGTACGAGCTGTCCATGTAGCCCACGGCCGGATCCGCCATGTAGCGGTACTGGATGTACGCGTTGCTCGGCATGAAGCGGATCGTGCCGGCGACGAGGTGGCCGGTCGAGTCGGTGAGTTGGAAGCTCGTCACCGCGAGGGTCGTGGAGTCGATGTCGTCCGAGAAGACGATCGAGTCGATCGAGTTCACGGCCCACTTGTAGGTCGAGTCCGGGTCGGGATCGGTGCGGTGGCCCTTGGGGCTCGCCCCCTTGACCAGGATGGTGCGTTCGAGCCCCTGCCCCATCAGTTCGTTCTTGCTGCACGAAACGAGGGCGAAGGCGATGAGCGCGGCCAGCGTGAGCAGCAGGGCCGCACCCGTGAAACGGCGAAGCGGAGTCATGTGCACTCCTTCGTGCGTGGCTTCGAAGGATCGGAAGTTCGAGGCGAGTCGGGCCGGACTGGAGCTCCGGGACCGGGGACTGTAGCCATTGGCCGGAACGATGCGCAAGGCAGCCCGAGGTCGACCTGCACCGGAGGCCGCGCGCGCCGGCCTCGCCTCCGTCGCCGATCGGTCGCGTCCGGTTTGCGATGCGGAGCGATTCCGCTAGTCTGTGCGCCCTCGGAAACGGAGGTTCTCCCTTGCGCTCGATCCTGATTCGCCTGATCGCCTTCGCGCTGGTCGCGCTGCCGACCGTCGCCGCGGCCGATACGCATACGCCCGGATTCCAGATCCAGGCCGATGGTCTCTTCTCCACGCCGCTCGGCAAGCTTCCTTCGGCCGGACACGCCACGCTGTCCGACCTCTTCGGGAATGGCAGCGGCTTCGCGCTCACCGCCACGCTCGGCCTCACGTCTCACTGGTGCGCCGGCGTGCGCGTCGCGTCGTACCGCAGCACGCAGTCGGGCACGACCGAGTTCATCGACGTCGGCACGCCGATCGGCCTCGATCGCGCCGCCGGCACCGGTCCCTACGAACTCGATCGCGAGCTGAAGCTCGTGCCGGTGCAGGCGATCCTGCAGTACCGCCGCGCGATCGGCGTGCGCGCCGAATGGTCGGCCGACGCCGGCTTCGGCATCCTGTCGAGCACCGATCACCTCACGCTGCGCTCGCCCGCGACGGGCAAGCTGGCGAGCATCGCCGGCTACCAGAGGGATCCCGCGTGGACGATCGCCACCTCGGGCGCGTGGCGGGTTCCCGGCAACTTCGACGTCATCGGCACCGTGCGCTATTGCGCCACGATCGCCGGCGACGGTGCGAACTGGGCCTCGAAGGACGACCCCAGCTTCACCAACTGGACGCTCGGCCTGCGTTACCCGCACGACACGCACTGAGCACGATTCCGCGAACGCGAAGGGCCGGTCGCCGTGGCGACCGGCCCTTCGCGCTTTCGGCGCGCACCCGCACTCAGCCGCGCGCGGCCTGCGTCGTGCGCGATGCTCGAGAAGCGCGCACGCGCACTCGCTTCGCCGCCTTCGGCCGCGCCGCCGAGAGCACGTGCCATGCGCGCAGCGTCTCGGCCACCGTCCACGCCTGCGCGAAGCAGCCGCGCGGTGCGTGCGGCGGATCGCCGTCGGCGACTTCGGGCAGCGTGCCGACGGCCATGCCGCGGTGCAGATCCGCCATCGGTGCGAGCACGCGCAGCGCCTCGTCGCGGTCGCCGTACGCCGAGTAGTGCGCCAGCGCGTAATGCCCGAGCAGCCACGTCCACACGGTGCCCTGGTGGTACGCGCCGTCGCGCGTGCGTCGGTCGCCCGCCATGCGGCCGCGATAAGCCGGCGAACCCGGCGCGAGGCTGCGCAGCCCGTGTGACGTGAGCAGGTGCCGGCCGACCACGTCGACGACCTCGCGACGCTGCGGCGTGTCGAGCGGCGAATCGGCGAGCGAGCACGCGAAGACCTGGTTGGGCCGGATCGCCGCGTCGGGGCCGTCGGGGCCGTCGAGCACGTCGTACAGGCAGCCGAGCTCGGGATTCCAGAACCGCGCGAACGAGTTGAGCACGCGCTGCGCCATGTCGTCGTAGCCGAGGTGCTGGCGGCCGAGCCGGCGCGCGAGCCGCGTCATGATCATCAGCGCCGAGTACCAGAGCGCGTTGATCTCGACCGGCTTGCCGCGGCGCGGCGTCACCACCCACTCCTCGACGCGCGCGTCCATCCACGTCAGCGCCACGCCGTCGGCGCCCTGCGAGACGAGCCAGTCGTGCGGATCGACCTGGATGCCGAAGCGCGTGCCGCGCTCGTACCACGCACCGACGTCCTCGAGCGCGGGGTAGACCTCCTCGAGCAGTTCGAGATCGCCCGTCGCCTCGACGTACGCCTCCACCGCCTGGAAGAACCACAGCGCCGCGTCGACGGTGTTGTACTCCGCCGGCGAGCCGTCGTCCGGGAAGTAGTTCGGCAGCATGCCGCGATCGACGTGCTTCGCGAAGAGGCTCAGCACGGCACGGGCGATCTCGAACCGGCCGGTCGTGAGCGTGAGACCGGGCAGCGAGATCATCGTGTCGCGGCCCCAGTCGGTGAACCACGGATAGCCGGCCATCACGGTGCGCGGCGCGTTGGGCGTCGAGCGCAGCGCGTCCTCGCGGCCGTTCGATCGCTCCACCACGAACGCATCCGCCGCGAGCACGAGCTGGCGGACCCACGCCGGCGCGCCCTTGGAGAGCTTGCCGTTCGCCTTCTCCCACGCGTCGAGCAGCGCGTGCTCGTGCGCGTGCCGGCGGTGCAGCGCCCCGGCCAGCGCGAGCGCGCCACGCCCGGCGTCGTGCCGCGTGCTCGCGACGATCGTCCACGCTTCGCCCGGCGAGAGCTCGCGCGTGATCTCGGCCACGAGCAGGTGATCGTCCCGGTCGTCGAGCCCGCGCTCGGTCTCGATCGCGAGCGCGAAGTTGCGGTACCACACCTGCGCCGGCTTGATCTCGGCGCCGTCGGCGAAGAGCCACAACGGCGTGGCGTCCTCGCACGCGCGCACCTCGAGCCCGCCGGTCACCGGCTCGATGCGGGCCACGCGCTCGCCGCGCGGCATCGTGTCGTGGTGATCGCGATGGTTCGCGAGCGCGCGCAGCGACAGCGTCACCGGCGAGGGCGCGGCGGCCAGGCGGTACTGCACGTAGGTCGTGTTCTGTCCCTGCTCCATCCACACGCGCTTCTCGAGCCGCGTGTTGCCGAGGGCCCACGTCCACACGGGCACCGTGCCTTCGAGCCGGAACGATTCGAGGTGCAGATGCCCGAGCGGACTCGAGACACCGCCGCTCCAGTGATTGAGGTCGAGGTCGATCCACTCGCCGGCCACCTGCACGCGCTCGGCCAGCTTGGCGAGCAGCAGCGTGCGATCGACGGGCGGCTTCAGCGCGGCGACGAGCAGCCCGTGATAGCGACGCGTGAGCGCGCCGCCGAGCGTTCCCGACGCGTAGCCGCCGATGCCGTTGGTGACGAGCCACTCGAGATGGCTCGCGGATTCGAGTTGCCCGAGCCGTTCGCGGCCGAGCCGGACGTCCGTCATGTCACGCCTCCGGAGTTCGCGCCCGCGGGCGGCGCCTCACGCGAGGGGATCGCGGTTCGCCGGGGGCGCTCGACGGGCGGCAGCATAGCGCCGACACGCGTCGGATTCGAAGTGCCATGCGGCGCCCACACCCGACGACGACGGGCGACCGGCACCGGCCGGCCGCCCGCGGGAGACGGCGAGCGCTGGGTGTTCCTCGCCGCCGGAATCGCTAGTCGCCCTCGTAACGCGTGTAGACGCGTGTGAAGACCGGGTTCGGCATCCCTTCGGGGCCGCCCTCGCGATGCGCACGAATCGTGAGCGTCTTGCCGTCGGCCGAGAGCTCGTACGACTCGAGGACCGCGCCGCGGCGGCCCGTGACCTGCGACATCTGGAGCTTGCCGCCCTTCCAGAACGCCTTCGTGCCCTCGGTCACCAGTTCGTGGCCGTGCGCCTTGAGCGAGTCCGCGATCGCGTACGCACGCGGCGTGCGCTCGTCCTCGGCGACGTTGACCTGGTCCTCGAGCATCTCGATCACGACCTTCTGCGCCGGCCGCATCACGCGCTCGAATGGGTTCACGCGCGGGCGCTGCTCACCGTCGGCGTTCTCGCCGCGGCCCTCGGAGCCGGCGCCGCCTTCGCCGACTTCGGCGTCGCCACCACCGCGCCGACCGCCCCAGCCGCCCTCGCCGCCGCCCGGAGGTCCGCCACCCGGAGGCCCACCGCCCATGCCGCCGCCGAACCGCCGGCCGCCCTCACCACCCGGTCCGCCCTGCGGTCGGTTCGCTTCCATGATCTTGCGCGGATCGTCCGAGCGCTTCGCGTCGAACATCCAGATGCCGTCCAGCGACGGCACCGGCGCACTCGCCTCGTTGATGCTCGCCGCCGTCGGCGCCGCGGCGGCGCCCTTCGCGTCGGTGTCGTCGGCCGCGTGGCTCGCCGTCGCGGCGAACGCGAGCAGCAACGCGGCGCACGCGGCGCACGCGGCCAGTCCCCACGATCGTCTCATCGCACTTCCCTCCACTCGTCCCGGTCGCATCGCGGTCACGCCCTATGGACGTGCGACGGCGCGAGAAGTTCCGCGCGCGAACGGCGAGCACGCACCGGCACGCTTCGCCGGAAAGCGACGGGCCGCGACGCTCATCGCGCCGCGGCCGTCGGTTCAGGGTCGGTTGCAGGACTTCAGGCGTACACGTCGACGACGTTGCCCTTGCCCTTTGGCGTGAGGCTTCCCTCGCCCGGCGGACTGCGATCGCCGTCACCATCGGCGTCCCTCGTGGGCGCGGTTTCGGATCCCGCGAGCACGCGACGTGTCGCGAGTCCCGAGTACACCGATTGGACCGTGCTCGTGATGCTGCCGATCGAGCTCATCCGATCCCACCTTTCACCCTGGGCTGCCACCCCCGGCTGGCCAGACTGCGCTCCCAGGGTCCTGCCAGCGGGACTCCCGGGCACTCTGGAGTGTCGGGAGGCCCGGAAGGAACTTGAGGCCCCCGCCAACGCCCGTGTTGGCGGGCATTTCGCAGGGGCCCGCGTCGGCGCGAGTGGCCGGAGCGCAGCGCCGGCCCGCGCCGCAACGTCAGATGTAGCGCGCCACGGCCATGAACGCCGCCGCGAAGCCGAGCATCCAGGCGCCCCGCGTTCCGGCGCGCTGCAGCTTCGCCTGCAATTCGCCCATCGCCCTCGCCTGCTCGGCCGTCGGCTCGCCCTGCACCTGCGCCGCCAGCGCGCCGAGCTTGCGCGCGGTCGGCGCGAGAATGACCTGGCCCTCGATCAGCGAACCGATCCCGAGCAGTGCACCCACCGAGAGCACGATGCCGCGCGTCGAGTGCATCCAGTCGCGATCGAACGAGCCCGAGATCGGCGCGAACAGCGCGACGCCCGCGACCACGCAGCCGAGGCTCGCGATGGTCATCCACGACGTCAGCCCGCTCCGGCTCGCGAGGTGCTGCGCGAACCGCCCGCTCTCCGGCCGCGTCGCCGCCGCCGCGGGCAGAACGAAGCCGTAGAGCACCATCGCCGCGCCCGCCCAGAAGATGCCGCCCAGGATGTGCACCGCGCGCAGCACGATCACCAGTATCGCCATGAACTGCCTCCGTTCGTCGTCTCGGACGCGGCGAGGGGCCCCGCGCGCCCGTTCGGGAAGTGTGGACGTTGGATCGGATGCGCGAGGACTCGCGCGGTTGCGGACGCAGTCGCGTGCGGGATAGCCTGCGCCGCCATGGACGAGCACATTCCGCCCCGCGCGGGCTCCGGCTGGATCGAAGTCATCGTCGGCAGCATGTACAGCGGCAAGACGGAGGAGCTGATCCGCCGCCTGCGCCGCGCCCAGATCGCGCGCCAGCGCGTCGAGATCTTCAAGCCCGTGATCGACGACCGCTACGCGAAGGACCACATCGTCTCGCACAGCGAGGTCAAGATCCCCTCGCGCGCCGTCAAGACCGCGAAGGACGTGCTCCGCTGGGCGCACGAGGCGCAGGTGATCGGCATCGACGAGGGCCAGTTCCTCGGCGCCGAGTTGATCGACGTCTGCGAGAAGCTCGCGCGCGCCGGCAAGCGCGTCATCGTCGCCGGCCTCGACCAGGACTACATGGGCAAGCCGTTCGAGCCCATGCCGCAGTTGCTCGCCATCTCCGAGTTCATCACCAAGACGCTCGCCATCTGCATGGTGTGCGGCGCGCCGGCGAACCGCACGTACCGCAAGGTCGCCAAGGGCGGCCGCGTCGTGGTCGGCGGCGCCGACCTGTACGAAGCGCGCTGTCGGCGCTGTTTCGACCTGGGCCAGCGCGCGAAGGCGGCGGACCCGATCCACCAGTTCCCCGAGGAATCCCATGAGATCGCGAAGCCTGTTCGCCGTCGCGGCGCTGCTGCTCCTGCCCGTTCTCGCGCCGGGTGCGGT
>WBZT01001079.1_pt1 | contig 20687 bp, 24 predicted proteins | sample 5204241 | NCBI WGS metagenome assembly WBZT01 (sample SAMN12344358, study PRJNA552823) | activated sludge metagenome | biome: Activated sludge suspended growth; feature: Nitrification reactor; material: Wastewater; isolation source: activated sludge from nitrification reactor of wastewater...
GTTAGTTCTGGAGCTAGAGGAACTATCCATGATATGGAAATTTCTGTAGCACACAGTCGGAAGCTTAACGACACCTTAACAGCGATGATAGCTGATAGGTCTGGTATTGCCTTAACTAAAGTCAAGAAGATGATGGAAAGGGATACTTGGCTAACTGCTGTTGAAGCTAAAGAGCTCGGGTTCATTGATGATATTTACGAACTAAACATGAGGTAAGCCATGGATGATAATGGTCTTGTAAAAGTGTTGCTGATATCAGGAAGTGCTCTAATAGTACCTATTTTAGTACTGTTATTTTCTCTTCTTTGAGACAGGCATTTGACGTAAAAGTTTAATACCGCTATAGTTATTATATAATTGTAGCGGTATTTTTATGCAAAGAACTAAACAGCGTTTATTATCAATCGAAGAAAGGTTGGATAAACATTTAATAATAATGGCAGAAATTAAATTAAACAGTGAGCTGTCCTTTACCTCTATGTCTCAGAATATAGAAAGCCTCAATTCGAAAGTGGCTATGAGTATACTCGCTAGCGTTATACTACATACTATATCTTTAACTATTGGTACTGTTTTATACTATTATTTATAATAACGTATATTTAAAAATAAAATATTGTTTAATATTCTAATTTATGTTATAATATAAATATAAGTACATAAATGACAGGAGGTTATATGAAGTACTATACAAGATTCTTAACCTGTCCTTTCGTACTAGGGTGTTTATCAGGTATCACGGCATTAATCGGAGACTTATTCTGGTTATTGTTTGATACAATGATTAAAACAAATGATTTTATGTTGCACCCTTTCGCATACTCGACTATTGGTATGTTATTATTACTAGGTATATTGTTATTATTATACGGATTAATAAGATATCACTTCAGTGGTCTTGAGATGTATGAAAGAAAAGTGGAGTATAAATACTTAGTAAAACAAAGGAGTGACAGGAGGAACAAATGTTAAAGTTTATTAATCACAGATTAGATAATAGTATCATTCCGCGAAAATGGATTATTAGATACGCTAAGTTCTGCTTCGCGGCAACGATACTTAAACTTATAATAGTGTTAGTAGTATACGGAGGTTTATTATGATTAAAATAGATTTTGATAGGATGATGCGAGAGGTTCACAACGGTAGAATACAGAGTACACAAGAGATAAAAAACTATCTTGAAAGTATGAAGGAAAAATATATGTGCAAGGACTTTGGTTTTGCTGTAGGTATCAACGATACGGTAGCTCATAAGATTGACGAAAAATTTTTTGAGGTTGGAGATGTGTTATCGATCGACACCTGGTTTCTTAATAGCACAGGAGATTTGTGGGTTGATGGTGCAGGTACTGTGATCTACAAATCTAACGTCACTCATGAAACTATTGCATTTACACACACTGCTGTTTATATGGCTGTAGAATTTATAAGAGAAAAGATTGCTGAACAGTTAGTTGAATACCGTTCAGGTAAACGTAAGAGAGAAGATGTAAGGCTGGGGTTTGAAGACTATGGAATATTCGTAGAAGATCTTGAGGATAAATATATTAAGAACGATGGTAACTATCGCATTATACGTGGGTTATGCGGTCATAATATTACACACGAGATTCACGGAGGGTTACGAATATGTAACTATAAAGCCAAAGAGTACAAACAAGAGGATGCCTTTACATTGGACAATAGGTATGCCATAGAAATATTAGTGTCTGGTAATGGAGAGTTTGATAGAGAGACTTGGAAGACAACCGATAAATCAATATCAGCTCATAGTGAAGTTACTATAGACATCTCCGAACTTGGGGTTATTAAGGTATATGGCTATGATTTATTAGATCATATTTATACCAATAATTTAACTAGGTCGTAAATAATAATAATAAATATTGTACACATTTAAAAATTATGCTATAATAATTGTAGATGTGTTTAATAACAAGATAATTCTGGGAGGGATTATGTTTAGATTAGATGCAGATGATCGTGAAATATTAACCAATTTAATAATGAATGTTCTAAGTGATCCGGAGATTGAGTATCTTCATGACAATCTACTTGGTAGTAGTTATAAAGATATAGATATCCAGAGAAAAGATTTGGCAATTAATCTTGATTACTGCCAGGTTACATTAGAAAGTATATGTTTAGATATGGGTTACAGTTTCACGAGACTAAGAAACGAATATTACAATAGTAATTATAATTACAATGGAGGTTTGTATGAGTGATAGAGAGTTAATGTTAATGCGTTTATCTGAGATAAAAGAAGAATATGAACGCGACATGACAGAAGAGAATAGGGTAAGATATTTCGAAGCTCTAAAGAATGTTTTGATGGTGTATAACTTGAGAGATAGTATATGAGTAGGTTAACTGTAGGAGAAAAAGTTGGGTATGCGTTTGGACTAGTAACGTTCTTTCTTATACCAATTGGTATCGCTGTTGGCGCAAGCTTAGGGGTCTATGTATCTCACAGTGCTATAGATGTCTTTAATGAAGCTGCTCTAGGTCATGCTCTTGGATGTGGAATACCATTGATAATAGCAGAGGCCGCGATTATATTAATACCGGCTCGATGCATATTCAATCTTTTTAACGGAGAGGGATTAAAAGAATTATTTATACCATTATATAGATAATTAAATAAAATTAGTTGTATTTAATTAAAAAATGTGGTATAATATATATATATATAGATATAGATGATTAGTAAAACGTTGTGCAAAAGCTTAAGTACCTATTGTAAGGTACGCAGTCATCACGGTAAACTGATTAAAACAAAGTAACTACATTTATATCTGTAGAAAGGTCACAGGTGATAAACACTTAGTGACCTTTTTTCATGCAGATAAGTCCAACCCCTAGCAATGATGATTCTGACTCGTGACAAAATAAATATATTTATAGGGAAATTGAACAATGTTTAGCTGATTTATTTAAAATAGTGCAATAATATTACAATTAATGTTGTATTAATATATAGATATGCTATAATATATGTATATTAGTTAGGGGGACAATGCGAGAGGGAAACCAAGTTGAACAAGTATCAGCGGAATGCTTAGGTTAGCCCTTAACTAATATGTAATAAATATATAAATAATTAGGAGGATTTATATGTATAGATATACTGATAAGTATCGTCATTATATGGGGCGATACGATGGTTACAATGATATGGATTTACATATCACATATGAAATGGGTTCATCGCGAGATGAAGTCAAAAAAGAAATAAGTATGGGTGAAAAGACATACAGCGCGATTAGATCTTGTTACTATGGTTTGTTTGCGGCTTCAATATTAGTAATGACATTGATGATAGTTTTATAGTAACAAAAGAAATAATAATTTTAGGAGGTTATTATGTCTAGGAAATATACGAAAGTAAAAGAGAGGTATTACAATGCAGATACTAAAACAGAAGCTGCTAATGTAATACACGATATAAGAGTGGTGGAAGCTGTGTTGAGGCACAATGCTTTGAGAAGGAAGGTTGTTCGATTCGAAGATCTTGTGGAGTTAAACAGAAAAGTTACGGAACTTGCTCAGATGCGTGAAGACTGTATAACATATATCACGGGAGGATATTCAGGATATGGAGGACCAAATTAACATCACAATAGTGCGGAAATCACGCGCAATAGAGAGGGTTGTAGTTTAAGGATTACAACCTTTTTTATTTGTAGATAACAGTGTAACTACTACAAGATTATCTGTAATTCGACTTCAGATATCACCACAATCACCATACAGCTGTAAAGGACGAGCATAAAACTTTAATCCCCCAGGAATGAACCGAAGTTTAATCTTAATAGAGGTAAATCTTCTTTGAAAAAATCTTCCTTAAAGATAAATCTTCCTTAAAGATAAATCTTCCTGGAAGAATACGGTCACTCCCACTATATACAACCTCTCTATGCATCAGGCTAATCAGGCCCGATAGATCTGGAATAAAATAAATAACCCAGATTTATAGGCGATTATACAAGGTTGACCTGATAAGTCAAGAACAACTACTGAACAGTGTTCACTCAAAAATAAATAATCCAGCTGAACCATCCCCCTTTCATAAAGCTGGATAGGATAAAGCTGAAACATAAAGCTGAAAGTGTTGGAGGGTAGGGGTAGGGGTGTGGGGGTATGGATGTAGGGGGTGTACCCAAAAATCCAGGTTCATTCTAGATAGAGAGAAGAGACCGGTGGGCGTATAATTTTTTGCTATAGGGTTATCAGGCTATATTATTCCGCCTTTAAAGCTATATCAATCATCCTTAATCACGTTTACCCAAAGAAAAAGGCCCAGAGTGGTCTTACCTGTTGCCTTCTGAGCCCAAATTTAGGAGGTGTAGTGGTCTCTACATATGATATTATATCACGTTTTTCACAAAAAGTCAAGATCTCTAGGGACTTTTTAGTTCAACAACGCGGCTATTCACCCGTATACAGCTCAAATCACGTCAACTGTCAACTAGTTTATGTAAATCACGTTTACTTAAGCAAAAGATCCTTCTGGTTACAGTGTTGTTTGCAGTTGGGAGAGTGATTCTATCAGGAGAGCACATCTTTGAATCACGTTATGTGATGTTGTTTCCATAATCTTTGGAGTTAGATAAGGAGAAAAATTCAGGATCAGTTCTAAATCCTGAATAAGAGCAGGTATTTCAGCTTTAATTTCAGCTTTAATTTCAGATGAAACCATAATTAATACTCCCCTGATCAGCGTTCAATGTGTTTTGTCCCGATAATCAAGGTACCGGGACGAGGTAAAGATGGAAATTATGTTTGTATTTGCTCTTCGAAATCACGATAGCACAGTTTAGGTGATTTGTCAAGTAGGGTGATTTTAATGTCACGATAGGTGGGGTTGACAGAATGGGAAAAGTGTGGTACCCTTATTCATCTATATAAGGATGTATCTGTATACAGTTATATCCTTAAGGTTGATATAGCCGTAGGCTATAGTTATATAGCTATATACATAGATTATAAATCTATATATAAGGATATATCCTTATAGCTGTATAAAAGGGATAAACCCTTTCCGTAAGAATCACCCGGATACATATTCAATAAAGATACACTCTAGCCTTCGGCAACAGTCACCCGGATACAAAGTCATCTTTGCTACAGTTTGAATTAAGATGTATCAATAAGGAATAGGTTTACCTTTATCATAATCGAGTTTTAAAGCGTTTATAACGCATATGATATATCGGCAGGTAGATTTCCTTATCTCGTGATAAAAGCTATTCTAAAAAGGCCTTTAAAATTGATTTCGTGATTATACGTTCGTCACGTCTTCATATATTGACATTTCTTCACATTTATGCTATAATATAAGTGTAACAGATAGCATTGTAGTTATGTTTACCAAGGGGGAAGGGAAAATGACGGTTTATTATACAGTTAACGCATTACGTGATCATTTTGAACTAGCTTTAGAAGGCTTGAAAACAATTGATGAAGAAATACATGTGATCACTGGGTCTGGTGACATCGTCGTTTTAATGACTGTATCAAGACTAAACGCGTTACGTTGCAAGTACCACCCTACTGTAAATGATTTAGAAGACTACGATAGCTACCTTGATCAGGAGCTTTTGTTTTGCGATGACTCTGATGTTTGGAGTGATGAAGAGGATGAAGCACTGCCTGATCTAGCTGATAAACGAGACGGAGAGTAAGCTGTATGGCTGAGGTAAAGCTACAGCCAAGAAAATGGCAACGAGAATTCTTTAAGAACTGTAAGCGATTTAACGTGCTTATGGTCCACAGGCGTGCCGGCAAAACTGTGGCAGCTGTAATGTACCTGATAATGGAAGCTTTAAAAAATACAAAACCCAATCCCAGTTATGCATATGCAGCCCCTGAAAAAGATCAGGGTGAACGAATTGTATGGCGTTACTTCAAATACTATCTTGAAGGCTTACCAGGAGTAAAGCTGAAAGAGAGTGCGAAAGAGGTTCACTTCTCGCACAACAACGCAAATATATCTATTGTGGGCCTGAAAAACATTGAGGCTTTACGTGGACGTTACTTTGACGGGATTATAGTCGATGAGTACTCAGATGCTCCGGCTGACGGTTTCGGTACCATTATTTATCCCGCTTTATTAGACCGTAAAGGCTGGGCACTAATAACAGGAACTCCTAAAGGCATGGATCACTTTTATGAGCTATTCCAAAAGGCTGCAGAAGAAGGTCAGGACGATTGGTACTCATGCAGATATACTGTTCACGATACAGGTGTGTTTAATGAGGAAGAGATAGACAAGATGCACAAGGTCATGACGAATGCTCAATTTGCTCAGGAGATGCTTTGTGATTTTTATGCCGACTTTTCAAATAAGTACTATCTTGAACTGATTAAGAGGGCGGAAGAACAGGGTAGGGTCGGTGATTTTTCTTATAATATCAAATATCCCGTGTATACAGCTTGGGATCTAGGAACAGATTGCACAGCTATTTGGTTTGCTCAAAGGATTCATAGTGAATTTATGTTAATTGATTACTGGGAAAAAATGAATAGTAAACTTCCGGAAGCTCTACAAGCAGTTTTGAACAAAGGTTATGTTTATGCAGGACATTTTTTGCCACATGATTCCGTACATGAGCATGTAGAAAGCGAAGCTTCTAGTTTTCAACAAATTAAAACCATTTTAGGTAAGTCTCCAACTTTATTGCCCAGGATTTCAAGATCTGAGGGGATTCGCTTGGCTCAAAACTCTTTAATTAAATGTAAGTTTGACCGAAAAACAATGGATACTGGGCTTGCTTCTTTAAAAAACTATCAAGCTAAGATTGATAAGAAAAAACAAATTAATTTAGAAGAGCATGTTCATGATCGTTTTTCTCATGGGGCTGATGCATTTCGTTACTTGATTCAAGGACTAGGTATGAAGAAGAATGATACTTATGATCTTAGACAGCCTTTGATTAAAGCAGACTATGATCCGTTGACAATTTGACAATATATTAAAACTATGTTATAATTATAGGCAAACTACTTAACAACTTAATAGGATTGAAATATGGCATTTGCACCATTAGCAGGATTGGCAGGAGAAGGATTGGGATTAGGTACTATTCTCCAGGGTGTTGGAGCCTTAGCTTCATTGGTTGGAGCGTTCTCTAAATCTACACCACCAGTTCCGAAGTATGAAAATGTACCAGTTCCTACTCCAGAAGAGTTAGGGACAAACTTATCTCAACAAGATGCACTCGCACGTCAGGAAGCTGAAGCTGCTAGAAACAGACGAAGGCTGATGGCTGCACAGTTAGACAGCAAAGTGGCTGTAAGCACCAGTAGTACACGATTTGCGGCTAATGATCTAGCCACACCTAGTGTTACAAAAGCAACATTATTAGGAGCATAATATGGCATTCGGAGGGGGAGGCGGAGGAGCCGCATCAGCACCAGCACCGGTAACACCAGCTGCAGTAGCTGCAAGTCCATTTGTAAATCAGTCATCGCAAGATGCGCTGCTAAACGAAAGAAGACGGCGTAGATTTTTCGCCATAGCAAGTACTCCTGGGTCTGCTAACTACTCGTCAGGAACATTAGGAGCAAGCTCTATTTTAGGAGGTTAACATGGCCGAAACAGTTGCAGAGCAATTATTAAAAAGATTTAACAAGGTTAAGTCGGACAGGGTGACGTATGAAAACGTCTGGCAGGAGATTGCTGACTTAGTATTACCTAACCAAGGAGATTTCACTACTCAGAAAAGTCCGGGACAAAAAAGTTCAAAGAACGTATATGATACTACTGCAGGAGATTCTAATAAATTACTGGCTTCAACTATCCTTGGAGGAATGATATCTCCTGGTGTTAAGTGGGCAAATTTAGGATTAAAAGGAATGCCAGCTAAAACAGATAGCGGACGTACTTTCTTAGACATAGCTAGTGATGCAATACTTGACGTACTTAGTGGACCTGAATCACATTTTATATCACAGGCTCATGAATTCTTACTAAGCGTTGGTGCATTTGGTACAGCATGTATGTTTGTAGAAGAAGATAATGAAGATGGTGAAATAAAGTTTTGTACTATTCACTTAGCTGAAATATTTGTACTTGAAGATAAGTATGGTCATATAGATACAGTGTTCAGAAAATTTAAATTCTCAGCAAGGCAAGCAGCTCAGATGTGGGGAGAAAAGGTTCACCCTAAGATGATGGAGTGCTTAACGAAAGAGCCTGATAAGAAATTTGAACTGCTTCATATAGTAATGCCTCGCGATGATGTACGAGGAGTTGGTAAAAATAAATTACCTTATGCAAGTTATTATTTAGATGTAGAAAATAAACATATAATAACCGAAGGTGGTTTCCATGAAATGCCTTATATTATAAGTAGGTTCTATAAACTAACTGGAGAAACTTATGGTAGAAGCCCAGCATGGGATGCTTTACCTAATATTAAAATGTTAAACGTATTGCAACGCGATATTATAAAAACAATTAACTTCCAAGCTACTCCACCAATGCTAGTTGCAGATGACGGAGTCATGATGCCACTTGAGATCAAGCCATTTGGTGTTGTAGTTGGTGGGCTGTCGCTAGACGGTACAGCTAGGGTACAGCCATTACAACTTGGTACTAATCCAGCTCAGATATTTGACCTTATTCAAGCTAAACAAGGGCAAGTGAAACAGTCTTATTTTGTAGATTCATTAACTCCTAAAGCTGGAACTCCTATTACAGCTACAGAGGCAGCACAGCAGCATGAGTCATTCTTAAGATTGATGACCCCGCAAATGTCCCGTTTCCAAGAAGAGTTCTTAGAGCCTATAATAGAACGTGTATTCGGACTACTATTACGTAAAGGGATATTAGGAGATATACCAGAAGAGTTACAAGGCAAGAAGATGGAAGTAACATATTTAGGTCCTTTAGCAAAACTTCAAAAGCAACATGATCTAGCTGCTGCTCAAAAATATTTCGCATCTATAGCTCCTCTAGCTCAATTGATGCCAGAAGTACTTGATGCAATTCATCCAGACAGATTTGCTGCTAGGATGGCGGATCTAAGTGGCCTATCGCATCAAGTGTTTAGAACGCAAAAAGAGATTGATGATATTAGGTCGGAAAGGCAAAAAGCAATGCAAGCTCAGCAGAATATGCAAATGGCACAGACTGCAGGAGATGTTATTGGTAAGCTTCCTATCAAACCTCAGTAAGCTTGACAATTTGTTAATAATATGGTAAAATATTAATATAAGATTATCTTAAGGATATTAGAATGTCAGTATCGGAACTTAAAGAAGTTATTCTAGAGTTTAAAAAATTAGGTGATGTAGGTAAATCCTATTTAGAAAAGGTAGGTGGCATACACTATACTACATTCTGTGCAAACAACCCATATCAGTCAGCTTACAATGAAGGCCGAAGATCTTTGGCACTTCAGCTACTTTCTCTTATTAATGCTGACGAAAAGAAATTAAAAGAGATTGAAGCCCACTCGTCTGCACAAACAGATGAGTTTTTTAATGATTATTGGAGGTAATTATGGACGATATTACAAACACAGCACTTGGAGCTCCTGAAGCAAATGAAGCTGCAGTTTCTGCACCAGCATCTAGTTTTCTTGATGGACTGCCTGATGACTTAAAAGCTGACAAGACGATAGCTAAGTTTGCAAATATAGAAGAGCTAGCTAAAGGTTACAAAAACTTAAATTCAATGTTAGGTAAACGTGTAACCGATCTTACTCCTGATGAACTAAAGAGTTTAAATATTAAATCAGGTGTTATTCCTGAAACTCCAGATAACTATAAGTTCGCTGATGATCTCAAAGATGTGGACATGGGCTGGTACAAATCAGCTGCACATGAAGTAGGATTATCACAAGAACAAGCTAAAGCTATCGCTGATAAGTATGTTGAATATGAAAGGGCAATGATAGCTGACATGAAATCAAAACACGAAGCTGCAACAACAAAGGCCATGGAAGATCTTAAGGCTGAGTTTGGTGCTGCTTTCGACAAACGACTTGAAATAGCCAAAAAAGCTGTTGATACATTTGGTGGTGCTGAACTGAAAGCCTATCTAAATGAAACTGGACTTGGTAACGATCCAAGACTGATCAAAGCTTTTGCAAATATTGGTAAAGAATTGCTCGAAGATACGGTCGTATCAGCTGATAAAGATTTTAAATTTGGAATGACTCCAGCTGACGCCAAAGAGAAAATAGATCTTTTGCTGAGGGACCGAGAGTTTAAAGATGCTTATGTAAAATCACACCATCCTGGACATGCAGCAGCAGTTGAGGAAATGGCACGATTGTACAGACTAGCCGGCGGACAAGGATAGTACCCCCGCTTGTTTTACTCAGCCGCGTGTCTGTAACACGAAGAGTTAGCCCGTGAAAACGATAAGCAATGACTCGATAGTTTAGTAAACAATTTTTATTTAATGGGTAACTATTATGGCATTTACATTTGATACCAGTTTTGTAAATCACTATACTTCCAACGTTCATATGAACTTAGCTGAAAAATCCAAACTTATGGGGCTATTTGATGACGAACCGTCTAAGAATGGTGAGGTACACTTTTTTGAAACGTACACTTCAATAGCAGGCGTAGACCAGCTAATAGAAAGAGGTGCAGGCGTAGTCCCTGAAGATGCAATACATGGCAGACGTATGGCAGAAGTTTTAACATATAATAAGGCAATGTTTGTCTATGATATGGATAAAATGAGATCATTGATCGATCCAACCAGCATATACGTACAAGACATGGCAAGAGCACACGCTGTTAACTTTGATAGGGTTTGTTTAAGTGCACTTCTAGGTACTGCTAGGTATGGTAAAGCTGGTGCTAGTTCTGCGTCATTTGATACATCTGGTCACCAGATTGCTCATGGTTCGGCAGGTCTAACAGTAGCAAAACTTAACCAAGCGATTCGTATCTTAGAAGAAGGATATGTTGATGTTGGTAGTGAAGATTTATATCTAATTATTAACGGTCGTGGTGTAGAAGATTTGATGGCTGAAACGCAAGTTGTCTCTTTTGACTACATGAACGAAAAACCACTAGCAGGGAAAAGTCTTCCTATGTTCAGGGGATTGCATGTAGTTAGATCTGAGTCACTTCCAGCTTACACAGCAGGTTCAGTCTATAGAGCTGTCGTAACCACAAGACGCGCACTTAAAGTAGCAAAATGGAATCCGTTCTCAGCATCTATTGACAAACGTGCTGACATACAGAACCAGCCTATGCAGATTTATACAGAATCAGCATTCGGTGCAGTTCGTATGGAAGAAGGTTTAGTTGTAGACATTTTATTCCAGTAATTAACAATAAATAAGGAGTATTCGATATGGGTACAAAAAAATCAGTAAACGTTACAGCTATTGAAACATCACCTTTAGTCCATCTTCACGGAAAACGTGGTGGACTAGAAGGAGTAGTAGATACTGTAGAACTAGCAACAACAGATATAGATAGTGCTAGTAACGACGTTATTCTACTAATGCCATTAAAATCGAGTGACAGGCTATTTAGATTTGAAATATTTTCAGACGATCTAGATAGCAACGTATCACCAGCCTTAGCTTATGACATCGGCCTTTACTACTCTGGTGTAGGCAACGGTCAGATGGCTTTAGGTAAAGTTTCTGGCGATGTAGTCGATGCAGATTGTATCGGAACAGCAGTAACTGTAGGTCAAGCAGCTAGCACAACCGGCGGTGAACTAAGGTTTGAAGCAGCTGATATCGCAGACATAGGTAAAACACTTTGGGAGCTAGGAGGGTTATCTTCAGATCCAGGTGGCGTATTCTATATCGGTTTAGATATTACTACAGCAGCAGCAACAGCAGCGGCAGGTACATTGACTGTTCGTGCAATGGTTATGTAAACTAGATGGCCCGGCTTCGGCTGGGCCTATACACTTTTAGAGGTAACTATGGCAGTATCCCCAGTAACAATTTGTAATATGGCTCTGCTAGCATTAGGTGCTAACACTATTACCAGCTTAACAACAGACACTACTAAAGAGGCAGTTGTCTGTAATATTTTTTATGATACAGTAAGACAATCACTATTACGTAGTCATCCATGGAACTTTGCGATAAAGCGATCAACATTAGCACAACTTAGTACATCACCAGGCTTTGAATACACATATCAATATACACTACCATCAGACTGTTTGCGTGCATTAAGGCTGTACGATTCAACCAGCGAGTTTAAAATAGAGGGCAGATATTTACTTTCTAACGAAGATGTGGTAAAATTAATATATATAAGAGATGTAGAAGATACAAGCTTATTTGACCCTTGTTTTACAGAAATGTTTTCTTTAGCTCTTGCAGGTTCAATAGCATTTACACTAACCGGAACGTCAAGACTAAGTGCGATGGCAACTGAGAGATATACACAATTAAAACGTGAAGCTAAACAATGGGATGGACAAGAAGGAACTCCTCCACAATGGAGTGACGGAAATTGGGTAAGTGAATTTGAGAGGTCGTAAATGGCACGTGTAGTAAAGATACAAACTAATTTTACAGCAGGTGAAATAACTCCAAAACTTAAGGCCAGAGTAGACCTAGCAAAGTATAACAACAGTGTTGCAACGTTAGAAAACTTTTTGGTATCAAAATTTGGCGCGGCTTCTAGGCGTCCTGGTACATATTATCTTGGTGAAATAAAAGACATGACCAAGACATCAAGATTGCTTGCTTTTGACTACACATCTTCAACTTCATATATTCTAGAATTTAATGACAATAGTATTAGATTTATAACATCACATGGTTTTATTAATCAAGCTAGAACATTAAGTAATACGACATTTACATCTGGAATAACTGGATGGACAACTACATCCACGGGATCAGGGACTACAGTTTCACACGATGCTATAAATGGCAGAATGACCTTAAATGCTGGTGGATCTGGTGGAACAGCACAAGCAACAGCTAGTTTAGACAGAGCAGGAATAGCTCAGTATACTGTAACTGTAGACGTATATACAGGTAGTGTTGGATATAGGGTTGGCACTACTTCTGGCGGCAATGAAATAACATCTGGGACATTAGCTTCTGGCTTGGCTAAAACCTTTACATTCACTCCAACAACTAATGGAACTGTATACATATCCTTTAGTAATACTACTAATGCTAATCACCAGATTGATAACATAGTTTTAACAACTCCTGTATATGAAATAGACTCTCCTTATGCATACACAGATTTAGATGAAATACAATTCGCTCAAAGTTATGATGTGTTGTATATAGTACATCCTGACTACCCTCCAAGAAAGTTGATTAGATATGCAAATGATGACTGGGATCTAGCAGTTGTAGAGTTTGATGAGCCTCCATATCTTGATGAAAATGGTACATCTACTACTCTAACTCCTAGTGCTGTTACTGGATCTATAACTGTTACTGCTTCATCTTCTCTATTTTCTTCTACTGATGTAGGTAGAGCTATTAGATACAGATCAGGTCCAGATGAAACTAATACAACTACTTATACTGGAACTGGAACACAAACCTATTTTGATATTCCATTTTATCCAAACAGTGCTTCTGACATAGAAGTTTATTTAGTTGCTGCTAACGGGTCTAAGACTTTACAAACTAATCCAGCAAATTACACAGTCAGTGGTGGCCAGGTAATTATGGGGACTGCACCTACTACAGCTCAACGTTTAGTAATAAAAGAAAAGAATGCTGGATCTGGAGAATGGGGATGGATGACTATAACCGCATATACTTCAGCAACACAAGTGACTGCAACAGTTGAAAGAGAATTAGCGGGAACTAATGCTAGTTTACATTGGCATTTAGGAGCATGGTCTGATACTACGGGATATCCTCGTACTGTTGTCTTTCATGAACAACGTTTAGTATTTGCAGGAAGTGTGACACAGCCTCAGACTATATGGCTATCAGCTACTCAAGATTTTGAAAACTTTCAGCCAGATAATCTTCTGTATAAAGGCAGTGTTGATGATACAACAAGTATTACAGTTACAATAGCAGAGTATAAACCCCAGCCTATTTTATGGCTTGCTTCACAGAAGATATTAATATTTGGAACTCCTAACGCTGTTCACTCTTTAAATGGCGGTGCAAATGGTATAACACCAACATCTATTCAAACCAAAACTGAGGTTAACATAGGGTCATCAAACTTGAGCCCGATTCTAACTAACAACAATGTTTTATTCATAGAGAGATTAGGCCGTAGCGTAAGATCAATAGGATACGATTTTGCTATAGACGGGTACCGTGCTTCAGATTTAAGTTTACTGGCCCCTCACATAACAAGGGACTCTAACCTGGCTGAGTTACAATTTCAAAATACACCTAGCGGAATATTATGGGGACGTTTAGATGATGGGTCATTAATAAGCTGTACCTATTTACCAGAGCAAGAAGTTGTTGGATGGGCAAGACATCCTATGACAGGAACCGATGTGGAAGTAGAATCTATGGCAGTTATACCTGCTACTACTCATGACGAGGTATATTTAATTGTTAAAAGAACTATTAATGGGGCTACAAAAAGATATATAGAATATCTAGTACGTGAATTTGATGGCGGAGATAAAGAAGACGCATTCTTTGTTGACTGTGGATTAACTTATGATGGATCGGCTGCTACTACTATTAGCGGACTAAGTCATTTAGAAGGTGAAACTGTAACTATATTAGCAGACGGTTATGCAGTACCAGACCAAGAGGTTCAATCTGGACAGATTGTTTTAGATATAGCAGCTAGTAAAGTTCATATAGGTTATGGCTATTCTTCAATACTAGAGACGAATTATATAGAAGGTGGATCTGCTTATGGGTCAGCTCAAGCTCAGATAGCTAGGATAGTTGAAGTAGCCATTAGAGTATTTGAGACTCTAGGACTTAAAACCGGATATGATTCTACAAGCTTAACTACTGTAGAATTTAGAAAACCTGGAGATCCTATGGATACAAGCCCTCCTCTATTTACCGGGGATAAGATTATCAACTCTAAACACGGTTTTGATAGGAATTATAAAGTTTATGTTAAGCAGGATCAGCCACTCCCTGCTACAATATTAGGGTTAATATTTAAAGCGGACGTATCAGATGGCTAATTATACATGCAGAGATTTTGAAGTAGGTGATTTATTTTGTATAAAACCTGGGCCCCAGTTTCCAGAATATGCAAAAACTAATTTATTTGAGATGACAAACATACTTAAATCTAAATCATATTGTTGCAAGACAGTTATATGCGGAGAAGAGGTGATATTTATAGGAGCGCTAGTTCCAGTATCATTGCATGTTGCAGATGCTACTATATTAGTATCTGAAGATTTTAAGTCTAAGTTTAAAACTTTTGGTAAAACATTTATAAAAGAATTTAAAGCCCATATAAATAGTGCACCTTTTGACAGAATCCAAGCTTTGTGTTATAATGGATATAAGGATGGAGCAAGATTACTTGAGTTCTTAGGATTTGATAAAGAAGGACTAATGAGGAAAGCAGGCTTCAACAAGGAAGATATGGTGTTATATTCGAGGATAAAATAATGTTAGATACCTTTTTTGGTTTATATAATTTTAGTACTCCAAGCAGTTTCAGCGGTTTAGATCAATTTAGACAGTACCAAACGCAGTACAGTATTAATGAAGCAGCTCGTAATGGAATGCTGCAAGGAGTAGGAGTTCTTAGCAATTTCATATCTACTCAGATGCAGGCTAGTGCCATGGATGATTATTACACGGAATTGGCAGCTCAGCAAGCTAAGGCTAGAACAAACGTGCTAGAATTAACTAAAGCAGAAAATGATGCCAATATAAAGGCCGCTCAGTTAAGATCTGATGTATTTAATTTAAATGCAAATAAAGATGTAACTACAGCAATTAATCTTATGAACGCATCAATAAATGATCTTGAACAAGGTGTACGAGGTGTTCAGTTCGCTCAATCTAAAGGGCAACAAGCATATGCAGTAGGTGGATTTGAGAACAGTGGAACAGTAAAAACAGTACTAGCTGATATAAACGCTCAGGGTATGAGAGATGTAAATAACAACTACAGATCTAGTTTAAATAATATTAATAACTATTTAAGTAAGGCAGCTGAAGAAAGATTAACAGCAGCGTCTGATTTGTTATCAGCTAAAGAAAAAGCTAAGTTTAACTATGCATCAGCACAGATAAATACTCAAGGAGGCTACTAATATGGCGATTCAAATTCCAAACTATTTAAGCACATCACCAACACAGATAACCTCTGAGTCTCCGCAAAACGCAGCATTAGCCGGTTCCGTTGCTCAAGCTACTGGAGATGGACTACATACAATGATGCAAGCACAGCTAGCTCAGTTTGATCAAATAAAACAACAGACATCTCGTGCAGCATTGATGAAGCAGGAAGCTGATTTTAATGCTAGCTTATCTCAATCACTACCTAAGCTATTCAGTGCAATAGGGTCTACAGTCACTCACACCATGGATCAGATTAAACAAGCACAGGATGCAGCATCTGAATATGATTTGAAATTGATGGAGAATAGCTATCTAGTAAATAAACAAGTAGCTGTGCAACAAGAGTTATTAACCTATGCAGATCAAGCTAAGAAGGTTGTCCCTGAGAATGGAGAGGGATACACTTTAGCAATTAATGATTTCATGAATAAACACATACTAGATGCCGCTCAAAATGCCCCAAGTGCAGCCGCAGCCCTGGAATCATTTACCAAACTTAGTAACATGAAGCTACAAGCTACCGAACACGCAATGAACTATGAACGCGAGCAAAAGGTTACATCAGTTGTGAACGGTGTTAACAAGACCGCTAGTTCATTAGACTTTCAAGTCAACTCCAATCCCGATGCTTATGACAGTTACAAACAACAACTAGAAGCTAACAAATCTCTTTTGCTAGAGGCAGGACTTGATCCTGCTAGGGCTGAAGGTGTTATGTCTAAAGCTAGATCTAATTTATTTCAAAATAAAATTATGGGTCTAGTTCAGAAAGGGAGTTTTGATACTGCTCTTAAAGAGTTGCATACTGAAAGCTCATTTAATCTTTTAGGTGCTAATGGATATTCTAGTTTAACTAAGTCTGTATTGTCTGCTATTAAATCTCAACAAGAGCAATTAAATAAGCAAGTAGAGACGCAGCAATTGGTTACACAATTGCAATCTGGACTGCCTTTACCTAACACAAAAGAAGCTAGAGATGTTATGGATGCGGGATTTGCATCTTATGTAAGACCAATGTTAGCTCAAGATGGGTCTTTACTTCCTGGTGTATCTCAAGAAACATTTTTACAACAAACTGTAAACTATTATAAAGATCATAAGGTTTATGAGATAGCTCCTTCACATAAACAATTACTTGAAGGGTCTATACTTAATGGTAAACCTGATGTAGCATTTCAACAATCAAGGGCAGTAGCAGCTTTGATGTCTGATGGTGATACAGCTAGGATAGCAGCACAGTTAGATGATAAAGCTAAGTATGAAGCTATGAAAATTCAACGTTTAACATCTTTTGGAGTAGCTCCTGCAGATGCAGTTACTCAAGTAAGAAATGAACGTACAGTAGACCCTAACAAAATCAAATTGGCTAAAGATCGTGTTGAGGAAGCATTTAGACAGTCTGCTAAAAGTAAGCTAGATCCTAAGAACCCTGACGGATCATATGCATCTCTTATATCAGAATTTGGTGATATTAAAAATGTTAAATCAGCAAAACTGGATTACGAAGAGCTAGCGTTAAACTATGCATTGCAAACAGGGGATCCAGAGTTATCGATTAAAATGGCTACCAATAAACTAAGATTGAAGTATGGTATAAGTACAGTAAATGGGGAAAAAGAGTTAATGCAATATGCTCCTGAAATGACCTATAACTCGACATATTTATCAGACTTCAAGCAAGGCTTAGGTACGTCACTATCTAGTATGTCAAAGTCACTAGCAGGAGTTGAGACTTCAGGAAATCAGTTAGCATATAAAGATAAAAATGGTGATGTAAGATACGTTAATACCAAGATTGGTCCTATAGGCGGAATAACATCTAACTCGTCTTCTAATGCAAGAGTATATGGATTATTTGATTCTGACACAGGATTACCAATTCTTTACAGCGATTTGAAACCTGATGGAGCTCATACGCAATTAACATACAGCTATGATTACACTAAAGGACAAACATATGCCGACGCTTTAAAAGAGCATGCATTTAATCAAGAACAAGATAAAGCATATAGGGACAGTGTAGCTAAGAAACAATCAGTGGTTTCTGATCTGATAACGAGCTCTCCGCACTTCCAAGCCTTGACATCTTCTGAAAAATTTGGTATAATTAATATGTTACATTAATATTTTAAAATCAGATGTCATTACCTTTTTCAAACGAGCAATTAGACTCATATTTAACCAAACTTGCATATAGAGAAAGTTCAGATAATCCTAATGCAGTAAATAGTTATGGTTACTCAGGTTTATGGCAAATGGGTGCACAAGCTTTAGAAGATGCAGGATTGATAAAACCAGGTACTGGAAAGAAAGGTAACGAAGCTTTAAATGATCCAGCTAACTGGACAATACCTGGCGGTAAAGCAGAATTCTTAGGAAACAGAGAACTTCAAAAACAAGCTGTTGAGGCATATACACAAAGAAATTATGACACATTGAAGAAACGAGGATTGCTCGACAGTTCATCAAGCCCTCAAGAAGTTGCGTCATTATTGGCACAGGCTCATCTAGTTGGAGCTGGTGGAGTAGGAAAAAGAACGCATGATGCTTATGGTACATCTACATCAGAGTATGCAGCACTAGGTGCAAGTGCTATCGATGGAATGCTTATACCAGCTAGCTTTAAACCTAACATAGCACATAATGCCACTGAATTAGCCAGAAAAACTGGAGAGGCTACATGGTTACCGGATCCAAGATCAGTAAATGATCCAAGTAACCTTTCAGCAGTAGCTGTTAATAATTATCTACAACAGCCAGAAAGTAAATCCGTTGTCCCAGATTTTATAGCTCCACTAGGAGACGGTAGCGGAGGTATAGGTACAGTAGATACAAACAGTGTATCTTTACCAGCTATACATTCTGCACTTAACCTCGATATGGGTAATCTTAATAGTGGATTTAGTGATGCATTCTCTGCCGGATTTCATAGAGAAGTACTTCCTAAGATTAAAGCTATTTACTATGGTGTAGATAAATATCTTCAAACAGAAGATCCTAATTATAATCCATATAACGATATTAAAGGTACAAAGTATGAGCAGTATGGAGATTGGTTTGTAGGATCTCCTAATGCGACCTATACCCAACAATTAAAATCTCGTCTTGACTCGTTAGAATTGCAAGGAAAGAAGTATAACGAGGGAGGATGGTCAGCAGTCTTAGGGCAGTTTACAGGTTCTTTACTTGACCCGTTGACCTTAATGCCTATTATGAGCAGCGTTAAAGGAGCTAGTGTAGCTTATAACGCCGCTAGAGTAGGACTTAGCTCTGCAGCTGGCACTGCAATCAACGAAGTAGCATATCACACGTACGACCCTACAAGAACAATGTCCGAATCTGAATTTAACGTGATTAGTTCTGGTGTAATGGGCGCTCTATTTGGTGGCGTAGGTACAGCGCTGTCTAAGGGGACTAAAGGAGTGCCAGCAGCACTAGGTACAGTTACAGAAGGTGTTCACATACCTACAGCTGCTACAAAAGATATAGTTAGTTCAGTAGCAGGAGACATGCATTTATCAGATACAGTTAAAGAGTTTACAGATAATGCAGTAAAAAATGAGACAAGAATAGGATCATTTCAGTTTGCTGATAATGGAGAGATATTTGACGTAAAAACTACGAATCCAGTATTTGGAGCAGCATTCAAAGGTTTTTCTGAAGTGTCACCAGTTCTACGGGTTTTAAATAGTAGTAGCCAAAAAGCTAAACAACTGACACAAGATTTGGTCCCAACATACTTAAGGACAGAAGGAGAGAGCCAAGGATTTGCTAGAGCGTTGAGTGCAGCTGATGAGTTACGTGGTGAGATGACTAAAGTATCCAGGACAATGTCAGACATACATGATAACTATGGGTTATTTAAAAAGTCTGGCGGAACCATGACTAAAGGCCAGTTTTATGAAACAGTTATTCAAAATGTAAGACGTAACGTAGTATCTGACAATGCATATGTTCAAGGTGCTGTGAACGCTGTTAAGTCTTATTATAACGGTATGTTAGATAAGTTAATCAAAGCTGAACTGCTTCCAGCAGATTTCAGATCACAAATAGTTAACGGTCCTGGTTATTTTACACGCCTGTGGGATTTTGACAAAATACATGCAAACCCAGATACTTTCAAACAAGTAATTGGCCAGGCCGTCAAGCTTCAGAGTCCTGACTTAGCAGAGACTGAAGTAGCGGCTGTAACTCGTCAGATGGTAGATGCTTTTATAGGAGGAGAATCTACAAGTATATATAAGCAGTCTATTTATTCAGCTGGAGAACTGAAGCAAAAGATTCTTGACTTACCTGACGAAGCTATTAGTAAATTTACAATAAACGATATACGTGAGGTTCTTCATAAATACGGTACTGATGTTAACAGAGAATTGATAATGAAAAATCGTTACGGCGATACGACAATGAAGAAACAAATTCAATCAATTATAGATGAGTATGATGCACGTATAGCTGAAG